>Ga0114951_10004038_pt1 | contig 14633 bp, 11 predicted proteins | sample AM7aDNAmetaG_FD_88677 | JGI IMG/M metagenome (GOLD analysis project Ga0114951, IMG submission 88677) | Freshwater microbial communities from Finland to study Microbial Dark Matter (Phase II) - AM7a DNA metaG | ecosystem: Environmental > Aquatic > Freshwater > Lake | place: Finland: Lake Alinen...
AGGTATAACTGTTATTGGCACCGGTTCCTGCACCCAGCAATGTTCCGCCGTTCTCTGTTCCGCAACCGCCAAGATACCAGTATAGTGTTCCTGTTGCCCCGTTTGATCCTCCCGATCCTCCGGGAGCGTCCAGTTGAATGCCGGGAGGGATCGGACCAGCCGTGCAGTAAACTTTGGGCGCGACGGTTGCCGAAGTCGGGGGCACCGTTGCAGGATATTGTGCCTGGCCGGATGCAAAATTGGTTTCATTGTAAGCACGGCCCCTGGCTTTATCATAACCATTGATTTGAACAGCATCCGTTGTGTACCTGAATGCATAAACCCGGTAAAAATAACCTCCTGAACACAAAACAGATGGAACAATTGTATTGTCAACGCGTGTAATGGTTTGCGAAGAATTAACTGTATCAATTACAGTGCCGACACCATTGATTAGATCTCCTGGTGCATAAGTCCACCCATCATTAGGAACACCAAATGTGTTGGTTGTGTTTCTTACAATCATATATCCTTGGGTTCCATCTGCCGGATAGGCATCAGGCGCAGCAGTCCAGGCCATTGTAACTTTAGTGTTGCCCGGATCATACGTAAAAGTCAGGGTTTGTGCCGTCCAGGTGGGTTGCCTCAATTTCCTCCAGAAGTCGGAGTTTGGAGTAGGAGAAGCCACAGGATTCGCGGGATTTGGTGGATTTGGCAACCCCTTAATTGCGTCAGCGTTTGGTACTGCATTAGCCCAAAAATTCCCATCCAGTGGACCACTACCGGGACCGGTGGTAGAAGAAAGGTATCCGTAATGAGATATAGTATCGCCCGGACTAACCACACATGCGTATGAGACGAAAAGGCTTTGATTATAATTTAACTTTGGCTCAGCGAGAGATGGTGGATTATTAAGAAATCCAGAACCAGTAGGGTATTGACAATGTCCTAACTCATGGATCATTATTTGAAGAGAATCCTGTAATTGTATAAGGTCGCCTGTACCACAAATATTTATTGAACCACCACTTGTGAAATATGTCGTATTAGTCTCAGAAACCTCAATATATCCATCTTTTTTTACTGTCTGTAAATGTGCGCCACCGATCCAGACCACGATGACAGTTCCGGCACGCAGATGATACCAAAGAGGATTAGCTTTGAAAGTATTCCAAGGAAGTGTTATAGCGCCTTGACCACAATTAAAATCAATAAATCTACAGTTACCGAGACTAACATTATCAGTATTCACCAGAAATTCAATCCACTCACTTGCTTGATTACCATTTCCTTTGTTGCAATACTTATTAATTACAACTTTGGCAGGAAGTGCAGCAGGACTCTTCGACTTTTTCTTATGCTTTATCGGGGTAGTTTTAGGATGTTGCGTCTGGACCTGGCCCATCCCTGGCTTTGCAACCTGAACGCTATTCGCTTTTGCTTTTGCAGGAGAAACCTGTGCAAACAAAGGAATGATACCCAGCCAAAAAATTACACCAAGGACGATGCGTAGGAATTTTTCCATAGTACGGAAAAGAGTATTTCTCTTCTGTTTTTTCAATTATTTAAAAGTGTGCAAATATACAAAAAAATGTGCTTTCTTCCTCTAACTAATATCTCTCCCGGAAAAGGATTCTTCAAAATAAATAATTAACCACAAAGGCACAATGTACATAAGGATATTCTTTGTGACCTTTGTGTAAATCATTGCGTCCTTTGTGGTGAAAGACACAAATACAGGATTCATTTCTCCCTGATTGGTTGCCTGTTTCATAAAAATATTTCTTTTCAGGATACCAGGATTTCCATGTAAATTTGCATCGAAATTATTGAATAAGGTCATCTTTATAAACATTTTTTCATGGAAATACAGGGAAAAGTAAGTCAGTTATTGCAGCTCCAGACAGGTGCAGGAAAAAACGGTCAATGGAGAAAGCAGGATTTCATTTTGGAAACGGAAGGACAGGTTTCGCGGAAGATCTGCTTTTCGCTCTGGGGCGAGAAGATCGATCAGTTCAGCCTGAGCACGGGAGAAACCGTCACTGTAAGTTTTGATCTTGAAAGTCGTGAATACAACGGGAGATGGTACACTGATGCCAAGGCCTGGAAAATATCAAAAGGAGAACAAAGCCCGGTGAACAAGCAGGAAAACAAATCGAACGCAGAGATTCCCGCCTCAGACGACATTATGCCAACCGCGGAGGATGATCTGCCGTTTTGATTTAAGAACAAGGATTAACGATTTGTGATTTAAGAGTCTGTTTAAAAATTACCCTTCTATAGCAGACGGTTCGTGAACAATTACCAAAATTTTGTTACCACAAAGACACAATGATTTTCACAAAGGTCACAAAGATTATCTTAGTGTACATTGTGCATACTTTGCCTTTGTGGTTAAATATGGATTGTGCTTTAGGATTTTAGACAGTTCCTAAGAAATCTGGTATCTCTGCAATTTACAAACAGTTCAAAAATCCTGCCTGCGTTTGCGCTTCTTCATCACATCCGCTTCCGGTCCCAACCTCGTTTTATATACAAGTCCTCTACAATAAAAACCACGATCCAACAGTTAATCCGGACTCATTGCGTAATTGAAATATTTCATGTAGGTTTGTTCTGTTAAGATGAATTAAAAAGTTGTTGAAATGAAAGTAGCAATTGCAGGAAGCGGTTACGTGGGATTGGTAACCGGAACTTGTTTTTCAGAAGCCGGGATTGATGTTACCTGTATTGATACCGACGATCAGACAGCGGTGATGACATATAGGATAATAACAAGTGATCAAAAAATTCAACCTAATCCATTCTACCAATGAATAAGAAAAAGATTCTGGTAACAGGAGGAGCAGGATTCCTGGGCTCTCACCTCTGCACACGTCTTTTAAATGACGGACATGATGTGGTTTGCCTTGATAATTATTTCACCGGGCAAAAGCAGAATGTTGTGCATCTCCTCGACAATCCTTACTTTGAATTGATCCGGCACGATGTGACCATGCCTTTCTTTATCGAGGTCGATGAGATCTATAACCTGGCCTGCCCGGCTTCCCCGATCCATTATCAATACAATGCGATCAAGACCATCAAGACCTCGGTGATGGGTGCCATCAACATGCTGGGACTGGCGAAAAGGATCAAGGCACGCATCCTGCAGGCCTCCACAAGCGAGGTCTATGGAGATCCTGACATTCATCCGCAGCCTGAATCTTACTGGGGTCACGTGAACCCGATCGGCGCACGGGCCTGCTATGATGAAGGGAAAAGAGCCGCTGAAACGCTGTTCGTGAATTATCATAAACAGAACAATGTAAGCATCAAAATCGCCAGGATATTCAATACCTACGGACCGCGCATGGATCCGAACGACGGGCGCGTAGTCTCGAATTTCATCGTCCAGGCACTGAAAAACCAGCCAATAACAATCTATGGTGAAGGCACACAAACCCGGAGCTTCCAGTATGTGGATGACCTGATCGAAGGCTTTGTACGGCTGATGGCATCGAGGGAAGAATTCACCGGGCCGGTCAACCTTGGAAATCCAAACGAATTCACGATCCTCCAACTGGCGGAAATGGTGATCCGGCTCACGAATTCCAAATCCAAAATCGTCAAACATCCGCTGCCACCTGATGATCCGACCCAACGTCAGCCGATGATCGAGCTGGCCAAAAAGGAGCTCGACTGGGCACCGAAAATCCCGCTGGAAGAAGGTTTGGTGAAGACCATTGAATTCTTTGCTTCGATTATCTGATTGAGAATTCAGAATGCAGATAAAAAGAAAATTCATGAAAAGGGAAATTGTACTTACAGTATTTTTCGCCATCATTTATAGCTTTGGTTACACTCAATGGCAGCAATTATCCGGGTATCCGGCAACCGGCAATGCATCGTCGCTGGTGGTAATAAATGATACGTTGATTGCATCCAGTGTCGGGAATGTGTACGACATGAAGCCCGGACTTTTTACTTCAACAGACCATGGGGCTACCTGGTCTGCAAAAGACACGAGCCTTGGAACCAGCGCCTATCCATTGTTTGCGGATGGGGGAATGTTATATGCCGGCACTGTGGGAAAAGGCGTCAATATATCATCGGATAAAGGGAAAAGCTGGACAAGCAAAAGCAACGGGCTGCCTTCGGATTTTGCAATCTTTGACCTGGTGAAAACCAACTCAAACCTCTATGTATGCGGATCGAGGGGGATATACCATTCTTCCGATGACGCAGAAAACTGGAAGGATATCAGCGTTCCCGGGATGATCCAGGCTACTGCTGTAATTGCTATGGGCGACACGCTTTTGTCAAGCATCGTGACGCTAACTGATGCCGGTGTATACCGTTCAATTGATAATGGCACAACCTGGTCATTGATCGATACCTTATCCGGTTTAACCGATGCCCGGATCCGTAATTTTTTTATTTATAAGAATACGCTCTTTGCAGCATCCAACGGAGACGTGGGAACCGGGAATATCTATCTTTCAACCGATCATGGAACCAGCTGGACTGCAGCCAATGGACTGGAAGACCTGGGAGGCAATACGGCCTATAACTTTTTTCCATTTGATAACATCCTCTTTCTTGCAACTTCAAACGGGGTGTACAAATCCGTCGATAACGGGTTGAACTGGATCCATACCGGGTGCACCAATACCATGTCCCTGGCAATGATCGGGGATACATTATTTACCGGCACAGGTTTTCATGGAATCTGGAAGAGGGCAGCATCTGAGCTTGAAGGGATGAATGAATTAAGCATGGACATGAATGGCATCGCGGTATATCCGAATCCTTCCTCAGAAAAAATAACAATCGTGATGAAACAGCCGTCATTTTCAGGAAACAGTATTGCTTCCATCTTCAATCCCAAGGGACAACTGATCATTCAATATCCTTTACAGGAACATAAAACCACGATTGACATCAGCGGACTTGCGACCGGAATTTACTTCCTGAAATTATCGGGCAACACTTTGAGCCAGGTCAGGAGGTTCGTCAGGAATTAACATTTACCTCTAAAGTGCAAAATGTCTTTGGGGAAATGCGAAAAGCCTTTGGCAAAGTTCAACATCGAACATTGAACATCGAAAATCATTGCTTATAATCAAGATTCTTCGTAGGTTTGAACATAAAAGAAAGAATCACCATGAAAAAAATTTTATTCATTCTTCCGTTACTCTGGGTTAATCTCCTTACTGCCCAGGATTACCAGCATATCTGTACACCGGGAACCACGTTGTACAAATCGGTCAACAACGACATCGGGGCCTTCCGAAGGGATTCTGTTCAACCTTCGGGAAACAATGACACCGTATTCATCTCCTACCGTGCAATTCAACAAGGCATATCCTATGCCTGTTTTGACACAACAAATGGTTCGGTACTTGGAAGAAAGATCCTGAAAAAGGCCAATGGCTGGTTCTTCTTTTTCAATTTCGGGCTTGATTCCATCAGGATCAATACACAGGCGCCGGTTAACGGAAGTTGGAAATTTGTTGACCTTCCGGATAAGGGATATATTCAAGCTACTGTCACAGAAATAACAAACGATAATATCCTTGGGGTGACCGATCCGGTTAAGGTCATCACGCTTCAGGCCAAAGACAGTAACAATGTAAACATTTCCCATCTCCTGAACCAGCGCAGCATAAAACTAAGCCAGCATTATGGCTTGTCACGCATGCTGAATGTTCCTTTGATCCCGAACGACACGATCCTGTATGACCTGGCAGGAAAGAGCAATCCCTTACTGGGAATTCAGGAACTGACCTGGCAGCAGATCTATAATTATTCTGTTGGCGATGAATTTCATTATACAGCCGGGGAATATTACCCGATAAACTATCCCACACTTATTTACGGCTACCAGAAATCCGAGATTTACCAGGTCATACAAAAAGAGACGTTCGGGAATGATTCGGTGACCTACACGATGGATTACTGCAGGAAGGACACAACTTCATATCCGGCTTCGGCGACCAGGATTCACGATACCATCACCGTTACTTATAACTTCATTAAGCTCGCAGCCGACAATGCAGCCTGGTTTGACAGGCTACCCGGGGAATTCATAAACCAGTATGATTTTTCTGACGCTTATAATGAGAATTTCACCTATGGAGGCAGTCAAACCAAAACCGTAACATTTGGAGCCTACATGAATTCGTATCCCTTCACCGGTTGCTGGATGCCATTAACGCAACCCGAGTGTCCCGGTGCAATGATTTCATATAACTATTCAGACGGCCTCGGACAAAGCCGTTACCAGGAAGATTGTTACGGACCCGGAGGAACCCATACACATTCGAAATGGAATTACCTTGTGTATTACAGGAAGGGCACTGAAACCTGGGGAACACCTGTTGCGACGGATTGTTCAGCCCTCACCGGGGTGGATGACAAATTGATCCGAGCAGGATTCCCTGTCAGGGTTTATCCAAATCCTGCAGAAACAGAAACTACGATCAATCTTGATCAAAAATTACTAAAGGATAATTTATCTTTCTCTCTTTATAATTACTCAGGCGCCAAAGTCAGGGAAGGATTATTTACAGCGCCGGTATTTCTTCTCGAACGCGGCCAGCTTTCCCCGGGATTATACATCCTCATTATTTCTGATAAAACCGGAATAATCCAGGGAAAAGCTAAGATCAGTTTCAAATAGATAGTTCCACAACAATGTTGTTATCTTTGCCACCATGTTTTAAAATCCATTCATCCATGAAAACCAGCTTCATCAGAATTTCCTTTCTCATCACTTTCGTCATTTCAATTTCGTCCATCAGTTCCGGACAGACCTATAACCTGAAAGATATGCCTCCATTCGATCCGAAAGTCAGAACCGGTGTACTTGACAACGGCATGCATTATTATATCCGATCGAACAACCTGCCTGAGCAACGGGGCGAATTTTATATTGCACACAATGTGGGTGCAATCCAGGAAGAAGACAACCAGAATGGCCTGGCTCATTTTACTGAGCACATGGCCTTCAACGGAACAGAGAACTTTCCGCATAAGACCCTGCTTGATTACCTGGCAACCATCGGCGTGAAGTTCGGGACCAACGTGAATGCCGGCACAGGCCTGGAGCAAACGGTATATAACCTTTCCAATGTGCCGTTGACCCGGAGTGGAATAATTGATACTGCAATGCTGATTCTCCACGACTGGTCGAATTATATCTCCTTTGATCCTGATGAACTGGAAGCTGAACGCGGCGTTATTCTTGAAGAATGGAGAATGTACGGATCTGCCGAGGAACGGATGACCAACAAGCTGGCGCCTGTCCTGTATAAGAATTCAAAATATGCCATCCGGAATGTAATCGGGGATACGGCCGTCATCCGTCATTTTAACCGCGAGGCCATCACGAGCTTTTATAAAAAATGGTACCGTCCCGATCTCCAGGCCATCGTCATTGTTGGCGACTTTGATGAAAATGTGATGGAAACGATGATCAAAAAGATGTTCAATGCGATTCCGAAAGCAGTTAATCCAACAGCCAAAGAGGAATATCCTGTTCCTGATAACGCGGAACCATTGATTGGCACTGCAACCGACAAGGAAGCCACTTCAACAACCGTAAATGTGATCTTCAAGCATGATGTAACGAAAGACAGCGAGAAGGACCTTGGATACATGCGGATGCTCATCATCCGGAGCCTTATCAACAGCATGTTCGCTCAGCGCATGAATGAACTTTCCCGCAAGGAAAATCCGCCGTTCATTTCAGCCTATTCCTTTTACGGAGGATTTACACGGAGCAAAGATGCTTTCAAAGGCGTGGCCCAGGCTGCAGACAACGGCGTGATCAAAGCCCTGACAGCCCTGCTTACCGAGATGGAACGCATGAAACAATATGGGTTTACTTCAACCGAATTTGACCGGGCAAAGGCCGATCTCCTGCGGAATTACGAATCACGTTACATGGAAAGGAACAAGCGGAAGAACCGTGAACTGGTTTATGCCAACATCTCCAACTTCCTCACCAATACCCCGAACCCGGGCGTTGAATACGAATATTCGTTTGCCCAGGCGATGATCCCGGGAATCACATTGGACGAACTGAATAATATCGCCAAACAATATGTCACCGAGAACAATGAGATCGTCACGGTAACCGGTCCGGACAAAGAAGGTGTGACACTGCCCACCGTCCCCGAGATACGGAAAGCACTTGCCGATTGTAAAAACATAAAAACAGCTCCTTATGTCGATTTGCTCGCCAACAGCAAGCTCGTTGAAAAAGATCCTGTTCCGGGGAAAGTCATAAAAACAGTGACCAACAAAGACCTTGGAACGACTGAATGGACCTTATCAAACGGTATGAAGGTTGTGATAAAGCCTACGGACTTCAAGGAAGATGAGTTGCTGATCCGCGGATTCAGCGGTGGCGGATGGTCCATGCTGAAGGATAATGAAATTCATACTGCAAGTATATGCGGGGAAGCGGTTTCACAAATGGGTATCAGCAATTTTTCCAGGACCGACCTGAACAAGATGATGGCTGGCAAGAGGGTGAATGTATCCATTGCGATCAATGATGACCAGGACGCGATGATTGCAAGAACCTCTCCAAAGGACATTGAGACAGCCTTACAACTCATCTATCTGTATTTTTCAAAACCCCGGTGGAGCGAGACCGATTACAAAACATGGATGGAGCGTAATAAGGCAAATTATATCAACGCTGAATCTGAACCAAGAAAAGCATTTTCTGATTCCGTCACCGTGATGCTTGCAAACCACAACCACCGGATCGTTCCCATGAGTTACAAGGCACTTGCCGATGTCACCTTCGAAAGCCTCAAAAAGGTGTATGGAGAATGCTTTTCAGACCCGCAAAATTTTACGTTCCAGTTTGTAGGAAAGATCAACCCGGGTGAACTGAAGCCCCTGCTTGAAAAATACCTGGCTTCCATTCCTGCAACCGGCCAGGTCAAAGCATACAAAGACAATGGCATCCGGCCTCCCAAAGGCACAGTCGCCAATGAGTTTAACCGTGAAAGCAAAACTCCGAGAACATCAATTTTCATCAACTATAACGGAACATCAGGATTTTCGTCCGGGGACAAACTATACGGTGCAGCCATCAGGCACATCCTGGAATTGAGGTATATTGACTTCATCCGCGAAGAAGAGGGAGGCGCTTATAACATCCGCGTCAATTACAGTGTCAATAAAAACCCGGTCCCGGGATTTATGATGAATGTAACGTTTGATACGGATCCCGTGAAAGCCGACAAGCTGATCTCAATCGTTCAGCGTGAAGTGAAATCGCTGGTTGAAAAAGGACCTACAGAGTCTGACCTGCAGAAAGCCAAGGAATACTTCCTGAAGCAACGCCAGGAAGACCTGAAAGAGAACAACTGGTGGGTCGGGGCACTTACCGACTACTATTTCTACAACCTCGACAACTACACCGGGTACGAAAATAATGTGAAAGCCCTGGATGCAGCTTCTATCCAGGAGTATGCAAAGAAAGCCTTTTCACAGGGAAATTCAATAAAAGTGATCATGCGGCCCTGATCAGATCAGGCTCCTTTTTCACCGGTAAACTGATCTTCCTTATTCTTAAAGAGCACGTTGAATGTGGTCAGACTTCCATACACACGTGTGATGTATTGCTGCAACTCCACTTTTTCCTCATCGGTCAGGTTGCTGGTATTGATCTTTTGCTCAAGCACGCGCAGGCGGTCGCGAACCATCACGATCTTGTGAAAGAACGCATCGATCGGAACCTCTTTTTCCTTCAGTCCTTCTTCGCCCGGGATCATGATCAGCTTGCCGCCTGTCCATTTGTTTCCTAACAATACGGTTTCCTGGAGATCGCTGAATTTACGCAACACGCGGATCAGGCTTTTCTCCATTTTCTCGTACGTGGCAAGGTCACCAGGCGTTTCAACGGCATCAATGATCTCCAGTCCTTCGTAATCCCTCAGGATCTGCCTTACCCCGTGTTCAATAAAAGTGATCTCATAAGCATCCGACCGGATCTGGATGACGACACCTTTGCCAAACTGCGGATGCTTTATCCGGGAACCTACGCCCAATTGAATTTCTGACATACTGTGAAAAATTTTGTTGTTAAGAAACTGTAAAAACTTTTAAAACTGAATAACAATTAACCACAATGGACAAAAAGGAGACACAATGGACACAAAGACAATCATTGTGAACTTCGAGTAAATCATTGTGAATTTTGTGGTAAAGATAACATGGCAAATGATTACGATTCCTGTCAGTTATTGCAATACCGTTTCATGACCTTGTATGAATCAAGGATCCCAAGTTCACCGGCGCGGCTCAGATCCAGACACCCATTCGACGGATCTTCGAGGAGGATATAGATCAAGCCCCTGCAGTAATAGGCTTCTGCAAAATCAGGCTTATCCTGGATGGCATTCGTAAAATCATGAACTGCTTCCTTGTAATTTCCCATCTTGCAATTGACAAATCCGCGGTTGTAATGTGCAAATGAAAACGTGGTGTCCAGGGCAATGGCTTTGTCCAGGTCGTGAATCACGGATTCATAGGTATGTTCAAGGTGTTCAGTCTTCACCGGGTTTTGGCTCACGGGTGATTTCCCGTCGATGGTGATCTGTACCGGGTCTTCTTTCTGCAACAGGATCAGCTGGATCAGCAAATAGCGTGTATATGCGCGGCTGAAATAGACCAGGACGGCAGTTGAGTCCAGGTTTATGGATGAAGTGAAATCCCGGAATGCCAGGTCATATTTTTTCTGAAATGCATAAGAGACCCCTCTTTTATAATAGGATTCCGGTGTTGGAATTGAATCGATCAGGTGACCTTGTTCAAGAATTTCCCGTGCAGCAATAGAATCGTTAACCATCTCAGGCCGGTTTGTAAGTGCGATGAGGTTTGAAAAATAATGGTCTTTCCTGTATGCATCATACAGCCATGATCTTTCCAGGTTTGCTTTCTCAATATCGACGGCAAACATCGGCAGCAGTTCAATATCGATGGGCTGGTTCTGGAATTTGCTGTTGAGTGTATTCATCTCTTCAAAGTCACCGCTTAATTTCACGAGACTCTTCAGGTAGGAATTCTTTTCCGTTTTCACACTGTCAGGTGTTAGCGGATTTTTTTTGCTCAACTCCATGGCCTTGTTATAGTCTTCACGCGCACCGCGATGATCGTTGAGTTTGGTTCTCACCTGGTACCTGTCATAGAATGCATCCCCGTAATCCGGGCACAGTTCAATCGATTTATCCAGGTCTTCCAGTGCACCCTTGTAATCCTTCAGATCAGCTTTTATCCGGGCCCTGTAGTAGTAACTGACCAGATTTTTCGGATTCAGCCTGGTGACATAATCGAAGTTTCGGATCGCGCCTTTTTTATCATTCATGTTGATCAGCATGATGGCCTTGTTAAAGTAGGCATAGGAGTTATACGGTGAAATCCTGATGACGCGGTCCAGGTCTTTCAGTGCGGCATTCTGGTCAGGTTTTTTCGCATAGGCGAGAGCCCGGTTGAATAATGCGTAGGAATTGTTTGAATCCAGTTTTACGGCCTGGGAAAGGTCGATAATTGCTGAATCGGTTTTGTTGAGTTGCATCAGGACCAATCCGCGCTGGGCAAAGCTGTATGGATTCGATGGATTGATTTTGATTGCCTGGTCCAGGTCGGTGATGGCGCTGGGATATCTTTCAATTCCCAGTTCCGCAGTACCCATGATCAGGTAAACAATTTCTGTTTCCTCTTTCAGTTCGATTGCTTTCCTGCAATCAACAATGCAGGAGTAGTATTTCTTTAAGCTGAGATTTGTTCTTGCACGGTTAATGTAGACTTCCGGATTTGAGGGATTGATTTCCAAAGCCCTGGAAAAATCCTCGAACGCACCTTTGCAATCCGTCATCTGACTCCTTACGATCGCCCTGTAATGATAGGCATCTGCAAGCGTCGGCGAAAGCTCAATGGAACGGGTGTAGTCACGTTCGGCACCCAGGTAGTCATCCAGGTTGAATTTTGCAAAGCCCCGTAAAAAATAAAGATCATTGGATCCCGGTTCCAGCTGGATGGCAAAGCTGAGTTTCTCCAGCGCCTCAACGTAATCTCCTTTCCGGATAAGGTTTACACCCAGTTGCTTATAATTCACTACCTGTTGTGAAAGTAACAGAGAAGGAATCATCGCAAAACTGGCTAATAAAAAGAAAAGATATTTTCGCATTTGTTCAGTTCAGATCAAGTCCGGGCATCTCTGGTTAGAGAAAAATTAATTATAAGCCAGGTTTTACTTCCACGCGTTTCCTGACTTCACGTATAACTTTCAGCGGTGTTTCGGTTATGACCATATTATAAAGCCATGCGGGAACACTTCCGCCCGGGTCAACAAATCCTTCAAGCGTAATATGAACGAGGCCGGGACTCACTGTTTGCACCGTCCATTTCTGCCAGTATTTCTTGATACGCACGAGGTCCGGCTTTTCAGGGACGACGTTAGGCAGGGGTTTGGCCATGATGGTTTCAGCGCCTGTCACGGGATCGACAGTTATCCGGGCATCGACTACCAGGTCGCGGTCTGACAGCGGCCAGGGAACATCATACACCAGGTAATACTGGATATATTTCCCCAACTCATAGTTAAGCACCTTGATGTCCGTAATGTCTTTATCCCACCAGTCAAAATTCTTGGCGTTTCCCAGCAATGAACAAACCTTTTCCATATCTGTATGAAGGTCAGCAACCCCTCTGAACGACTTCAGTGCGCTGTTGGCCTCTTTCCGTGTATAAATCTTAATTCCGTCACGCTCTTTTACAAACGTCCATTCCTGGGCAAAAATTCTTCCCGGGACAGCCAACAAAAAACAAAGAAAGATTGAAACCGCACGAATCCTGAACCTCATCAATACCTGATATTTTTTGCAAAGGAAATGAAATCTCCTCACATGACAGCAAACCAATCCTGAAATCAGAAAAATCAGTTTCCCGGGAATATTCAATTTACGCTTTAAATCCTCTTTTATTGCGTACCTTTGTGCAAATAAAAATCAATAAGCAAAATGAATTCACCTGATGTTCAAGGTGAAACGGCAAAAACCTCCTGGATAAAAATCATTGGTAAATACAATCATCCCGATTCCCTCAAAAGCTGGTTGCAATTTTCAATTAACCTTGTCCTTTACTGCATCGGCTGGTTTTTAATGTACGAAAGTCTTTCCCTGTCCTATTGGATTACCTTTGGGCTTTCACTTCCCGTAGCGGGTATTTTAGTCCGTCTCTTTATCATATATCATGATTGCGGTCATGGTTCATATTTCAAATCACAAAAACTGATGGATGTTGTTGGAATTTTCATTGGCATCCTGACGTTCACTCCTTACTACAGCTGGTCAACCTTTCATCAGATCCATCATGAAACAGCCGGAAACCTCGACAAACGTGGAATCGGGGATGTATGGACAATGACTGTTACCGAATACCTGGAAAGTTCTTTGTGGAAAAAAATCGTCTACAGGTTTTACAGAAACCCAGTAACCATGTTTGGCATTGGTCCTCTCTTTGTTTTCCTGATCGGGAACCGGTTCACGACAAAAAACATGGATAATAAAGGCCGGCTTGCTGTTTATATTACCAATGCCGGGCTTTTGTTTTTTGCAGTTTCCATGAGCCTGCTGCTGGGGGTTAAGGCATTCCTTCTTATCCAGTTTCCCATTATCTATATGGCAGGCATTTTTGGTTTCTGGCTTTTCTATGTTCAGCATCAGTTCGATCCTACGTATTGGACACGAACAGAAGGCTGGGATTATAAAAAAGTGGCGCTGGAAGGAAGTTCATATTACAGGCTCCCAAAGATCCTTCAATATTTTACAGGGAATATCGGGTTCCATCATATCCATCACCTGAGTCCAATGATTCCGAATTATCATCTTTCGAAGTGTCATCGTGAAAATTCAATGTTCACCGGTATTAAACCGTTAAAATTCTGGCCTGCGTTCAGAACCGTTACTTTTCGTTTGTGGGATGAAAAAAAACAGGAAATGATCAGTTTCAGGAAACTGAAACTTTATGGGTAAGAAGTTTTCTGTTTTACCATTTTGGATTTGAACGCCAGCATAGCATTATTCATCAGGATTGCCAGGACGGTCGTCATGAGTCCACCGGGGATGGGCAAGAAATTCTTCGTCCAGTAAAAACAGCCATTCCTGGTCCTTTCCGGGTTTTATTCCCGCTTCCGTGAAGATCTCAGCAAGTGCGTCTGGAAGGCACATTCGGTCAGTATCCTGTTCCTGGTGGACTCTCCTTTTAAGATTTTTGTTTCCATGATTAATTCGTTTTGGTTCCTGGATATTCAGTTGCCTGATTAAGGATTCAAAATCAGAAGCATGACATCCATTCTTATTATCGGGATCCGGGGTCAGAAAGTGATTCCTTGCAAAAACCATTAAATGGCGCTCAAACCGATGCTTCCGGATGACCGGAGTTTCGATTTTTGCAAATAGATTGGGAATTTTTCCTTTTTGTCATTATATTTACAATGAAAAGAACAGATATAATTGAAACATCATGAAAAATTACCAGGAGATCCAGGGATTACTCTTCAGCAAGATAAAGAGTACCCTGCCGGGAAATATTTCACTGGCAGATGAGATGGCCGACCTGTTGCAGGTCAGTTCCGACAGTGCCTATCG
>Ga0114951_10004039_pt1 | contig 14632 bp, 17 predicted proteins | sample AM7aDNAmetaG_FD_88677 | JGI IMG/M metagenome (GOLD analysis project Ga0114951, IMG submission 88677) | Freshwater microbial communities from Finland to study Microbial Dark Matter (Phase II) - AM7a DNA metaG | ecosystem: Environmental > Aquatic > Freshwater > Lake | place: Finland: Lake Alinen...
GCAGCAAATGTAACTCCGGTTGAAAATAAATTTGTAAAAATATGATCATCTACACTATCAGGTATAACATTTGTTATAAATGTATCACTAACTATTTTTATATTAAATATTGTACCAAAACATTCCGATGCTGAAGGAATATAAACATTAACAGGATTATAAGTTGCATCAACTAAAATTGTGTATTTTTTATTAGTTAATAAAATATCAGAAGAAACAATCTCAATTGGTTTACCTTCCATTGTTAACATTTCATAACCACCTTGTGATTCTAAAGCTAATGTTGCTGTTGATTTATCCCAAGATAATCCAGTTATTGCTTTTTTATTTACCCATGTTCCTCCACTATAAGATAATACTTGATCTTCTGTTGGATTTGATATTTTTATATTTGATAAACCTGATAATGATAACTGATTAAAATTTTTGTTTGTCCATTTATTATTAGAAAAAGATAAATATTGTTCATTAATAGGATCTTGAATATAAACATCATTTAAATCGGTTATAGAACTTTTAATATCTACATCAGTATTATTCCAAATTCCTTTATTATTAATCAAAAATTGACCATCTTTTAAATCTGAAATACTAACATCTGATAAACTTTGTAAACTGCTATCCGAATTTTCAACAGAAAACGATCTCATCATCATTTTATCTAAACCTCCACCTTCAAATGTTGTTCCTGATGTTGAACCAGTAGTTAAAACAGCATTTGTCCAAAAACCTTTAGATATATCATAAACCAACGCATCTTTATCTTGAATATCAGCAAATCCGCCCATTGGAATTTCTCTAATTCCATGATTTGTTCTTATCCAAATTCTTTCATCTTCTAAATTAATAAAAAATTCGCCAGGATAAATATCAGTTGTACTCCATGCAGGTAATAATGTGTGATCTGCTGTTGCTGCGGTTGTCGCACTCAATCCTGAAATTTCGGTTCTTTTTAAAACCAATCTTGTATATCTATTTGATTTCATTATAATATTTATTTTTTAAAAATCATTACCATCAACAATTGTATAAATTGGTGGTGGATCATTTGGACCACCTAAAACATCATCAAATCCAAAAACAAAAACTTCGTTTGTATCTGTCGATGAGTCACTACCACCATCTAAAACATTCCAATCCAAATCAAATACGTTTGTTAAATTTTCTAATCCTTTTAATGGAACAGGAATTCTACTTTTCCTATCACCACCAATATAAATAAGTTCGTGAGATGTAAAAGTTAATTGATAATCATTTTGAAAATTATATAATTTTAATTGAAATTCACCAAAACTATTTTCAAATAAAAGTCCTGTTATATTATTTCTAATATCAACATTTTCACTCAAAATTTGAGCATAAGCACCACAAATTTTACCTTTAATATTACTTGGTTTTTCTACAAACCAACCATAATTAACATTAAAATATAAATCATATAAAATATCTGAAACATTTTTTAATCCATCTATATTTTGAATATAATATATTGTTGACGTTCCTATTGACCAATTAATAGGTTTTTCAATAATAATTTGTGTATCATTAACTTCCCATATTAATGTTTTTTCTAATGTGTTTCCACTTACAAAAGCATATGTAAATGGTCTAAAATTAGAAGTTAATCCAGAAACTGGAAAAGTTAAAATAACTCTATCTAAAGTTGGAGACCAAGGTGCTGGTAAAAACGAAGCTGTAAATCCTGTTAATTTTTCAGTATTATAAAAATTAAAAGTATTTGTAAATAATGATGGATTTATTACACTAAGTCTATCATATAATTTATATTTTATATAATTATTTTGAGAATAAAAATTAGAAATTATATTATTATCAACAAATCTGAAAATCAAACCATCATAATCAAAAAATCTATCATATTTATAACTTTTAGTAGAAATGTGAAGAGAATTAGAAATTCCTACAGTTGTTGAACTAACACTATAAAAAACAGAATATGGAGTATAATTTATAAAATTATTTATTGCTTCTGACCATGTTGTTGCTACAGAATAATTTATTATTTCACATGTTGCATTTGATAATGCTGTTAATATCTGATTTGGAATTGTATCTTCTATAATAAAACTATTTATACTCACAGATTTAACAAAAGTGTTCATGAATAAAAAATTATCTGTTGAACCAGTAAACATTCTAATTCCTAAATAATCACCATTATTAATCACAAATGAAGAATATGGAATATTTGTAAATGTGTTTATATTTGTTATTCCAGACACATTACAATTCATTATATTAGAATTTGTTGAACCTGTTCTGCAAGTATAAATATTGTGATGATACTCAAGTTGAAAATAATTATTTGAAACTGATGTGCTATTAAGAACATTAAAATCAATAGATGCAAATAAATTATAATTGTCAGGAAACTGTTTTTTAACAAAATCATAATCAGTAAAAATAATTTTAGATGTGATCGCTGAATTACTGGACGTGTTATATAAATTATATTTTATAATATTCTTTAAAATATATGACCGTCCTTCTATAAAATATTTAGGTTCATTTGTTATTGGAAAATTCAAACCATTATTTAATAGGAAAAATTGTTTATCTCTATCTGTACCCATTTTCACACTAACGCTAAATTTATCAGATTTTTCTCTTGTTGTTATTAAATTTGCGTTTTTTAAAAAATATTGTGGAGTAACTTGATAAATATCATTTTCAAACTCACTATCTTGATTATAAAGTAAAATGAAATGATTAGGTTTTAATTGTATATTATCTATTTTGTGCCATTGTTTAGTTATATCTATATTCATTTTAGAAGCAATATCAACAAATTGAATATTTTTCATAGCCCAATCAATAACATCATATTCATTATACATATTAAAAAGACTATAACCATCACCAGTTAACAAATCTCTTTTATAAATATCATCTAATTTATTAATATAGTTAAATGTTACACCTGTTAAATACTTATTCAATTTAAAATAAATATCACCTACAGCAATAAATCTCTTTTCATTGTATGTTTCCAAACGATCTTGCTGAATCCATGTAGAACCAGTTTTTACCCAATCAAAATTTCGTGACCATATATTTTTTTGCATTTAAAAAACTTTATGATTTTTTACTTATATATAAAAATAAAAATATATCATTTAAAATGACTGATTACGAAAAAATAGAATCTTTAAAAAATGGGGACGAAAAAGATCAAAAATTTTTAGATTATTATACTAATGTGATAAAAGTAAATGATTGGTTAAATATTCCTCTACAAAACTCAATCATTAATTTTTCAAATAGATCAGAATATAAGAAAAATAATAAATATCACAGATTAAATGGTCCTGCAATAGAATTTAAAAATAACGAAAAAGATTTATATTACATCAATGGAGAAAAATTTGATGATTTAGAATTGTGGAAAAAAGAAGCAACTAAAATTTTAAGAAGAGTCAAATTAAAAAAATTAAATCATTTATAAAAGACTTTAGAATAAAATTCCTCTTCCATTTGATGAAAAGTTTTAATAACAACATCCAGAAAATTTATATCTTCACTTTCAGGTTCATCTTTATAATTATTTTTAATTAATTCAATTTCTTTAATTAAATCTTCTAATGAAACAAAAGGTTTTCCATCCTTATTTTTTATAGTTTTTACAATTCCCATTTTTTTAATTTATTTTTATAATAACAACTTTAAATCTGTCGATAATATTTCTTTAAAATATTTTTCTTTAAAATCAGAATCTAAAATGAATTGATGATTATTAATATTGTTTATTAATTCCTCAATCTCATATTTAAAATAATTTAATAATATATTTTTTATAAATTCAAAATCACAATCTATATTAAAACATATCATTTGTTCTTTTCTTACAAAAGAGTAAATTGTGTTATCTTTTCTTAATGAATCCCAAACAAAAATAGCATCCAAACTTCTATCTAATCTTACGGTTGAAATATAATTTAATTTTTTTATAATTGTTAAATAAATCTTTTTTCCTATACCAATACCTTGACATATTTTAGGTAAACCTATCGGAATATGAATTCTATTAAAATTATTTTTTTCTATTTCTATTTCTGTGTCTAAATTTATTTCTTCGCCGTCTGGATATATTACATTAAAATATTTTTTATATAAATCCGGATCTTTTTCTTGTGCAGTAATTAACATATCCTGAAACAAAACAAAAATATTATATGCTTCTTTTGAATAAATTATTTTATAATAAATATTATTTTCTGTTTCTTCCTCATTTTTTAACCTGACAATAGAATTTGCTAAAATACTTTTTAATTTATCTATATTATTATTAATATTTTTTATATTATCTTTAATATCTGATATATTCCTGATAAATGTGTCATGCTTGTTTAACTCTTCATCAGAAATAGACATCTCTTTTAAATATTCAGCATGATTCATTATATTTTTTAAATCTTTATCATTTATCATATTTATAAATTATTTTTTAACTTCTAAACTTGATATTAAAGTGTAATCATCTTTTTTAACTTCAATTAAAGCATCATAGTTTATTGAATGAACATGCTCAATAATAATTATCTTTTTTAATTTTGTTTTTAATAAATCTAAAAAATCTATAAACTGTGTCACCGATTCATTTATTAATTTAACCATAATTTCATCAAGCAAAAGCATATTAGATTTACTTTTAATATTAACTTGTCGTAATGCTATTTTTAATGCCAATGAACAAAATGTTCGTTCCATTCCAGAAGATGTTATAACATTTTGACTAACATCTAATCTATCATCAGCACTCATTCTTAAAATTAAATTTTCATCAAAAAATAAAGTAAAATCAACATTTGATAATAAATCACCCAATTCTTTATTTATTATATGTATAGATTTTTTCAATAAATATGTTGGTATTCCATCACGGGATACACATTTTGAAAATTCTTTAAACAATTCTTCTTTCTTTTTTTGCTTCAAATATTTATTTAATTTAATAGTAATATTTTCAATATCCTTCTTTTTAATTGTTATTTCTTTTTCAATATCTAAAATAACATCGTTAATTTCATTAATATTGTTTTTCAACACAACAACATGTTCATCAATAACATTAATATTCTTATGTGTTTCTTTATTTTCTTCTATCTGTGTTTTATTTTTTTCATAATTATTTAAAACAATTTGAGACTCATTAATCATAAGTTCGTTCTTTTCAATATTTAAAATTAAATTTTCCTTTAAAGATATTTTTTGTTTTCTTAATTCATAATTTTCTTTTAACCTTTCTTCATGAGCAATATCATCTTCTACACTTTCTATATTGAAAGATTTTAATTCATTATCAAGATTTTTTATTACTTCAAAATTATTACTTTTACTTTTTTCAATATCAATTAGCATTTTTTGCCCTTGTAAAATATATTCCTTAAGTTTTTCAGTATTTACAAAAACATCACTCTTAACTTCCTCAATTCTAAGCCTGATTTGTAAAATTTTATTTTTAATATCATCTATACTACCAACATTATTTAATAAAATTAAAATTTCTTCTTCATAAACACCACTATTTAATAACCTTTTTTTGTTAACTAAACTATCTTCTTTTAATTTTAACTCTGGTAAAGATGCTTTGATCTTATTATACTCTAACATCAAAATTTTAATCTTTTCATCATTAATGGATTTTTCATTATTCAACTTTTGAATTTTTTCTTCAAGATGTGACAAATGCTCATATCCATCGTCATATTCTCTACCACATGTTGGACAAACTTTAGAATTCTTTAATTCCTCAATCTCTACATCAAGTTCTTTATTTCTATTTTTATAATTTAATCCGTCGTTTTGTAAGAGTTTAATCTTATTAGAAATATTAGTTTTTTCTAATTCTATTGTTTGCAATTCAGAATTAAAATAATTCAATCTTTCATTAATAATTTTATCTTTATCTGTATTAATCTTAGTTATTTCAATATCATAATTTTTAATTTCATCCTTTAATTTCTGAATTTCCTTATCTTTTAATTCTTTAATTTTAGATAAAACCTTATCTTTTTTGGCATCTAATTCAATATTATTATTTTTAATATTAAATATTTCTTGCTTTTTTAAAATAACTTTATCTGTTAATTCTTTTAACTTTATTTTTAATAAATTAATACGTTCAGTTTCAAATTTAGTTGGTAATTTGTTAATTTCATTTTCTAAAATAACTATTTGTATTTTTGTTTCTTCTATCTTACTTTTATAATTATCAATAGTCTCTATTGTATCAGAAGAATCAAAAGAATTAATACTATCATCAATCTTATGTAAATTTTTGATTAAATTATCCCTATTTAAATTATCATTCTGTAAACTTTTTTCAAACTCTAAAATATTTGATTTTTTATCTTTTAATTCATTAATATGAACTTTGATATCAGAATTTAAAATTTTTACTCTGTTGTCAGATTCTTGACAATCAACTACTAATTTTTCTTCGTTTAGGTCCTTTTTATATTCCTTGAATTCTTCCAATTTTAATTCAAAAATATCATAACCAGCGTCCCTAATTATATTATCAATAAATTCGCTTCTATCAGAAGACAACAAATCATTTAACGTATCTGCGTTTACATGTGATAGTCTTATAAAATCTTTAAATTCACCAATAATTAAATCTAATTTTTTTTGTGTCTTATTTCTTCTTTCACCAGTTAATTTGTTTTCTTCTGAAATAATATCACTCTTATAAAAATCTAAAACCGTTGGACATGAGGCAATTTCGCCAGACTTTCCGATTTTTCTATCAGTTCTTCGCTGTATAATAAATTTTTCACCATCTGCATTAATAACAGCACCACCTAAACAATAATTTAAATCTCTCTTATTGTTTAAATATCTATTATCACCAAATTTTTCTTTCTTTAAGGTTGTTGTAGTCGTACCATATAAAATATATGTTATTGCATCAATAATAGTTGTCTTTCCAGCTTTATTAATTCCGTTTAATTGTATAATTCCATCAAAATCTTTCCAATCAATTATATTATCATCACCAAAAGATTTAAAATTACTAAACCAAAATTTTTCAATTTCCCAAACAATATTATTTTTTTGTTCTTTTATTTGAAGTCTGTTACTAATGATTTCATCAATTTTTAAAATTTCTTTAATATCATCTTCTTTGTATTTTTGTTCTACTAAATATTCTTTAAAAATAGATTTCTGAACATCTATATCATTTAAATCTAAACTTTCTGATAACATTTTAGATGATATAACATCAGTATAAATATACACTTTATCAAATTTAACTTTAACAATATTATATTTCTTTTTAATAAAATCCCTTATCTTCTTCTCATTTTCTGTTGTTATATTTGAACTATAATCTTTCCAATGAACTTTTATTTCCGATTCAGAATAAACGTGACTACTATCTAATTTTAAATTCAAATTGTCATAATCAGAATCTTCATTAATATAAAAATTGACATAATTGTGATCATTTGGAATATCATGCTCCTCAACTTCAAATGTTTTTGCATCTTTAATCTTCCACAAAAGAAATCCATGATGCTCTATCAATTCTCCAAAATCTTTTTGAATGGTTGAACCAACATAAGCCATAGATTTATTTTTTCTAAAATATTGACGTTTGTGAATGTCACCTAACATCATATAATCATTCTTATCAAAATAAGAAACATCTTTATATGATTTGTCATTAAAAACTTTTCCAACATCAGTTGAACTACCATTCACAGGGTCATGAAATAATCCTATATAAATTTGATTAGGATCTTTGATTTGATTGTTCCATGGATCTATGTTTAAATTTCTATCTGCATGATGATAAACCACCCAAGTAATTTTACCATCTTGATAAAAACCAGTTTTATTTAAATATTCAACATTAGGATTATTTATAAGTTTAACAATAGTTTCTATACTATCAATTCTAAACAATGACTTCATTAGGATGTCATGATTGCCGAGTGTTAGAGTAACCTTGGCAATCTTAGATAGATTATTTAATAATTCTGCTGCTAATAGCTTCGATTCGTTCGAAATGTTTATCTTACTTTCAAAGATATCGCCACAAATAACAATTCTATCTGGTTGTATTTTTTTTAATTTAGTATATAATTTTTCAAAGTTTTTTCTATATTCTTCGTGTCTTGTTTCGTTGAAAATATGTAAATCAGCCAAATGCGCTATTGAAATCATTCATATTAATTATTTTTTAAATCCCGTTTTATTATTTATAACGATTCTAAACAAAAGTTTATTTTATATATACATTAATATGATGAAAGAAATAAATTTTTTAAAAAACAACTATCCAGATAAAAAAATAAAATCAGAAACAGTCAAAAACAGACCTATAAAATCAAAAAATAAGGTTCCTTTTGAAAATTTTATAAATATTAATAGTAAAGATGTAGCGTATGTTTTAGGTTTTATTTGGGCTGATGGTAATATACGAAAACCTTATACTATATCAATAGTAATTAATGGAAAAGATTCGGAAGATATTAAAAATGTTTTTCAAAAAAGTGGTGAATGGAATTATTATTATTATGATAGATTTGATAATAGAACAAATAAAACATATAAGAATTTTCAAATACAAACATCGAACAAAAATTTAGTTAATTTTTTAATTGATAATGATTATGACAAAAAATCATTATTAAGTCCTACTAAAATTTTATCAAAAATACCAGAAGAATATAAATTATATTTTTTTAGAGGATTTTCAGATGGTGATGGCTGTTTTTATAAAAAAAATAGAGCATCTCAATATTCTTTAACTGGCTCTTATTTTCAAGATTGGACTGCTGTAGAAAATTTATTTAATTTATTAAATATAACTTATACAATTAGATACTCATCGAACAAAAAATCTAAATATTCTCAAATAAGAATAACTAATAAAAATGACATTGATATTTTCGGAAAATATATTTATGATAATTTTGATGGTACAGGATTAAAAAGAAAATATTTAAAATATTGTGAAATAAAAAAAATATCTATTAATAGGATAATTAAATGGACTGATGAAGAAATAACATTTTTAAAAAATAATTATAAAACAAGTCATGCTAAATTGGCTTTACTTCTAAATAAAAGTCGATATTCTATCGATGCTAAAAGTAGCAAATTAAAACTTAAAAACTCCCATAATTTTTAAGAATTTTTTACATTATAATCCAAACTTATCTATATCTCTTTCAAAATCAGTTAATGTTACCACACCCATATCTTTACAAAAACACTTCACAGTTAAAAGTTCATCATCATTATCTGGAAAATATGTAAAATTTGTAAATTCTTCTTCAGTAAAAACCTGCCAATGATATTCTAAAAAATTATGTTCTTTTTTAAAATGTGCAATATATAAAAAATTAAACTTCATTGGATCATTTTTAAGAATTCTATCTTTAATATCTTTTGGTAATTCTTTAATTTTTGAAAATCCAAGAGTATGATTTTCTACCTTCCAATATTTACCACAATTTTTTTCTTTATAACTTTCAATTTCCCACTGTTCAAAATCAGTAGCATTTTTAAATTTGTTTTTTGTTTTTAAATCTAATTCAGCCCATTCTTCATCTGTCATAAAATACCAAGAATCTTCAGAAGTAACTGGTGAATCTTTCTCACCATTTACTGCTACATAAACATTTTTTGTGTTAATTGGTTTGTTTTTTAACCAATCATTTTTAATTTTACCAGGTACAATTGGAATTTTAAGTAAACCTAATTCATATAATTCAATAGGTATTTTCCAATAAAAACGAAATTTTACATTAGTATTACTCATACCCAAAATATTATTATGCCAAAGATTTCTTAGCAACGTATTATTTCCATTAAATTCTAATAACGATTTCAGATATTTCATATTCTTATATATTAATTAAAAATTTCAGATATTTCATATTCTTATATATTAATTAAAAATCTTTGGAGTTTCTAATTTTTTTCTTAGATAAATTTTTATTAATTTTGCACGATAAAATTATATATCTATGACAATTAAAGAGTTAAATTCACAAATAAATAAAAAACAAGATAAATTATACGGATATTTTACCCGTAGTATTATTTGTTTAATTGGAATTATTATTTTTTGTTCCTTTCACCTTAAAGTTCTTGATAATCTTTTCGTATTGATTTTTGTATTTGGCTTTGTTTATTACCTATTATCTTGGATTTTTTCTCTAAGAGAACTTAAAATTCTAAAAAGAATTAAATATAATCACGAAAAGCAACAACAAAATCAACATTCTTCTGCATACTGGCGTCCTGAATTTGATGATTATTTCAAAGATTTTGATGATCTTTTCAAAAAGGCATTTGGAAAAGATTTTAAAAGTAACTTTAACGGTAATCTTTCTTACACATCACCGAGCAAATTAAAAAATGCTTATATTCTATTAAAATTGAAAAATACTGATTCAGAAGATATTATCAAAAAAAGATACAAAGAATTAGCAATTAAATGGCATCCAGATAAATGGATCGGTAATACCGACGAAAATATACAAATCGCAAATAGAAATTTTCAAAAATTATCTGCCGCTTATGATTTAATCAAAAAAGATAAAAATATTAATTAAAAATAAATATATATAAAATAAAATTGACAAAAAATGATACAACAGGAAAAAAACACAAATTGTTATATTGTGAAAATAAATAAAGAAATTAATTCTATTAAAGATTCTCTTTACAACGAGTTTCAAATATTAGATGATATTACAGATGATTTAAAAATTATTGATTCAAATGAAAATGAAATTGATATAGATCAATTCAATGAAATCGTATTACTAAATAATAAAAATGATACAAATCTTTTTTCGTATGCTCAATTGTCAATCATAACGAAATTAGAAAAATTAACAGACATAACATATTTAACAAATGTAAATATTGCATATTGGATATAATGACTATAACAGCAACATTTCTTGGAAAATATTCAGGTTGTATAGATTATAACGTTGATCAGGAATATGAACTACATCTTTGGAAAGAATCAAAATATTTTTATGTTAATAAAATTGGTCATAAAGATAATTTTGGTACTGTCATGTATAGTAATATTTTTGAATTTTTAGAAGATTGGAATAACATAAAACAAAATTAAAGTCCAAATTTTTTTGATTCTCTATTTAATTCTACTTGTTTTATATATTCTGCTAAAGAAACACCTTTCGTGAACTTATATCTGACCCAATTTTTAAATCGTTATAGCCTTTAATTGTTGTACATGAAGTTCTTCATTGTTATATTTATGTTCTTTAAATGTTTTAATCTTAGTCATTGTTTTGAACTTTTTGATCAATCTCTGTTTCTTTCTTTACAACTTCTCTTTCTTCTTTGAGAATTTGCTTTTTAAATTCTGAATCAACTTCATTCCAGTAGATATTCGTCATTTTTACACACCAAGTAAAATCTTTTATTAGTTCTTGCATATCTTTAAGTTTTAATAAATTTTCTATTTTTTCTTTTAGAAAAATTATATCTTCTTCTGCACCTAATTGTCGATAATTATTATATTGCTTAATAATATCAATCATTCTCAACATTCTTGGTATATCTTTTAACAACTTGCTCATAGTCCAAAATTATATGATTCTATTTCCCATTTTTCAACTTTAATTTCTCCACCATCTTCAAAATTTTTATAATTTTTTTTAAATCTTATTATATCTTCTTCACTTTGAATTAAATATACATTCCAAGCTGAAAAATCAGGAGATATAATTATATATAAAGATTTACATCTTGGTTGTCCAGATAAATAGTCAATAATAAAATATTTTATCTCTGAATTAACATTTGGTAATTTACCAATAGCAATTTTTAGTGGTATCCAACTTTTATCATCAATATACCAATCGTCACCACTACGTCCTACTCGACAACGCCAAGTTATTCCATACGGAATATAATAATAAATACTATATTTTTTTTCTGATTGTTCTTTATCTTCAAATAATTTAAATTTTGTTTGCATTTTTTCTTTTTTTTTATAATCCGAATTTTTCAGCGGTTTGTTTTAGCTGATATTCCCTAACTAATATTTTTTCTTTATGATTGAGTAAATTTTCAATTTTTATATGTAATTCGTATATATCAAAAATCGGATTACCTATCAGTGTAGTTCCAAGTTTTCTATGATAACTATTCTTGTGATATGTTTTTCCATCAATATATTTTTTAATTTCTCCATAATCATCAAGTTCACCATAAAGCAACAGTTTTACAGTTGTAAATACTTCATCTTCTATTTTTAATACTTCAACTATGAAAATATAGTCATATGAAACAGTCCAGTTCAATTTAATAATATCTCCAACTTTTGGTTCTCTAACAATCTTATCTATATCATATTTTTTAACATGACGCATAAAGATATATATTTAAAATTAATAATCAAATTTTTTATTTCAAAATAATATTTTTATTTTTGTTAAATGAAAAACTATAAATATGGTGAAAAAGTTGTTTTTATTGGTTTATCCGATGACTTTCTTAAATATGGGCAATCATATATTGTGAACAAACCAAATTTTTTTGGAACTTGTTTTTGTGAAAGAACACCGAAACGTAGAGAATTTATTGGTGTGAAAATAATAGGTGAAAATAGACGTATTAATCAAAATGTTCATATTGAAAATTTTATTTCAATTAAAGAATATAGAAAATTAAAAATTAATAAATTAACAAAACATGAAAAATAATGACATTGATGATATTGTATTAAATTTTTTAAAATTAAAACCTTCGGCATTTTTTAATATCAGTTCAAATTTATCCGTTGGTAGTTCAAGAATCGATTTTTTTTATTATAGTTTAAATTTTACTCTTTATAAAAAAAATATAAATAGAATTTGGATAATGCATAATGGTAAAAGCATTTTTAACAATGTTGAAAGTAGCTATATCATTAAAAAAGAAACGTATATTAAATTAGAAAATTATGCAAAAAATAATAAATTAGTCGAAAAAAATTTAAAAAACATAAATGATGTTGAAAATTATATTCAAACAGAACTAAGAAAAAATAAATTAAAAATTATTAATAATATATAAACTAAAAATCAAAAATGGATAATTTACAAAACACAATCAAACTTACCAGAAAAGTCTTTAATAGTAACACATTTCAAAAATTTAACAAATTTATGTCTATTTTAGATGATATTGCACATCTGGACATTAAAAATATTCGTAACACAATAAATAATAAAGATGGATTTAATAAATGCTTAAATTTGTTTGTTGAATTAACCTTGGTTTATATGGTTCTTAAAGATAATACAGATTCTGAATTATCTATTTTTTATCATATGCAAGAATATGAAATAGATGTCGATAAAATTTTGAATTTATTAGAAGATCCTCAAGTTATTAAATATCTTGATGATGATTTAAGAGCAAAAAAGAGAATGAATAATAAATTTACAGAATCTATTGAATTCTTAAAAAGATATAAAAATTGGAAATACGGAACAAATTAAAGTTTTTTATTTTTTAATATTTTAATTTTATGATGAATTGCAGAAGCACTTCTATTTAATTTTTCAGAACATACTTTTACACCTAAAAAATAATTATTAATTAAGAATTTTTCATCTTCATACAACCATAACGGTGATCGTTTTTTTGAAATTGAATTTTTAATTTGTTGATATTTAATAAATTTTCTTTCTAATCTTAAATCTTTTGAATCCTTATAAACAAATTCTCCAAGTTTTATAATATCCCATTTATTAACAATCCGTACATGTGAAGATTTTCCACTTTTATAATCACTTTTACTAATTGAATATTTTTCAATTTTTAGTTCATCAAACAATTGAATTATAAAAGACCAATCTTGATTAATTGTGGACGCTACACTAAATTTATACATTTTTTCTTTAATAAAAAAACAACCATCACCATCAAAATAACCTCTGAAAAAATGATGATGTAAATCTTTTGGTATTAATGATAATAATTTATTTGGTGAATCTATAGATTTATTATAAAATCCCAATTCTCTTAAAAAATATAAATTGATTTTATTTTTAGCACGGATTCTACATTTTTTATAAATCTTATTATATTTTTTATCATATCTATCATAATGTTCAATTAGCCAATCTCCAGTTTTTTTAAAGTTATAACAAACATTTTCTGAATCCTTTTCAGATATAGTTGTTGATATTTGTCCTTTAACCGAGCCATCAGCCCAAATAAATCCTAAAATATAAATTATATTTTTATCTTTTAAATTCATCAAATCTATTGAATTATTCAAAGTACAATATATTTTAAGTTTCAAACATTTATTAGCAATGCTAGATTCTGGTTTATTGAGAATTTTTGCACAATATGTTACACCTTTATCTGTATAATTGTTTTTTAAAAATTCAATCTCATCATTACTAAATTTAATATATTTTTTCAATCTAATTTTTTTCAGTAGTGGTATTTTAAGTTCATAACATTTTATATTTATTGAACCTTGAGTTCTATTCAAATTATCTGCACAATATTTTGTACCATTTTTTTTATAATTTTTTTGCAAAAATTCGATATCACTATCAGTCCAATTACTTCTTTTTAACATATTTTATAATTTTTTATTAAAAACGTA
>Ga0114951_10004040_pt1 | contig 14632 bp, 8 predicted proteins | sample AM7aDNAmetaG_FD_88677 | JGI IMG/M metagenome (GOLD analysis project Ga0114951, IMG submission 88677) | Freshwater microbial communities from Finland to study Microbial Dark Matter (Phase II) - AM7a DNA metaG | ecosystem: Environmental > Aquatic > Freshwater > Lake | place: Finland: Lake Alinen...
ACATGTTTACTTATGGGTAACAAGTAAACATAAATGTTTTGAATCACGGGGTTTAAATAAACTTGAAGCGAAAGAAATTTTTTCAAATAGCAAGGTTACTTTTGGCGCGGAAAGGGATTTTACTCCATATTTGAATAATTGGAAGTTGTTGGAAGGTCGCTTGTTGTAAACAGCGGATGGATAATTCTCCAGGTCACGAATTTTTAATACTTGGCCCGATCTTTTTAGGCGACATGATGCTGTCGCATGAAGGGAATATATTGGTTGTGTTGCGACGTAAAGCTTTTTAGCGTCAGCTTTTGCCTACTTTTGATCGTTTTGAGTGATTATAAAAGCTATTATCAAAAGCTTAAAAATAATGATAATATAAATATTCTATAAAATAGTACTATTAGGAGTGCCGTGTTGGGAGATACAAGAGAAACAGTTCTGATTTGATCATATTGAACCTCCGTTCAACAGGGGTGGCCTGTGGGCGGAGGTTTATTTAATTAAGGCCATAAGAATGCTCAAGCTTGAAGATGTTAAAAAAGATTCAGTTATAAAAGGCATCGAGCCGAATCAGAACGTTCGTGTTATGACGGCCGAGCAGGTCGGTGGCAATGCGGTCACGGTCATTTATAAGACTGGGGACGGGAAGATCGCAGAGCGGATGCTGTTCCGGACCGATGAACCGAATCTGTATTTGGCTGAGACCGGTCGTCATTGGGCCTTTGATGCGTCTGGCGATGATTTCAAGCTGGTTGCTGAAGCCTATCGGATCAATCTTGCGTATCTGTTCGATCCCATGATGGCGGTTCACACATCCAATGTTGAGCCGTTGCCTCACCAGATAACTGCTGTTTACGAATCAATGCTCCCGCGTCAGCCTTTGCGCTACATACTTGCGGACGATCCCGGCGCTGGTAAAACGATCATGGCCGGGCTCTTTATACGCGAGCTCATCATGCGCGCCGATGCCAAGCGTGTTCTGATCGTTGCTCCTGGAAGCCTTGTCGACCAGTGGGCCGAAGAAATGTATGAGAAGTTTGGCCTGACATTTGAAATTTTCTCTCGTGAGAAGCAAGAGCAGTCTCGCTCCGGCAATTACTTTAACGAGTCTGATCTTTTGATCGCTCGACTTGATCATTTATCCCGCAACGAAGATTTGCAGAACTGTATTAAGGCATCCCATGGTTGGGATCTTGTGGTCATTGACGAAGCGCACAAGCTATCGGCTTCCCAGACAGGAGGCGAGATCAAGAAGACCAAGCGCTTTAAGCTCGGCGAGCTCCTGGGATCCATGGCCCGGCCGCACTTCCTGCTGATGACGGCAACCCCGCACAACGGCAAGGAGAAGGACTTTCAGCTTTTTATGTCGCTTCTTGACTCGGATCGTTTTTATGGTGATGCGAAGGATGGTGAACATAAGGTTGATGTTTCAGACCTCATGCGCCGCATGGTCAAGGAAGACCTTCTTAAGTTTGACGGTACGCGACTGTTCCCGGAACGTAAGGCGGTTACCGTTAATTATCAACTTTCTGAGATTGAATGTCGTCTTTACGCCGCGGTTACTCAGTATGTTCAAGAGGAGATGAACCGGGCAGATCGACTGGAAGATCAAAATCGCAAAGGCACGGTCGGCTTTGCGTTGACGTCACTTCAAAGACGGTTGGCATCAAGTCCAGAGGCTATTTATCAATCCCTCAAGCGTCGTCATCAAAAGCTCAAGCGTCGCGTTGAAGATGAGAAGCTGCGTCAGCGCGGTCAGATGCTATCTGAGACCCTTGCGACAGAGGCACCGGATGATCTTTGGGATGCTGAAGAAGAGATGTCCGCTGAGGATTACGAAAATCTTGAAGAGACGGTCGTAGATCAGTCCACTGCCGCCCAGACGATCCAGGAACTTGAAGCGGAAATTAATATTCTTGAAGGTCTCGAGGAACAGGCGCGTCAGGTTGTTCACTCCGGGCAGGATCGTAAATGGGAAGAGTTATCAAGTTTGCTTCAATCGACACCTGAGATGAAAGATGCAGAAGGGCGTCAGCGGAAGCTGATCATCTTTACTGAACACCGCGATACGCTCAATTATCTTACCGATAAGATCCGGGGACTGCTTGGAAAACGGGAAGCAGTGGCCATTATTCATGGCGGGATTGCCCGTGAAAAGAGGCGCGCAACTCAAGAAGCCTTTCGTAATGATCCCGACGTTCGTGTCTTGGTCGCCACGGATGCTGCTGGCGAAGGTGTAAACCTGCAGAATGCTAATTTGATGGTGAATTACGATTTGCCATGGAATCCGAACCGGATCGAACAGCGGTTCGGCCGCATCCATCGCATCGGTCAGACCGAGGTCTGTCATTTGTGGAATCTGGTGGCGGCAGAGACGCGCGAGGGTGACGTATTCAGACGATTATTTGAGAAACTTGAGGTTGAACGGCTGGCTTTAGGCGGCCGCGTATTCGACATTCTTGGGGAAGTCTTTGAAGATCGTAGTCTGAAAGACCTGTTGATCGAAGCGATCCGCTATGGATCCGATCCGGAAGTTCGAGCGCGGGTCATGCGGCGCATCGAGGGTGCGCTGGATACAAATCATCTTCAGGAGATCATGCAGCGCAATGCTCTTTGCGAAGAGCATATGGGCATGGAAAGACTTTTTGCTGTCAAAGAGGAGATGGAGAAGGCTGAGGCCAGGAAACTCCAGCCGTACTTTGTCCGTTCATTTTTTCAGCAAGCGTTCGGGAAACTTGATGGTGATATGCGGCCGCGTGAGCAGGGGCGCTGGCAGGTCTCTTATGTCCCGGCCCTTATTCGTGAACGGGATCGTCAGATCGCAGGCAGGGATCGGCGTAATTTGAATCCTGTCTTGGAAAGATATGAGCGAATCTGTTTTGAGAAACCGAATATTAGGATCGCCGATCGCCCCAGCGCACCAATGGCGAGCTTGGTCCATCCTGCTCACCCCTTGATGCAGGCTGTAACTGATCTTGTTCTTGAGCAGCATCGTAACAAGCTTAAGCAAGGCAGTGTGTTTGTTGATCCTAATGACATGGGCACAACGCCTCGAATCCTTTTCTTGATTGATCATACAGTTAAGGAGTCGGGTGCCGCGGATAGAGTTGTTTCCCGGAGAATGCAATTTGTTGCGCTTGATCCTGAAGGTAATGCTTTGAATGCTGGCTGGGCTCCGCACCTTGATCTTGTTCCGGCAACACCCGCTGATATTAAACAGATCGAAGATCTTTTGAAAGCGCCCTGGTTGACGCAGGATTTAGAAACGCTTGCGATTGGCCATGCTTCTCAATATCTCGTTCCAGAGCATTTTGAGGAAGTGCGCCGTCGCCGTGAGGCCATGGTAGACAAGACTCTCAAGGCGGTTCATGAGCGCTTGATGGGACGGATCAATTATTGGTCCGACCGTGCGATCAAGCTTAAGGAAGATGCGCAGGCTGGCAAGCAGCCTATTGTTCAGTATGAGAATGCCAAGCGTACAGTTGACGATTTAACCGCACGGTTGCAAGTCAGAACTGCAGAGCTCCAAACGATGCGTCATGTGGCCTCGGCCACGCCTGTTGTGATTGGCGGCGCGCTGGTAATCCCTGCTGGTTTATTGGCCCAGCGCCGGGGAGAAGATGGGTGGTGTGAGGATGCCCAGGCCCGGGCGTACATTGAACGCCTGGCTGTTGAAGCTGTGATCGCAAAAGAACAGTCCATGGGACACCGAGTCATGGATGTTTCGCGTGATAAATGTGGATGGGATGTTACAAGCATCCCCGTCACTGCAGAGGGGAGGCTTTTGACTTCACGGCATATTGAAGTCAAAGGGCGAGCAAAGGGGCAGACCACTATCACGGTAACGCGCAATGAAGTTCTCTATGGATTGAATCAGTCGGATAAATTTATTCTGGCAATCGTTCTTGTCGACGGAGATAAAGTCGAAGGGCCGTATTATGTCCGAAACCCTTTTACTCAGGAACCGGATTGGGCGGTTGCGAGCATCAATCTTCATTTGGATCAGCTTTTAGCTAAGGCGGAGGCAAAGTGAAGAAAGAAGATGTATTTCGCCATGTTGTTACGAACGCTTTTGACTTCCTCGAAAAATCATTGGATGAGTTTGAGGGTCGGAATTACAAGTATTCTGTGATCAATTTTTGTGCCGCAGTTGAGCTTTTCTTAAAAGCAAGGCTGCTCGTAGAGCACTGGACACTTATTTTGCAGAGAAATGAAGAGTTAAATTTAACTGCATTTCTTTCAGGGGATTTTAATTCGGCTGGGTTGAATGAGATAAAAAATCGTTTGGAAAAAGTTGTGAGGGACGGACTTTCTAAACAGGCTTCAGATGCGTTTCAGATTTTAACTAATCACCGTAATAAGGCGATTCATTTTTGCCATCCGGGCCTAATTTCACAGGATGAAGCAGCTGGAATTGTGCGCGAGCAATGTCGAGCGTGGCACTATCTACATGATCTATTGACGAATCGTTGGCAGGAAACATTTTTGCCATTTAGCCGGGACATAGAACGGATCAGCGCCAAGATGAAGTCGCATCGGAATTTCTTTGATGAAAAATATGCAGCCCTGAAGGAGCAGATTACAAAAGATGAGCAGGCGGGTTTCTATTTTCATAAATGCCCGACTTGTGAGTTTGTTTCTATGAAATTTATTTCTGTTTCCGAGCATCTTTTTAATGCCGAATGTTTGGTCTGTGATCAGAAAGATATTGTTGTTCAAATTAATTGTCCGCAGTGCAAAAAAATTGTGACGTTTGTTGGAGAAGGGTTTTCAAAATGTGTTTGTGGGAAGTCACTCGACCATAACGACCTGTTTAAGGTGTTATTTAATCATGCAGAAGCTGATTATCGATGCAAGGATGGGGATGATTCATATCGCGAAGGTAATTGCTGTGTATGTGGATGTATTGGAGCGGTAATTCCGTATAACGATGAATATTTTTGTTTGAACTGTTTTGAGTTCTTTTCTGAGATGTTTTGGTGTGGCTGGTGCGGCGAGCCCCAGACCGAAGACACGGAAGATAGTAGTTTGTGTGGGTGCCACTTTTGTGATGGAAAGTTAGGGGATATAAAAGATGATTAAGTCGCCTAAAAAATTAATCGAGGTTGCGTTGCCTTTGGATGATATCAATGAAGCTGCTGCTCACGAAAAGCAGCCGGGAATAGGGGCTCATCCGAGAGGGTTGCACTTGTGGTGGGCAAGGCGGCCTTTAGCAGTAGCCCGTGCGGTAATTTTTGCCCAAATGGTTAATGATCCTGGATATGATCGGAGCCTTAAAAGAGGGCTTAGGAAAGAAGAGGCCCAAAAAGAGCGGGAGCGATTGTTTCAAATTATTCGCGATCTTGTCAAATGGGAGAATTCCGGCAATAAAGATGTATTGGATAAAGCAAGGGCAGAGATTGAAAAAAGTTGGCGTGAAACCTGCGAGTTAAACAAGGAAAATCCAAGGGCAGCCGAGCTATTTAATCCGGATAAATTGCCAGCGTTTCATGATCCTTTTGCTGGGGGAGGAGCTCTTCCGCTTGAGGCGCAACGTTTAGGATTGGAGTCGTATGCCTCCGATCTTAATCCAGTGGCTGTGACAATAAATAAAGCAATGATTGAAATCCCTCCAAAGTTTGCAGGTCAACCGCCGGTGGGATCAGTTTCTTCTAGAGTTTCTCAGCAGGAATTTATGGCAAGTTGGTCCGGTTCGAAAGGTTTGGCTGAAGATGTGCGTCGTTACGGAGCTTGGATTAAGGAGCAGGCTGAGAATCGTATGGGCAAGCTTTATCCTAAAATTACAATAACTGCGTTGATGGCAAAAGATCGTCCTGATTTGAAATCCCTAATAGGGCAGGAACTCACCGTGCTCACCTGGCTGTGGGCACGAACAGTAAAGAGTCCTAACCCCGCTTATTCACATGTCGATGTGCCCCTGGTTTCAACTTTTATGTTATCCACTAAGCCGGGAAAAGAAGCGTATCTAGAGCCGGTAATTGATGGAGATCGATATCATTTTGTTGTTCATGTGGGGAAGCCCAAGAATCCTGATTTTGTGGATACTGGGACTAAATTAGCACGCGGGGCAAATTTTCGTTGTATTCTTTCCGACTCGCCATTGGAGCAAGGTTATATCCGTGGAGAGTTTCAAGCAAAAAGAGCTGGAGTGACTTTAATAGCCACGATTGCGGAAGGGAAACGAGGACGTGTATATCTTTCTCCATCAGAGGAACAGGAATCTGTAGCTTTGAGCGCTCAGCCATCTTGGCGTCCAGAGATTGAAATGAATCAAGAAAGCAAAGATTTATTGAGCGGGCGTGGTTACGGCTTTAAGTATTGGCATGAGTTATTTACTTCCCGCCAGTTACTAGCACTGACTACATTTTCTGATTTTATTCAAGATGCGATTAGAAATTGTGAAAAGGATGCAATACGCTCCGGGATGGTAGATGACAAGCTCGGATTGGAGGATGGCGGTTCAGGCGCGACTGCTTATGCACAAAGCGTTGGGATTTATTTGGCTTTTGCTTTGAGTCGACTTGCTGATTATGGCAGTTCGATTGCAACATGGAAGCCTTCCGGTGAGCAGGTGATGCAGACTTTTAAGAGACAGGCGATTCCCATGACATGGGACTTCCCGGAGTCGAATTTCCTTGGCGACAAAGCGATTTGTTGGGAAAACGCAGTTAAATATACTGCAGACAACCTTGAAAACACACAAGCCATGGGCAATTTGCCAAATGGTTTTGCCTTTCAAATGGACGCTCAAAGCCAGACTCTTTCAAAGGACAAGGTTGTTTCTACAGACCCGCCATATTACGACAACATCAGTTATGCTGACCTTTCAGATTATTTCTATATTTGGTTGCGGCGCAGTTTAAGGCCGATATTCCCTAAACTTTATTCAACTATTGCTGTTCCAAAAGCTGAAGAGTTGATTGCCGCGCCATATCGTCATGGAGGCAGACAACAGGCGGAATCTTTCTTCTTAAACGGTATGACCAAGGCTGTTCACAATTTTTCAAAGTTGGCCCACCCAGCTTTTCCGATTACTATTTATTATGCTTTTAAGCAATCTGAGACTGAAGACGATAAGGGAACCTCAAGCACGGGATGGGAAACTTTTCTTGAGGCGGTGCTTAGCGCTGGTTTTGCTATTACCGGCACTTGGCCTATGCGCACCGAGTTAAGCAATCGTATGATTGGTTCAGGGACAAACGCTTTGGCTTCCAGTATCGTTCTTGTCTGTCGCAAGCGTTCTGCGGGAGAAGTTGCGATCTCGCGTAGAGATTTTATTCGAGAACTCAACTCTACTTTGCCTGAAGCGCTTCTTGATATGACGCGTGGAGAGAAAGTATCCCCAGTAGCGCCAGTTGATCTTTCGCAATCTATTATTGGTCCGGGCATGGCTATCTTTAGTAAGTACCCTTCTGTTTTAGAGGCTGATGGGAAGCCGATGACAGTTCAGATTGCGTTACAGTTAATCAACCGTTTCTTAAGCGAAGATGAGTTTGATCATGACACGCAGTTTTGTTTGCATTGGTTTGAAACTTTTGGTTGGGGTTCTGGGAAGTTCGGAGAAGCAGATGTTTTAGCTAGAGCCAAAGGGACCAGTGTGGATGGCGTGGCAAGCGCCGGGGTATTGGTTAGTGGCGCCGGTTTGGTGCGTTTATTGAAATGTACAGAGTATCCTAAAGATTGGAACCCTGAAGGCGATCAGCGTATGCCAATCTGGGAGGCATTACATCATTTGATTCGTGTTTTGTCTTCTGGTGGTGAGGGGGAAGCTGGGAAATTGTTTGGACGGATACATCGACAGGCGGAGCCGATCCGAGCGCTAGCTTATCGACTATTTACCTTGTGTGAACGTCGCGGCTGGACTGAGGATGCTCGTGGATATAACGACCTTGTTACATCTTGGTCGCAAATTGAGTCCGCATCTCATAAAGAAGACCGCGTCGGAATGCAGGCCCAAATGGATTTTACGGAGGATAAAAAATGAGTTTCAAGCCCTGGCGTGAAGTCGCCATCCCTCACGAAGATGTCTTGAAAGGCACGTTTCAGCAAGCGGAGTTTGCCGCTGATATTTCACGTGTGCATGACAAACAAGCGGTGCCGGAGTACCAGGATCCGATCCTGTTCTTCCAGCGCACATTCATTACCGAGGGGATGCGCTTGTTGATGGACTCAGTTATAAAGCGCCTGGCTGGCAAAGGCGGCGATCCGGTTATGCAGCTCCAGACTGCCTTCGGTGGTGGTAAGACGCATACGTTATTGGCTGTATATCATCTTTCACAGGGCATGGCCGCTGCGGATAAGCTGCAGGGAATTGCGCCAATATTGTCAGCTGCTGGTGTTTCTGAATTGCCCAAGGCGAAAATAGCTGTTCTTGATGGTAATAAGTTGTCGCCGAATCAGCCGCAGGATCGGTCAGGCTGCAAGGTGCATACGATGTGGGGTGAGATTGCCTGGCAGTTGGGTGGCGCGGCCGCTTACGAGCAGGTTAAACAGGCGGATATAAGTGGAACATCTCCGGGCAAGGAAGTATTGGCCAAGTTGCTTGCGGCGCACGCGCCGTGCGTCATTCTGATGGATGAACTTGTCGCATATATTCGGCAATTCGAAGAGGGCAAATCCTTATCTGGCGGCACTTACGATTCCAACTTGTCGTTTATTCAGGCACTGTGCGAGGCAATGAAGGCCGTCCCTAATGCGATCTTGCTTGTGTCATTGCCAGAATCAGAAAGAGAGGCCGGGAGCCAACGCGGGATCAATGCGCTAAAGACTCTGGAACATTATTTTGGACGGGTGCAGGCTCTGTGGAAACCAGTAGCGACCGAAGAAGCCTTTGAGATCGTACGTCGACGTCTGTTTACGAACATTAAGGACACGGCGTCAGTTGAAGCTGTTTGCAGGGGCTTTGCGGATTTTTATGTAGCGAATGCCGCCGATTTTCCGCGGGAGACGCAGGACAGTCATTATTTTGAGCGGATCAAACGGGCCTATCCGATCCATCCTGAGGTTTTCGAGCGTTTGTATGAGGATTGGTCGTCCCTGGGGAATTTCCAACGGACACGCGGCGTGCTTAAGTTCATGGCTAAGGTCATTCACCGTCTTTGGAAGGACGGCAATAATGACCTTATGATCATGCCCGGTAGTTTGCCCCTTTATGATGCCGATGTCCGCAATGAAGCGATCTATTACCTTCCGCAGGGCTGGGATCCTGTTTTGGAAAGGGACATTGATGGTGAGCGGTCGGTTACGTCCGACATTGAGAATCAACGGCCAGTCTTAGGGGCAGGTCAAGTTTGTCGTCGCTTGGCGAGAACGATCTTCTTGGGAAGCGCTCCGGACTCTTCAGACATGACAACAGCAAAACGCAATAAGGGCGTTGAGTTGGAGCGTGCTTTCTTGGGATCAATCCAGCCAGGTCAGGTTGCCGGTCTTTATAGAGATGGCTTGCGAGCGCTCACGGATGAGCTTCAGTATTTGAGTAATGCGAATGGCAAGTTTTGGTTTGATACACGGCCTAATCTTCGCCGTGAGATGGAAGAACGTAAGAGGCGTTTCCAGGATAAGGAAGATGTTTATCCTGTGATCCGCGGGCTACTACAGCGTGTTCTTGGGCATGGTGTATTCGATGGGGTACATGTTTTCACAACGAGTTCGGATGTTCCGGATGACGGGTATCTCCGGCTTGTTGTTTTGTCACCTGACGCCAACATGTCGCGCGCTGGTCAGAATATTGCTGAAGGACGCGCTGCTGAGATTCTGAAGTCTCGTGGCGAACAGCCGAGACAGAAGCAAAATCGCCTGATCTTTCTTGCGCCTGATACGGAGAGTATCGGACGGCTTAAGGATCAGGCCAGAGCCATGTTGGCATGGCAGTCCATAGTAGACGATATTAAGGATATGAAGCTTAATGTCGATCAGTTTCAGTCCCGTCAGTCGGGTAAGAGTCTCGAGGAATCGAATGAGGCGCTGAAGCGGATGGTTTGTGAGGCATACAAATGGCTTCTCGCGCCGATGCAAGAGGCGAAGCCGGGCCAGGGTATTTCCGAGATCAAATGGGAGAAGTTCCCGTTGAATGCCAGCAGCGGTGCTTTGTCTGGCGAGATCGAACGGGTGATGAAGGATAATGAGCTCTTGATCCTTGAGTGGGCGCCCATACATCTTGCGAATCTTCTTAAGACATGGTTCTGGAAAGACGGCGTTAAAGAAGCCGGTGCATTGGATGTCTGGCAGAAGATGTCGTGCTACCTATATTTCCCGAGATTAAAGAACGAGGACGTTTATCGTGCTGCGATTGTCGCTGGCGCGTTGTCACGCGACTTCTTTGGTCTCGCATATGGAAAGAACGGTGATAAATACGATGGCTTTAGTCTGGGTCGGTCCGCGATGATTACCATGGACGGTGCCCTCTTGTTGATCGAGCAGAGCACGGCCATTGCCTATGAAGCGGTCTTGAAGGCTTCTCAGCCTGAGGTTGTCGAACCCGCTCCGGGTGTTTCTCAACCGGGACAATCTCCAAGTCCAACGCCGGTGGCACCAAGCACTGGAAACCTTGATGGCGCTATTGCCAAGGTCGTTAAGAAGAAGTTCTTCGGTAGCGTTAACTTGGATAAGATCCGCCATAAGCTGGATTTCAACGAAATTGCTGATGAAATCATAAAGCCATTTGCATCGCGTTCGGACGTCGGCTTGAAGATTTCGATCGAAATATCCGCCGATTCCTATTCCAATGACGGGTTTGATGAAAACCTTCAGCGCGTCGTGAAAGAGAACAGCAAGACACTGAAGTTCCGGAACGCGGAGTTTGAATAAGAATGGAGAGTGTGAAGGCTCGTATAAAAAATGCAAGTATAAATATAGTTGCGGCTAAGCTCCAAAAAAGATATGGGGCTTTCCATCATTACAACAAGAAGAATCCATTAGATGAGCTGATCTTTATTATTTGTAGTGTAAAACGACGGGAAGATCGTTATTTATTAGCCTTTCGAGATCTTAAGCGGGCGTTCCCGAGTTATAAGAAGTTGTCTGTTGCTTCACTGTATCGGATACGAGCGGTTTTAACTCCGTATGGATTACAGAACGAAAAGGCGCTCGCGATAAAGCAGATTCTTGAGGCTGTTATTGAGAGGTTCGGCAGGCCAACATTAAGTCCGTTGGGCATAATGAACGATACAGACTGCGAAGCTTTTCTTCTTGGCCTTCGAGGCGTAGGCAAGAAAGTTGCACGTTGTGTAATGATGTATTCCTTGGGAAGAGCAGTCTTCCCGGTCGATTCAAACTGTTGGCGGGTCTGTCAGCGCTTGGGTTGGGTTAACTGGCGCCACAATAGAAATACAATTAGCAGTAAAGATATGGATTTACTGCAAGCCAGGATTCCGGAGAGATTACGCGCATCACTGCATTTGAACATGGTATCTCATGGTCGTAGTATTTGTACGGTTAGGAAGCCAAAATGTGTTAGTTGCATGATCAAGAATCATTGTCGATATAAAGGGTAAATATAATGGACGCACAGAGACGATCATTTTTTGTTTTTATTGTAGAGTCTCCTTCGGCACCGGATCTTTATCATGGCCGCCACGAGGGATTTTTATTGCAGCAGGCACTGGCTTTGGAATCATTGCCATCGGTGACAAGAATAGCCATCTCAAAAGAGGCTTTTAAGGCGGCACTGACTATTGGGATTACGGATGAAATGAAGCGGTTCTCTCAGCTGTACCCTATTATTCATATTTCAGCACATGGGTCTCAGGATGGTTTGCAGCTTTCTAATGGCGAGAATATTCTTTGGAATGAACTTCGTGATCTGCTGTTACCTCTTAACAAGGCGCTCCAAGGCGGACTTTTGTTATGTATGTCTAGCTGTGAGGGGTTTTCAGCTTGTCAGATGGCAATGTTATTTGAACCTGGTGACCAGCCGTTTTGGGGAATTGTCGGGCATAAAGGGAAGCCAGGATGGGCGGATACGGCGGTAGCCTACGCAACTTTTTATCATCTTCTAATTAAAGGATCGTCAATCGCTGATGCTGTAAAGGCTATGGGCGTCGCGGCTGGAGATGCAGGCTTTACAGAAATAACAGCTGAGCAGGCAAGGTTGCTCTTTATTGAGCATGTGAATCAAATTAACTTGGCACAGGCGCAGCAAACCATGCAGCGGCAGGCTGATGCCGTGCCGAGTTCACCCTTGACGAAGGCACTAGAGAATCATTGATGGAAAAAATAAGTCTTAATACATCAAGAGCCGTTATTGAAGTTCTAATGGATGTTTACGAATGGGGTGATGTTGCTGAATGCGGCAAATGTGGATCGGTTGTTATTGGCGCGAAACATTTCGCTGATGCGGTCGTTCGGTTCTGGAATGGGGTTAGTGATTCTGACGATGAAGAAAAAGCGGACGAGATAAGCGAGGTCTTACGAGCCTTACTGGATCAAGTTGTGGAAGTTGCACCAAAGAGTAACGATGAGTTTGGCGATTGGCATGAAAGAAATCAGCACAAGATGCTGCCGGCTTTACTTGAGTATTACCATGATTTTGTTTGTTTGAAGGTCGAAGACATTATCTTAAGAACTGATGGCACGTGTCCGTGTTTTCCTACGAATGCAAAAAACGGGTCTGGTGATGGGCAATCGAATTAAAATTAACTGGAGTGACATACGGGTAACGATTATGGCCGCGGATGAGGATCACCCCAATGCCCACAATCCGTATGCCGGGATGAGCCAGTCAGAGCGGGAAGAACGCAGGATGGCTTTGTGCGGAAAGATCGGGGCCCGCCATATCAACAAACAGGTTGCCATGCAAGGGGCCCAATAAACGGAGCGTTTTATGCACAGTCTCAAGAAAATTCCTGTGGCAAACTTGACTGTCAATATCGAGAATCCTCGGTATGAAATGGTCGGTAATCAGCCAGAGGCAATCAATTTGATGGTTAAGGAGCAAAAGAAGAAGATCATCAATCTTGCTGAGGATATTGTGCAGTATGGGCTAAATCCGTCTGAGTTACCAATCGTTGCGCCACATGAGCGAGAGAAGGGGCGTTTTAATGTGCTGGAAGGTAACAGGCGCGTGGTTGCTCTGAAGTTATTGCATATGCCCGACATGATAAAAGAACACAAATCTGTCTATAAAAGGGTTAAAGAGCTTAGTCACAAATTTCGTTCAACCAAGATTGCTGATGTGGATTGCGTTGTTTTTCCTACAGCAGAAGAGGCCAATCGGTGGATTAAGCTCAAACATACTGGTGAAAATGATGGCGTAGGTGTCGTGCGTTGGGATTCGCAACAGACGGCGCGGTTTGATGAAAGAATTAGCGGAAAGTCGCCGGTCGCGTTACAGGCAATCGATTTCTTGGGGAAGAACAAGCATGTTCCTCAAGACGTGAAAGACAATCTAAAGAAACTGCCTTCTACGAATATTGATAGGTTGTTGCGTGACAAAAGTGTGCAGGAGCTGATAGGTGTCAGCATCATTGATGGGCGATTGCAGACTAAAGTCGCGGATGATGAAGTAGCAAAGGGCATGACCAAGATCGCAAGGGATTTGATACAGGGCAAGATTAAGGTCAAAGATATTTATTCAAAAGTTGATCGTGAAAAATACATTGAAACATTTAAGCAGGAAGATATTCCACAGAAGACCAATAAGGCCGCGGCTCCGTGGGAGCTGGCATCTCGGAAGATTACAACTCAAATTGCTGCTTCGGGAAGGAAGCGCCCCATTTCATATGACAGACGCTGGCTCATGCCTAAGGATTGCGTTCTGAGAATTTCTGATCAACGAATCAATAAGATTTATTCTGAACTTAAAAGCCTGGATTGTGAGCAATATCCCAATGCCGCAGGTGTTTTGTTTCGCGTCTTCGTCGAATTGAGCATGGATGCTTTTGTGGACACCCACAAGCACGAAAAGGAGTTTGCCAAGATCGATGTGGATAAGTCGCTTAATGCCAAAGTTGCCGCTGTTGCGGATTATTTTGCGAGAACTAATGTTTTTACAAAGCATCAGTTGAAGGGGATTCGTACGGCGGTTTGTTCCCAAAGCAATGTTCTTTCAATAGAAACATTCAATGCGTATGTGCATAACAGACATTTTACACCGCTGGCAAACGATCTAAAGACTGGTTGGGACAATATTCAGTTGTTTATATGTAAGGTTTGGGAGTAGAGGGCAATGGACTTTTATTCACCGTTAAGATACCCCGGCGGGAAAGGCAAGTTGGCTGACTTTATGAAGTTGGTTTTTAGGGAGAACTTGCTTTGTGATGGTCACTATGTAGAACCTTATGCTGGCGGCGCTTCAGTTGGATTGGCTTTGTTACTAAACGAATATGTAACCAAGATCATTATTAACGATCTTGACCGATCTATATATGCGTTTTGGTATTCCGTGGTGCACAGGACGGATGCTTTGTGCAGTTTGATTGACAAGACCAAGCTTGATGTGGCGACCTGGCAGAAGCAAAGAGAGGTCCAGCGCAGGAAGCGGGACTGTGCTTTGCTTGAGTTGGGATTCTCTACATTTTATCTTAACAGAACCAATCGATCAGGGATCATAGGTGGTGGTGTTATTGGTGGTCTTGACCAGACAGGGACTTGGAAAATTGATGCCCGGTTCAATAAAGCAGCGCTTATTGATCGGATCAGAAGG
>Ga0114951_10004042_pt1 | contig 14628 bp, 11 predicted proteins | sample AM7aDNAmetaG_FD_88677 | JGI IMG/M metagenome (GOLD analysis project Ga0114951, IMG submission 88677) | Freshwater microbial communities from Finland to study Microbial Dark Matter (Phase II) - AM7a DNA metaG | ecosystem: Environmental > Aquatic > Freshwater > Lake | place: Finland: Lake Alinen...
GGCGGCGCGGGCGATAGCACGGTTTTGTCGGACATCATCCAGCAGGCGCTCGCGAAAGGTGTTGTCATCTTTGCGGCGGCAGGCAACACGCCGGTCAGCACTCCGACGTATCCGGCGGCGATTCCTGGCGTCAATTCCGTGACAGCGTTGAGTTCGCCCGGCCAACTGGCGCCGTATGCAAATTATGGAAGTTTTTCCGCGCTGGCCTTGCCGGGCAACAGCATTGTGTATCAGGGTGGCCAAGCGTGGATGGTGCAAGGCACTTCGCCGGCGACGGCTTATGCGACGGGAATAGCGGTGGGCACGAAGTCGGTGAACTGCGCGGGCTGGTCGCAGATTGAAAGTGCAATGCAACAGAAATTTCCCGTGCCGGCGAAATAAAAGAATCAAAAGTTGGCAGTCAGGATTTTGTGCTGGTGAAAAGTCTGCCCTAACTTCCAACTGCCAACGCCTATCTCCCGAGACCGTTAGTGTGATTGGCAGCCGAACTTAATAAAAGTGCCGAGGAAAACGCCGACCGCCGCAAGCAGCAGCCACGGCTGCCCCTTGAGCATTTCAATGATGCCCCAACTGATGAAGAACGCGAACAGCGCGAATGTCGTTATGGCCAGCGTAAATTTCATTCGCGAAAAAATAACAGCTTTCCGTTTTCATGCAAGCCTGTGGCGCGGACGGTCAGCCTTGAATAAAATAGCTTAGGTTTTCCAGCTCGATGGCGAGGTTGACGTTATTGACCATTACGTCCTCCGGCACGGCGAGGACGCTGGGAGAGAAATTCAGGATACCCGCGATGCCCGCCTCGATAAGCTGGTTGGCGACGGCTTGGGCTACATCGGCTGGCACTGATAGAATTGCCATTTTCACGCTGTTCTCGGTGATGAAGTTTTTTAACTCGTCCATACCCAACAGCGGTTGCTTGAGTTCCTTATCGCGTTTCCGGCGTGGTTCGGCGTCAAACGCGGCGATGATTTCAAATCCCTCTTTTTCGAATCCGCGATAGGAGAGCAGGGCGAGACCTAGATTACCGACGCCGACGAGGATGACTGGCTGCAGGCTGGACGTTCCCAGTTCTTCGGAAATTTTGAGTGAAAGCTCGTTCACGTCATAGCCCAGTCCGCGCGTGCCAAATGTGCCGAAGTAGGCGAGGTCTTTGCGGAGTTGCGTGGACTTGACGCCGGCGGCCTTAGCCAGCGCCTCACTGGAAACGGTGCCGATGTTGTTCTCTCGCAGCCGAGCTAGACAGCGCAGATAAATCGAGAGCCGGTATATCGTCTTGCGCGGAATGATGGGTCGTCCGATCCTTTTCACGAGCGCAAGCTAGCCGAGCGCGCCAAGTTCCGCAAGCGGATGTCCGTCTGGCTCCAATATTTATTGAGCTGGAAAATCTACTCATCATTGCCGGGTGTGACGACAGTCCCGGCTGGGTGGTAGATCCAGCCGCCGGAACGGGAACTTGAAGCCGCAGGTAGTATTGCAGGCAGACCAATGAATACTGCTGTTCAACTGTATGCAAATCGCATGCCAAACCGATTCGCTTGTTTTGTTGGGTAAAAACAACCGAATTTTCGCAGCACAACCGGCTGCTTTGGTGAAAAATTATCTTGGCGGGCAAAAGTGTTCACAATTCAGTCGGGACTACGCCGGTGCCCAATGGTGGTGCGCTGCACGCTTAATTCGCCGGATAATCCTTCGTGGCTGCATTTTCATGGGAGATTTTTATCATCCGTTTTTGCGGGCTGCATGTTACAGTCAATTGTTTTGTTGTAGGATGACGAGTGAATTATTCTTGGCATGGATTTTAAGATTTTTTTGTCGAATGCGGCAAGTCGGCAAGCGGGCTGCTAAAGTAACTGTTGATGATCAGAATTAAATCCGCCAGCCCGGCAGGTTCTGGGTTGGTGGAATCAACGGCCACCTTGAAAAATCAGGGCATAAGCTGCGGTGCGGAATTTTGCCCATCGCTGGCGGTGCTTGGTTTAGCTGTTGGCAAATGCCCACAGCGTTCAAAAAACAACTGACGGAATATGCTGAATCAATATAAGGTCAACCACGGTTTCGACGAAATGGCGGACGCGCAGGCGGCAGTGCGCCCACACTACCAGAAATTTCACCGGCTATTTGGCGAATTGACCGTGCCGGAGTTTCAGGCCAAACGCACGGCGGTGGACAACGCTTTTCTCCGGCAGGGTGTCACCTTCAACGTCTATGGCGATGCGGCGGGCGCCGAAAAGATATTCCCATTCGACTTGCTGCCGCGCATCATTCCGGCGAAGGAGTGGGAATTTCTGGAGCGCGGCCTGACGCAGCGCATCACCGCGCTGAATCTTTTCCTGCACGACATTTATCACGAGCAGAAAATCCTGAAGGACGGCGTGATTCCAGAATTTTACGTTTTGTCGGCAAAACATTTCCGGCGCGAGTTTGTGAACTTCAATGTGCCGAAGGATATTTACATTCACATTTGCGGCACGGATTTGATCCGCGACAAGGACGGGAATTATCTCGTGCTGGAAGACAACGGCCGATGTCCATCCGGCGTCAGCTACGTTTTAGAAAACCGCCGCGCGATGAAGCGGGCGTTTCCGCAGATGTTTGAAGGCATCGGCGTGCGTCCGGTGGAAAATTATCCGCAGGAACTGCTCAAGTCGCTGAAATATATCGCGCCTGCTGGCGTCGCCGATCCGACGGTGGTGGTGCTTACACCCGGGGCCTACAACAGCGCGTATTTCGAGCATACCTATCTTGCGCGGCAGATGGGCATCGAGATTGTTGAAGGCCGTGATTTATTCGTGAAAGATTCGCGCGTGTTCATGCGCACGACGAAAGGCCCGCAGCCGGTGCATGTAATTTACCGGCGCATTGATGACGATTTCATTGACCCGACGGTTTTTCGTCGCGATTCGATGCTCGGCGTGCCGGGGCTGATTCATGCCTATCGCGCCGGTAACGTCTCGCTCGCCAATTCCATCGGCACCGGTATCGCTGATGACAAGGTGATGTATTATTTCGTGCCGCGCATGATCAAATACTACCTCGATCAGGAACCGATTTTGGGGAACGTCCCGACGTATCTAGCCAGCGAGGAGGCCGACAAAAAATACATTATAGAAAATCTGGAGAAACTCGTCGTCAAGGCGGCGAACGAATCCGGCGGCTACGGCATGCTCATGGGACCGAAGGCGTCAAAGGCGGAAATTGAAAAATTCCGCGAACTGGTCATCGCCGAGCCGCGCAATTACATCGCGCAGCCGATGATCAACCTCTCGCAGCATCCGACCTGTTGCGACGATGTTTTTGAAGGCCGGCACATCGACTTGCGTCCGTTCATTTTGTCCGGCGAGCGCGTCAGCATCATTCCTGGTGGTCTCACGCGCGTCGCGTTGCGCAAAGGTTCGCTCGTCGTCAATTCGTCCCAGGGCGGCGGCAGCAAAGATACCTGGGTTTTGTATGGTGATGAATAGTTCCAAACCGATTTTGAAACATTTTTTATGTTAAGCCGCGTTGCCAATTCCCTCTACTGGATGTCCCGTTACATTGAGCGCGCCGAGAATATCGCGCGCATCGTGGACGTGAACCTGCAACTGCTCCTCGACATGCGCAGCCTCGACGAGAAGCAGCTCATCGCCTATTGGAAGCCCATCGTGATTGCCACCGGCGACGAGGAGGCGTTTTTCAAGGCGCATCCGCATGCCACCGGCGCGGCGGTCACGGAGTTTCTGGTTTTCGACAAAGAGAATCCGAATTCGCTCATCCAATCCATCTGTCAGGCTCGTGAAAATGCCCGCATGGTGCGCGACCAGATTACGCTGGAACTTTGGGAGGAATTGAACCGCCTTTATCTTTTTGTCCGCTCACCGCAGGCGCGCGAGGTCTGGAGGCGCAGCGCGACGGAGTTTTTTCAGGAAGTAAAATCCAGTTCGCTTCACATCATCGGCATCATTAACGCCACGCTCATCCACAACGAAGGCTGGTGGTTTGTGCAGGCTGGCCAATTTCTGGAGCGTGCCGACAAGACCACGCGCATTCTCGATGTGCGTCATGAAAGCCTGCCAGAGCGCGGCTTGCCGCAGAGCATCAGCCCGGACGAAGCGCTGGGCTGGTCCGCTGTGCTCCGCTCGTGCAGCGCGTGGGACGCCTACAAATCCATCAACAGCGCCGATGTGCATCCGCGCCGCGTGGCGGAATTCCTTCTGCTCAGCGACCATTTCCCGAGATCGGTTCGCTTCTGCGTCAATGAATTGAACCGCGCGTTGCGCCGTATTTCCGGCGTGGCCGAAGGGCGGTTTTCCAATGACGCGGAAAAGCTCACCGGCCGCTTTTTGGCGGAACTTCAGTTCAGCAGTATCGAGGAAATCTTTGACGTAGGCCTGCACAAATACCTTGATGATGCGCAGCTAAAATTGATCAACATTGGCGACGCGTTGTTCCGCGCCTATATTTTTCAGTCGTTCGACAACCCGGATGAATTTCACATGGTGCAACAGGAAGAACAGCAACAGCAGTTGAAATCGTTAATCATCCATCGGTAACCGTAAATCACCATGTCCATCCACGTCGCGCTCCACCACAAGACGCACTACAAATACGACCGGCTAGTCAATCTCGGCCCACAGGTCGTCCGGCTGCGGCCTGCGCCGCATTCGCGGACGCGCATATTGTCGTATTCGCTGAAAATCACCCCGGAGAAACATTTCATTAACTGGGCGCAGGATCCGCAGGCCAATTATCAGGCGCGCTTGGTCTTTCCTGAGCCGACCCGCGAGTTTTGCGTCGAGGTGGATCTGGTGGCTGAGATGGCGGTGTTTAATCCGTTTGATTTTTTCCTCGAGCCGGACGCCGAACGCTTTCCGTTCGAATACGACCCCGCGCAAGAACACGAGCTTGCGCCGTTCCAGCGCAAATGCTGGCTCACGCCGAAGTTCATGAAATATCTCGCGGCCGTCCGCAAAGATTTTCTTGGCGAAACTAAACGGCGAACCAAAAAAGAGCGGCTCGAAATTCCCTTCGAAGAAAAGCCGCGCACAATTGATTTTCTTGTCGCCGTTAACCAGCGGCTCTGGCAGGACATTAAATACACCATCCGCCTCGAACCCGGCGTGCAGACGCCGGAGGAATCACTGGAAAAATTGAGCGGTTCGTGCCGCGACTCGGCGTGGCTGCTTGTGCAGCTGTTCCGCCACTGCGGGCTCGCCGCGCGCTTTGTCAGTGGTTATTTAATCCAGCTCAAGGCTGACTTGAAGTCGCTCGACGGTCCCAGTGGCGCGGAGAAAGATTTCACCGATTTGCACGCGTGGACGGAAGTTTATCTTCCCGGCGGCGGCTGGATTGGTCTCGACCCAACCTCCGGTCTGCTTGCAGGCGAGGGCCACATTCCGCTTGCCGCCACACCCGATCCGACGAGCGCCGCGCCCATCAGCGGTTTGATTGATGAATGCGAATGCGAATTTGCCCACGAGATGAACGTGTCTCGCGTCTACGAATCGCCGCGCGTCACGCTGCCTTACACCGACGCGCAATGGCGCAAGATTGAGGCGCTCGGCCATTCCATCGACGCCGATTTGAAAGTGAATGACGTGCGCCTGACGATGGGTGGTGAGCCGACGTTTGTTTCCGTGGATGATCCGGATGGCCCGGAATGGAATTTCACCGCCGTCTCGCACAAGAAGCGCACGCTTTCCGGCGAACTTATCAAGCGGCTCCGTAAAAAATTCGCGCCCGGCTCGCTGCTGCATTACGGCCAGGGCAAATGGTATCCGGGCGAACAGTTGCCGCGCTACGCGCTCGGTTGTTACTGGCGCAAGGACGGCGTGCCGATTTGGAAAGATGATTCGCTCATTGCCGACGAGTCGAAGGATTACGGCTTTGCAGCGAAGGACGCGAAGGAACTGCTGTCGCGCATCGCCAAAATCACCGGCGCGGATCCAAAATATCTCATTCCCGCCTACGAAGACGCGTTTTATTATACCTGGAAAGAGCGCCGATTGCCGTCGAACGTCACGCCGGATAAATCCAATCTCAAGGACAAGCTGGAGCGCGAGCGCATCGCAAAAATATTTCAGCGCGGTGTGGATGAAGTCGTCGGCTACGCGTTGCCCATCAAGCGAGCGATGTATGGCAACCAGCCGGGCTGGATGTCCGGTGCGTGGTTTTTGCGCGATGACGACACGCTGTGGCTCATCCCCGGTGATTCGGCGATGGGCTTGCGTCTGCCGCTGGATTCGATTCCGTGGGTGGCGGAAAAAGAATTTCCGTGGATTCACCAGCAGGATCCATCGAATCCTAAGCTGTCGGAGTTGCCAAAAGAATTTCCTTATCAGCCGCGCAACCCGGAAACTTCCGGCCAGCAGTTCATTCGCCGCAAAGGTGGCGCGCCGTTGCCGGTGGGCTACGGTCCCGGCCAACGCGCGCAATATCGTGGTGACCTCGAAGAAGAGCGTGTCGAACTTCCGCCGTTGCCGCCGGAAATGGAATACGACCCAAACCGCCGGCCGGTGCAGGGCCAATCCGCGCCATGGATCATTCGCACCGCAATGTGCGTCGAGCCGCGGGATGGTCGGTTGCATATCTTTATGCCGCCGGTTTCGACGACGGAAGATTATTTGGATTTGGTTGCCGGCATCGAAACCGCCGTCACTGAACTCGGCACTCCGGTTATCATCGAAGGCGAAACGCCGCCGCGCGATCCGCGCCTGAACAAGCTCGCTGTCACGCCTGACCCCGGTGTCATTGAGGTCAACATGCATCCGAGCAAATCGTGGGACGAACTGGTCGAGCGCACGACGGTGCTTTACGAGGAGGCGAGGCAGGCGCGGCTCGGCACGGAAAAATTTATGCTGGATGGCCGCCACACTGGCACCGGCGGCGGCAACCACATCATTATCGGTGGCGATACACCGCAGGACTCGCCGGTGCTGCGCCGGCCGGATTTGCTGCGGTCGCTCATTTCGTATTGGCAGAATCATCCGTCGTTGAGTTGGCTCTTTAGCGGACTGTTTGTTGGTCCTACCTCGCAGGCTCCTCGCATAGACGAGGCTCGCAATGATTCGCTTTACGAACTCGAAGTCGCTTTCAAGGAACTGGAGCGCAACACGCAGCGGTTCGGCTACACGCCGCCGTGGCTCTGCGACCGGCTGTTCCGCAACCTGTTGATTGACTCCAGCGGCAACACACATCGCTCGGAGTTCTCGATTGATAAATTGTTTGCGCCGGAAAGTGCTTCCGGCCGGCTCGGGCTTGTGGAAATGCGCGCGTTTGAAATGCCGCCGCACGCGCATATGAGTCTGGCGCAGCATCTCGTCTTGCGCGGGCTGATCGCGAAATTTTGGAACGAGCCTTACAAAAACGGCCTCGTGCGTTGGGGCACGGACATCCATGACCGCTGGATGCTGCCGCATTTTTGCGAAACGGATTTCCGCGATGTCATCGGTGATTTGCGCGCGTCCGGCTATTCGTTTGAATTCGACTGGTTCGCGCCGCATTTTGAATTTCGCTTTCCGCGCATCGGCGATCTGGAGCAGCGGGATCTGCAGATTGAACTCCGCACCGCGCTCGAACCGTGGCATGTCCTCGGCGAGGAGCCCGGCGGCGGCGGCACGGTGCGTTACGTGGACAGCTCGCTCGAACGCCTGCAAATCAAAGCGCGCGGTCTTGCCGGCGACCGGTTCGCCATCACGGTCAACGGCCATCGCGTGCCGCTGCATCCGACCGGCGTGAACGGCGAGGGCGTCGCCGGCGTGCGTTACCGCGCGTGGCAACCGCCAGGATGCTTGCAGCCGACTATCGCGCCGCACGCGCCGCTACGGTTTGATCTTTATGACACTTGGAATCAGCGTTCGCTCGGGGGCTGCACGTATCATGTGGCGCATCCGGGGGGACGCAGCAACGACAAGTTTCCGGTGAACAGCTACGAGGCCGAATCACGGCGGCTCGCGCGGTTTTTCCGGCATGGTCATCAGCAGGGCAAGTTCCTGCCGCCGCCAAAAAACTTGAACGGCGACTTTCCGTTCACGCTCGATTTGCGTAATGTCTGACGCGGCCGACAATCCGGGCCGCCGCAACCGACCGCCGATGACGCAATCGCAATTTCAATCCGCGCCCGAGGACACCAGCTTCGCCAAAAAAGCGAAGCCGGAAAGCCTGTTGTCCGGCTACGAACGCGGTGCGGCCTTTGATGAGTTTCTCGCCGCCGACCAGCAGCCGCGTCCGCAATACGCCCGGCTGTTTGGCGCGCTCGAGGAGTTCGGTCCGGCCGAAATGCGCCACCGCCGCGATGCCTGCGAACGGCTCGTGAATGAGCAGGGCATCACCTACAACGTCTATGGTGACGCGCGCAGTTTGGAACGGCCGTGGCAGCTCGACCCGGTTCCCTTTGTCATCGCGCCGGACGAATGGCGTGCCCTTGAGACGGGGCTGATCCAGCGCGCGACGCTGCTCAACCAGATTCTTGCCGACTGTTACGGTCCGCAGGAGCTCATCCGCACCCACTGGCTTTCGCCGGCGATGGTTTTTGGGCAGCCGGATTTTTTGCGCCCGTGCCATGGCATCAGGATTCCCGGCAATACCTATCTGCATTTCTATGCGGCTGACTTGGCGCGTTCGCCGGATGGACGCTGGTGGGTGGTTTCCGATCGCACGCAGATCCCGACCGGCGCCGGCTACGCCCTCGCCAATCGCCTGGTCGTCTCGCGCATTTTATCGGAGCCGTTCCGCGACAATCATGTCCATCGGCTGGCTGGATTTTTCCGCGATACGCAGGCGGCGTTGATGAAACTTTCCCCGCGCGGCGCGGACAACGCCCGCGTGGTGATGCTCACGCCGGGACCGCTGAACGAAACCTATTTCGAGCAGACGTATCTCGCGCGTTATCTCGGCTACACGCTGGTCGAGGGGCAGGATTTGACCGTGCGTGACAACTGTGTGTGGTTGAAAACGCTCGCCGGGCTGGAACGGGTGGACGTCATCCTGCGCCGCGTGGACGATGATTTTTGCGACCCGCTGGAATTGCGGAACGATTCCATCCTCGGCGTGCCCGGCCTGGTCGAAGCGGTTCGCGCCGGCAACGTCGTCTTGGCCAATGCGCTCGGTTCCGGTCTCGTGCAAAGCCCCGCGTTCATGTCGTTTCTGCCCGGGCTGTGCAAACATCTGCTCGGCGAAGCGCTGACATTGCCTTCCGTTGCGACGTGGTGGTGCGGCCAAAAGGCGGCCCGCGAATATGTTCTGGAGCATCTCGATAAGCTGGTCGTGAAGCCCGCTTTCCGGATGCGCCTCCGCCTGCCGAACCCGGCCAAAGCGATGAGCGATGCCGAACGGGTGACGCTGCGGCGGCAAATTGAATTTGACCCCGACCTTTTCGTCGCCCAGGAGCGCGTCAAGTTCTCCACCGCTCCGATGTGGGAGAAAACCGGTCTCGTGCCGCGGACGGTGGAATTGCGCGTGTTTCTGGTCGCGACCGAAAATGGCTATCGCGTGATGCCCGGCGGGCTGACCCGCGTCTCGCCGGATGCCGGCGGACAATTAATCACCATGCAGCGCGGCGGCAGCAGCAAAGATACCTGGGTGATTTCCGAAACGCCGGTCGAGGAAGTCACTTTGCTCCACACCGCCGCCCAAAAAGTAGAGCTGCGGCGCACGGGGAACAATTTGCCCTCGCGGCTCGCGGACAATTTCTACTGGTTGGGCCGCTATTCCGAGCGCGCGGATGCCACGGCCCGCCTGTTGCGAAGCGCGTTGCTGCGGTCCAATCCCGAGCGCGCCGGCAGCGCGGAATCACTCATCGCGCCGTTGGTGCGGACGCTGGAGTTGCAAGGCCAGTTGCCCGAAATTTCCCAGAAGCCGGAGCTGTGCCAAAACGCCGAGGCCTTCGAGGCGGAGCTGCTGGCGGCGATTTTTGATCCGTCGCGCCCCGGCAGCCTGCGGCAGACGGCGCACCAACTCCAACGGCTCGCCACGCTGGTGCGCGACCGCACTTCGAATGACATGTGGCGCGCGTTGAGCCGCCTGAACGACCGGTTGTCCACGCCGACGTCGAGCATCGTGATGCTGTCCGGCGATGCCACCGGCGTTTTGAATGAAACACTGCTCGGGCTGGCGGCGTTCCAAGGTCTCGCGCGTGAGAACATGACGCGGGCGCAGGCCTGGCGGTTTCTCGACATGGGGCTGCGCATCGAGCGCGCCGTTTACATTTGCACTTTGCTCGAAGCGACGTTGTGTGCGCCCGAAGCGGAAAATCCCAGCCTGCTCGAAGCCGTGCTGGACGTGGTGGACAGCAGCATCACGTTCCGTTCGCGCTACAATCTCGTGGCGACGCTCCCGGCCGTGTTCGATTTGGTTTTGCTGGATGATAAAAATCCCCGCTCGGTGCTCTTCCAGGTGAACCAGCTGGCGAAACATTTTGAGAAATTGCCCAAGGAACGCGAGGAGGCGCCCGGTTCGGGAAAAAATATCCTCGCCAAATGCGTGAAGCGGCTGAATCAGGTGGACGCCCGCGAGCTCGCCGGCACCGGCGGCGACTGGTTGGCGAGCGATGTGGGCGCGGTCATCCGCGAGACGCTCCAGACGCTGCCGAAATTGTCGGAGGCCATCGCGGCGAGCTACTTTGCGCACGCGGAAATCTCGCGCACGGGGCGGGGGAGCGAGGCATGAAACCGGCCATGCACTACCGCATCACGCACCGCACGCTTTACGAATACGCCGCGCCGGTGAGCGTCTCGCAGCACGTCGCCCGGCTGACGCCGCGCACCACGGCGGCGCAGTCGTATGCCGATTTCACCCTGCACATCGAGCCGGCGCCCACGCTGCGCCGCACGCGCACAGATTACTTCGGCAATGAGCTGTGCTTTTTCAGCATTCAGGAACATCATCGCCGCTTGGAGATCACCACGCAGAGCCGGGTGACGGTGAACGCCATGGCAAAAATTGACGTGACGGCCTCGCCGGCTTGGGAAGACGTCGCCAAACTTTTCCGGGACCCGGTTTCGCCGGCGGTGGTCGAGCCTTACGAGTTTGTTTTCGACTCGCCGCAGGTGCGCGCGGCCATGGGGCTGGCGGAATACGCGCTGGAAAGTTTTGCCGCCGGCACGCCCATCCTCGCCGGGGCGCAGGATTTGACGCGCCGCATCTACCAGGATTTCAAATACGACCCGAAGGCGACGACCGTGGCGACGCCGCTGGAGGAGGTCTGGGAAAAACGGCGCGGCGTTTGCCAGGACTTCGCGCATCTGGGCATCGCGTGTCTGCGCTCGCTCGGTTTGCCGGCGCGTTACGTCAGCGGCTATCTGCGCACGCACCCGCCGGCGGGCCAGCCGCGGCTCGTCGGGGCGGACGCGAGCCATGCGTGGTTCAGCGTGTTTTGTCCCGGCACCGGCTGGGTGGATTTCGACCCGACGAACAACTGTTTGCCGGACGACGAACACATCACCGTGGCGCAGGGCCGCGATTTTGGGGATGTCAGCCCCGTGGCGGGCATCATCACCGGCGGGGGCGCCCATGAAGTGCGGGTGTCGGTGGATGTCGAGCCGCTTAAAAATTCTGATGAGATTTGAAATCACCCATCGCACGAGTTACACCTACGCCTCGCCGGTGCGCGACAGCTTCAACGAGGTGCGGCTGCAACCGTTCAACAACCACGTCCAGGTCGTCGAGAGCTTTCTGTTAAAAATATTGCCCGCCGCGCGCCTGCGGCACCGGCATGATTTTTATTCCAACGTCGTCCACCACTTCGAAATCATCGAGCCGCACTCAACCCTGACGGTCGAGAGCCAGTTACGGGTGATCACGAGCAATCCACCGGTCATCGCGCCCGCCGCGGAGCCGTGGCCGCTGGCGCGCATCGGCGAGGCGCTGCGCGAACCGCGCGTGTTCGATTTTTTGCAGGACAGCCATTTCGTGGAAATGTCTCCGGAAGTCTGGCGCTTCGCGCTCGACGCCACGGCGGGGCAGACCGATACCTGGCAGGCGGCGCTCGCGGTGATGCGCATGGTGCATGCGGAACTGAAATACGAATCCAACTCCACCAGTGTCCACACGCATGCCCGCGATGTGCTGCGCGACAAACGCGGCGTGTGCCAGGATTTTGCGCACGTCATGATCGGCATGTGCCGCGCGCTGAAAATCCCCGCGCTCTACGTCAGCGGCTATCTCGCCACGGAGAGCGCCAGTGCCACCCACGCGTGGATGGAAGTCCTGATCCCCGGTCTCGGCTGGCGCGGGCTGGACCCGACGCACAACCGGCCGGTGGACGAAACTTACATCAAGCTCGCCGTGGGCCGCGACTATTCGGACGTCGCGCCGGTGGCCGGCAATTACAAGGGCACGACCGACCGCAAGCTGGAAGTCTCCGTCAAAATCACGCCGCTGTCGTAAGCGGCATTTTCCCGCACCGTTGCGCTTGACCCCGTCCGCCGGGCAGGGCAATCTGCGCCCGTTCCCGCGCGAAAACCAACCAATATTACTCTGCCATGAATGACGCCAACCTGACGCAAATCAAGGACACCACCGCCAACCCCGCGCCGCTCGGCCTGCTCGGCTTCGGCATGACCACCGTGCTGCTCAATTTGCACAACGCCGGCTTTTACGAACTCAACAGCATGATTCTCGCGATGGGTCTCTGCTACGGCGGCACCGCCCAGATCATCGCCGGCATCATGGAATGGAAGAAGGGCAACACCTTCGCCACCACCGCCTTCATCTCCTACGGTTTTTTCTGGCTTTCGCTGGTCGGCCTGATTGTGCTGCCGCAATTGATTCCCACCATCAAGCCCACCAAGCCCGAAGCCTTCGCGGCGTATCTCGCCATGTGGGGCATTTTCACCGCCGTGATGTTCATCGGCACCTTTAAGCTGAGCCGCGCGTTGCAGGTGGTGTTCGGTTCCCTGACCGTGCTGTTTTTCCTGCTCGTCGTCGTCAAGCTGGGCAGCACCGAGTCGTTCGAGCACGCCACGGGCTTTGAAGGCATCTTCTGCGGCCTCGCGGCGATTTACACCGGCCTCGCGCAGGTGTTGAACGAACTCGCCGGCAAAACCGTTCTGCCGCTTGGCGTCTTCAAAAAATAAGGCGCCGGATTTGATTGGGTGCCGGACAAAACCGTTGAAACCCGTGTCCGCCGAAATTCGTCCAACTCAGCCATGACTTTTACCACTATGAAAACCAAACTATTCGTCGTCGCCCTCGCGGTGCAACTCGCCGCCAGCGCGCAAACCAATGTCACCAGCACCAGCACCGCCGCCGCGGCCCCGGCTGCTCATGTCAATGCCGCGCTTATCCCGGTGAAACACCAGGGCAAGCGCACCGACGATGTCATTGCCCGCGCCAAGGCCGCGCCCGGTGATTACGACATTGAATTTATTGGCGACTCCATCACGCAGGGCTGGGAGACGCGCGGCTCCAACGTCTGGAACCAGTTTTACGGCCATCGCAAGGCCATCAACATGGGCGTTAGCGGCGACCGCACCGAACACGTTCTCTGGCGCTTCGAACAGGGCCAGCTCGATGGTATCAAGGCCAAGGTCGCCGTCCTGATGATTGGCACCAACAACTCCAACAAGAACAAAGACGGCACGGACACCTACACCGACAGCGATATTCTCGAAGGCGTCGTCGCGATTGTGAACCAGATCCGCACGCGCCAGCCGGACACCAAAATCATCCTGCTCGGCATCTTCCCGCGCGCCAAGACGTTCAGCCCGCAACGCGGCCGGTTGCTGGAAATCAATCAGGTCCTCGCCAAGCTGGATGACGGCCAGAATATTTTCTACATCGACTTCGGCTCGCAGTATGTCGAGCTCGACGGTTCCATCTCCAAAGGCATCATGGCCGATGCGCTGCACCCCGGCGAAGCGGGCTACAAGATCTGGGCCAACGCCATTGAGCCGAAATTGAAACAGCTCCTCGGCGAATAAGTTCCCGCGACCGATAATTGTTCCACCCAACGCGCCGGATTCGTCCGGCGCGTTTTTTCTTTCCAAACTGAGTTGTTAATACACCTAATTAATTCAGCTTAATTCGTAATTTACGGCTTATGAATGTTTGACGTTGATGCGCCTCTCGGTTTTAATTGGCGCATCACCGGTATGAAAATTTGGGAAAAATTTTCAGCGTTGCCTGCCTACGCCACCCGCGCAGTCACCCAAAGTCCATACCCTGGTATCACCGTGGTTCACCGCGCCGCTGGCCGTTCCGCCACCCGCAGCGTTTCCCGTCCGCCCGCCCCAAACCATTCCGCCAACTCCTGCCTGCTTCGTCGGGAGGCCAATGGTAAAACGGCAAGCGGCCTCCCGCTTAGCCAGCGGGCCATTATCCGTTCGGCAAGGGGCCTCCGGCTTAAGCGGGAAGCCATTTTCCGAACGGCAAACCCCCTCCCGTTTAACCAGCGGGCTATTATCCGAACGGAAAATGGCCTGCCGACGCGTCGGGAAGCCGTTTGCCGTTTGGCTAATTCCTTGAAAACAAGCCAATTGGCTACAAATAGTGGAAAAATGCCCCCAACCACCCGTCTGGGCGTCGCTTTACTGCCTGTCTCCATCGGTCAACAAACAACAACAAACAAATAGAACATTATGCCATCGCGCAAATTAGCCAATAGCACACCTACCATTCTCCGCTGCCTCAAAACCGCGCGCGACGAATGGAAAC
>Ga0114951_10004043_pt1 | contig 14624 bp, 8 predicted proteins | sample AM7aDNAmetaG_FD_88677 | JGI IMG/M metagenome (GOLD analysis project Ga0114951, IMG submission 88677) | Freshwater microbial communities from Finland to study Microbial Dark Matter (Phase II) - AM7a DNA metaG | ecosystem: Environmental > Aquatic > Freshwater > Lake | place: Finland: Lake Alinen...
GCGACTGGTGATACTGGTTACACAGGTTTCACAGGTGATACTGGAATGACGGGTGATACTGGCTTCACTGGCTTTACAGGTGATACTGGCGCTACAGGCTTCACTGGCTTTACAGGAGTGACTGGCGCTACAGGCTTCACTGGCTTTACAGGAGTGACTGGCGCGACAGGCTTTACAGGCTTTACAGGCTTTACAGGTTACACAGGGGCGACTGGCGCAACTGGTTACACAGGTTACACAGGGGCGACTGGCGCGACTGGCTTCACTGGTTACACAGGGGCGACTGGCGCTACAGGCTATACTGGCTACACCGGCGCCACTGGTGCGACTGGCTTCACCGGTTACACTGGTTACACGGGCAAAACAGGGTACACTGGTTTCACGGGTTTCACAGGAGCGACAGGGGCCACAGGTTATACTGGCCCTGGTAGCTTACTCTTAACAGAAAATTTCATGGTGAGTGGAACCGATAGAACTAATAATACTACGTTTATATACTCATACGATGGGCTTTCATGGCATTCATCCACATCAGACATTTTTAGTATCGGCGGTAGATGTGTCGCCTGGAATGGTGCTCTTTGGGTAGCAGGAGGGTCTGGTGGAACAAATACATTAGCGTATTCATCCGATGGTATTAACTGGATAGCAAATGGAAAAACCATTTTTACTGGACAATGTGACGCCGTTGCATGGAATGGAACTTTGTGGGTAGCTGGAGGCAATGGAACAAACCAGCTCGCATATTCATATGATGGAATCAACTGGACGGCTTCAACGTCTGGTAATAGTAGTCTTACCGCTGACTGCTATGCTGTTGCGTGGAATGGAGTGTTATGGTTAGCAGGGGGCGATGGTGGGCATAGAATTGCGCGTTCGTCAGACGGTATTAACTGGATAGCAGAGACAATCACATTTACTGGGGCAGAATTGTCTCTAGCATGGAATGGAAAGGTTTGGGTAGGAGGTCTAGGAGCAAATGTATCGACAAGCACTGACGGAATAACCTGGACAACTCTATCAACTCCAAGCACCCTTATTACTGGTTGTACAGCCGTTGCTTGGAATGGTTCTGTATGGGTAGCTGGTGATTCTGGCAATGGCGGCGTTGGCGCCGGCCTCATATATTCTAAGGATGTTAATGCGAGTAATGGCTCATGGACAGCATGTACAAACGCACCAATTACTACTACATGTGGAGGGATTGCTTGGAATGGTTCAATATGGATTGCAGCGGACAATACCAATGTCGGATCTAGTGCCCACAGCTACGATGGAATCACTTGGACGACTATGACTGATGCTGTTTTTAGCAATGTAGCTGTGTGGGCAATTGCGTCGCGTCGCATTTTGCCCTATGTTGGGGAAATCATAACCGCGGCTGGACCGACTGGTTATACTGGCTACACCGGCTCACAGGGCGCAACTGGCTACACTGGATCACAGGGCGCAACTGGGTACACTGGCGCAACAGGCTATACAGGTTTCACAGGGGCGACTGGTGCTACAGGTTACACTGGTTTCACAGGTTTCACAGGGGCGACTGGTGCTACAGGTTACACAGGTTTTACAGGTTTCACTGGTTTCACTGGTTTTACTGGTTCCACAGGGACGACTGGCGCTACAGGTTACACAGGCTTCACAGGTTTCACAGGTTACACTGGTTACACTGGTTACACTGGTGCTACAGGAGCAACAGGTTACACTGGTTACACTGGCTATACAGGTGATACAGGAATTGCTGGAACAACTGGTTTTACGGGCGATACTGGCGCAATCGGCCCTGGCAGTTTAATCGTATCCGATAATTTCATGGTTATGGGTGGATTAGCAACTATGGCATATACATATGATGGTATTCATTGGATTAATTCAACATCTGGAACTTCACTGGTTGGTAGCAACCAATGTTATGCCGTTGCCTGGAATGGTGCCTTATGGGTAGCAGGACTTAGTGTATCAAACATGGTTATATATTCATCGGATGGTATAAACTGGACGGTTTCATCGTCTGGAAGTGGTATGTTTACTTCCCAATGTAATGCTGTTGCCTGGAACGGCTCTATATGGGTAGCAGGAGGTAGTGGTACGAATCAGTTGGCATATTCATCCGATGGAATTAACTGGACCGCGTCAACATCTGGAAATAGTGTATTGACTTCGGACTGTTATGCGGTTGCTTGGAGCGTTACGGTATGGGTAGCAGGAGGTGATGGTACAAATACAATAGCGTATTCATATGACGGTATTAACTGGACCGCATCTACTTCACCATTTACATCTTCATGTAATGCGGTTGCTTGGAATGGTATTGAATGGGTAGCGGGGGGGTCTGGTTCTTTTACACTCGCAAGAGGAAATGATGGAATTACCTTTAGTGGATTATCATCTTCTAGTAGTCTTTTTTCAAGCACCTGCTATGGTGTTGCGTGGAATGGCTCTATATGGGTAGCAGCGGGCGATGGTTCAGCTAAACTCATCTATTCAAATGATGTTGGGGCACATAATGGCAATTGGACCGCAAGTTCTAATGGAGGGTCGATCATCCCTAATTTTGCTACCACAATTGCTTGGAATGGTTCCGTCTGGGTGTCAGGTGATGGTACAGATGGAGAAGTGGCCTACAGTTATGATGGAATCACTTGGGTTCTATCAACTTCTGGATATGCGCTGTTCAATGGTTCTTCAGTATATTGTGTAGCATCGCGCCGCGTTTTACCCTGGACTGGAGAATACAGAATTCAGACGGTGGTAGGACCCACTGGCACGGCGATACTGATTGGTGGAGACCTTATACCGACGGAGTCTGATGTCTTCGCACTTGGCTCGCCTACCCAACTTTGGAGACACTTATATGTAGGACTTGGCTCAATATCATTTGGAGAGTTTGCGACAATCAGCTCCGACCAAAATGGAATCGCCTATTCGGCTCAGGGATTCGCGACACCCTTCATACATATTGGACCGGCGATTAGTGTGGATGGAGCCGTTGGTGGGTGGCGCATTGGACCCACGGGAACTCCTGGGGCGCCTGGCTTTGATTTAATCGCGCAACAGAATCTTCCAGGGACGGGTTCCTCAGGTGGTATAGTTGGACCTGTGTATTCACTCATTAATCATCCTGGGCCTACAGGGAATACAGGGCCTACAGGATATACTGGACCGACAGGGAATACAGGGCCTACAGGGAATACAGGGCCTACAGGGAATACAGGGCCTACAGGATATACTGGACCGACAGGGAATACAGGGCCTACAGGGAATACAGGGCCTACAGGGGCAATCACCGTTTGGTTGGCAGGTGGAACGTATTCAAGTATTGCTACGAGCATTAGCACATCAAATATATATATATCATCACAATCAATTACCACAACAACAACGACTGCCAAAATATTAATTATGGTACAATTTACAACAACTGGTGCTTCAACACAGTCCGTATATTTAACAATTGGTCGTTCAACTGCTACACCAACCACCGCAAATACTACAAACCTATGTAGCAGTGGCGGATTCATATCCGCGGCTAATATTTCTGGTGCAGGATATCATATGGCAAGTGTATATACAGCAACAGCTGTTACAGAAACAATGACTCTATTTACAGTTGATAATCCTGCCACAGCGGCTACATATTATTATTCATTATTCGGTATTACAAGTACTGGCGCTGTAACACCCGAAGTTGTCAATATAACTGTTCTGCAGGTATTGCCGTAAAAATCTTCGCCCCTAATAGGTGGGATGAATAGCATCCTAAAAAAATCAATAGATCCTGATGATGTAACTGCAGGAACTATTGAATACCAGTCAAATGCCCCCTTTAGCGACTGCTCCGGTCTTTTCGTAACCACCTACTATTTTCGTGACTCCGACTGTACCACCTGTAATGACTTCAAAGGCCAGGACTCTCCCTGGGTGAAAACTGACATCTACAAGGTCGGCCTTCTTCACTATTTGGGCGTAACGGAACAACCGGCCTTCAAAGGGTGGAAGGTCGTCATCGTTATGGACCAGCACAGCATGGAAAATCCGGTATTCAGGACGAATATTGGGTCTGACCGCGCCAAAAAACACCAAGAGGAATGGAACCAGATTGCGAACCACCCCAATGTGGTGTTCGCCGTTGTCGTCTGGCCCGAATACGCAGTCGGCTCCAAGGGGGACGGGAAAACTATAGATAACGCAATTCTCCGCGCCCTTCGCATGAAGGCCTTCACCGATTTTCCGACGATTCCCGTCTTCGTCCGTGACGCCGACACACTCTTTGAAAATCTCATTAAGGAGGATGCTAATTCAACCACTCTCGCGAATTTCACCGAGAAACTCGCAACCTGGGAAAAAACTCTCTGGGATAATCTTGTTATTCTATTTGCCGACCCGAGTCCCTACAAACTTCTCATCGCCTCCCAGCCGAGCTATCACCGCCAATGGCACGTCCATCCTGAAACCGGCACGAATACTACAGGGTGCTACGCCGCCATCACGAGCTCTCTCGGTGGAATTCCTGAGATGGCCGATGGCTCCATTTGGAAGGCCTGCCTCGCCTATCTACGCGGAAGCACGACCGTCGTCCAGGTTGGCTCCGAACGAAATCCGAGCAACCTTACGAAGCCCACCTATATTGGAAAGGATGAACAACTCCTCTCCTACGTGATGATTCCCACCATTTTTGATAAAATCTACTTCTATTATTTTGAATATATCCACGTGGAAGGAGTACCGGTTGTTGATACGCCCGAAACACCGTTCGCGAAAATACTATTGGCGAATGGAATCACCCAGTACCCCTCGCCCTATATGAAATCACTTGGGGAGCCGATGACAAATGTAAGCGCCACAAAGCGAAAAGACGATAATGTGAAAACTGAAATGACCATCCTGAATCCGGCGATCATCCCCATGTCACTGGACCCGGCCTGTAATAAGATTCTCAAAACTGTGTTCAAATATTATACGGATACAATTGCGGCGGCGAAGGCCGCTCCGAATTTCGTTGATAAACAATTGGGGGGCGGTCGCGGTAGCAGCAGCAGAGGACTAAGAAAAAAGCGGAAGCGGAGTTCCAAACGCCTCCGTAGAAAGGGTCGCCGCACTCACAAGCGCAGATAGAGACTCTCCGAACCCATCTTACCAATGGAAAGAAGCTCGGCCGCACCAGCAAGCATCTCCAGCTGTACAATATCCATCGTAATCGTCGCAAGAACTTGCCATTCCTGTAGAATATTCGCCATCTTCAAAAGAATTCTGATAAGATTTCCTTCGAAGATTTCATACTCGGCACTCAGAATAGCGAGTTCCTCCCCCTGCGTATAACGCCAGACCAACTCAACATACTTGTAATTCAAATCCCAATAGGTGGAATTATTTCCCGTGACAACTCCTACCTTGTACTCCGTATTCCTACAGGCCTCCGCAAGAGCCCCAACCTCCTTCAAGGAAGCCCGGACGCTGTCCGAGACTTTGAGTTGGCTTATGGCGGTGGCAGCGGAGCCAGCTTCGCCCTCCCCCAGAAACACCGCCAAGAATGCCAGTGTCTCCTCTGGACTGCCCAGCTTAACCCCCCTCGTATAACAAAGCGGCATCAGAATCGCATGCCCCTCATTCACTTCCGTGGCCATCGTGCCCAACGGAGTCAGTATCCCATTCTCCATAAATCCCATCTCGGCCAGCGACTCCAGCGTCGGAAGAACATCCCGCTGTGGCTCCTGTAGCGCCTCCAGTTGCTTCTCCAGATAGACCACAGTATTCTTGGATTTCTTGTAGCTCGGCCACACCTCCTGTAGAACTGCATACCAACGCGGGCCAATCCGCTTCTGCTTCCAGGCCTCCAGGGCGCGCTGCTCTACACGACGCGCAGCATTCGCCGTCGTCTTTATGTTGGCTTGAATCTGGTCATAATCCTGTAGAGCCGCCCGCTCCGACTCGGACAACACGATGGCGGCCAAGCGCGTCTTCTCGGCCTCCAACTCCACACGGCACCCACTTACAACCGAGGCGTGGCGGCGAAACCAATAAGAGTCCTTCAGAATGTTCAGCCACTGGAGATTCCCCGCCTGGAACGTCTTCAGAATGAAATCGTAATGGAACGTCATTCGCGACTGGAAAGTGGAGCGATGACCCGTCATCATTCGTCGAAGGTCCTCCAGGTCCTCGGGCTCGCGGTCCGGCATATAGAGAACGACTCCACGATCATCCTTTCCACGCCGGCCGGCGCGACCCGCCATCTGGATATACTCGTCCGTATTGAGAAGGCGCATCCCCTCCGTCGCCGAATCATATTTCCTGAATCCGGTGAAGATGACGGTCTTTGTAGGCATATTGATTCCGACAGCGAAAGTCTCCGTGGCAAAGAGCACCTTCACGAATCCACGACCGAACAGAATCTCCACGATTTCTTTTAAGATGGGAAGAAGGCCACTGTGGTGAAAGGCGATTCCCTTCTCAAGAAGCCCACGAATTGTGTGATACTGGGGAATCCGAAGAAGTTCATCGCCATACCGGTGAAGATGGAAATCCAGGATATGTTTGACAGACGCAGTATCCGAGGAGTCCAATAGAGTGTGCTCGGTTAGCGCCGCATAGCGCTCACAGTCCTTGCGACTGAAGACGAAGAAGAGGGCAGGAAGCTGTCCCTTCTCGTCCAGGCGGGCAATCATGGCGTTCATCTCGTGCGCGAAGGATTTAATCGTGGATTTCCGCTGGATGGTGGCGGCCTCGTAACCACCACGCCGCCGGTCACTCACCGCATCTTTATGGTGCTCTGCAGCGTCCTTGTCACGCTTCCTGGCCACGAGCCAAGCCTTATAGACGCCCCCATCAAAGTGCTCCTTGGAGTCCATGACCGTCATGAATTCATCGTCGCGATAGACCCCATGAATCAGCGGGACCACACGATACTGTGTGGAAATAAGATGAATCTGCTTCTGCTTCAGGTCACCGAGCCAGGCCGCAAACTCCTCGGGCGCATCAATCGTCGCCGACAGAAGCACCATATTGACGGCAGGAGGGAGCAGAATCATCGTCTCCTCCCAGACGGCCCCGCGGTCACGGTCATTGATGTAGTGGCACTCGTCAAAGACGACGGCGTCCAGGCGGTCCAGAGAAAGACTCGCCGTGATGCCCAGGGACTCGGTGGCCGTCCCGCGCTTGAATAGGAGATTGCGGAGGATTTCCGTCGTCATGATGACGACGTCGGCATCCGGCTTGAACTTAATATCACCTGTCATGATGCCCACACGGTCGGGGAACATTTGCTTCAGGTCGTAGAATTTCTGATTGCTGAGGGACTTGATAGGGGTCGTGTAGAAGACTCGGCCACCCTTTCGCAGACTGTGGGCAATCTGGTATTCGCCGACGAGGGTCTTGCCTGACCCCGTCTTGGCGGTCACAAGGACATTTTCGTCTCGGGAAATTGCGGCGATTGCGTGTTGCTGAAAGGGGTCAAGCGGATACTTATAGGTCTGCGCCAAGTCTGATGGAAGGTCCATACAGGCATCGGAGGGATTACGAATTGTCAGAAAGGGGGAGGGCATTTTGTATAAGTTACAGGGGTGCCAAATCTGGATTCAATTTTAGAGTTCGGTGTAATTTGATACGGGAGTCGTTCTGGCACGCTTCGTCAATTTCCGTCTGGGGGAATTGCTAGCGGAATTGCTAGCGGAATTGCTAGAGGAATTGCTAGCGAAATTGCCAACGGAATTATAATTCGCGACAACGGGGCGGCGGCGCTTTTTCGTGCTACCTACCGCCTTGGTAAGTCTATTATAAGAGCGATTGTTGGCATTATTTGAATTAGAGGAGGCTACCGGCGAATTCATCCGCATTTTAGACAGGTTGATATTCACTGAAGAATTCGCATTAGGGGCTGAATTCACAGATTCCGAATTCTCCTCGGAGGGAATTGTTGTTACGGAATTATAATTCAAGGAATTATTTAGCGCCGATGCCGGCGCGGATGCCGCGTTCGCCAGAGAATTTTCAGGAATCATCCCCGAATTGTTAGATATCGGTACAGATCTGCCACGCGTCTTGTAGGGTGAATTCTCATTAGTAGAGGCAGTGTTATTTCCGGAGTTTCCGGAGTTTCCGGAGTTTCCGGAGTTTCCGGAGTTTCCGGAGTTTCCAATTTCCTTGGCAAGAGATGATTTCAGCTTCCGTGTGCTACTTCTCAATGTCGTAACGAATTTCTTCGCCGCCCGTCTCGTCTCTGAAGTGGTCGCCGCTCCCTCCACCGATATAACAGCGTTCTCTACAGCCGTATCCAAGGTTCCTTGGAGTCTGGCCACCATTGACCGAACCGCGTTCTTCGCGTTCTTATTCGTGGGGGCATTAGACGCATTATTCACCGTCATATTCACCGAGCCTGTTTCACTTAGAGAGTCTCTGTCAGCCTTCATCATCTTGGTAATATACTCCTCGCGCTCATCCTCCGTAGGCTTATAGTAGGCCGCGCGAGCCACCCAGGCCTTCGCCTTCGGACGGCTTCTCTCAGGAATATCCGCAAACTCCTCACTGTATAATTTACGGATTCTCTCCAGCATTTTCGCCTGACCCGCATCAGCCTCTTTTTGCTTCTCAGACCGAACCGGCTTTCCCTTCGTAGTTGTCGGCTGATTTACCGCATACTCGTTCGCCAGACCAGCAGACGCTTCCTCCGCCGTTGTCGTCTCCTCAACATTCTTCGCAGCCTCTGTCGTAGTCTCCTCAACATTGGTATTCATCATATTGGCTCCATTATTTGTAGGCACGTTCGTAACTATATTTGTAGTCTCAGGAACATTTTCAGCAGCAGCCGTGGCTTTAGCCCCAGAGTCCATATCTATAGTATGCTAACATTAATAAAAACCACGGGCATCCTCCATCTTTTCCTCCTTCGGAGGAGGAGGCGCTACAGGAGCCGGCTTGGTATGGCGAATTGACAGAGCATACGGTATTAAGAACGCCAGTGTTCCAAACAGAACGTATTTGGAAAGGTCAGAGGACTCGCTCAGAATCATCGCAACTAACGCAGTCAGAACCATGAAGACAGTGTGGCCACCCAGAGCCCCCAGCTTATTCTCATTCACATAGGCTCGTATAATATCTACAATGGTATTCTGCCCCTTCGTCAAAACATTCACGACGCCATAATAAAAGGCGAGGTCATACACCACCTGGACACCGACCAGGAAACAGATGAAGATGAACGGTGACCACGCCCGCTCATAGGTTCCGTACATTGTCGTGTAGAAATACCGAGCAATCTGGAAAAGGATGGCAATCAACATCACGCAGGAGAGAATGCCCTCCAGTCCGAAGAATTCAAAGTACATATTGAGAGAGAGACCTCCCAGCCCGCCAATCCGGGCAGATACAATTGCCAAAAAGGTCGTAAAAAATCCGGCATTCAAGATTGTCGCGAAATCGTCTATTGATTCGTATTTTCCAATATTTGAAAGGTGTATCAGAGAGCTACTGCCTCCTCCTGTGGAACTAAAGCCACCGCCTTCCATATCTACAGGTACTCAAACAAAATAAACAGAGTCCTTGGAGAGGATGTCCTGGCATTGCTATTTGTTGGCCACCTGCGACGGCGGCAGCCAAAAGACCTATGTTGGAATTACGCCGGATCTGGACCGCCGTCTCAGGCAACATAATGGGATTCTGAAGGGCGGGGCGGTCGCGACATCCGGTCGCCAATGGGAGCGCATTTGCCATGTTCGGGGATTTCCTGACCATCGCGCGGCCCTACAATTTGAGTGGCGGTGGAAGCAGATTTCGCGGAAGTTGGTGGGGGCACCCCTGGCCAGGCGGTTTCAGGCCCTACAGACTCTGCTTTCGTTTGATAGGCCGACTACCGCGGCGGTTGAGTATACGTCTTGGCCAGTTCCGCCAGAAGTTGTTATGGAGACGGAGCGGGAATTGCCGGTGTTGAGCTAAACCGTTGGTTTGGCGAAATAATAATGTTCCTACGGAAACATTATTTTGTAGGGGGGTTGTGGAGGCGGAATTTCCGTTTTTTCAGTTTAACGAGGAGTATTCTTAACATATCAAGAGCGGTTTCCTTTTCACACTTTTTCACGGTTTCACATAAGACATCATATTCATTTTCCGTATAAACATCCGAATAGAACTCCCAAAACTCAAGAGCGTTTTCACTCATAATTGCCTTATATAGACTTACAGACTTCCAATGTTTTCTTTCTTTGAGGGGGGCTTCAGCCTGTTTCAGAGGGTTTTTCGTTACAGGAATCGTGGCGAAACTTTCGGTTGATGGCCAGGCAGCTGAAACAAGCTTACATTGTTCCAAAAGGTCATCCAGGCTCAATTCATTTTTCATAGAATTACAAGAACCGCAACAGGCCCTACAATTCTCCACGGAATATTTGCGAATTGTATTATTGAGGCGGTCAATACCAACTCCGTACATACTTTGATATCCGCATAAATAGCAGGGAGATTTTGTTAGCCAATCCCATTGGGTCTCAGTAATTTCAAAGGGTAGTTCTCGGTGCTCTGCCTCTTTTTTGTAGGCTGTAAAATTATGATAACTTGTGCGCGTATAATAGGTTGCCCATTCTTTATAAAATAATTGTGTAGGAATTGTTTCTTTCAATATTATTTTACATTTTTTAACAAAGAACATAGGGTGATAGAAAGATTTCATTCGGTTACATTTCCAACAGGCTGGGACACAATTTTCCTTTGTATATCCAATGTCATTATTTACACGGTCAATTCCGTTTGTTTCAGAGTCTGTTTGTGATTTACAGTAGTGACAGGGGCTCTTGACAAGTTCTGAGAAAGTTTCAAAGTCTAACTTGAAATCCCCTTTTCCTCTTTTTGGTGAATCTCTTATATAACTTTTATAGTACATTTCTAAATTTCTTAAATGTTCCTCCTTGAAGTTTCTTACACGATCTTCTCGCTTTTCATCTTGAACTGCCTGTTTTTCCGCGCAACTTTTACAGTTTAGGGATTCCTTCAAATAACGTGTATTATAGGGTTCGAAATCTACCTGGCATTTTATACAGCTTCTTTTTGTAGTACCAGTTTGCTGAGAAGCAACAATCATATTTTTACGTTTATTATAGCGGTCTGTATCTTTTATTGACTGTTTTTCTAAACACTCGTTACATGACCTTTTATTCGTTGTTAGAACATTGAAACAGCCGCGAGAAATATCACAATATTTTATATTCTTTTCTTTTTCTTCATCATAATATACATCACGCTCGTGCTTTTTACAATATTTTCCTTCTTTTACATTGAATGTACACCCATCATGCTTACATGGGTTATCTTTTTTACAGATTTTTGCTCTACATGCCTTACACGAGACTGTCCCTTTTTCCTTTTCATCTGCGGTCAACTCAGTATTACATCCACGAAAGAAGAACCTACACCAGTTTTTTCCGGCGACAATTCCCTCATCAAATACTTTATTTCGCAGATGTCTCCCACAATACGCATTTGTGTCTGGCGGAAATTTACACTTTTCTCCTCGTCTAGGACCCTCCTGAACTACTGCTTTACACGTTTCCATTATCTATAATATAAACGTATAAAGTGTTTAAGCCGGTTTTGTCACCGGATTCGGAAACACCCTGTCAATTTTAGTATATCAACATTTGACCCATATGATATAAACTTCCAGAAATACCAATCCATATGACGCGATTGCGCCACAAAAAAAGTGTCACCAGATTCTTAGTTGCTATAAGCCAATCCCCCCATTCCACTCATCACGCGGAGGACGTTGTAGTTCGTCGCATACACATACACGGACGAGCTCGTCGTCGCGCCCACCGCGTTGTTGGACACCGTCAGGAGGAGCGTCGTGTTATCAATGCGCGACAAGTTGCACGTGCCGCTGGGCTGGTGCTGCTCGGGCTGGAGCGCGAACGAGTACACGTTGATGCCCACCGCGGGGATGTTCGTGTGGTGCTGGAAAGGCTGCACCTCGTTGAAATAGCGGCCCTCGCGCACCTGGAAGCGGTCGTGGCCGTTCAGCTGGAGGAGCGCCGTGATTACGGGGTTCTTGCCCGCCATGCCCTCCACGCGCGTCACGGAGTAGCCCGACTCCAGCACCGAGCGGTCCCACCAGTCGGAGAAGTTGAAGGGCTGCTGGCCCTTCCAGGGGTTCACGATCGTGTCGTCGCACGACGTGAAAGAGTCGCGCTGGACCACCCAGATGAGCTCCTTGCAAGGGTGGTTGAAGTTCAGCTTGAGCTTGTTGGACGACGACGTGATCGACTCCTGGCCCGTGAACTGGAGCGTCTCGATCAGGTACTCGTGCGACACCTGGGCGAACTTGCGGCGCTCGTCCGTGTCCAGGTAGATGTAGTCCACGTACAGCGACGCGGCCACCAGGTTGGAGTTCGACACGCGGTCGCGGATCGTGTGCGCGTTGGACGTGATCTGGGGCGTGATGTCCCAGCAGAGGTTGCGGATGTCCTCGAACTCGAGGTTGATGCGCACCTCGTGGTACTGGAGCGCGATCAGCGGCAGCGCCAGGCCAGGGTTGCGGCAGAACCAGAACTGGAGAGGGATGTACAGCGTGTACTCGGGGGAGCACATCACCACCTCGTTCTGCGAGTTGGGCTCGCCAGACGCGCAGTCCGAGTCGCACGCCTCGCCGCCCTGGACGAGGAGGTTCGTCAGCTCGGGCACGTTGCCCACCATCTTGGCGTAGCCGGCCTGCTTGCCCGCCTCCTGCGTGAGCTCATTCCAGATGTGCAGCCAGATGCCATAGTGCTTGTCAATGCGCTGGCCGCCGATCTCAATCTCAACGTTGCTGATGAGGTTGTGACCGACCCAGTTGAGCCAGCGGAACTGGGCGCCCGAGCCGTCCGTCGTCGCGAGGGACACGCTGGGGAGCGTCGCCTGGAGGTACATGCGGTGGATCAAGTCGCCGTTGCGCTGGATCGTGCATGTCACCTTGCGACCGAAGCCAGGAGAGCCGTTGAAGGGGTTCTCAATGGACTCCATCGCGAAGTTCGTGTGGCGGCGATACACCACCTTGAAGAACGTGATCTGGGGGTTTCCCGTCAGGTACACGTCCTGAGCGCCGTAGGCAACGAGCTGCATGAGACCACCACCTGTCATCTTGGTTTATAACTTCTATTTAGAAAATAATTTCAGCAGAATGGAAAAATTTGGGATTCTGGCGAAGTCTGCCGGGAGGCTCTCATTTTTCAAAAGTAAAATGGGAACTATTAATTGCTCAGCCGTCTAAACAAAAAAACTTCTCATACATAGAATGGAGTCCAAAAATACCAATGCCTTTTTTAGCATTCGGCCCACAAGAAGAAGCAATCCAGAATCTCGTACAACCTTGGATGCCCTTCACAAATTTCATATGGAGCGAATCTCATCAAAACAACTGACAATTGATGCTATGCGACAGCAACATACGAGTTTAACTGATGAAATTGATTCGGCAAAATCGCCAATTGAATCCTCTGCGATTGAAGAGAAGCGGGCAGCGTGTGAAAAAGAGATTAAAAATCTGGAATCTAACTCCGAATTATACGACTACTTTTTGAATACTGGCGATATTCTGTATAACTATTATGACATACAGGCGAAAATTCAGAATGGCACACACGCTACCAAGAGGGTCGCTACAAAGGCGAAACCTGGGTCCATCTTGGCGGCCCTGGAGGTGGCATCAAAGTCAAGTGACATCAGTGGCGTCCCTGTTGAAGTTGGGAAGAAGGGGGAGGAGCTGCGCCGTGACAAATTGCTGGAGGAGTACCTACAGCGAATTGACCCTGAGCATGCTCGCGGCTCCCACGAGATTGAGTTTGAATCTTTTGGCGATTGTCCTCATTGCGATACGGAGATGATTTTCAGCGCGAACGAGGCGAATTTCACCTGTAGCAATTGCGGTTACCAGGATTTCGTTCTGGTGGATTCGGATAAGCCGAGTTACAAGGATCCTCCTAGGGAGGTCAGTTACTACGCTTACAAGCGTATTAATCATTTTAACGAGTGGCTGGCGCAATTCCAGGCGAAGGAGACGACCGAAATTCCGCAGGAGGTCTATGACGCAATTCTCTTGGAACTCAAGAAGGAGCGAATTATGGACTTTCGCACTCTGAAGGCTTCCAAGGTGAAAGAAATTCTGAAGAAGCTGAAATTCAACAAATACTATGAACATATTCCGCATATTATTAATCGGCTGAACGGGCAAACGGCGGCAGTGATGAGCCGCGAAATTGAGGAAAAGCTCCGCTACATGTTCAAGGAAATTCAGCCGTCCTTCCAGGCCCACTGCCCGAAGGACCGGAACAATTTCCTCTCGTACTCCTACGTTCTGTATAAATTCTGTGAATTGCTAGAACTGGATGAATATCTCCCTTGCTTCCAATTGTTGAAAAACAGGGACAAATTATATATTCAGGATAAAATTTGGCAGAAAATTTGTGCGGATCTTTCTTGGCAATTCATACGTTCGATATAATCGAACAATTGATATCTAGGGATGCGTTGCCGATACCATAATATCTAGTTACGATTCACACTTTTGTTCTTCATTGTAGAATTCGCAAGGCGCCCCTCTTTGATAGTAGATAACCGACGCTGAGCAATTATACGCTCCTGACTACGCTTCCGTTTTGCAATACTTTTTTGAA
>Ga0114951_10004044_pt1 | contig 14621 bp, 6 predicted proteins | sample AM7aDNAmetaG_FD_88677 | JGI IMG/M metagenome (GOLD analysis project Ga0114951, IMG submission 88677) | Freshwater microbial communities from Finland to study Microbial Dark Matter (Phase II) - AM7a DNA metaG | ecosystem: Environmental > Aquatic > Freshwater > Lake | place: Finland: Lake Alinen...
GCCGGTTATCGCCGGCGGCCCCCTCTTCACGACCGGCCATGAGGCTTTTCCGTCGATTCAGCATTTTGTGCTGGGTGAAGCTGAGGAGGTGATGCCGCAACTGGTGGCCGACATGAGCGCGGGCGCTCTCCAGCCACAATACAGCCCCACCGAGCGGCCAGACATCAAGCAGGTGCCGGCGCCGCGCTGGGATCTGATCAATTTCAAGCATTACGTCACGATGGCCGTCCAGTTCTCGCGCGGCTGCCCCTATGACTGCGAGTTCTGCGATATCATCATCATGAACGGACGCGTCCCGCGCACCAAGGCGCCCGCCCAATTGATCGCGGAACTCGATGCCCTCCGGCTCCAGGGCTGGAAGGACATGGTGTTTATCGTGGACGACAATTTCATTGGCGACAAGAACCGCACCAAAGCTTTTCTCCGCGAATTGATCGCCTGGCGGGAACGGGTCCAGCCGAGCATGGGCTTCTTCACGGAGGCTTCCGTTAACCTCGCCGACGATAAGGAGCTATGCGAACTCATGGTGAAGGCTGGCTTCAAGAAGGTGTTTGTCGGCATCGAAACCCCTTCGGCTGAAGGCCTGCAGGAATGTCATAAGGTGCAGAACAGTGGCCGGGACCTGGTGGAAGCAGTCAAGACCCTCCAGCGTGTGGGCTTGGAAGTGATGGGCGGGTTCATTATCGGGTTTGACAGCGACCGGCAGGATGTTTTCAAGCAGCAGTTCGACTTCATTCAGCGCTCGGGCGTCGTCACCGCCATGGTGGGGCTGCTAACCGCGTTGCCGCAGACCAAACTCTATCATCGGCTCAAGCAGGAAGGACGCCTGGTGACGGATGCCACCGGCAACAACACCGAAGCCGTGCTTAATTTCAAACCGAAGCTGAGCCGGGAATTCCTGCAGTCCGGCTACCGCGACCTGATGAAGCGGCTCTACGAGCCGAAGGCGTATTATCAGCGAATTCGCACGTTCTTGAAGCACCACCGGCCGAGCGGCCCGCGGCTGCGGCTTTCACCCTCTGACTTTAAGGCCTGCCTCAAATCGTTCTGGCTGCTGGGCGTCTGGGACAGCCACCGCCACAGTTACTGGCGCTTCTTCTGGAGCACGTTGCTGCGTCGCCCCGCCCAGCTTCGTTACGGTATCGAGTTGGCGATCATCGGCTACCACTTCCGCCGTGTCGCCAGCCGGCTCTGACACCCAGGCAAACGCTGAAAAGCTGAAAAGCTGAAAAGCTGACATCCAAAGCTGTTCCAGGCAGCGTTCGGCAGCTTGGCACCGGGCGTCTTGTCAAAGCCGTTCCGCGTGGGTAATGTCTGAGTATGTTACGAGCGCGTCTTTTGCTTTCAGCCATGGTGGCATGCGGACTGCCCTGCGCGCAGGCCGACACCATTCAGTTGAAAGATAAGGCTGCGATTACGGGCAAGATCCTCGCGGAGAAGCCCGACCATATCGCCGTGGATATCGGCTATACGGTGCTGGTCATTCCACGCAGCCAGGTGGTAGCCATTGTCAAGGACGACACCCCAGCACCTGCCTCCAAGCGTCTGCGCGGGTCAAAGGCCGTTGCCACCGCCACCAACACTGCGGAAATCGCCGAAGCCAGGCACGGGGTTTACGTGGCAAGCATCAAGTCACCCCCGGTCCGCACCGTGCTCGAGTTGGTGAATCAAATCGGCGAAGCCGTGGTCCAGGTCCGCACCCCGAGCGGTCTCGGCTCGGGCTTCTTCCTCAATGAGGACGGATTTCTCATCACCAATTTCCACGTCGTCGAGGGCGAGACCCAGATCTCCGTCGAGGTCTATCACCAAAAGGATAGCCAACTCGAACGCAAGACCTACAAGCAAGTGCGCATCATTGCCCTGAACAAGTTTGCCGACCTGGCTTTGCTGAAGGTGGAAGATAAAGACGCGCCGCGGTTCAAATATGTGGCGCTGGGCAGCGCCGACGCGTTATCGGTCGGCGAGCGAGTCTTCGCGATCGGCAGCCCGCTGGGACTGGAGCGCACAGTAACAGAAGGCATTCTCAGCACCAAGACGCGCGAAGTGGGCGGTTCGCTCTATTTGCAGACCACGGCGCAAATTAATCCCGGCAACAGCGGCGGGCCGCTCTTCAACCTGAGCGGCGAAGTCGTTGGCGTGACGAATATGAAAGTCAGCTCCGGCGAAGGCTTGGGATTTGCCATTCCCGTCGAGGCGGTCAAGCTGTTCCTGGATCATCGCGACGCCTTTGCCTACTCGAACGATAACCCCGCCAACCCTTACCGCTATCTCGAGCCGCCCAGCCGAATGAGGCAGAACCGGGTGGAGGAGTGAAGTCCGAAATCCGAAATCCGAAGCCCGAAACCCGCACCGTTACGAACAGCGAAGGCGGGAACAAGAGAATGAAAGCAGAAATTGGGAAAGCAGAAAGCAGAAATCCAAAGGCCCGCGCTTTCCATTCCGCTTCTTCTTATTTCTGCTTTCTGCTTTCCACATTTCTGCTTTCTTCTTCACTCACCAGCGGGGCGGCCATTCCGGCGCCGGAACAAATCCTGCCCGACGACACGCTCCTTCTGGTGACGGCGCCGGACTACGGGAAACTGCACGAGATTTGGCAAAGGTCGCCCAGGAACCAGTTCTGGAACGACCCTGCGATGAAGCCACTGCACGACAAGTTTCTCTCGCGCTGGCAGGAGGAGGTCCTCAAGCCGCTCGAGCAGGATCTTGGTCTGCACCTGGATACCTTTGCCAGCCTGCCGAAAGGCCAATTGACGTTTGCGGTTACCAGGAACGCCTGGCAGGGCGGCGACGACCAACCGCTCGGCTTTCTCCTCCTGCTCGACGTTCGAGATAAGGCTGACGTGCTCAGGACCAACCTCGCCGACATGCGCAAGAAGTGGGTGTCCACCGGCAAGACGATCAAGACGGAGAAGATTCGCGACCTGGAGTTCTCCTGCTTGCCCTTTACGACCAACGACGTGCCGAAGACCCTGAGCAAGTTTCTCTGGCGGCCACAGGTGTTTGCGCAGGTTTCCAGCGGCCCTGACCCCAAACAGGCGCCGGTCAGCCCATCCGGCAAGGGGGATATATTGCTGGACACGCTGACCGTCCTGCTCACCGCCAGCAAGGAATTGGTTATTGGCCAGGTGGATTCTCTGCTCATCGTCGGCAACTCCGTGAAGGGCGTGGAGAAGGTCGTCATCCGGCTGACCGGCGGCGCGGTCCCGACCTTGGGCGAACTGGCCGCCTATCAAGCCAGCCACCAGGCCCTCTTTCGCGAAGCACCTTTTTATGGCTGGGTGAATGTTAAAGCCTTCGTCGATACCCTGGCCCGCAAGTCCTCGGACACCAAGCCACCGGAAAACCCCGATCCGTTTGAGCCGCTCAAGCCGGAGAAGTTTATCAGTGCCACCGGGTTGGCGAGCTGCCAGACACTCGCCTTCAACCTCCAGGATTCCGGCGAAGGGGCCCGCTGCCAGTTCTTTCTCAGCGTGCCAGAGGCCTCCCGCCAGGGGATCTTCCAAGTCCTTACCGGAGGAGCTAAAGAGACCAGCCCACCGCCGTTTGTGCCGGCAGATGTTGCTTATTCCCTCCGTTGGCGCTGGGACGGCCCCAAAGCCTGGGCCGCCTTCGAGAAAGCGCTCAACGAACTCTCCCCGCAGTCTTTGAGTGCCGTGAACCTGATCCTCGACACGGCCGATGCCCGAGCCAAACAGACCGACCCTGGCTTCGATCTAAAGAAGACCCTGCTCGCGAATCTCGGCGACGACATCATCAGTTATGAACGAGCCCCACGTGGCAACACCCCGGCGGAATTGCAGTCTCCGCCAGCCATTTTCCTGCTCGGCTCGCCGAACCCGGATCAACTCGCGGTAGCGCTCAAGCGCCTCTTTGTGATCTTCCCGCAAGGCGACGCGCCAGCCGAACGGGAATTCCTGGGTCGGAAGATCTTCTCCGTCCCAGTGCCGCCCCTGCCCTTCCTGATGTCAGTTCCTTCCCGACCGGTCGCACCGCGCACTTTGAGTTGCGCGGCCAGCGGCGGCTACGTCGCCCTGTCCACCGATACCCCGCTGCTCGAGGAATACTTGCGCAGCAGTGAAAGCCAGGCAAAAGCCCTGCGCGAAAAGCCCGGGCTCCTGGAAGCCGCCCAAAAGGTCGGCGGCATGGGCACGGGCCATTTCGGGTACGAGAACCAGGCCGACACGATGCGTGCCGCCTTCGAATCTGCGAAGAATGATCCGGGAGCCTCCACCAATGGCATCGGCCCCAGCCTCTTCCCCGGCCTGCCAGGCATCGCCGGTCCGGAAGAGAATCTAAACGAATGGATGGATTTCTCCCTCTTGCCCCCCTTCGATAAAGTCGCGCAATACTTCTATTTCACAGTCTATGCCGGCAGTGCCAATGTGGATGGGCTGACGCTGAAGCTTTTTTTCCCTATGCCCCCTGCCCTCCGGAGCAATTCCGTGGCTAAACCTGCTAACTGACCCGGGCCGACTAACAATCACCAAGTCAAGGATGCGGCTTCAAGGAAACAAATCCAAGCGGCACAGTTTAGCCCCGGGATTCACCGGATGGATCGCTGCGGTTTGGGCGTTGATTTTCCTTCTGACAGCCGTCGCTTACGCGTATTACACGAGCTTCAGCTATTTCGCGTTTTACGATGACGAGGGTTTCTTGATGATTTGTGTTCAGGGATTCCTGGGCGGGCATCCGCTGTATAACGGCGTTCTTACCTACTACGGACCGTGCTATTATTTCTACGAGTGGTTCATTCACTCGGTGCTTTCAGTTCCGCTCACGCATGACTTCACCACCGCTCTATGCATCTTCCATTGGCTGATGACCGCATCGGTCCTGGCGGCAGTTGGCGGCCTCATGACGCGCTCGGCCTGGGTGGGCTTCTTCGTTTTCATGCAAGCCACGTTGCACCTGACGCCGTTGGCCAGGGAACCAGGGCATCCGCAGGAATTGGTGGTTTTGCTTCTGGCCGCCGCGGTGCTGGTCGCTGTCGGGGGCTCGCAACGGAGCAGCATTCTGGTGGTGCTGGGAGCCATTGGCGCAGCGTTAGTGTTCACAAAAATCAACGTGGGGGTGTTTTTTGGAATTGCTCTGCTGTCCGCATTGATCTCGCTGGGGCCTTGGTCACGGCCGCACCGGACTTGGTTTCTGGGTGCGCTGGTTGCCAGCGGTTTGGCATTGCTGTTTCTGTTCGGGCGACACCTCGGTGAGACATGGGCGCGAGTCTATTGCGGCCAGGCTTGTGTCGCGATCCTCACTACAACTATCATTGCTCGCGCCTTTTGGGGCGGATCACAGCCGGGGATAACACGGGCTTTCCCCGTCGCCGCTGCATTTGCGGGCGTCTCGATCCTGCTCACCTCCGTCCTGCTCCTTAGCGGAACAACCTTCGCGGCGATGGTGAACAATCTGGTAACCGAGCCCTACAAGCTGGGCGATTTGTTCGCCGGTCATCTGGAGGTCCCATACGCCTCTTGGTCGAGCGCCGCCGCTTTGCTGAGCGGCCTCACGGTGGCGGTGTTTCGGAAGCGTATGAGCCGCTTCCAACCCGCTTTGGTGGCGGTGAAGGGATTATATGGGCTGCTGGGCACGCTGTTGCTCGTGGGCTACTGTAATCACGAACTGGGCTACCTGTGGCCTTGGGGCTGGCTATTGTTGGCAGGGGTTGAAACCGAGTCCCCGGCCGCGCGTCGCGCGGCGTTCGCGCGAGTTTTCCTCGGTCTGCAGGCGGCGTGGCAGGGGCTTCAGGCCTACCCGATCGCCGGGACGGAAGCGGTGGTAGCAACCGCACTCCAGATCGTCGTTTATTCTGTCTGCCTGCACGACGCTATCAAGGTGGTCATGGCCGCGCCCTGGGCGGCCCGGCGTTTGTCCGCCCTGCCACCTCGCATCCTTGCGTTGTTGCACACGCTTCTGCTGGCAAGCCTCCTGTATGTGTTTGGCGACCGGTGGTGTAATCCCGTATCGGCCCGGCGTTACTACCAGTCGGTGCCCCCGCTGGGATTGCGTGGCTCTAAACTCCTTCGCTTGCCACCTGAGGAGGTGGAGGTCTATCGCACGCTCACGCAATTCCTCAATAATGAATGTGACACCTTCATCACCGTTCCCGGCATGGAGAGTCTTCACTTTTGGACCGGTAAACCGCCACCAACGTATCTTAATGCCTCCACGGTCGTCGCAATGAATTACAATCAGCAGACGCAAGTGGTTGCCGCGTTAGAAAAGGCCAAGCGCCCTTTGATCGTCGTAAGAGAAGCGGGAGGGATCTATGCCTATACCCCGGACACGGGCCCCCTGGGGAAACTGATCAGCCAGCAGTGCCGCGAGATCTGGAGAATTGGCCGTTTCCGCATTCTTGAGCCGCAAAGGCCCCTCGCGCCCTGACTGCCCACGCGGTGGTTTAGATGGGAACGCCGGGTGAGGGCATCCGGCCTACAAAACACCGCCCCACCGAAACACCGATGGGTGCCCTCACCCGGCGGGGGGTGGCAGGCCCATAATGAGAATTGCTGAACAAGCTGAGACTCGGCTTTAGAGAGACTCGGCTTTACTTTGCTTTCGACTCCGCTAGAAGTTTACGGCATGCAATCTGCCACGCAGCCAGACTTGGAGGAGACCAATGGCAGTTCGATCTTCGGCAAAGACCTTTCGCTGGCGGGTTTCAACCGCGCGCTGGTCTTGCTCATCCTCGTGGGACTGATCGTGCGGATCGGCTTCTATGTCGAACACGCCCAAACGCCATCGTTCGGGGTGCCGACGCTGGACCAAAAGTATTACGACACCGTGGCTAGAATGCTGCTGGCGGGGGAGGACTTGCACGAGCTTCACGCCTACCGCCCGCTGCTTTACCCGATGTTCCTCGCCTTCTTTTACAAGCTCGGCGGCAACTGGGGCGTGGACCTGGCCCTGCTGGCACAACATCTCCTTGGGATTGCCACCGGCCTGCTCGTGGCGTTACTGGGCGCGCGATTGTTCCGTCATCGGCTGGCCGGACTGGCAGGCGGGGCGCTGTTTCTGCTGGCCCCGCTGCCGCTCTGCTTCGAGGGGGAGTTGTTAATTGAGCCCAGCTACACGTTTTTGATTTGCCTGGGTCTGCTGCTCCATCTGCACACGGCGACGATTCGAGGTTGGCGCAGTGCGCTGCTCTGGCTGCTGTGCGGAGGCGTCATCGTCCTTGCTTCGCAAGCGCGGGCAAATATCCTCGTCTTCCTCGCGGTTTATCCCCTGTTTGCCGGGTGGCGGTGGTGGCACACGCGGGAACGTGCCGCTAGTACGGCGCCAATTACTGCCAAGACCGCGGGATACACGACCCCGAGCAACCCCTCACCCCAGCCCTCTGAACCTCGGAAACATCCAACATCCAATCCCAAGGGGAGAGGGAGCAGCCTCGGCAGCTCCGGGTGTAGTGTATGCTGCGGACTCCTCAGTAAGTCTCGAAACATGTTCGAGGCTCGGCTCATTCCCCCTCACCCTACCCTCTCCCCAGGGAGAGGGAACGAGCCCGGACGCCCCGCAGCGGGCTCGGACGCCCCGCAATTTCATTGTCGCCATACTATGCTGCCCCTGCTGGGACTGGTCGGCGCACTGGCGATGATGATACCTTGGGGAATCATAAACCTGCGGCAGGTGGACCGTTTCCACCTCGTGACCAACGCCGGCGGCGTGAATTTCTACTTCGGCAACCGGCGCGGCGCCGATGGAATGTTCGGCCATGATGTCGTCACGGCGCTCTCCGAGTTGTCGCAGAGCAATGCAATTATCGCCACGACCACCGCCAACGAACGCTATGAGGATCTGGTAGAGGTCTGGGCCCGGCAACAATACGCCGCCTCGATGCGAGCGCAGAATCGCCCGGTTGAAAGTGATCCCAAGGCCATCTCCGAGTATTGGACGCGGCGGACCGTGGACGAGATCAAAGCCGACCCGGGGGCTTGGCTGCAACTGGTGGCCAGGAAGTGCTGGCTCACGCTTTGGAACAAGGAAGTGCCGAACAACAAGGACTTCGCCTTCTTGCAGCAGGAATACTTCTGGCTGCGCGTGCTGCCGGTGCGCTGGGTGGTGCTGCTGATGCTGGCGCCCGCCGGTTTGTGGGCGGCGGCCAGATTCGGAAATCGCGACAACCTTTTCATCCTGCTCGTTTACGCCGGCATCTACTCGGCGGGCAACATCGCTTTCTTCATCTGCGACCGCTACCGGTATCCCGTCTGGCCCGTGTTGGCGGTGCTGGCCGGCGGCGGCCTGCTGGCTGGCCTGGAAATGATTCGCCAGCGTTGGTGGCGCGGGTTGCTGTGCGTTCTGGCGAGCGCGGGTCTGATGGCGGCAATTTCCCTACCCAATTGGCTCGGGGTAAAGCTCCCGAACTTCGCGCAGGACTATTATTTCCGTTCCAGCGCGTGGTATGAGAAGGGGAGGGTCGTCGAGGCGCTCGAAGACATCAACCGTAGTGTTGAACTCGATCCCCTCAATGGTGGCGCCCAGCAGCACCGCGGCAATGTGCTCTTCGCCCTGAATCGCCTGGAAGAAGCGTGTCGGGCTTATGAGGACGCCCTGAAACTCATCCCCGGCAACTCCGGTGTATGGAATAACCTTGGCGCCACGCTTGAGTTGCAGGGCAAAACGGTCGCCGCGCTGGGCGCCTATCGCCGGGCCACCCAATGCCAGCCGCCGAGCCCGCTGGCCTTTCTCGGAATCGCGTTCATTCAAATCCGCGCTGGGCAATTGGATGACGCCGCCGCGACGCTGGATCAGCTTCAGAAGCTGCAACGAACTCCTCGGGCCGCGACCCTCGCCGCCCGGTCAGCGATCGTGCGCCGGCGTGGTGACACCCGGCAAGCGGATGCGCTAGAAACACAAGCCCGCCAATTGGACCCGGAGGCGACGGTGTGGGCCATTGAGCGCGCTAGTCTATCAGTTCTGCCCCGACTAGAATCCCGGAAGAACCAAGAACGAGAATGAAAAGCCCGCTCAAGCCGCAAATGCTGGGACTGGCTCTAGTGGCGGTCACTGTGGGGTTGTACTGGCAAACCACGTACCAAGACTTCGCCGTCATCGATGACGACGACTACGTGTCCAGCAATCCCCGGGTCAAGGAGGGGCTATCCTGGGAAGCGGCTCAATGGGCTTTCACCACGTACCACGCTGCGAACTGGCACCCGCTGACCTGGCTTTCCCACCAGGCCGACTGGTCTATTTACGGGTCCTTCGCCGGGGGCCACCATTTGACGAACCTGCTGTTGCACGCGGTCAACACGCTGTTCGTGTTCTTGCTGCTGCGCAGCCTCACGGGCCACACCGGACCAAGCTGGGTCGTGGCGGCGCTCTTCGGCTGGCATCCGCTCCATGTCGAGTCGGTTGCCTGGATTGCCGAACGAAAAGACCTGTTAAGCACGTTGTGCCTGCTGGGCAGCCTGTGGGCGTACTGCCGGTACGCCAAGGCCCATCAGATTGACACCCAGCACCCAAGGCATGAAGGACACAATCCGGCGTGGCGATATTACGGGTTGGCCCTGGGGGCGTTCGCCGCCGGGCTCATGTGCAAGCCGATGCTCGTTACTTTGCCCGGTCTGCTCCTGTTGCTCGACTATTGGCCGCTCCAACGCATAGCCGATTCTCCGGCCAACAGGGCGGGCCAGAACTGGGTAGGGTTGTTCATAGAAAAGCTCCCGTTCTTCGCGCTCTCCGCTACGGCTTGCCTTCTGACGCTCGCCGCCCAGAGCGCGGGGGGAGCTATTAAAGACCTCCAGCAAGTGCCATTGATCCTGAGGGGGCTCAATGCATTAAGCGCCTACGCGACATACCTCTGGCAAACGTTTTGGCCGGAGCCGCTGTGCATCTTCTATCCGCTGCCTGAGAAGTTGCCTCTGGCGGGCGCTGTTTTCGGAGCACTCTTGTTGAGCGGACTGACGCTGGCGGCGGTGCACACCCGGCGACTCTGCCCCTGGTTCATCACCGGCTGGCTTTGGTTTCTGGGGAGTCTTGTGCCGGTCATTGGCCTGGTGCAAGTGGGCATGCAGGCCCATGCCGATCGGTACACCTACATCCCTTCAATTGGCCTCTTCATCGGGTTGGTCTGGGGCACCCGATACCTGCTCAACCGTTGGCGCCAAGACGAGAAAATCTCAGTCGCGCTGGCGGGAGCCAGTCTGACCGGGTGCCTGATACTCAGCCATGTCCAACTGGGGTACTGGCGGGACGGGGTCAAGCTGTTGACGCACTCTCTGGCTCATACCCGAAACAATGCCCCGGCCCAAAACAATCTTGGGGTAGCCCTCTCAAACCAGGGAAACCCAACCGAGGCAATGATCCACTATCGCGAGGCCATCCGGCTCCAGCCCAATTCCCCTAACGCCCGCTACAATCTGGGAATCAAGTTGGCCGAGACCGGCCAATTGGACGAGGCCTTGCAGCAGTTTACCCAAGCTTTGCGGTACAGCCCCCACAGCGAGGCGCTACTTAACAACCTTGGGGTCGTGTTAGCCCAACAGGGCAAATATGAGGAAGCCTTGAGTCAATTCGGCCAAGCCATGCGCTGGAATCCGATGTACCCCAACTCTTACATCAACGCCGGCGCTGCCTTTCAAGCCCTTGGCCAGGCCGGGGCTGCCTTCACAAACTTCACCACGGCCCTGCGCCTGTACCCCAACTCGCTCCAGACCCTGCAGCACCTGGCCTTCATGCTCGCCGCGTACCCCGTCGAACCCTACCACCAACCCCAAGTGGCGATCGAGTTGGCCAAACGCGCCAGCGAGATCACCCAAAACCAAGTCGCGGACTACCTTGACACTCTGGCCACTGCCTACGCTGCGGCGGGTCAATACAGCAACGCCATCGCGGCGGGCGAGAAAGGCCTGCGGATTGCTCAGGAACACACCGCATCGAGGCTGGCCGCCAAACTCCAAAGCGACCTCGAGGCCTATCGCGCCGGACGCAACCCGGAACGTGACTGGAAGCAGGCCCGTTAGGCACCACAGAACAAGCGCTTCGGCACTTTGAATGACGGCCAAGTAGCAGCGGGCGGGCGAGCATCAAGCTTCTGTTTGAGTTCCTCAATTTGCTTCTGCAGCGCGTCGGGATGCGGGGAAGCCTTCGAGGCGAGTTCGCGAGCTTTCTGGACATGGAGCAGGGCTTCCTGCGGCTTGTCCTGGCGCACCAGGGCGAGGGCCAAATGGTAATGCGTGGCTGCGGAGTCCGGGTTGAGGCGGAGCGCCTGGGAGAACTGGTCGGCAGCTTCGCGCGGGCGGTTCAACTCGAGGAGGGCGAGGCCGAGGTTGCAGTGGAGCTGGGGATCGTCCGGTTTGAGCTTCACGGCGGCGGCGAGGTGAGCAGCGCCTGGATCAGGTTTGCCCTGACGCATGAGGGTGACGCCGAGGTTGCCGTGAGCATCGCCATAGTCGGGGTTGAGGCGCAGGGCTTCCGAGAAACAAGCGATGGCCGCGTCCGGTTTGGCTTGCATCACCAACACGGTGCCCAGGTTGTATTGCGCTTCCGGGTCGTCGGGGGTGAGGCGGACCGCTTGGGCAAGATGAACAGCGGCTTCATCCGGTTTACCCTGTTCCAGCAAAGCTTTCCCAAGATTGATGCAGGCGTGGGCGAAGGCCGGATTATTCTTTACCGCAGCAGCGAGGTGCTCAACCGCATCGTCGAGCCTGCCCCGCTTCAGCAAGGTGGTGCCGAGGTCATATTGTCCTTCGGAGTAGCGAGGCTGCAAGCGCACCGATTCGGAAAACATTTGCAGGGCTTCGTCATGTCTCCCCTGCCGAGCCAAGGCGCTGCCCAAGCAGTCGTAGGCAACATAATTGCCGGTGGTCACTTCGATGGTGTGCTGGAACAGGGCTTCGCCGTTCCGCCAGTAGCGCAGTTGATCGCGCGACCGCAACGCCAATGCCAGCAATACCAACGCCGCGGCAGAGGCGACCACTGATTTCGGCAATCGCCACCGTCCCAGAACATCCCCCAAACCCCAAGCCAGCGCGACGAACAAGCCGACGGAAGGCACATAAAGGAAACGATCCGCCATAGCCTGATTGCCCCATTGGATCAGGCCGATCACAGGAACCAGCGTTCCCAAGAACCAAAACCACCCCACAGGCAGATACGGTCGCCGACGTCCCAGCCACAAGGAAATGGCGCTGAGACCCACCACCAGAGCCACTCCCAAACACACCGGCCCCAAAGGCCAATGCCTGGGATGCAGATATGGAATCGCGAGGTCCGTCGGCCAGAACGTTTGTCCCAGGTAGCGGGCGTAGGACACAAAGGCATTCGCAAACCGGGCCGACATTGAAACGCTTGCGAGCGGCGCGATGGCACCCTCCTGCTTATGGACGACAACGGTAACAGCGCTTACGATCATCGCCAGGAGCAGGAAAGGAACCTTCTCAAGGAACAGGGGGAGCGGAACGTGAAACGGGAGGCGGGAAACGTGGTGCGTGTCGGGGGCCTCGGGTTTCTGCATTCTGCATTCTGCATTCTGCATTCTCTTCATTGGCCAGTAGTCCAAAAGCAACATTACGAACGGCAGCGTCACCAACATCGGCTTGCTTAGCAGGCCCAGGGCGAAGAAGCCCAAGGATAGAAGATAGAAGATAGAAGAGGGGACTCGAACACCGAACATCGAACATCCAACATCGAACGCCGAAACTGGCACCGCGGCCCACGCCGCGCCTTCCGGCTTCGGGTTTCGGATTTCGGATTTCTGCCCCCTGCCTTGCGCGTAGCTGACGTAAGCGATCATCGCGAGCAGACCGAAGCAGGTGCTTAGCACGTCCTTTCGTTCCGACACCCACGCGACTGATTCGACGTGGAGCGGATGCAGGACGAACAAGGCGGCTACCAAAGCACTGCGCCAAAGCGATCCCGTCAACCGTTCCCAAAGCAGAAAGAGCAGAATCCCATTTGCGACATGCAGCAGCATATTCGTCAAATGAGGCCCAGCCGAGCCGCGTCCAAAGAGCTCGGCATCGAGCATGAACGACAACCAGCTCAAGGGATACCAACTGGCGTCGAGGGTTGACTGAAAGGCCCACGCCAAGTTGTGCCACGTCAGACCCGCAAGAACATGCTCGTTCTCAGCAAAGTAAACAGCGTCGTCAAGGGCGATGAAATCGTAGCCCACGACTGGCCAGAAGAGCGCAATCCCTGCGGCCGCCAGGAGCAAGCAGATACAAAAGCCTCCCACCCCACCCCATGTGGAGGCAGCGGAATAATTTGAGTCAGGCTTCTGCATTGGCAAGTGTGAGATGTCCGGCCATTGTTTCAAGGAGATCCGGGGGAAGCAGAGGGAGGGAGGGAGGCAAGCCTCTGCCTGAGTTCCTCAATTTGCTTCTGCAGCGCGTCGGGATGCGGGGAAGCCTTCGTGGCGAGTTCGAGGGCTTTCTGGACATGGAGCCGGGCTTGCTGCGGCTGGTCCTGGCGGACCAGGGCGAGGGCCAGATGGTAATGCGTGGCTGCGGAGTCCGGGTTGAGGCGGAGAGCTTGGGAGAACTGGTCGGCGGCTTCGCGCGGGCGGTTCAACTCGAGGAGGGCGAGGCCGAGGTTGCAGTGGAGCTGGGGATCATCCGGTTTGAGCTTCACGGCGGCGGCAAGGTGAGCACTGCCTTGATCGGGTTTGCCCTGGCGCATCAGGGTGATGCCAAGGTTGCCGTGAGCATCGCCATAGTCGGGGTTGAGGCGCAGCGCTTCCGAGAAGCAAGCGATGGCCTTATCCGGTTTGGCTTGCATCACCAACGCTGTGCCCAGGTTGTATTGCGCTTCCGGGTCGTCGGGGGTGAGGCGGACGGCTTTGGCAAGATGGACGACGGCCTCATCCGGGTTGCCCAGCTCCAGCAAGGCTTTTCCGAGATTGATGTGGGCGATGTGGTTGTCCGTGGTGACGGCGATGGCGTGCCGAAAGAGGCTTTCGCTGTCCTGCCAGTATGTCAGTTGACGGCAGGAGCAAGCCAAACAGGCGGCGAGGGCGAGGGTGCCGGCCACGGGCAAGCACAGGCGTTTGAGTGGCCAGGGGTCCAGCAGCGCGTCCAAGCCCCACACGATGAGCAGGAAAAGGCCGATGCTGGGAATGTAGGTGTAACGGTCGGCCATGCATTGCGGGCCGACCTGGACCAGGCCAATGGTGGGGACGAGGGTGCCCAGGAACCAGAGCCAGCCGACGACCAAATAGGGCTGGTGCCGGACACGCGAAAGGAAGAACCCGGACGCGCCGGCCAGCAACAGGGCGGCGGCGATGACCGAAGCAGCCGCCAAGTGCCTGGAGTATGGGTAGACGACAGCGAACTGGGCGGGCCACAGGGTTAACGAGAGGTAGCGGAAGTAAGCGACCAGCGCGTTGGTGATGCGCGAGTGAAAGGGGAGTAGTTCGAGGGAGGAAACCGCGCCACCCGACCGCTGCACGAGGTAGGTAACGATGCTGGCCGCGAGGGCCAAGGCGAAGAAAGGCAGTTTCTCGCGGAGCAGACGCCAAAGGGTTGAGGGTTGAGAGTTGAGAATCGAGAATTGGAGGCGCCCCAAAGGCCAGAAATCGAGGAGCAGCAAGACAAAGGGCAGCGTGACGAGCATTGGTTTGGACATCAGCCCCAGGGCGAAGAGGAAGAGGGAAAGGATGTAGTAGCGTGATACGGGGGGCGTGA
>Ga0114951_10004046_pt1 | contig 14618 bp, 10 predicted proteins | sample AM7aDNAmetaG_FD_88677 | JGI IMG/M metagenome (GOLD analysis project Ga0114951, IMG submission 88677) | Freshwater microbial communities from Finland to study Microbial Dark Matter (Phase II) - AM7a DNA metaG | ecosystem: Environmental > Aquatic > Freshwater > Lake | place: Finland: Lake Alinen...
CTCAAGCCTGTTTTACACTTAGTTTGTAACGGACCTAAGATTGCTATGAAAACGAAGACATTTCTGCGGAAGCCTTGCAAGCGAGCCTTTACGCTCATTGAACTGCTGGTGGTGGTCGCGATCATCGCCATTCTGGCGGCGCTCTTGCTCCCGGCCCTGTCCCGAGCCAAGGAGAAGGGCCGGCGTGCCGTCAGCTTGAGCAATCAGCGACAGTGGGCTTTGGCTATGACGATGTACGTGGATGACAGCGACGGCAGTTTTCCCGCCACCAAAATCGCCACCGGCACCCCCGGAACTCCCAGCGATTACAATGAGGATATGCCGCGCTGGCTGGACCTCACCGACGTGGAGCATACCGATAACCAAAGCGGTAAATCTTATGGCCGGGATGCGTGGTTTAATGTCCTGCCCCCGTACGTCGGCAGCCAGCCGCTCTGGAAGTACGCGTTGCGATCCACGGGGCCTGCCGAATACCTCAAATCCAAAAGCATTTTCCAATGCCCCACGGCTTCCGCCCAGCCGTTGGACCCCACTCTCAACCCGGGTTCACGGATCATTTTCCAGTACGGGATGAATTCAAAAGGGATGTGGGAGCAGGGCGGGAAGGTGCAAGTCAAACAGCTCAAGGCCGGGATGGTGCGAAACCCGTCGGCCTTTGTTGTGTTTTCCGAAAACCGCGTTTCGGTTACAGAAACGCCCTACTACGGAACCGATGTTGTGAAAGGCGCAACCCTGGGCAGTCCGCAGAACTACACCAGCCGCTTCTCCTCACGGCATGAGGACGGAGGCATCATCGCCTTTTCCGATGGCCATGCCGCCTATTTCAAATACGCGTATGTGTGCGCCCCTCACAATGGCAAGCCGTCCGACCCCGCCAGACCTGACATCAATTGGACACACGATGGCACCTCCGTGGATGGACTCTCGCCACAATGAAAAGTGGCGTTGGGAACAAATCTGCGCTGGCACTTCTCCGACGAACCGTGGGATGGGCGCTGGTCTTGGTGTCCGGCACGGTGTGGGCCGCGCGCTTTCCCACGCCCAGCGGTTTGCGTGATCCGGTGGTGTTCTCTTTTTGCACGGTGGGAGATTCGCGGGCCGACGCCAAAGATCCCGCGTTGCCGGCCCAGGATCGCATCTGGCTTCAGAACACCAAGGTGCTCTCCCGGCTCATCCGCGAGATGCAGGCGCAAAAGCCCAACGCGCTGTTCTTCAACGGTGACATGATCGTGGGCTACTCGACCAATGCCCACCTGCTCAACCGGCAATACGCCTATTGGCGCGGGATGATGTCGGCGCTGCTGCAAACCGGCACCTATTTGATACCCGTGCCGGGCAACCACGAGGTCCAGATTAAACTGCCGACGGACGACCCGGAGGAAGACCCGATCAAAGTCGCCCAGCGCGAGGGCGAGGAGGCTTGGCGGGACAATATGGGTGATCTGATCCTGGACACGAATCTTTGGACGAGCCTGATTGGGCTCGTTCCCACCGCGTGGGATACGAACCACGCTCCGCCGGTGGGCGGACCCGATGCCATTCGATCCGATCAGCGCCAACTGAGCTTCTCATTTGATTGCCAAACCCTGCACTTTGCAGTCATCAACACCGACCCCTACGGCAATGATTCCCACGCGCCCGTTTCTTGGCTGCGCGAAGATTTGGCCCAAGCCAAAGCACGGGGCTGCTGTCATTTCTTCGTGTTCGGCCACAAAATGGCCTTTACCTACCGCTACAAGACCGACCTGAAGGCCAAAGGGTTGGACGCCTTTCCCCAGGAGAGCCTGGCCTTCTGGCGCGTGATCCAGGACTTCGACGCCACCTATTTCTGTGGACACGAGCACATCTACCACGCGATGCAGCCGCAGACCTCGGTCGGGCACGGAGCGTGGCAAATTATCGTCGGTTCCGGAGGCTCTCCGTTCGAGGCCAAACCCGGCGAAAGCGCTGATTCCAAGGACCGCCTGTATGTTTGGGCCAAGATTGAGGTGCATCGCAGCGGCCGGGTGCGCTTGGATGCTTATGGCTTCGATGAGCATTGGGGTCCCACTCATCTCGTTCAGAGCATTGAACTGCACGGGCCGATGAAAGACTGACAGAGGGCCACGAAGGCTGTCCGAACCGCAATCATGGGAAGCGCGGTGCTTGAAGGTTTTACCCGGTTCCCCGATCGCTTTCCCACAGGCTCAGCATGGGCCGATCATTCCCGCCTCTTCAGCCCTTCGTTTCCTTCGTTGGCTTCTGTGAACTAACCCCCGGCCAACAAGAAACCCGCCCAACCTGAGGTCAGCCGGGCGGAGGGGAACTAGCTTAACGCGAGCTAGTTCACAGCGAGGTTTCGTTGCCGCCGCATCAGAAACCCGCCGAACATGGTGAACATGCCTAACCAGCAAGGTCCCCAGAGGGCGGTGCTGCCTTCCGGCACCGAGACCGAACCACCGCTGGTGGCTACGGGCAATGAATTACCGGAAGCATCCGACAAACTCACGTACTCAAGGCCGAGGCTGCTGCTGCCGTAATGCAGGCTCTCCAGGGTAACGTTGGCCAGCGTAAAGTGGTCCGCCTGGCCACTCAGCCAACTGGCGTCTTCGAGGGAGACCTCGAAAATTCCGGTGCGGCCGGTCCCAGGAGCCGTAAACTCTCCCAGAGGCTGGTTGGCCGGGGTGTTCAAGTTGTTGCCGAAGCTGACCGATTGGATGGAAACGATTTGGGGATCGTAAACGAAGTCCAGGGCATACCCGCCCAGGTGGGAGGTCAGGCCGCTGACGTTCAACTGGACCGTGGTGCCATGGCCCAAACCCGCAATATGCGAGGAGAGAGGGTCCACGCTCACTAAGGCTGATGAGCCCGCCAGCGCGGGACTGACGATGCCGGTGAGGGCGGCGCCCAAGAGAAGGTTCAAGGTGGTGTTTTTCATAGTCGTGTTTTGATGTGTTTGTTGAGTCATTTTTGCGAAAACATGAAGGTTCTGTGCTTGCAGCCTCGGGTTAGTGAGTGTAGTGCAGCACCAGCCAGCGGGCGTCGGCCACGTCCACTTTTCCATCTCCGTTGAGATCATAGGTCAAGTCCGTGGTGTGGGCCAGAATCTTGGCTTGAAGGAGCGCCAAGTCGCCGACATCCACTTTGCCATCCTGGCTGAAGTCCCCGTAAACCCAGGGTCCGGCCACGAACTCGCTGGCATGGTTCACCACGGCCCAGGCCGTGTGCGTGGCCGGGTCAAAGCCAGAAGTGCCGAGGGGATAGCTCGCACTCCACGCCCCGACTTTGTACTGGTGCGCGCCGCCATTGTTCAGACTCACGGCACTCACCCAATTCCCGCTGGCGTTCTTGGAATAGAGGTTCAGACGTGTGGAAACGGAGGGATCATAGCTCACCGAGAGCGTGTACGTATCCGCCTGAGGTTTGGTCACATCGGTCAGCCCCCAGAGCGAGAGGACATCGCTCACCGCGCCCGCCACCGTGCTGGCTTCGGCCCAACCCGTGTTGACCGCATTGGTGAACTGCCGATTATCCCGGTCTTTGTAGGTGAGGCTGTTGACGCCGCTGAGAATCTTGGCGCTGGTGCCGAGAAAACCGCTGCCGGCCGCAATCGCATCCTGGACGACGGTATAAGAAGCGTTTTGCGGCACCAGATATTCATTGCCATTCAGGCTGTAACCAGTGGATTCACGCTTGGTGAAGGTCAGCGTCGGAGTGGTGGCGATGAGATACTCCCCGCTGCTATAGGTCGGGTTCACCACCGCAGAGTAAAAATCAATCGTCAGACGCGGGCCATCCACGGTGAAGATATAATAGCCGACGGTGTTGGTCTCCTGGGAATTGCACGTCTCGCGGGACGTGCCAAAAGCGGGGACGTTGTATTTCTTGTCGTTGGAGGGGCTGGCGGGAATATAGAACTTCGAGCTGTCCGAAGCGCAGGTGAGGTTATGCACGGCGTTAGAACCCATGACGCCATCGGTGCTCCACACCAGCGAGTTCTGGTGGACGTGATCGTGCCCATTGAGGTAATAATGCACGTGGTTCGACCAGAAACTGCCCAGTAACAGGTTCTGCTGGTCTGGGTTTGAGGAGGGGTTGGCTCCCATCAGAACGTCCACGTGGTTCGGAGTGATCAGTCCTTTGTGCCCCAGCACGATGGCGTGGGTGTCGAGCGGCCGGCTCTTGAGCGTGCTGTCAATCCAGGTGACTTGATCCAGCATCGCCGAGTTCACGCTCGATCCAGTCCCATCGCGGCGGGTGAATTGGTCCAATAACACAAAGCGGACGTTGTTGTAGTCGAAGGAATAGGTGAGACCCGTCAAACCAGCCGGGGTGGTGGGACTGCTGAAGTTGGCGCCCAACGAAAAGGTCGAACCGGTATTGGCGACCGGGGAGACGTTGGTGTCCACTCCTGTCCCTAGCGGGAACGCGGGGGTGCTGTTTTGCAGACCGCCTGTGGTCTGAGGCCAGATGCGCACGAACTCTTTGGCGGCGGCCTGCGAACTCTCATGGTTGCCGCGGAGTGGGAAGAAGCCGATTCCGGCATTATACAGCGACTGGACGTAGAGCGCGTGGACATCCAGCGCGTTGGTCGCGCCGTTGTCCGTGAGATCGCCCACCTGGATGACAAAGGCGACACCTTTGGCGATGAATTGCTGGTTGACCTGGTTAATGATCCCCACGGCCACCGTGTTGGGATTCCCTCCGTCGTCACTGCCGATCCATTGGGTGTCGGCCATCACGCCGAAGGTCCAGGGAGCGGCGGAAGCCGACAGGCTGGAGAGAGCCATCGCCAGGGTAGCCAACCCGCCGGCTTTGACTAGAGTGCCGGAATAATTGCGTTTTTTCATTCTTCTCGAGTGTTATTGTTTTGTTTTTGGTCTGTTGCCGTCAGGTTTGCACCTTCAAGCCAAGCGATTCTGGCGCAAGCCTGTGACACGCGTAGGGAGGGATTGTGACATTGTGGTAAACAGCTTTTGGCCAGAAAGGACCGGTCTCGGAGCGGGACCCGTGCCGAGAAAATCGCCATAATTCGATGAAAATTCCATAATTCAATGGAAAGCGTACGCCCGCGCCCGTCCGGCGCTGGTCGAAACAGGCAACAGTTTTAGGACAGGAAACGGCAGGCCTGGAGCCGTTCTCAGTTCGGCGTGCCCAGTTCGTCTCGCCTCCGCGCTTGAGCAGGCCAGACATGGGGGGACGTTCTGGAAAGCGTGGTCGCGGGCTGCGCGCTTCTTGCGCGTGGCCGCGATGACGATGCGCCGCGCGCTCTAAACGGATCCCGGTCGGTCGGAAGAACAGCAAACGTCGCAGCCGCGACGCCCGGAGGCCCAGCAGTCCCTCCAACGAATCCTGGGCGGTTCGGAACAACTCGGCCCCAGACAATGAAACTTGGACCACCGGGCCAACTCTGCCGCCTGACCTTCGAGCCGCAACCGGCGGGCCTTCGCCCCCCGGAGATCAAGACACCGATTCAGGGCCAACCGGTTCAACCAGGCTGCGGGCATCCGCGGGACTTCGAAACTCCCCACCAAGCTCTTGCGCGCCTTGAGCATGGCTTCCGCCAGGGCCTCTTCCGCCTCCGCATGATTTCCATCGGTATGCCGCAGACAAACCTGGTAAACGTGGTCGCGGTGCTCGGCCCACAGTTCCCAGAAGGCGGCGATATCCCACGGGGAAGCAGGGGCCGCCGCCCGTTGGGGATGTGGCGCGCATCTTGGCTTGCCCCCGGGATGTAGGGTGCCCCTGTCGTTCGAGGTATGATCAATACGCTGGTTCATGGCTCAGTTTCCCCCGGCGAGCCTAAACACCACGGCTCACCGTTCGGGGGAGACAGCATAGGCCGGAAGCGTGACGTCAGCGTGGAGCACAAGTGACATTCTCGTGAACAGCGTTCGGGCCGACAGCCCAGCGAGCCCGAGCGCAAGGAGCGGGGCTAGGTTTTAGGCTTGTGCCCCAGCGCCGCCTGGGGGAGGCCCTTCAGCCATGCCGTTCAATGGTGTCATGCAAATGTCATGCAAATGTAACGTGACATAATGTAACGCATAGTGGAGTTTTGTATTTTAACATTCCAATTCGCTGTCGGGAGACAGTTTTTATGACGAAGTGTGCTTTTCCGCCCCGCTTTGCACTGGTGGCATCTCTGAGTTTACTGGCGCTAGCTCCTGGTCGCGCGGGCGCGGCCGGGCCGCAACTTCAGCCGGTGCTGCAAGGCGCCTGGCCTGGGTTCTTGCGGGGCGACGCCCAGGCGCTGCGGGTGGTGGGGTCGCATGCGTATGTCGCGATAGGCAACAACGGCCTGGTGGTGGTGGATGTCAAGGACCCGGCGAAACCCTTCCCGGTGGGAGGCTGCGATGCGGGCGGGTACGCCTGTGGATTGGATGTGGCGGGTGGCTACGCGTATGTGGCCGCCCACGCGGGAGGCTTTCAGGTTCTAGACGTGCATGACCCAGCACGTCCAGTGCGGGTGGCGGGCTGCTCCGTCGGCGGGCTGGTGTGGGATGTGCGGGTGGTCAGTTCGTATGCCTATGTCGCCGTCAGTGATCTCGGGTTGCTGGTGTTTGATGTGAGCGACCCGCTTCATCCGGCCCAAGTGGGAACCTGTCCGATTCCCGGATGGCCTCACTCTCTTCAAGTGGTGAGCAACCGGGTCTATATGGCTTTTGGCGATCGGTTGGAGGTGCTGGACCTGACCCAGGCGACCAATCCGACGCGGCTCGGAACCTATCCTCTCTCCGTGCCCGGCAATGTTCGACAGGTGGCGGTCGCGGGCCCATTCGCGTTCGTGGCGGGCGGCGGCGCTGGCTTCCTGGTCGTAGATGTGAGCCAGCCCTCCAGCCCTGTTTTGGTCACGAACTATTATTTTGGAAGCGCCACCGCGGTGCGGGTGGTGGAGGATCATGCGTATGTGGCAGCCGGCCTGGCGGGCTTGATGGTGCTCGACGTGCATGATCCGGCCCAGCCGGTGGCCGTCGGCGCAGTCAACACCGGTTCGTGGACGGACGACGTCGAGGTGGTGGGACGTTATGCCTTTGTCACGGCCACCGCCTCAGGTCTCCACGTGGTGGACGTAAGCGATCCGGCCCACCCCACGCGCGTGGGCGGCTACGGGGCCAACGGTTCGACCAGCGACGTGCAGGTCTTCGGGGATTACGCGTATGTGGCGGACGGTGCCGCAGGGCTGGATGTGGTGGACGTTCACAATCCCTGCCAGCCTGCTTGGGTGAGCGGGTATTTCACCGGCGGGCGCGTGACCGGCCTGCAAGTGCTCGATCCCTACGCGTTTGTGTCCGACCTGGACCAGGGCTTGATGATCCTGGACATCAGCCATCCGTTACAGCCAAGCCTGATCGGGCGCTTCAGTGGTCCGGCGGGCGGTTTTCAAGTGGCCGGTTCGTATGTCTATGTGGCGTGCGGTTTCGCTGGCTTGCGGATTGTGGACGTGAGCAACCGGGCCACCCCGGTGCTCGCAGGCAGTTGCGCGACGCCCGGCGGGGCTGACGTGGTGTGCGTTTCGGGCCACTACGCCTACGTCTCCCTGGACATGGACATGTACACCGATTTGGGAGTGATAGACGTGAGCAATCCCGCGCAGCCCGTGTTTGTGAAAAGCCTTTCGGTGTTTCTGACCAGTCATGAGGGTTCGTGGATTACAGATATGAAAGTGGTGGGGCACTACCTTTTCATCGCGGATTCCACCCCCCATCTCAAAGTCTATGACATCAGCAACCCAACCAACCCGACCCTGGCCGCGCTCTTTCCCACGCTGGCGTGGCCGAACGCTTTGACGATTCAGGACAACTATGCCTATGTCGCCGAGGGAGTCGCTGGCGTGCAGGTGGTGGACATCAGCAACCCGACGAACCTGGTGGCACTGGGGCGGTTCGACAGCGGCGGGCCGGCCTCGCGCGTCTTTGTGGCCGGGAACCGGGTTTTTGTGGCGGAAGGCGATCAAGGCATGGGCATCCTCCTCTCAGCCCCCAAGGTGCAGTTTACCCTTCAGGTGAACGGCATCCCGGGAATTCCCTTTACCATCGAAGCCGCCACGAACCCGGCCGCACCCGCCGCGTGGACCCCGGTGCTCACGACGAACTCAACCACCATGCCCTATTTCTTCACAGACACCAACGTGAACAACTCCCGGAAATTCTATCGCGTCACTGCTCCTCCTCCTCCGGGGCAGTGATGAGGGTGAGGTCCTCGATGGCCCAACGGCCTTCGCTCTTCCTCAGGCTGAAGTAGAATTTGCCCCGGATCATGGCCCCGGCATAATAGCTGCCGACCGCTCCCGCCACGGCGCCTTCGATGGAGGCCCCGGTGGCCGATAGAATAACGGCGGGCTGGCCGGTTTCTCGGTCAATCGGGGTGGAATACGGGCGGAGCTCCGCCAGCGAACTGCGCTTGATCTTGGGCCGTTGCTCGGGAAACACGCGCATGAACTTCTCCACTTCCGCGTCGCTGCCTTGCAGGAACGTGGCGGAATACTCCCGTTGCCTCCAGAAACCCAAGCCGAAAAGGTGCCGATACACCGCCGTCTTGATCTCGAACATCGCGGGGTCATCGGCCGCGAGCGCGTGCCGCCGCGCCAGGTCCGTCAGGTACGCGGGTGTCCGGCAGGCGCTCACCACCGAAAGCACCAGGATCGAGACCGCGAGGCACCGTGCGCGCGCCATGTTCATGGCCAGAGTGTAACCGGGAGGGGCGCTGGGTTTCCAGCCGAATTCGCGACGGGAGCGCCGTCATTCGCATTCAGCTCAGCAAGGGCAAACCTTCGGCGCGCAGCTCACGCACCTCCGCCTGCAGTTGCCGGGCCAGTGCTTTGCGGTTGGACTCAGCCAGGTGAGTTTCGCCGTAGATGACGCACGCTCGAATCCGGCGCTTGGTCATCAGATTCAGGAGATGGCTCAGGAACGTCATATCGCGCCAGTAACAAACCTCGTCTTCCACAGACCCATCGTCCAGCGCGTAACCGATCCAGGCGGCCGTGACCGGCCATTGGTTTTCCGCGGCCGGAGCCAGCAACGCCGAATGGAAGGGAAGGACCGCGTGCCCGTCGGAGCTGGTGCCCTCGGGAAAGAAAACCACCACTTGGCCGGCGGCGACTAACGGCGTCATCGCGCCGTTGAGCCGGGGGACATCCCCCGGCGATTCCCGCCGGATGAACAGAGTTCCGGCGGCTCCCGCCAGCGCGCCAAACACCGGCCACCGGCGGACCTCGGCCTTGGCGACAAAGACCAGCGGCTGCTGGGCTGCCAGCACAAGAATATCGAGGTAACTCAAGTGATTACAGACCAGCAGGCCGGCGGAGGGAGGCGTGCCACGCACTGCCGCCTCGGTTCTCAGCAGTCGCAGGGTGCGCCGCGACCACCGGTGCAGCCAAGCCGCGCGGGCGCCGCCCGCGAAGCAACCGCGGCCTTGGACGCGGTGCCGGAGGTAATCAAGCCCCGCCCCGGCAATGATCCCAGCCAGCCCCAGGCTGCGGAGGGCCAACCGGCCCGCGCCGGTCAACCGGTTGGGACGCCGCGCTCTGGCCCGGCGATTCTGGGTCTGGCCTGTCCCTGCTAGGCCCGCCGGGGCCGTGGCGCTCGTTGCTGGGTTGAGGCAAAGGGTGTCCATGCGCTAGCTTTGGAGAGCGGCGACGTAGTTGGGGGGCGAATTCAGATACCGTCCCGCCGTGCGCGCTGACAGTGTCGTCAGATCGCACAACGTGAGGAAATCAATGGTCTTGAACTGGCGATCCACCGCGGGCGCGCCGCCGATTTTGGCGCCGAGGGCCAGATAGGCCGCCAAGAGCTTCGGTAATTTCGGGGGAAGTGCGGCGAGGCTGTCCAGAGGGCAGGCCCAATCGGGCCAGGGCCGGACTTGAAATTCGGGTGCGGCCAGCCGCGTCCGCATCAGCGAGGAATAGAGCGACGCCCCGACTCGCGGATCGGTGCTGTTGACCGAGCTGCATCCAATCAGGTAGCGGGCTCCGACGCTGTGGGCATAGGCCGCGAGACCGCGCCAGATCAGGTTTAGGACGGCCAGATTCCGGTGGGGCTTGGCGATGCAGGCCCGGCCCAGTTCCACGATCTCGTGGCGATAGGGTTCCAAGGCCGTCAAATCGAACTCCTGGGCGCTATAATAGCCGCGGTGCGCCGCGGCGGACGGTCCCGTCTGGAGCCGGTAGGTGCCGACGATCTCGCCCGTTTTAAGGCTTTGCGCCACTAAATGGTCGCAGACCTCGTCGAAGGGGTCCGCGTCCAGTCCCGTCAGGGTGGAAGCCTCCAATCCTTCCGAGAGTTCGAGGTTGAACACCTCATACCGTAGCCGCTGCGCGGCCTCGCGATCCTCTTTGGTTTGGGCCAACCGGGCTACGTAGGCCGAGGAAGACACGCCGAGTCCCGTCAGGTGGATGCTGCCGGCCAGCAGCCCGGCTCTTTCGAGGGGAGGAGTTTCCGGGACCGCAGTCAGGGGTGAGAACGCAAGTGCCATATCAGTCTATTTAGTTTCGGTTCAGGTGTTGCCCGAAGGAGCCGCCCGGATCGTCGCCGAGAGGCTCTGCGCGCAAATCCCTCTTACTGTATCTGAAACGGCCCGGACGACCAGTGACGTCGAGGCGACGATTGCACGACGGACAGGTTGCGGTTGCGTGGCGGGAACGTGACAAACCTGCCCGGGGGGGGCGGCATTCAGGGGCCTCCACCCGATGGAAAGGTCACTGAGGAACAGTCACCCGATAGAATCGGTGCGGGGGTGCTGCGATTTCATTGAAGCAGTTGGTGCTGCCGGTGCCGGGCATTGGGTCCCCCAGGTTCTCCCAAGTCTGTGGGCTCAGATCCGAGCTGTACTGCGCTTGGTACATCGTATTGGTGCGGGAATTCCAGCAAAGCCGCACTGAGGAGGGAATGTCCCGTGCCGTGGCGATCGTCAGACCAATCAGCTCGGGAAAATCGACCACAGCGGTAAGGCTGAGGCAAGGCGCGCCAAACATGACACTCGCCTGCGTAGCACCGAGAGTTTGCAGCAGAAGACAATCCATCACGACGAGGGTGCCGTTACTGGAAAGTTGCGGCGGCACGACGTCGAGGGACAGTAGGACACCGCCTGTCACCGTCACGTTCGTGAGCGGACACGAATCACACTCAACCGAGCCAGGGATTGGAACAAACAGAACGGCGGTGATCGCTCTGGCTAGCCAGAACCATGTGCCATTGGTGCGGACCATCTGCGTTGAGATGTTCACTGGACTGAAGAACGAGCTGAAACATTGATCACCCAAGGCTTGTTGCGCACAGCTTGCTGCCAAGAGCAGACAACCCAAGAGGGGCGCGGCCCAGACCTTCCGCCAGGCTCGCCCACCAGCACGTTTACGGGAGACGGCCGACTGTACCTTGCGATCTGAGGCAACTTGGATCGAGTGGGCTGGCGATGAACTCATGTGCAGAGAATAGGCTGAAGGAGCCGTCCGTCGAGTGGAAAGATAGTACGAACAAAAGAGGTTACGGAGAATGGGGAACGACGGACGGATGGGGGAGCTCGTGAGGAGTTCGCGGGCAGGGTCCCCGGCTGCCTTGTCCGATTTTCTTCCAATTGAAGGACAAGCAGGTCCAAGGCGACACCCCCCCGTCACGTTGAATTCACCCAACGTAACTTTCTGTTTTCGCCCCCCTATGGTAAAAAGGAGACGAGAATCTGACACGTTGTCCGTTGGTCGAGTCAAACTTGCCTGGAAGCAAGCCCGGTTCGGCCAAAAACTCGATATTCGATACCAAGAGTCCGCTATGAACAAACGAATCGTCTGTGAACCGTCCCGCGAGACCCGCTGCTTGAAGGTCGGCCAGAGCCCGTCGGGCTGGCGCCGCCTGGTGCCTTTTCTTCTCCTGGTCCTGTTGACCCTGTCCTGGAGCCCACGTCTCCAAGCTTTAGATACCGTGCTGGTGGTCAACAGCAACACCTACAATGCCTTTCGCGCCGATCTGACTCCGGGTGCCTGGGTGTATGTGGACGCCGATCCGGCGGCAGGGAGCGTGATTCGGGCCACCCAGCGGTCGCTCGGTTATCGGGAGGTGACCTACAAGGGGTTGTTTGCCCAGACCCTGGCTTTCCGTCCGGTCATGCCAACGACCAACGGGAGCGTGGTGACCTACGACTACAACCCGCAAAGCGACAAAAGCACCAACTTGGTCGGCTTTTGGGCGAGCAAGGACGTGCCGATGCTGATCGGGCCGGACGGGCTGGCCTACATCACCGACGGTCATCATACCGTCGCGGGATACCTGACGGCGGATGACCCCGTGCGGGTCGTTGTGGATGGTCAGAACCGGGTGATCCTCGGGCACATCGTGGCCAACCTCTACAATCCCGTCCTGGGACCGCAGCCGGTGGATGACGCTTGGTGGTTGGCGCGTCTGGCTGAAAACAACGCTTTTCTCTACGGCCCCAACGGCGATCAATTGATGCTGCCCGGCGAGGCCGGTTACGACGCTCTGAGGCCGATTCTGCCGAGCGTGCTGCCGATGCCAATTTCCCCAACGGCGGTGGGGCCCCAAGCCATGACGCTGGACCACTACCGCGGCCTGACGTGGGCCCTCGCTGATGGCATCGTCAAGTCCGGCTTGAGTGGAAGTTCCAAAATCGCGGGCTACAAGAAAGGTCCGGCCTGGGCGACCCTGCCTGACATTAACTTTGTGGAGTTTTATTGGGCGGATTATCTGCGGAACCGGGTGATCTGGGACGACACCAAAAGCGGATCGCTCCTGGGGTCGGGTAATGGCGACGCCAACGCCATCGGCGCGCCGTTGAGCTTCTTCGCGGCGGTGGCCAACGGCATCGCGCTGGCCAAATCGGAGGCCTATCGCGACCAGTTCGGACGCGGGCTGGCGGCTTATACCAATAGCGTGCTCTTCAATAGCAACACGGTCTATTGGGCCCAGGTTTCGCTCTCGAATGGTTTGGCGACGGCCGGCCAGACCTACAATCTCTATGTCCGGGATGACTCCGGGATCGCGGGCGACATCTCCCCCTCCGCCAATTCGTCGAACATCCTGCGCCTTGATACCGTGGCGGGGATGACCCTGACCCAGTCGGTGCAGAACGTCTCGACCCTCTACGTCAACGCTGGCAGCACTCTGAGCACCACCTGGAAAGACTCGACCGTGTCCAACAGCACGCTGGTTTTCCCGGCCGGCAGTGGCACCGTCAACTGGGCCATTCATGGCTATGTCAAAGATAGTGTCGTGGTGAGCAACGGAATCCTCTCGGTGACCGGCACGCTCACGAACCGTCAAACGATCATCGCGGGGGGAACCTTGCGGGGGAACGGAACCATCGTGGGCAATCTCACGGTGCTGCCCAACGGCACGCTGGCGCAGGGGCCGGATCTGGCCACTCTGGCGGTGGCCAATGGCACCGTGCATCTCAACGGGACAACGGTCATGAAGATCCACAAAAGCGGCGCCGTCCTCACCAGCGACCAGTTGGTCGGAGCCGCGACCATCCACTACGGTGGGGTCTTAACCGTTTTGGCCAGTGGAGATGCGTTGGTGGAAGGAGACAGTTTCAAGCTGTTTGACGGGGTGTTTGATCACGCGTTTCTGGTGCTGAACCTGCCGACGCTGGCAGCGGGCTTGGCTTGGGATTCCTCGCAATTGCTGGTGGACGGCACCCTGCACGTCGGCTTGGTGGATGCGGTCTGGCCGTGGATTGCCAGCCAACCAGCCTCGCAGACGGTCACTCTGGGAACCGCAGTAACCCTCTATGGGGGCGCCGTCGGCACGGAGCCGTTCGCTTATCAGTGGTATTTCAATGAAAGCCTTTTGGACGGAGCCACCAGCGCCAACCTGACGTTTGGCAGCATTCAGATGAGCAATCAAGGATCATACTTCTTTGTGGCCCAGAATACCGTCGGGTCGGTTCCGAGTCTGGTCGCGGTGGTGACGGTAAACCAGGCGCCGCTGGCTTCTGGCCAAGCGGTGACCATGCCGTGGAACAGCGCGCGGTCCATCACCCTGGCCGCGACGGATCCTGACGGGGACCCGCTGACTTACACCATCGTAACCCAACCGGCTCATGGAACGCTCAGTGGCACCGCCCCCATTCTGACCTATCAGCCGGCCTTGGCGTATGTGGGGCCGGACAGTTTCACGTTCAAGGTGAATGACGGGCTGTTGGACTCAGCGCTCGCAACGGTGGCCATCACCGTCCAACCTGGGTTCACTTATCAGGACACCGACCTGTTGCTGGTCTTCCGCAACGGGACCAACGACCTGCTCTTCAATTTGGGCAGCGTCAGCAACTACCTGAACCAGAGCCAAGGCGTCCAGTTTGGGGTCGGCAACTTCAATCTGGGCTTGGTAACGGCTACCTTCGGGGCCGGCCTGCCCGGGGTCAAGTGCGCCCTGCTGGCGGTCACGCCCCCGACCGCGCCGATGCGGGCTTGGTTTAGCGATGGGGCGGCCTCCGGCGTGCCCAGCGCCGAGACCTTCAGCAAATGGTCGGTGCAGCATGGCTTGGTCAATGGGATCGGCGTCAGCGCCACCACCTATTTCAATTCCAGCAACCAGAGCCTCCTGCTGCCCTCCAGCGATCCAGGCTCCTACAGTTCCCTGGCCAGCAGCGGTGGAGCGTTGGATCTGGCCACCCTGGGCGGGGCGGTGCCC
>Ga0114951_10004048_pt1 | contig 14617 bp, 10 predicted proteins | sample AM7aDNAmetaG_FD_88677 | JGI IMG/M metagenome (GOLD analysis project Ga0114951, IMG submission 88677) | Freshwater microbial communities from Finland to study Microbial Dark Matter (Phase II) - AM7a DNA metaG | ecosystem: Environmental > Aquatic > Freshwater > Lake | place: Finland: Lake Alinen...
CCGCCGCCCAAGACGTTCCGAATCTCCCCGCAGTCCGAAGTTGAAATTCTTAACCCCACCAGAAAATGAATGCCACCACCACAACCATTGCCCGCCAGTGGCGCGGCATCTTTTTTGACGGCCCGCAACCCGACCAGAACCACGACGGCGACGAAATTCCCATCTGGCTGGTTTATGTCGGCGACGAGGACGCCCAGCCAGTCAGCACGGTTTATCACTGCCACCGGTTTAAGTCTGCCGAAGGTTTGGCGCGACGCATGGCACGCGACCGCCGCCTTGAACTCATCCACGAAGCCATGCCCGATTGAAGGAATCACACCATGAATACAAATCAAAACGAATCGCCCTTTGGCGAAATCATCTACACCTACACCCGCGCCCAAGCTGTCGCCGACGGCGTGCAGGTTGACGTGACCAAGACGGCACAGGAAGCCGGAATCAAATTTCCGACGTTTCTGACCCGCGCCGTGTTCGACGCTTACGTCGCCGTGCCACCGGGCGTGACCGGACAAGACGAGGCCGGAAGATTGTGGGATCTGGTTTGGATGGCTCGCTTTGCCATCCTCCGCAGCCACGGCCACACCGACCGTTTGCCAGTTGCCCTGTATGTTCGTAACGACAACCACCGCGCCAAGCTGGTGAAGCTCATAGCCACTTGCTCCGCGCTGGACATGGACGACCCGCAGCCCGCTTTGACCCTGATGATGCCTGACGAGGACTGACCAACAATGGCGCATGGCTCACACCCATGCGCCGCTCCCCAATTCAATTTATGACCTTGCCCAATTTGACCCAAACCAAAACCGAGGCGCAACAACTCGCCGCCGAGCTTTTCCCCGGCGAACGTGTTGCGCTTGCCCGGTTGAAACCGGGCACCACGTTCCCGCGCTACCAACTGACCCACGACACCGCCGACAAGCTCCGCGCCGTGTTCTTCTGGTTGCACGAGCAGAAGCCGCGCATTTACAAACGCGCCCGCTGGCATCTGTTTTATGACCTCGCCCGCCGCGTTGCCGACCAACTGGACGAAAACGCCCAGGCTAAAGTCCGTGACCTCTACGCCGAAGACCGCGCTGGAGTTTGGCAGAAGCATCAAGCCGCCCAAACCATGACCGGCGACGGCCACGGCATTTGACCCAAACCGCGACCTCGAAATCATCCACGAAGCCATGCCGGACTAATCACTTTGATTTTTTCCGCTTGGACTTGGCCTGCGCTTTCTTGGCCCGGTCAAGGATCGCTTGCCCCGCCGGACTCAAAGGCGAGCTTTGTGACACCTGCTCCAACATTTCAGCGAGCGTGAGCTGGCGACGGGGCATCCTACTTGCCAATGTTGGTAAGAGTTTTTCGTATGGATTTGGAGGAGTCTTGTCCGCCATTCGTCCAAGCTAGAGAATTCTTTGTCCCGTGTCAAAAAATGCCATTGGCACGAATCAGAAATCTGGGCCTCACGCCTGCCCAGACCCGCGCGAAAGGGCAAGCCCTCTCGACTCCGTTGGATTTGCCCCGTCGCGCAAGACTTGGTGGCCTTCCGGGTTGCACCGCGTAAGCCGCCAAGACTTGCGCTCGCCCAGGGATGCTCCCTTGGGAATTTCATTCCACCGCCGCTCCACTCCGGTTTGGGGCTGTCCGCTGATCCGCGCCCCATTTCCCCAACGCGGGCGGCCAACCCCAAACTCTTCGTTGCGCTCACGGTTTCAGAAATTCCCAAGCGAGCCGGATAAACGCGACTGCCCGTCGCGCCCGCTGCGCGGAGAGTGTTTGGTTCAGGTCGTTTTTTAGCTCCGCCCACGGTCTTTGCTCCGCCGTCCTCACCCGCCCGCTTTTGCCTCCGGGGGCCGGACGCGGTTCCTCCTGAAGGCAACCTCCGCTGGCCGCCCATCGGCACGGGCGTGAATTGGTGAAGGACGACAGACCAGACCGAAAGCGGGCGTAACAAAAAAAAGACCATGAAAACTCAAATTAAAATTAACACCGAAGGTTCAGGACTCTTGAGCCATCCCGAAAAAGCGGACGTGAAACGCGGCAGCGTTTATGACCTCATCACCGAAAGAATCATTGCCATGCTGGAGGCTGGCACCGTGCCGTGGCGCAAACCGTGGCAGGCCAAATCAGGTTTTCCGCGCAACTTGGTTTCCGGCAAATGCTATCGCGGCATCAATGTTTTTTTGCTTCATGCCATGAGCTATGAATCACCCTTCTGGCTGACATTCAAGCAGGCGCAGCAGCTTGGCGGAACTGTCCGCAAAGGTGAAAAGGCGTGCCCCGTCGTGTTCTGGAAACAGCTTGAGATTGAGGACAGGGAATCACACGAGATTGGAAAAATTCCGATGCTCCGTTTCTACTACGTTTTCAACACCGCGCAATGCGACGGGCTGAAAGACATTCCCGCGCCGGTGGTCGAAACTCCGTTGAGCGCACCGACCAAGCCGGAGGAAATCATTGCCTTTATGCCGCAACGACCGGAAATCAAATACGGAATGCGCAAGGCGTTTTATTCGCCGGCAGAGGACATCATTGCGATGCCCGACCGCGAGCGGTTTGAAAATGAGGCGGGCTTTTTTTCCACGCTTTACCATGAGGCCATCCACAGCACCGGCCATGTCTCACGGTTGAACCGTCCGACGTTGACGGAATCGGCAGGCTTTGGCTCGAATCCGTATTGCAAAGAAGAGTTGATCGCTGAAATGGGCGCGGCGTTCCTTTGCGGTCAAGCCGGGATCGGCGAAGGCACTTTGGAAAATTCCGCCGCCTATTTGCAAAACTGGCTGGAGCAGTTGCAGAACGACAAAAAAATGATTGTGCAGGCCGCAGCGATGGCGCAGAAAGCCGCCGACTTCGTTCTCGGCACCAAGTTTGACGAAGCGCCGACCAGCGAGCCGGTGACCGCCACCGCTTGAACCGGCACTCGCCGGAGGTTGAAGCCCGCGAGGGTTTCAGCCTCCTTTTTTGTGGGGCAGTGACTTCCGCCCCACACCCCACCCGCCAGAGGCATTGCCTCTGGACTCGGCTACGAAAATAATTACACCAATAGTTTACAACAGAATATGCTGTGAATATTTTACATTTGTAGGATTATCGGTGTTGTCGGTGTTAAGTATCAAACCGGCTAGGTTGCGCATAGCGAGATTAGCGTCAGCTTCGGCTTGGGTTTTCCTCTTTTTCCTTATGGAAATCATTATTTTACTACATCTTAATGGCGGGTTGGCACGACTGGTTTTTTCTTGATTGGAAAACACCCACTCGCCACATTTGCGCATGTCAAATCCTCTGACTGCTTATCAAATTTATATCGGGGCCCGAAATGATGCCCCGAACCGGACCAATACGCCTGCCCAAGTCAAGAGACTCCACACCATTTTGCGGAGCCCAAATTACCGTTGGAAGGGCTACACAGTTACCGAGGGCGACGGCTATTGGACTCCCGATAACGGAGCGACATCAGTTTGGGAAAAATCTTTTATCATTACCATTTTCGTAGATGAAAAAACTCAGGGCGACAAACTTGAAGGACTCATCAAAGAGTTGATTCATACTTTGGATCAAGAGACCGTCGGGGTTGTCAATGTTGGCACCGCCGCAATCTGGGAGAGGAGCAGAACTCCATCGGGAGCGCCCGCTCCTATCGGTGATATAAATATCGAGTTGTGAAAAAATATCTGCTTCGGGAACGGCAACTTGTGGGAAGGGGCAAATGATATGTGCCCACCATGCAAAATACTTCGCTTGTGAATTAACCAAGCGATGTTCGTCGGACAGTCTCCAAAAACTGGCGGTATCACTGGCCGACGCCCAGGTTGAATTGAATCCCCACCAGATTGACGCCGCCCTTTTTGCCTTTCGTTCCCCATTATCCAAAGGAGCCATCCTTGCCGACGAAGTCGGGCTTGGGAAAACCATTGAGGCGGGCATTTTGCTTTCGCAAAAATGGGCCGAGCGGAAACGCAGCCTGCTGGTGATTGTTCCCGCAAATCTTCGCAAACAATGGCATCAGGAGCTTGCCGACAAATTCTTTTTGCCCGCGACGATCCTGGAAACCCGCTCATTCAACGAGCAGGTCAAAAAGAAGGGCAACCTCAATCCTTTTGTCCAGACGGACTCCATTGTTATTTGCTCCTACCAATTTGCGCGGGCGAAGGAAACATACGTCCAAAAAGTCCGCTGGGATTTGGTGGTCATTGACGAAGCCCACCGGCTGCGGAACGTCTATAAATCTTCCAACCGCATCGCGAATTCCATCAAAAACGCCGTTGCCGAAGCTCCCAAGATTCTCCTGACCGCGACCCCCTTGCAAAATTCCCTGCTGGAACTTTACGGGTTGGTCAGCGTCATTGACGATTACACTTTTGGCGACCTCAAAAGTTTCAAGAATCAATTCTTGAATCTGTCCGGCGAGGCGGAGTTTGAGGAGTTGAAGACCCGCTTGAAGCCGATTTGCCAGCGCACGTTGCGGCGGCAGGTTCTCGAATACGTTCCGTTCACGAATCGCTATGCGCTGGTGCAGGAATTTTATCCGAGCGAAGAGGAACAGCGGCTTTACGACTTGGTTTCCGATTATTTGCAACGCCCCGCGCTTTTCGCGTTGCCCGCCAGCCAGCGCAAGCTGATGACACTCATCTTGCGCAAATTGCTGGCGTCATCCACCTACGCGATTTCAGGCACGCTTGAAGCATTGGCCGGCAAGCTGGAAACCATCACCAAGGAACAGTCAGCCCCCACCGCGCAGCCCGAAGATTTGGCCAGCGACTTCGAGACAGTGGACGAAATCAAAGACGAATGGGATGCGGAAAATGGGGAGTCCCCGGAAAAGGAAAAGAAGCAATACACCCCGGAAGAAATGGCGCAATTGCAAAGCGAACTCGATTCCTTGCGGACATTTCACAAGCTCGCCAGTTCCATCGGGAAAAATTCCAAGGGGGAGAATCTTTTGACGGCGTTGAAGCGCGGTTTTGAGGAGGCGCAAAAAAAGGGCGCGCAGAAAAAGGCGCTCATCTTCACCGAATCCACCCGGACGCAGATTTATCTGCGCGAAATCCTTGAGAAGACCGAATACACCGGGAAAATCGTCTTGTTCAACGGTTCCAACATCGACCCCAAATCCAAGGAGATTTATCGCGCCTGGCTCAAAAAACACGAAGGCACCGACCGGATCACCGGCTCCCCGACCGCCGACATGCGTGCCGCGTTGGTGGATTGTTTCCGCGACGAGGCGGAGATCATGATTGCCACCGAAGCCGCCGCCGAGGGCATCAATCTCCAATTTTGCTCGCTGGTTGTGAATTACGATTTGCCGTGGAATCCGCAGCGCATCGAGCAACGGATTGGCCGTTGCCACCGTTACGGCCAGAAATGCGACGTGGTGGTGGTGAACTTTTTGAACAAGAAAAACGCCGCCGACCAGCGCGTTTATGAATTGCTGGACGAAAAGTTCAAGCTTTTCAGCGGTGTTTTCGGGGCGAGTGATGAAGTGCTCGGCAGCATCGAATCCGGCGTGGACTTTGAAAAACGCATCGCCGACATCTATCAGGAATGCCGCACTCCCCAGCAAATCGAATTTAATTTCAACCAGCTTCAGGCCGAGTTGGAAAACCAGATTGATGACCGCATCCGGCAGACCCGCGAAAAATTGCTCGAAAATTTTGACGAGGAGGTTTCGGAAAAACTCCGTTTCCGCAAGCAGGAGAACGCCGACTTTCTCGGCAAATATGATACTTGGTTATGGGAAATCACGAATTTCTATCTGCGCGACTACGCCCGCTTTGAAAACCAAGCCAGCGACACGGAATTAAAATCATTTTTCCTCGATAAGAATCCGTTCCCCGGCGAGGAGATTCATCCTGGCCCGTATCGTGTTGGCCGGAATGTCGAAGATGTCAATCGTTACCGTCTGAGACATCCGCTGGCGCAAAAAATCATCCAAAAATGTTTGGAACTGGAAACCCCGGACAGCGAATTGGTTTTCAATTATTCCGCCCCGCAACGAAAAATTGCCGCCCTTGAATCGCTGGTTGGCAAGTCGGGTTTTCTTCGTTTGACCCGCCTCACCATTACCGCCTTCGACACCGAAGACCGGCTCATATTTTCCGCCATGACCGACGATGGAACACCGCTTGAAGAAACGCAATGTCAGCGGCTATTCAGTTTGGCCGGCGGCGAGCCGGTGCCGCTAGCAAACGTGGACGCCAAGTTTTCGGCGCAGCTTGACCAGTTGTTTGAGGCGGAGAAAAAACGGATTTTGAACGAACTGGCGGAAAAGAACGCGAATCTTTTCAGCTTGGAACTCGACAAGATGGATCGCTGGGGGGAAGACCTGCGAAATTCGCTGAAGGCAAAACTTCAGGAACTTGACGAAGAAATTAAGAGCACCAAAAAACAGACTCGCTTGGCTCCGAATCTTCCCGATAAACTCAACCACCAACGCACGCAAAAAGATTTAGAGACGAAGCGGGATGCCGCTTGGCGGGATTACGACCGGGCTGCAAAAGAAGTCGAAGCCCGCAAAGACAGGTTGATGGACGAAATTGAGAAAAAGCTGGAACAACAACTGGCCGAACAGCCGCTGTTTACTCTGCGGTGGAAAATTATATGACTAAAATTGCCGTCAGCGTAAAACGCGACCACATCGAGGCACTGGCAGCGACCAAACGCCCGATTGTTTCGCTGGCGGAACTCATTTGGAACGGCCTCGACGCCGACGCCGACAAGGTTTCCGTCCGGTTCGATGAAAATGCACTCGGCGGACTTGAGCGCATCCGGGTTGCAGACAATGGCAGTGGCATCGCCTACGCGGAAGCGCAGCTTCTTTTCGGCAGTCTCGGCGGTTCATGGAAATCCCAAAAAGGCCGCACCGCCAAAGGCCGCAGCCTTCACGGAAAATCCGGCAAAGGCCGGTTTCGGGCTTTCGCCCTGGGCAACATGGTCGAGTGGAATACCACCAGCAAAAACAACGGCAGTGGCCTCGTTGATTTTTCCGTCAAGGGCGACGCCGCCAGCTTGGACGCCTTCGATTTGACCGAGGCAAAGCCCGCCAAGGCCAAGACTCCCGGCACGGAAGTTGTCATTTCCAACATCCACAAAAATTTCACGTCGTTGACCGATACCAAAGCCCCGCAGGAAGTCGCCAATTATTTCGCGGTTTACCTGATGGAGTATCCCGGCATCACGATTGATTACAACGGCACGATTGTTGATCCAAAGTCCGCGCACAACCGCTACGACAATTTGTCGCTGGGCGACATCACGCTTGGCGACGGTAAAACCGCCGCCGCCGACCTGACGGTGATTGAATGGAAAGAGCCGCAGGAACGCGCCTTGCATCTGTGCGACGCGCGGGGAATTTCATTGCACCAAGTTTCGCCGTCCATTCACGCGCCCGGTTTTAATTTCACCGCCTACCTCAAATCCGACCACATCCGAGAACTGGACAAGTCCGGCCTTTTGACTCTTGAAGATTTGCACCCCGACGTAACGCTCTTGATAAACGCGGCCAAGGGCAAGCTGAAAGAACACTTTCGCAAACGCTCCATCGAAAACACCGGCGAGCTTTTGCAGAAGTGGAAGGCCGACAAGATTTATCCCTACCAAGGCGAGCCGTTGGACAAGGTTGAGGAAGCCGAGCGGCAGGTGTTTGACGTGGTTGCCGTCAACATCAACAGCTACCTGTCCGATTTTGACGATTCCAGCCTGACCAGCAAACGGCTCACGTTCAACCTCGTCAAACAGGCGCTAAATCAAAATCCCGAATCATTGCAGCGAATTTTTCAGGATGTCCTGAATTTGCCGAAGGAGCATCAGGACGACTTGGCGCAACTGCTGGATAAAACTTCGCTCTCCGCCATTATTTCATCGGCGAAGCTCGTTGCCAACCGGCTGGATTTTCTGCGCGGCTTGGAGCTGATGCTATTCGGCGAGGAATCGAAAAAGAAATTGCTGGAGCGTGACCAGTTGCATCAAGTGCTGGCGAGTGAGACTTGGATTTTTGGCGAAGAATTTCACCTCACCAACAACGAAGAAACGCTCAATGAAGTGCTCGCAAAATTCCGCGACAAAATTCTGAAGCCATTGGCCGACGATTCGCCGGTGACGCTTGAGGACGGTTCAACCGGGCGGATTGATTTGATGCTGGCCCGCTCTGTGCCGCAGCCACGAGCGGATGAGCGCGAGCATTTGGTGGTGGAATTGAAACGCCCCGCCAAAAAAATATGCACGGAAGTTTTGGGGCAGATAAAAGGCTACGCCATCGCCGTTGCGAAAGACGAACGATTCCGCGACACCAAAACCAAGTGGGTTTTTTGGGTTATTTCAAATGAAATGACGGATGAAGCGCGCCGTGATTCACGCCAGCGCAATCGCCCGGAAGGCTTGGTTTTTGACGATGAAGAATTGCGCATCACCGTTTGGGCGAAAACTTGGGGGCAGATTATTCAGGACTGCAAAGGCCGGCTCAATTTCTTCAAGGAGAAATTGGACTATGAAGCCACCCATGACAGCGCGTTGACCTATTTGAAATCGGCGCACGAAAAATATATCCCGACGTGTCTGACCGGCGACGAGGTGGAAAAGAACGACGAGAAAAAAGAAGCCACTCCAAAGAAAAAGACTGCCGCCACAAAAAAGAAGGCTGCCGCGCCGAAGGAAGAAGCCAAATTGCCAGAGGTAAAAATTGAAGATGAATCCGAATCCAAGCCAACCGGAAAAGTTTGATCTGGCATCCGCCAGCATCACCGACGAGCAGCAGGCGAAATTAAAGGCGCTGTTCCCTGAAATTTTCACCGAGGGCGGCAAGGTGGATTTTGAGCGGTTGAAGCTGACGCTGGGCGGCACGGTGGACACCGGCAAGGAACGCTACGGCATGAATTGGCCGGGCAAGGCGGATTGTTTCAAGACCATTCAGCGCCCCAGCATGGCGACGCTTGTTCCGGCACGGAGCGAGAGCGTGAATTTTGACACGACGGAAAACCTCATCATTGAGGGCGACAATCTGGAAGTGTTGAAGCTCTTGCAGAAGTCTTACTTGGGCCGGGTGAAGATGATTTACGTTGACCCGCCTTACAACACCGGCAACGAGTTCATCTATCCTGACGATTTCAGCGAAAGTCTCGAAACATATCTGCGCTACACCGGCCAGGTGGACGCAGAGGGGCGGAAATTTTCAACCAACACCGAGACCGACGGGCGATTTCATTCAAAGTGGTTGAACATGATGTATCCGCGCCTGTTTCTTGCTCGTAATTTACTTGGTGATGATGGCGTCATTTTCATCAGCATTGACGATGCAGAAGTAGATAATCTGCGAAAGTTGTGCAACGAAATCTTCGGCGAGGAGAACTTCATTGAACAAATAATTTGGAAAAAACGCAGCACGCCGCCGAATGACAAGATGATTGGTGCGAACCACGACTACATACTAATTTTCGCCAAAAATGTTGAAAGCGTTGGTTTGAACCTTCGAGAGCGGTCGCAGGAACAGTTGGACCGTTACAAAAACCCCGACAAACATCCGAAGGGTGAATGGACGGCGGGAGACTTAATGGCTAACGTCAAAGGCGGACGCTATGTTGCATCTCTAAATTTTCCAATTAAGAACCCCAACACTGGTGAAGAACACTATCCATCGTCAAACGGTAATTGGCGCTTCAGCAAGGATCGAATCGCAGAGTTAATGGCGAATAATGAAATATACTTTGGCGAAGACGGGAAGGGACGACCGAAGCTCAAACGATTTCTCCGTGACGTAAAGGATGGCATAACCTACCCAACAATTTGGGACTTTGCCCCGCTAAACACTGAAGGCTCGGCAGAAATGGCATCGTTGCTTGGCAGTATGACTGCGTTTGAAAATCCGAAGCCTAGCGGCCTAATCGTCGAACTTCTTAAACTTGGCTCATCAAAGGATGGAATTGTCCTCGATTTCTTCGCTGGTAGCGGCACAACCGGCCATGCCGTATTCGCCCAGAACCTAGAGGACGGAGGGACGCGAAAATTCATTCTTGTCCAGTTGCCAGAACCAACGGGACGCAATGAATTCAAAACGATTGCAGACATCACCAAGGAACGCGTGCGCCGTGTCATCAAAAATTTCAACGACGCAGAAACGGGTAAGCTGGCGTTAGAGAGTGGAGCAAAGTCGGATCGAGGCTTTAAGTTTTTCAAGCTTCAAACCTCAAATTTCAAAGCGTGGAATGCCGACGTGCCAAAGGACGCCGAAAAACTAGGCGACCAGATGGAAATGCACATTGACCACATTGAAACTGGCCGCACGGCGGAAGACATCTTGTTTGAACTGCTGCTAAAATCCGGCTTCCCGCTGTCCACGCGCATTGAATCACTCACGCTCGCCGGCAAAACTGTTTACAGCATCGCCGAGGGCGCAATGCTCATCTGTCTGGACAAGGAGTTAAACGACGCCGTCATCAAGGAAATCGCCGCCCGGAAGCCGGAGCGCGTTGTCTGTCTCGACGCCGGTTTTGCCGGCAACGACCAGCTCAAAACCAACACCGTGCAAACCTTCAAATCCAAAGGCGTGACCAGCTTCCGCACGGTATGAAGATTCAGTTCGACGCCAAACAATCCTACCAGCTTGACGCGGTCAACGCCGTGGTTGACCTGTTTGACGGCTCGGATTTGAAGCAGCCGGACTACGCGACCATCATGCAGACGTTCGACACCGAACTGTTTGGCAGCGTGGCGCAGACGGATTTGGGCATCGCCAATCACCTGATTGTCAGCCGCGACGCCCTGCTGAAAAACCTTCAGGCCGTGCAGGAGCGCAACGACCTGGACGTGGACCAGAATCTTGAGCCGCACACCTACGATGCCAACGCGCCCGCCCCGCTGAATTTTTCGGTGGAAATGGAAACCGGCACGGGCAAGACCTACGTTTATATCCGCACCATTTTCGAGTTGAGCCGGAAATACGGCTTCAAAAAATTCATCATTGTCGTGCCGAGCGTCGCCATCCGCGAGGGCGTGCTGAAAAACCTGCAAATCACCGCCGACCATTTCAAGGCGATCTACAACAACCTTGAATACGAGTATTTCACCTACGATGCCCGGAAGGTGAACCGGTTGCGGCAATTTGCCGTCAGCAATCAGGTTCAAATTCTGGTCATTAACATTGGCGCTTTCCGCAAAAATTTCACCGGCACGGAGGCGGAGCAAAAGAGCAACGTCATCTACAAGGAAAACGACAAGCTGTCAGGCCGGCAGCCGATTGAATTCGTGCAGGCCACGCATCCCATCGTCATCGTTGACGAGCCGCAAAGCGTGGACAACACCGAGAAGGCGCAGGAGGCCATCCGGGCGCTGAATCCGCTTTGCACGCTGCGTTATTCGGCCACGCACAAGAACCCGTATAATCTGGTCTATAAACTTGACCCGATCCGCGCCTATGAATTGCGGCTGGTGAAGCAAATCGTTGTCGCCAGCGTCACCGGCCAGAACGCTTTCAACGACGCCTATGTGAAGGTGAAGGCGATTGACTACGAAGCCACCGGGAAACGGCCATTCGCCAAGCTGGAAATCCACGTCCACACCCGCGACGGCGTGAAGGAGAAAACTTTCAAAGTCAAAGGGCAGGAAGATTTGTTCATGCTGTCCGGCGAGCGGGAAATTTACCGGAACGGTTTTGTCGTGGATTATGTGGACGCGACGCCGGGCAGCGAACACGTCGCGTTCACCAATGGCCGGACGTTGAACATCGGCCAGGAACAAGGCGGCTTGCGCGATGACCTTTGGAAGGTGCAGATCAAAAGCACCATCAAAAAACATTTCGAGAAGGAATTGCAGGTCAAAGGCAAAGGCCTGAAGGTGTTGAGCCTGTTCTTCATTGACCGCGTTTCAAATTACCGCGACTACGCCGAGGATGGCAGTCCGTTGAAGGGCAAGTTCGCCACGTTTTTTGAAGAGGCGTTCAAGGAGCTTGCCGCGCAGGAGCGCTACAAGGATTTGCTGCCGTTCCCGGTCGAGCAGTTGCACGACGGCTATTTTGCCACGGACAAAAAAGGCGTGTTCAAGGAATCCCGCGAAGGCCGCGCCACCGAAGCGGATGAATCCGCTTACGAGTTGATAATGCAGAAAAAGGAACTGCTGCTGTCGCTCGACGTGCCGTTGCGCTTCATCTTCAGCCATTCGGCATTGCGCGAAGGCTGGGATAATCCCAACGTGTTTCAGATTTGCACCCTGAATGAATCGCGCTCCGCACTCCGCAAGCGGCAGGAAATCGGCCGGGGCTTGCGCCTGCCGGTGAATCAGAACGGCGAGCGGGTTTTCGACGAGGCGATTAACAAGCTGCTGATTATCGCCAACGAAAGCTACGATGAATTCGCCCGCGCGTTACAGACCGAATACGAGCAGGATTGCGGCGTGACGTTTGGCAAAGTTCCCAAGCTGGCTTTCGCCCGCTTGACGCGGATGGACGGCGAGGTTGAGAAACCACTTGGCCGCGAAACATCGGAAACCATCTGGACGGGACTGGTGAAAAAAGGATTCATCACCGAGCAGGGAAAGATTTTGCCGGCATTTGACCCCAAGACGCCCGGCTTTGACCTTGGCCTTGCGCCCGAACACGCCGAATTGAAATCGGACATCGTTGACGTGCTGCAATCCTACCAGCTTGACCGGCACATCAAGAAGGATCAGGACGAGCGCCCGTTGCGGTTCAAAAAGGAAGTGTCGCTAGACCCAGAATTCCAAGAGCTTTGGAACCGCATCAAACCGAAGACCACCTTTTCGGTCAACTACCAGACCACTGATTTGGTTAAAAATGCCGTCAAGACATTGAAGGCGATGGACAAAATCGTGCCAGTGCGGGTGACAGTGACCGAGGCAAAATTGGATCTGGAAAACAAGGGCGTGACCGCAACCGTTCTGCGCGATGGCCGCATGGAGTTGTCCTTTCGCGGTGCCATGCCGGACATCATCGCCTATCTACAAAACGAAACCGAACTGACCCGCGCCACCATCGTCCGCATTTTGCGGGAGTCGGGGCGGCTCACGGATTTTTTGGTCAACCCGCAGCGGTTCATGGATTCGGCGGCAGCCATCTTGAACCGCGAATTGCACAAGCTGATGATTGACGGCATCAAGTATGAGAAGTTGGCCGACGATGAATGGAATATGCGGCTGTTTGAGGAACGCGAAATCGTCAGCTACTTGAACAACCGGCTTGAGGTGCAGCACTCCATTTATGACGCCGTCGTTTATGATTCGGAAATTGAGCGGGAATTTGCCGAGAAGTTGGATCAGCGCGAAGACATCAAAGTTTTCGTCAAGTTGCCGGCGTGGTTTGAAATCGAAACCCCGATTGGAAAATACAATCCCGATTGGGCGATTTTGAAACACGACGACGCCGTGCTTTACCTCGTGCGGGAAACCAAAGGCACCCGAAATTTTGAAAAGTTAAGAACGTCAGAAGCGGAGAAAGTCCGCTGTGGCCGGAAACATTTCGACGCGCTGGGCGTCAACTTTGATGTTGTTACGAATATCACCGAACTTGATTAAACATAAAAAACGAAACCGATTATGTTAGCACACACCTCGATTGACCGTGGCGACTTGGGGGAGAAGTCGCTCCTTGGTAAAGCCAAAGAAAAAAAACCGGATTTTTGGCTGCTTCAAGACGATAGCGTCAAAGACGTGTCCGGGCTTGTGTCCGAATTGACCAAGGCCAACCCGCTTTCGACACTAATCTGGCAGAATTTTTCTAAAAAGAACAAGACGGCGTTGACCCAAGCCGACGCGTCAAATGGAAACGGGGAAGCGCTACGAAGTGTTTTGGTCGCGGAGCTAAATAAAACCATCACGGGAAATTCACTTTACGAAAAGGAGCGTTTTGCGGCGCACAAGTTGCGCACCTCCACCTTAAATCTCGCGGAGAAAAGCAAGCCCAGCAAAGCGGAAACGGAATTGCTAAACCGATTGCTTCTTGAGGATGCGTTTCCTGATAAGTTGCAGAATTATTATACCCCCTGGCTTGACCCGAAAAGTTGGTTGGAAAAGCAGGACTATGTCCCAACCGTAAAAGAGGTTCGGGAAATCGCCCCCAACGTGCCGGCATGGTTAATGATTGATGCTTTGTGCGAAAACCCTGACAAGGCAGATGAGCAACTGTTGGCGGGCCTATTGCCCATCATTGGCGATGAGGATTTGTTGGTTGGAGAATCTTTGACGAAGCAGGCATGGTTTGAGGAGGTCGTCAAACTTATTGCTAAGAAGCATCCGGGTGAATCCATTGAAGACACTTGCTTTGGCAAGGCGCTCGAAAAGTATTGGGGAATATTAAAGAAGCAATCGGCTACAGAAAATTCCGGCCAGACAACCGTTCGGACAAAAATAAATCAACTCACCTTTTCCGCCCTCTGTGCAGCACGGTTGAGACTGTGGTTTGACCCCCGTGAGCAAGCCTTTTACATGTATCGCCCAGAAAAGGGCATTTGGTCTTATTTAACAGAACTTGAAGTGCAGAGGTTGATTTTGGATTGGCTTCTCAAAGGGGGAATGCCTGACGCGCAGCCGAGTTTGAAATTTGCCAATCAGGTCGTCAAACATTTGAACGTGATTGCGCTATACGAACGGACAGAGATTAAAGTTCGCCCCGTTCATCTTGCCAATAATATGC
>Ga0114951_10004049_pt1 | contig 14617 bp, 17 predicted proteins | sample AM7aDNAmetaG_FD_88677 | JGI IMG/M metagenome (GOLD analysis project Ga0114951, IMG submission 88677) | Freshwater microbial communities from Finland to study Microbial Dark Matter (Phase II) - AM7a DNA metaG | ecosystem: Environmental > Aquatic > Freshwater > Lake | place: Finland: Lake Alinen...
ATAGATGAAAATGAAAAGTTTCTTAATTCAAGAAAAGTATCTGATAAATTACAGGAGTATTATAATGAACACCCTGATGATAGAAAAAATAGTGGTATGGTAGACTTTAGACTAGAATACTATAAAAATAACCCAGATGATGAAGATGCTAAAAAAGATAAAAATGAAATTATAAGACTTACATACTATGAAGATAACCCAGATGATAAGGATGCTAAAAATGATAAATATGGAAGTATAAGAAAAATGTATTATAAAAATAACCCAGATGATAAAGATGCTAAGTATGATAAGGATGAAGATATAAGACTTACATACTATAGAAGAAATCCAAAAAATAAGGATGCTAAAAATGATAAATATGGAAGTATAAGAAAAATGTATTATATAAATCACCCAGATGATGAAGATATTAAGTATGATAAGGATGAAGATATAAGACTTACATACTATAGAAGAAATCCAAAAAATAAGGATGCTAAAAAAGATAAAAATGAAATTATAAGAGAGATATACTATATAAATCACCCAGATGATGAAGATGCTAAAAATGATAAATATGGAAGTATAAGAGAGATATATTATAAAAATTACCCAAAAGATAAGGATGCTAAAAAAGATAAAGATGAATATATAAGAGAGATATATTATAAAAATTACCCAAAAGATAAGGATGCTAAAAATGATAAATGTGTAAGTATAAGAAAAATGTATTATATAAATCACCCAGATGATGAAGATGCTAAAGAAGATAAAAATGAAATTATAAGAGAGACATACTATGAAAATCACCCAGATGATGAAGATGCTAAAGAAGATAAAGATATATACATAAAAGAGATATACTATATAAATCACCCAGATGATAAGGATGCTAAAAATGATAAATATGTAAGTATAAGAGAGAAATATTATAAAAATTACCCAAAAGATAAGGATGCTAAAAATGATGAATATGGAAGTATAAGACACATATACTATAAAAATTACCCAAAAGATAAGGATGCTAAAAAAGATAAAGATAAATATATAAGAGAGATATACTATATAAATCACCCAGATGATAAGGATGCTAAAAATGATGAATATGAATATATAAGAGAGACATACTATAAAAATTACCCAAAAGATAAGGATGCTAAAAATGATGAATATGAATATATAAGAGAGACATACTATAGAAATCACCCAGATGATAAGGATGCTAAAAATGATACATATGGAAGTATAAGACACATATACTATGAAAATCACCCAGATGATAAGGATGCTAAAGAAGATAAATATGAATATATAAGAAGAATATACTATAAAAATCACCCAGATGATAAAGACTAGAATATTAGATATGAATACTATGATGGTCATATAGGTCATAAAGATTTTAAAGATTCAAAATTCGATAGTAACTACTTAATTAGACAATTATATTACAGAAGTTAAAAAAATGTGGAATACATCATGAAAAAATATATACTTATAACTGCTAAAAATATTGTGAATACTAATTTGATTGATGAATTTATAAAAGAGGGAGTTAATAGATATAAAAAAGAGGATAATAGAATTAAAAAATGGATTGAAAAGAAAATAAAGGATTACCTTATTAATGATTATGATAATGAAATACCATTAACATATAGTGATTTAAGTGACCCATATATGGTAAGTAACTATTTAAAAAAAGATTATACAAAAGAAATTCCTGAATATATTAAAAAAGGTATTGAAGATAAATCTTTATATATGATTATTCTTAGTGAGAAAGAAAAGTTCAAACTACTAAAAAAAATAGATGAAATAGTAACTTATTTTAAAGAATTATCTGACTTAGACTTAGATAAGATTCAAAAGATAGACTTTAATACTTCCTACAATAAATATATGGAATGGTTTTCTAAAAAAAGAATTATTAATACAGAATTTGATGAAAATGGAGAGCATATAGAAAGAAAATACCCTAATGGCATTAGGTGGGTAAGATTAGGTACACCTGATGCACTTTATAAGGAAGGTATAGCAATGAATATATGCCTAAAAAATGGTAATTATGATGAAAAGGTACTTAAAAATAAGTCCTTAATATATTCATTACGTGATAGTGAAAATAATTCCCATGCTGTTATAGAAGTATTAAAAGATAATACAATAGAACAAATTAAAGGGTACAGTAATGGAAAAATAAAAAGATCCTATACTTCTTATGTAAAAGACTTCATAAATAATCCTATTTATAAAAAACCTTACACCAACATTAATGAACTATGTAATATTGGTTTATTATCATGGGATAATAAAATTATAGATATTTATAATATACCAGAAAAAAGTACATTTGATGATTTACCTCCTTTAAAAGGGACTGATATTGTATCATTACCTAACTATCTAACTGTTAAAAGTGGTTTGGACTTAAGAAATACTCCTTTAAAAACAATAGGTAAGAATCTAATTATAGAAGGTGATTTGGATTTAAGGGATACTTCAAGTCTATTTGAACTTCCAAATGACTTAACTGTATATGGAAGTTTACTTTTGATGAATTCCAATATAAAAACAATAGGTAAGAATTTAACTGTAATGGGTGATCTAATGGCAGATTATTCGGATTTAACTTCTATTGGTAATGGTGCAAAAATTGGAGAAAATTTAATAATAAATAATACTAGTATTAAAACATTACCTTATGATATAAAAATAGGAAGTTCTCTATCGGTTTATCATTCTATTTTAGAAAAATTACCTAAAAATTTAACAATTGGTGAAATGTTAGATATATCAGATACACCATTAAAAGAACTACCAGAAGGTTTAACTGTAGGGGGATTTTTAAATCTTTCTCGAACAAATATAAAATCACTTCCTAAAAAATTAACTGTTGGTACTCTATATTTAATAGATACTAATATTACAGAACTTCCTAAAGATTTAGTTGCTAACAGGGTTGAAATGAAAGAAGAATTAGAGGGGAAAGTTATTAAACCACCTAGTGTTGACTTTTTAGAATTTAAAAAGGAAGACTAATGAAACAGTATGTATTATTAATGTCTAGAAACATAGTTAATGAAAGTGATATAAAGGATTGGATAGAAGATATAATAGAAAATAATGATATAAAAGATAAAAGAATTATATCTTGGCTTAACAAACAACTTGTTCAGTATTTAAAAAATGACTATCCACAAGTGGAAAAAATAAGAGAAGGGTACCTGGCAGATAAAAAAGATATACCTAGCTGGGTAGAGAAAGGAATTAAAGAAGGTACACTTGTAGAAGTTATATTAAATGATAGATTAACAGGTGAAGTTGATAACATAATGGATTACTTCAGCCAGTTATCTGATAATGAACTAGATAAAATATATAAAATACCATATGATGTAGCATGTACCAAGTACAAAGAATGGCTTTCAATGCTTCATTTAAATGCACTTAAAAATAATGCTAATAATGCAGATGATAATGGTGAGTATGTAATGCCAGTAGATTTACCCAATGGTATGAAATGGGTTAAATTACTTACACCTGAAGCATTGGATAGAGAAGGTGACCCTGAAAATATGGATCATTGTATTGGTAAAGGTGATTTTGATGCTTTACTACTTAAAAAGAAAATATCTGTATATTCATTAAGAGATAGTGATAATAAATCCCATTGTACTATAGAAGTATTGAAGAATAATAAGATAGCTCAAATTAAAGGTTATAAAGATGGGCCAGTAGAGCAAAAATATGTACCTTATGTAGAAGAATTTATACATAATCCTTTTTATGGTAAACCATACAAAGATATTCAAGATTTAGACCTAATAGGGTATAAAAAAATAAATGGTCAAATGATAAATATCTATACCATACCTGAAAATTCAACATTTGAAGGTAATCTAGATTTAGATGATACAAAGATAGAAAAATTACCTAATAACCTAACTATTAAAGGTAGTTTAAGCATAGAAAGTACTCCACTTAAAATTCTTCCAAAAAATTTAGTTATAGAAAATTCATTGTATGCACAATGTTCTAAATTAACTAAACTTCCACCTGATATATCTGTAGGAAAAAATATTGTAGTAGATGATACTTCTATTACAAAATTACCAGACAATCTAACAGTACATGGTACATTATCTGTTGGTGGGTGTAAAATAAAGAAACTTCCTAAAGGATTAGTTGTAAACCTAGGGTTGAATGCTTCTAATACACCATTATCTACATTACCTTCTGACCTAATAGTAAAACAAAATGATATAGATTTAATACATTCTAAAATTACACACTTACCTGATAATTTAAAATTAAATTGTGATTTAACATTAGATTACTGCCCTATTAAAGAATTGCCTAATGGTTTATCTGTTAGATATTTATCTATTTCTAAAACATATATAACTATATTACCTCAAGATTTAAAGGCTGAAACAGTAGAAATGAATAATAAGTTAAAAGGAATTATTAAACCAGAGGGTGTAAAGGAGTTAAAATTTACATGAAACAATATAGTTTACTAGTAGCTTGGAATCTTTTAAATTTAGAAGACATTGATAAAAGAATTGATGCTATAATTAATGAATATCAAGTTACTACACCTGAAATTATTAAATGGTTGAAAAATAATTTAAAAGAATACTTAGTGAATAAGTATGATAAAGTTACTCAAGTCACACCCAAAACTTTAAAAAAATATATTAAAATGTATACACCGAAGTTCATAAATAATATACCTAATTGGATTGCAAAAGGTGTAGAGAATAATTCTTTATATATATCTAATATGTCATCTGATATTAAGTTAAAAGAAGATATAATTGGAATTATAAGATTTTTTAAAAATTTGGATAGAAGAGAATTAGGTAAACTTCAAAAAATTCCATTTGAAATAGCCTTAAAAAAGTCAGAAGATTATGAAATATGGATGCTAAAAAAAGATAATAGTAATATAGATGAAAATGGATTAACTTTAGTTCATGATTTTGGTGATGGTGTTGTATGGTATAGAATTAGAACAAAAGCTGAATTACATAAGGACGGTGAAATACAAAATATATGTACTAAGGATGGAAGGTATGATTATAAAGTAGCCAATAATGAATCATATATATTTTCTTTAAGAGATAAAGGTAACAGACAATGTAATATTGAACTATTGAAAAATAACACAATAGAACAAATTAAAGGTTATAAAGATGGGCCAGTAAAGAGTAAATACTGGAAATATGTACGATGGTTTTTAGATAACCCTTATTTCAAAAAACCATATATACTAATTAAAGATTTAAAAAATATAGGGTATGTTGAAATTAATGAGGAATGGATGAATCCTTATACACTACCCAAAGGTTTAACAGTAGATGGGTCACTAAAATTGATAAACTTACCACATTTAACATTACCAGACAACTTAACTGTGACATATAACGTAGATATACAAAATAGTAGTATTAAAGAATTACCAAAAGGTTTATATATTGGTGGAACTTTATACCTTTTTAAAACAAAAATTAAAACTTTACCAGAAGATATGGTACTTAGGGGAAGTTTGACGTTAAACGGTACTATGGTTTCTTCTTTGCCTAAAAATTTTAAGTTAGGTGGAACTTTAAATTTAAATAATTCTTTAATTAAAGAATTACCAAAAGGTTTAAATGTGGGTAGAATTTTATATTTATCTGATTGTGATGTTTCTACTATTCCAGATGATGTAACAGTAGGAGAAACAATTAATTGTTTTAATTCACCTATAACATATATAGGTAATAATTTAAAAGTTGGTGAATATTTATCTATGGAAGGGTCTAAAATTAAATCAATGGGAAATAATATAACCGTTGGTAAGTGTTTAGGCTTAGCTGAAACACCTATTGAATCAATAGGAGAGAATTTAATTGTTGGTGGAACTTTAAATTTAAATAATTCTTTAATTAAAGAATTACCTAAAAATATGACAGTTGGTGAAAAACTTATACTAGTTAATACACAAGTTGAGGAACTACCTACCGATTTAAAAGCTAAAGTAGTATATATAAGTAAAAAAGTAGAAAAACCAAAGGGTGTTGAAAGAATAGAATACATTTAAAAAGAAGGTACATCAGCCCTGTGAACTACCACTGGCTGAAGCTTCATGTGTAGTTCATAAAAAGATTCAGAAGTAATATATTTGCCTTTATGGTTTTAGGAAAATAAATGGATATTAAAACAACTATTGAAAACTTATTTAATAATCAAGTGTTCTCTGGTGTAGCTATAGGAAGTATGATTACTTCTTCTTTACTTGGTTTATTATACTCATTAAAGAAAACACCTAGTAAATTAATAAATATTATTATACGTTATACTACTGTATCCTTAACTATAATGAATGATAATATAGATTATGAATATTTTGAGATATGGCTATCTCAATTTAACTGTGAAAATTTAAGAAATTATATACTATCTAAGGAAGGAAAAGTAGAAGAAAATAAAGGAAAATTATTAATAACACTTGGAATAGGCAGCCACTTTGTAATGTATCATGGGTGGCCTATTTATATTAATAGGTATATACAAATGATTAATACACCTCAAATCATTAATGTAATTACAATAACTATGCTAGGTTTTAAATCTACTAAAATTGAACGGTTAATAGAAGAAGTTATAGAAATTAAAAAAGCAGAAATGTTAGAAAAATGTTAGCTTGATTTTTAATATAGAAATATACAATAAGGAGACAAATATGATAGATATTGATATGAATACAGATTTTTTCTGCAAAGTGTATAAGTGCAAAATGAAACATGAAATTTGTGTGGAAAGAAAAATGCTTGCTTGTATGGATATTAAGAAAGTAACTGTATATAAAAGATTAACTTTATGGTATTATTATAGATGCAAAACTTGCAATGATAATTATTTATCATGCGCTAAAATACCTGTATTTCATCTCGACATAGTTCACAAAAAGGGTAAAAAGGAGAAGAAAAATGAAATGCTGGGAATTCAAAAAGTGTGGAAGGGAAAAAGGAGGGCTGAAGGTTAATGAATTTGGGATTTGTCCTGCATACCCAAATCATGGTATTCACTGTGCTAAAATTAAAAATACACTTTGCGGTAATAAAGTACAGGAATCACATGCTACTAAATTAATGTATTGTATGCGATGTGATTTTTACAATTCACCTAACTATGATAAGTCATATACTGGTTTTAATATTTCAACAATAAATGGTAAAAATCTTCCAAGGGTTAAATTGGGTGTATTGCCTGATATTGATGAAAAGATTAAATAACGAATTACTTAAAGGTTATAATATGAAAATTGAAATTTATGCTAATTCTAAAAATATAGTTAATACATATGATATTGATGCTTTTTTACTTAAAGTAGATAATACTGTTAGTATAAAAGAAATAACGGATTGGATTAATAAACAGTAAAGAATTGCCTAGTAATTTAAAAGTTAAAGAAATTATATTAGAAGATACAATAATAAATAGTATACCAGATAATTTAAAGTGTGAAAGTATTGAATTAACAGGTGATACTTTAATAAAGAATAAAGGAAGTATATTATTAAAGAATTTTAAAAAATGGGAGTAATAAAAATGTCTAATTTACATTTCCTTGAAGGGTTCTGTGTTATTACAGTAATAAGTAATGTTTATAGGTATAAAATAAGATATGAATTGTATCATACCTTTCAACAGTATATAGAACAGTCTGGTGTTAAACTATTAACAGTTGAATTAGCATTCGGAGATAGAGAATTTGAAGTCACTCATAAAAGTAATTCATTAAATGTTCAGCTAAGAACTAACTGTGAACTCTGGCATAAAGAAAATCTAGTTAATATAGGTATTAGTCATTTACCACCTGATGCACGTTATGTAGCATGGATAGATGCTGATGTTCAATTTACTAGACCTGATTGGGCTATAGAAACTGTTCATCAACTACAACACCATAGAATAGTACAAATGTGGAATAACTGTGTTGATTTAGGACCTAAACATGAAGCACTTGATACATTCACTAGTTTTGCAAAGTGTTTCACTGATGGTTTACCTATGAAAGCAACTTGGGATAAAGACTATACATTTCCACACCCTGGTTTTGCATGGGCTGCTAGACTTGATTTTCTTAAACAAATGGGTGGTTTAATTGATTTTGCTATTCTTGGGTCAGCGGATGCTCATATGTGCTGGGCTCTACTAGGTAGAGTTAGCGACTCGTTTCATGGATATATACATCAATCATACAAAAATGCTTGTCTAGAATGGCAAAAAAAAGCTATGAAGTTTGGCCAGTTCGACATAGGTGTAGTTGATACTTCTATGTTTCACTTCTGGCATGGTAAAAAGAAGGATAGAAAATATGTAGAAAGGTGGGAAATTTTAGTAAAGAACAATTTTAATCTAGTTACAGATATAATTAAGGATGGTTGTGGGTTATATAAACTTAAAGATGAATGTATTAGCTTAAAAAATGATATAAGAAAATATTTTAAACAAAGAAATGAAGATTCTATAGATTTAAATTAACTACTATATTCCTAAGTAAGAAAGGAGATAAATAATTGTTTCATACAGGTGAAATAAATGAAGGATACAGTATTATCTCAACTATTGTTTTTTTCTAATATGCCTAGTGGCTGGGGAAACGGTAAAGGTGAAATTATTTCACGAGAAGTAATTTCTAAAACTTTAGAAATATATCATATAGGAAAAAATTATGCAGAATACTGTGAAGTATTCCCTGTATATGATGGAAGTATGAAACTATCATTCTGTTCTAGAAAATACTATACAGAATTTTTAATACTTCCTAATTTAGTAGTTACATACTCTATTGGATATAAAGAAACAAAATATAATACTATAGAAGAACACAGAGAAATAGATTGTAAAAATCTTAATGGAGAAATTACAAAGATTTTAAAAGCAGTCATAGGTGAAAAACAATAATTTTAAAAATCGTTTTTATTAATTAAGGTATGGTTTTTAATTTCTATATATTAAATAGGAAAAACTAATTATGTCAAGCATAAATGGATTATCCACCACGCACCCGCTCAGGGGCGATGAAATCCGCGCCGCTAAAGCATGGTTGAAGGAACGAGCGAGGATGAAGCCAGAGGGAAACGCTTTTTTTATCAGCGAAAGGCGATTGCCATTGAACAGAAAAACGGCATGGCTTGCAATCCGTGAATATGGAAAGAAAGCAAAGCTTGCCCTGCCCGCCCATCCGCACATGCTCCGGCATGGTTGCGGTTTTGCTCTGGCCGACCAGGGCGCGGACACCAGGTTAATTCAAGATTATTTAGGTCACAGAAATATTCAACATACTGTAAGATACACCGCTACCAATCCGGCGCGGTTTGAGAGACTATGGAGATAACAATATAACAGGAGCGTCAAAATGCCCAAGACATCAGTTAAGCGCCGCGAAGAAAAATATCTTCCTCTTTTTCCAAAAAGTGAGGTAGTTCAATTCCCCATCCAACATACTATACAAGCCCCAGCAAGTAGATTACTTGGCGACCTAGAGTTAAACCGCATTCATCATGGAAACTTCACCGAGCTTGTAAAAAGGATTCCTGATCAAACAGTCGATATAGTTATAGCAGATCCCCCTTATAATGCGAGCAAAGGCGGCGCTTGGTCATGGGATGCTTCCGCCGGATTGCCTGGCTTTGGAGGTAACTGGAATAAAGTTGCTGAAGTTTGGGACAGCATGACGCTGGAAGAATATTTTGCTTTTTCGCTTGGCTGGTTATCCGATGTGAAACGAGTCTTGAAACCGACAGGGTCAATGTGGGTGCATGGTACATATCATAATGCAGGCATCATTAACTTTGCCATGCAACTGCTTGGCATAGAGATCATAAACGAAGTTATTTGGTATAAGCGTAACAGCTTTCCGAATTTATCCGGCCGCAGGCTCACAGCAAGCCACGAAACAATATTGTGGGCACATAGTGGGAGCAGTAAAAAACGTCAGTATCTTTTCAACTATGAACACTCGAAGCAAGCTCAGTGCGATGGAGATAATCTAAAAGCGCCCGGCAAGCAAATGCGAACCGTCTGGGACATATCTAACAACAAAGACCGTGAAGAACTTAAATACGGTAAGCACCCAACACAAAAGCCGGAAAGACTCATTCGCCGGATGATTCAACTTTCAGCCGCTTCCGGTAATATCTGCCTCGTGCCGTTCGCCGGTTCTGGCAGTGAATGTGTGGCCGCTGTAAAAGAGGGTCTGCACTTCCTGGGTTGTGAAATTGATGAACAGTTTGTAACCATTGCCGAAACACGCTTGGCAGCAACCAAAAGGCCACAATGACGGATATTCTCTCCTTTACATTTGATAGTCCTAAACCGATTAAGCGCTTAAAGAAGCGCATGCTTGTACATCACTCGCCACATGGTGCCGTTCCGTCACTTCTCAAGTGGACTGGTAGCAAGCGGAGCCAAGCGGAACGAATCGCAAGCATCGTACCGCCACACGATCGTTACTTTGAACCTTTTATAGGTGGCGGTGCGATCCTTTTCTATTTTGCACGACAGGGTGCTCAAGCTAGTGACATCTATGCACCCCTTATAGGTTTTTGGAAACTAGTACGAGATGAGCCTAAAAAGTTGGTGAATAACTACGCTTTACAATGGAAACTGCTGCAAGAGGATCTTCCTGGTTATTTTTATGTCGTAAGGGAAAGATTTAACAAAGAGGAGCGCCCAGAAGACTTAAATTTTTTAATGAGAACCTGTGTGAATGGGATTGTCAGGTTCAGCAAAAAGGGTGAGTTCAATAATTCCTTCCACCTCTCCAGACGCGGAATGCTCCCGGAAAAGTTTAGAGATATTGTTATGGAATGGTCAAGGCGTCTTCTCGGCGTTGATTTTCATGTACGTGACTATGCCGAAGCTTTTGAACAAGCAATGCCGGGAGATTTTATATACATTGATCCCCCGTATATTGGGAATAAACAGAGATATATTGGCGACCTCGATGTTGAACGATTTTACATAGAGCTTGATAAATTGAATCGACGCAGCGTGAAATGGGCTTTATCATTCGACGGTAGCCGTGGTGAACGTGATTATAAAACCATCTTACCTGCCGATATTTATAAAAGAGTTATTGATCTTGAAAGCGGATATTCGGCTGTCGCAAAGGTGTTAAATGGCCCGATAGAACAGGTAACAGAGTCCCTTTATCTTAATTATTAAGCCTTTCTGAACTTCACAAAAGGGCTGTCATGGCTTGCCTCAATGATGTGATCGAGGCACTTTCTCCCTTTTTCTGTCAAACCGCGTACATATGCAACGCAGTTAGGTTTGTTTTTGTCAAATACAAAACCACACAAAATATCGAGTTCGGTATTAAGTGGCACACGATCAAACGGTGCCTGTTCGTCAGCTATATAGGTACCCATTGAGATAAAATCGGACGGCAGCAATAACCATTTGTCAGTATAAATATCCCAGGCCTCAGAACCGTTTTGCCTCCAGATGCTTGGAGAGCTGGCGAAAAGAGTTTTGGTGTAATTGATAAGCCGATGCCCGATCTGAGGTTCAAGAGATTGAGGTTGTTCTTTTGATTCCACACAAAGGCAAATCACCGAATTGCCGAGGCCAAAGAGTCCGAAAACATGATCGGGGCGCTTTGATCCTTCGGCAGTAACACGGGGCAGCGTAAGCCAGCGATGTTCACCACCTTCCTTCGACCACACAAAAGAAACGCCACTCCAATCACCGTCAGGAGGGTTGCACATACCTTCAAAAACAAGGTTGTGATCTAACGAGGTAAGAATTACATGTAAGGCGGTGTCAACGTCCTGTTCACTATGAGAAAGAACAGCTGGCTTAACGCGAAGAGTTTCTGTTGTTTGAGGAAATGATGCTGCCCACGCCTGTTTTAATAGGCTGCGCACAGACCCTGCTGGCATTGTGGCACTATCTAATAATAATGCATCACTCACACCGAGCGCAGCTTCCCAAAGGCCGTTTTCAGCCGCTAACTGACCGGGAGAATGTTTAAGTTTTATCCAGTGGGACTGTGGTGCAGGACCATAAACAAAAGTCATTAAATCGGTTTGATCCCCAACAAGCATTCTAGCCAAAGGCGGCAACCCTCTGTCAGGTCGAGCATCATCCCCCCTTGGTTTGAATCCCATAACCCAAGCAATAGCTAAATCGGTTGTTGTTGTTGCCAACCATGCAACTGTTTCTTTATCAAGGTCATGGTAAATATGCTGTATACCTGCTGCAAAACCCGGCCGATGTTCACGCGCCACGAAAGAGAGAGGTAGGGTTTTTGATGTAAGGCCTAAACTCATTTTTGCCCCGAGATTCATAAACGCCCGTGCTGAATCAGTGAGGGCTGCTATATAGGCCGTCTTGCTCCATATAAGACGTGCTTTTGAAGCCAAGTATCCTGTAAGCCCTTCCCCTTTTTCGACAGCTGTGCGCGCCTCACCCCATTGTAGTTTTGTCAGGCCATCCGCGCGTTTTTTTGAAGACGCAAGAAGTTCAACCAATGCAGTACATTTTTTACCGAGCTTTTGAGCTGATTGAAGGGGCGATTCATTAGTGAGTGCGCAGCGAATATAATCTTGAAAATCGTTGCTTCCGAAAATTGGATTATAATAAGATGTCGTTTCTGCTCGGGCACCTGCATTAGCCCCATACACTGGCAAGCACACAGAACCGTGATAATGTGTCATTGAGAAAAAACTAAAAGGCACTGCGGGATTTGGCAAACGCTCAGCTTTGCGCTCACGATCTGATGTTAGCTCGTATCCCCCGAGTTCGGCTAGATAAAAATATGGAATTCCTGCATGAGCAAATGAAAATGCTCGACCATGTCTTTGCCAAGCGTTATTGCCAGCAGGCAAGGCACCACAAAACTCCATAGCAAAGAGCGGCTTTTCAATTCCTTCTTTAATTTCTGTAACAATAGCATCCGTTGCTTCGCGCAAGCGTCCGCCGCTGCTTTTTACAAAGCCAAGAATATCTTGATTCCAACGGTGTTCCCCGAAACCTGGTAAAAAAGTGAAGTTTAGTCTATCACCTGATATCAGTTGTATTTAGGTGAAAAACAATAATTTTAAAAATCGTTTTTATTAATTAAGGTATGGTTTTTAATTTCTATATATTAAATAGGAAAAACTAATTATGTCAAGCATAAAAGGTAAATTAATTAAAATTCTTAATGAAAAAGCATTTCAGTACAATGAAAAACCCATTTTTAAACTAGTTTCTGGTATGATGTCTAACTACTATGTTGACTGTAAAATGGTAACAATGGATCCTATGGGTATGTTTATTGTTGGAAATGTTGTAAATGAAATTATTGAAAGATATATGGTTGATGCTGTGGGTGGTTTAACTTTTGGTGCTGACCCTATTGCAATGGCTACTGCTTATGCTTCTAATTTATATGGTAAAAGGATTAAAGCGTTTTCTATTAGGAAGGAATTAAAGAATCATGGTATTAAAAAATGGATAGAAGGTAATGTTAAAGAAGGAGATAAAGTATGTATAGTTGAAGACGTAGCAACCACTGGAAATTCAGCTATCAGGGCTATTAATAAGGCTAGGGAAGAAGGTTTAATAGTAGAAGTAGTTGTAGTATTAGTAGATACCCATAGAGGTGGTATGGAAAGTATTAAAGAAATAGTAGAAAATGTTTATTCTGTTGTAACTATAACAGATTTGATTGAAGCTAGAGGAGAATAAAAGATATGATAATTCCAATAGAAAGATATGATGAAAAATGTAAAAATTTAATAATTAAAAGAATGTCTCAAAAACTTCAAAAGATAGAGAAAAATAAGAAATTTAATATTAATGATTTTATGAAGAAAAATGATATACAGAATTATATTTTTGAGTATTTAATGTATGGAAAAAGAAAGAAAGGTATAATTGTAGGATTTATTGATTTTAAAAATAATATTACTGTAGGTTATTCCCTTTGTGAAAAACGGGATATTTTTTCACTAGAAAAAGCTTTTGAAATAGCAGTTAGTAGAGGTAATGTTAATGCTATTAAATCTTCAAAAATAGAAAATAAAGAACCATATATTCACATTTCTGAAATAGAAAAAATAATTAATAATATACCGCTATCTGTATACCCTAAAATAGTATCTTTCATGGAAAGGTGTAAAAGATATTTTAAGGAATCACTGTTTAACGAAGTAATTAGACATATTTCATTGAAAGAGTATTCTTCTTAATAGAAGGAAAATTGATAATGAGTGTAATACACCATGATTTTAAGAAGCAAAGTATAATGATGCTTCTTTTAAAAGAAATGAATTCATGTGGTACTTTTGAAATAGATGAATCAAAATTGAAATATATTAGAAATGAAAATAATGAATATCAGTACAAAAGAAAATCTATTTGTAATAAGCTCTATAGAATGTGAATTTTTAATTTTTCTAGCTAACCTTTTAAGGATAATGAATGAAGAGTTATTTTATTGATACAAATATTCTTATTGACAATCCTGATGCAGTTCAATTATTATCTGATAATGGACAGAATAAGGTTCTGTTGTCTTACAATATTTTAAATGAGTTAGATAAACTAAAAAGAGATCCTAAGTTAAATCATACTGTAGCTCAAG
>Ga0114951_10004050_pt1 | contig 14615 bp, 8 predicted proteins | sample AM7aDNAmetaG_FD_88677 | JGI IMG/M metagenome (GOLD analysis project Ga0114951, IMG submission 88677) | Freshwater microbial communities from Finland to study Microbial Dark Matter (Phase II) - AM7a DNA metaG | ecosystem: Environmental > Aquatic > Freshwater > Lake | place: Finland: Lake Alinen...
CACTTGCGCCACGGCCAGCGAACCGAACACGATAGCGCCCTGATAAGTGTTGTAAGCCGTCCCAGCGTCCGGCCACCAGATGATCTTCTGCTGCGGGTCGCCGTACCACTTGACGCTCCAGTCGCCGTACAGGACATTGTAACCGTCGCGGTGCCCGTAGTAACCGTTTCCGGCGACCTTGGCGCTGTTATTTCTCTCATCCAACGTTGACGTTCTGGACCACGTATCGGTGACGATCGCGCGATTCCCGAGGATCTTCTGTGTCTTGAACATCGGGGCGCCCAAGTAGACCTTGACGCTCGGAACAGTGTAGCCCATCTGAACCGGCTCAGCCGTCGCCGAGAGCGTGCCGTCACTGGGCAGCGCAGCGCCGGTCGCAGTCCTCCGCAAAGCGTAGTTGGCCGCATCGCTCCACATATCCGAGTAGTTGCCCTGGGCAAAGCTGGGAACATTGCGGTAGTTGTACTGGCTGAAGACCGTCTCGCCCTCTATCAAGTTGTAACCTTGCCATGTCGCAATATGCCAAGTGTAGTCCCCGCAAGTCAGGCTCTTCGCATCGAAACCGCCAAGTGACTTGATCCCCTTGGGCGTGCGAATCGGGTCGCCTTGCCTGGCAGCATTTCCCCCCAGAAACAGCTTGGGCGTTTCGGTATCGCCAATCGTGGGGCAGTAATATGCCTTGGCGTCTCCCATGTAGCCGCCATCGAGAAGAAAGCCGAGGCCGATCGGGGCTGTTTGCATAGGACCAACTGTAGTCGGGCGCGTGCCGTTCCCGACAGTGTCGGTAAGGCCGACTACGCCGGTGTAGATGGTCTGGTAGAAGAACTTCGGGCTGATCGCCGCCAGCCCCAATTGATTGCCGGAACCCGGCGTTGTATCCATCGTAGGCTGCCAAACCGTGTACGAAGTCCCAGCCACAGTCTTCTTGACGATGCCCTGATTGGCGGACATAAAAGCGCTCACAGCGTAGTCTATGGTACTCCCGACCTTGCCCGCACGGTATCCGCCGTTGGCGCCCCAGTCCGGGCCGGACGGGAAGTATTGGCTATAGTCGCTGCAGTAGCTTTCCAGCGCCTTCGAGAACTGGGTCATGTTGTTGATGCAAGCCGTCCGCCGCGCCTTCTCGCGAGCCGCAGCCAACGCAGGCAAAAGCATTCCGGCCAAAATGGCTATGATAGCTATCACGACGAGCAACTCAATCAGCGTAAACGCCGATAGCCAGCGCCGCATGTTCATTGAAGTATCCTCCAATAGCCCCACCTTGCCGAGAAGATCCTATGCAGCACGTTCGAAACTCATTCCTGACTACCACGTGCGAAAAACGTCCGCCTCGCCCCGAATCACTCGTACCCGAGGTCACCTCCCTTCCCAAGCGTTCCTTCCACTCATACTGCACCCGAGGAATGCTGCAAAACCGTTACGTATAAGCGTTATAACATCCAATCCCCATAAACCACCGCTGGGACTACCCTGTCCTCCCCAGCGCGTTCAATACTTGACGATATTCTGCCACCCCGGCGTAGACTTGTCAAGCATTTCCTTGAAAAATAACGCCTTTGCCATTCGAACTCATTTCGTCCCAGCGCCCGATTTTACACACCTTTTCTTCTTCTCCGGCTCGACTCCCAATGCCTCCGCCGTACCTGCGCAGTGCTTCCGCATTTCCCGCTCAGCAGCGTCCGCATCCCGCCGCGAAATCGCACGCACCAACCGCACATGCGTTTCGTCCCTGATCGGATCGTGCTCAATGGGGTCAAAAGCCAACTGCAGCACATGCGCGCGCTCGATCGCTCTGCGTAGCTTGTCACTCCGAGCAATGGCCGCGAGCCTCAAATGAAATCTCATTTCCAACTCGGCAATCGTGGCTATATCCTTCGACTGGTCCGCACGATCCGCTTGCCGGGCCATCAACCCGAGCTCCTCAAGTTCCTCCTCCGTTGCCCGAGCAGCACACAAGCGAGCCACCTGACACTCCAGCGCCTCTCGCAGTTCGGCCAGACTCCGCAGACTCTCGGGGTTGTATGCGGCTACGCGCCACCCCCGCCCTGCCTCCCCCTCAACCAGCCCCTCCTGCTCCAATTCCGCAAGAGCGTCACGAACGGGAATGATGCTCATGTCCAGCGACTCGGCGAGCGCGCGCAGCACCAGGTGCATGCCGGAGGCGTACTCCCTGGCTCGAATCCGGCCGCGGATTTCGGCCACGGCGCGCTCAACTTGCATGGGACGGAATTCGTGGGGCATAGTTCTGTCAACCTCCGGCAGTAATCACTGACTTCCAGGACGTGCGTACTATAACACATATCGGCGCAGCACAGAATGCAGTCCGGACATTCGCGGCCAGCGCATCGGCATAGCACGCGCCGTGCAATTCCGGCCGCAATCCCCTGCTATTGTGCCTTTGCACCGGGCGGAGTGGCGGCGTCCGCCGCAGCAGGCGCCAGTTTGGCCGGATCAACCGCTGCTCCAGCATCGATACGGAAGTTGTCAATCCCGACGGTCTGATTAGTTGGTCCCTTTCCGGAACCGATGACACTCAGAACAGAATACTTTGGAGTCTTGATTACCTTCGCCCACTCCCCGGTCGGCGCATCAATCCTCCACTTCCTGGCTATGGCTTCGGCGTTGTCCCAGGTCGCCTGCCACGGAATCGAGTAGTGCACCCAGCCATCGACGGCGGTCTGCGGATGTCCTACCACGTTCTGCGTGGTAATGATGTAAGTGAACGAAGAGGAGCCATCTGTCAGGGCAAGATGGATTTCCGGAATCTCATAACTGTCGAGAGCCTTCACATCGAAGCTGATCGTGCCAGCTCCAGTGCCGAAGGTCTTCCCCAAGTCTTCGCGCAAGAAGGGGATAGGACATACATTAACGTTCACGCTGCCAGTGCGAGTAGCTCGCAGGAACCCGCCCGGGTTGCCTCCAGTGCCCGGGTTCGTGATTTCACCCGATGGATTGGTGAATCCTTCGACGCTGGGCGCGCTGGACCATGCAGCCGTATAGCCGGTGTCCGCAGCCTGAACGACGCCTGCGGCGAGAGCGACCGCGATAACGGCTCCAACCAGACTTTGCCTGATCATCTCCTCAGCCTCCTTTGAAAGTACCCAATAGGTCACAGTTCCTTCACATCATACCCCGGAATAGAGAAATTCGGGATACTTTTCTTTGAGCCACTTGCGGGTAGCCAGGACCGTCTTGTCACTCCAGCCGATGTACGGCGGACGGCAACGCTGCGATCCCACAAAACAACCGCAGGCGACGGCAAGACCTTTGTCAGCAACCGGATCAATCCCCCCCTCACCACGCGACTCAATAAAGCCATCCAGTTCAGCAAAGAATTGCGAAAGGCGCCGTTGCATCTTGATCGCCTGCTCCCACCGGCCGGTCTTCGCCGCGGCATACAGCTTCAGCATATAGCGCGGGTTCGTGGCGATCATGGAGCTATAGCTGCCGCGCGCCCCGATCAGCATCGCTGAGGCCAGAACGTTCTCCCCGACGAAGTAGGAGAGGCTGGGTGTCAGGCGAGTTGCCTCCTGCAATGCCCCGAAATTGCTCCCAGCATAACAGTACTTGACCCCAATCAGGCTAGGCGCGACTTCCAGCAACTTTAGATAGTCGTTTCCGTTCAGAAAGCGTTTGGCCCGCGGAATGTTGTAGTGAACCATGGGAATCCCAGAGCAGGCCGAATAGATGTCTTTGAAGAACTTCAGCAATTCCCGGTCAGTCAACTCCATCCAATACGGAATGGCCACTTGGACAGCGCCAACCTGCCTCTTGCCTGCGGCGTACTCGACGAGCTTCAATGTCTTGGCGGTCGCGTCAGTGCAGCAACCGATCTGCAAAGGCATGCCCGCCCTGCCGCAAAGCTCCGCCTGGATGTCCACCATCCGTTTGAATTCGTCGATCTCCATGGCATAGAATTCGCCTGTGCTGCCGGTCGTGTAAATACCATGAACCTTCGCCGCGAGCATCCTCTCAATATTCTTCACGTAAGATTTCTCGTCAAAGCGAAAATCGGCACCCCATGCCATCGTAACGCCGGCCCATATTCCATGAAGTCTCTTGGCCGTCAATCTGCTCATGTTCTAACCTTTCTTCAAACCGAAAAGAGCACAGGCGTTCTCGACCAGGATGCGTCGCTTCTGGCTGTCACGAAGTTCAGCAAAGTCAATGCGTGCGCGTTGCATGGGGGCGAAATAGCAGGGCGAATCGGTCCCGAACAGAACCTTCTCGGCGCCGATCTCCCCCACCGCCCATTCGATCAGGCCGGGCGTCACGTTCATCGCGCTGGAGGTATCCACGAAAACGTTTCCCCGCTTCGACCGTTGCACCGCGCGGACCTGGTGGGTCGGATCGCCGTCCCAACCGCACCCGAGGTGCCCCAGGATCAGACGCACCTCCGGGAAGCGATCGGCCCACTTCACAAATTCCGCGGGCATGCTGTTCTTCTCGCCGCTATGGGTCAGGATGACGGCGCGATGACGCGCGGCAAATTCGAAGAGGGCCTTCCCCTCGCGCCGAATAGCATACAGGTGTTCCTCTGGGTGAATCTTGATGCCGACGCACTTTCTCAGCGTCAGCAGTTCCGCGACCTGTGAAAAGCTTGCCGGGTTGTGAGGACTGAGCACCGCCCACATGAGGAGGTTGCGAGTCGACGCAACGGCCTTTCGCGCCTCCTCGTTGCCGGCGAGAACATCTCCATGTCCGCGGGGCAGCAACGCGCGTAAAGGCGACACCATGGTCCAGCGGATTCGCGCCCGGCGCGCGCGGTCCGAAATCACTTTCGCCGTTGCGCTGCAGAACCTGTCCATGTGCGCGTTGACGCCGCGCCGGTACCAGCCCACATGCGCGTGAACGTCGATCGCCCGGATGGAGGCAGTCTGCGTCATTGCCATGGCGTCGGTCATCGATGCGCCTCTCTCTGGATATTCGGCAAAGTACGGCTGAACCTTGACGAAGTTGTAAATGAGTTCCTGGCCGGTCGGACCCCCTGGTTCCTTCCCGGAGGACCAGTCAGAGAGGACCAGCGTGGCCGTCTTGCCTTTTGCGCGGAAGACACGCCAGTGGAAGTTCACCCACAGCGGGTTCTCCTGGGCGAAGAACTTGCCGGACTGCTTCCAGGACCCCGTGCCCACGTACGCATTTTGGAATGAATTCCGGGGCCCTTCCAGGACTTCGGCGCCGTCAAACGTGATGGAAATGGCGTGCAGTTGCCGTTGAGAGCTGCCCTTGACAAGATCGCCGTAATCGCCAGTGATCATCCGCAGACTATACAGCTTCCCCGGCGTCAGATCCTTCATCTCCTGGCGGACGATGTTGGGGCCCTTGGCGCTGCGCTTGGTGATCAGGAACGTGTCGCCGACCGTCGAACGATAGAAGTAGCGCCCCTCGGCGAAACCGTAGCCGGGGAAACTGCCGCATCGAATGGCGCCCTCTTCAGCCTGCTGGAAATCCCATCCTTCAGCGCCTGCGGCGAACTCGGGATTCTTCACGTGTGTAAGTTCATAAGGTTCCTGCGTCGCAGATTCCGTGTGGCCTTCGATACCGTAATGCCGGAACAACTGCGCCGCCCAGCGGACGTACTCGCGGTCTGTGTAGCTGCTGCGATACCACAGGAGCCCGCCCAAACCGAAACAGCCAGGGTCCGTAGCCAGGGCTTGAATCTCCATGTCCATGAACACGCGGTAATTTCCGTCGGAGACGTCCGAGCACATGGATCCACTGCTGAAGTAGCTGGGGACGACGATCACGCGCGGGTTGACGCCCGGCATGTGTTCGTTCCATTTTCGCACGGCCTGCGTCAAGGTCCTGCGGATATTCCCCTCAGCGGTAGCCCGACCAGACATTGCTTCGAGGTAATACTCCGGAGCGCAATACCCGCCGCCGGAGATGGACGCCTGCGCCAGTTTGCCGCTCTTGTCCAAGCCCCAGATCCAGGCGTTGTAGGGGCTGAAGGTCCTGTTTGGGAACTTGGCATTCAGTTTCTCGACCGCACGGGTGTACACGTCATAGATGGGATCATTGCTGGTGGTAAACTCATCGCAGATCACCCCGTCCATCAAGGGGTGCTGATAGCCGGGACTCTGCTCCCACACTTTGCAGACCTTGTCCGCCGCATCCGGACTTGCCGGGTCAAGCTGCAACGCGTCAATGTCCAGGCGCCCCGTTTGCGCTATCCAGCTCCGTCCTATTTTCTTCCACATCTCGATGTGCCCGGGTTCTCGTGGAACGCCCGCGTCAATCATTGTGTTGATGTGGGGCAGGATGTGCTTGCCCATGAACTCCCAGTCCCAGGGGCCAAAGCCTGCCAGTGGCGGTACGGACCCATAGTAGTCGAATAGCAGTGCCGGGATAGAACGAACGACGACTTGCTCAAGCTTAGCACCCTCCGAGCACGTGACGGACAAGGTATGCCGTCCGGCCTTCAGGTACCGCATCGCCTCGTTTGGATTGCCCCAGGCGGCAACCGGCAGAATTGGGTCCGCCGCCCCGTCGAGTCTGATCTGCGCCCCGCCTTGGAGGGCAAAGAAACACCACCCATCGCGCGGGTTCATGAACGGAATTTCGCCGGCGTCAAGGAGATCACGTTCTTTGGCGTTCATCAGTTCGCTGACAAAATTGTTCAACACGCGGATCTGCTGCTTGCCGCCGGGCAGGATCAGCGCCGGGGCGTGCGCAGCCAGCAATTTCTTTCCGGTCTGGTCGAACAACACCGCGCGCATCTCATAGGCGCCCCAGGGAATGCCGGTGGCCGGGAAGCAGACATCCGTCGTCTCCTCCGGCGCAGCAAAGGTTTTCTCCGCAAAACCTTGGTCTGACTCCTTCGCCACGAGCGTCACACGAAGGGAACCGGCGCGGCGTTGAGTATCGGCGATGTCCACGGTCACGCGAGCGGTGACAGCCTCAGTCGCTTTGTTTGTCATGTTTGGATGCCAGGCCGGGTTCACCGTGAGCGCCATGGCCCGGTGGATGGTTTGACTCACTGGGGAGGAAGACAGGAATGCACCATTGGCCTCGTCCTTCACTACTATCGTGTGAGTCTGAGGCAGCGCAGCCCTGTAATAGACTTCGTTGCCACGGTCCAGAACGTCCTCCACGCCGACCGTCCCGATGGGCAGGATGAATATCTCATCGCGCCTCAAAGTCACGGAACTTGAGGCAGTCTTCTCCGCACCCGCCTCAACGAAGTGGCGGTCAATCCGCACTCCCCGGTTCTTGCCGGTGCTATTGGTAATGGGCACGTTCAGCGCCAGTTGCGGCGGCTCTCCCAAGGTGAGCTGCGCCTTCGGGGCGCCGATCTGCATGGCGAACTGGTGGAAATCGGCCGTGATACCTTCCAGCGTCACGAAATCGGGGGCCGCGTTGAAATTCCCGTTCCGGAGAATTGACGAAAGCTCAAATGAACCGCTCATTGCGGCGTCGCGGCACAGGTTAAGGCCCCACGTGGCGCCGGTCTGCGACGTAATGCCCATCACGTAATAGGGAATGGCTACTTCGATGGTCCAGTAACCCTCGTCAATGTGCCCGGCCGCCTGCCAATCGCCATTCCATTTCGCGTCCGCTACGCTCCCGCCGCCGTGGCGGGCCGTGTCGTACCGCGCACCGTACGCATTTGTGCAGAACTGGAAGTAGTCCGTTCCCGACTTGCCGGGGTCCACCATGATCTCCACGATATCGTCGCCGCCGAAGATCGCCGCGTCATGACCGGGGCGCAGTTCGCCTATCGGTTTGGCCCCCGCAGGCATGAGACACTTCATGCCGATGTACAGGTTTTGATCATCGAAGCAGACATACCCCAGCGATTGCCGCTGCGCCGGATTGGTCGTGCCATAGGCTACGAACCCCGATATCTCCTGCGCGTTCCTCCAGCAGGGGTCGTCAAGCCGGCCGTCGAGCACGGGTGGTTTCACGGCGCGAATCGCATGAACCACAGTTCCCGTGGGCGTACCCTGCCGTTCGCTGACCACTCCACATGTGCAGCCACCAGCGGCAAAGGCCACCACCAAAGCCAGTCGCAATAGCATGATTCCGATCCTTTTCTGCTTGGGAGTGTCGTTTCCACGAAACGACACTTCATGAATGAGTCCGGCGAATTCCTGACTTCTACTCTTCCAGATATGGTTGAACCTCAATGAAGTTGTAGGCCAACTCCTGTCCTACCGGCCCACCCGCATCATGTGGACCTCTCCAATCCGAGATCGCGAGTTCCGCGGTTGTGCCGTTGGCCCGGAAGACGCGCCAGTGATAGTTGAACCAATACGGGTGCTCATCGCTGAATCCTGCCGCATCATGGCCTCGGCTCCACATCGCGAACTGGAAGGCATGATGCGGCCCCGGCAGAATATCCGCGCCGGTGATTGAGATGGAGATCGCATGGTCGTCCTTGCGGGAGACGCAGTTGAGGAGGTCCTTATAGTCGCCCGTAATCATCTTCATGGAATAGAGGTGGCCGGGTTCCAAGTTCTTGATCGTCTGGCGAAACACGTTCGGCTTCGTGACGTTCCTCGTGGAAATGAGAGCATAGTTGCCAAAGGCGGACGTAAAAGCGCGGCATTGCAGGTAGCCAAACCTGTCGCACTTGCCGGCCCTGATGCCGCCTTCCGCAGCGGGATCAAGGGTCCACCCGCGCACCCCGTCGTCAAAGTCGGGATTCTCCAACTGGGTCAGCGCGTATGGATCATTCGTAGCGCGTGTCGTCCGGCCTTCGATGCAGTAATGCCTGAAAAGCTGACTGCCCCAGCGAATGTTCTCCGCATCGGAATAACTTTCGCGGTACCAAAGCACGCCGCCGAGGCCGAAGAGCGACGGGTCAGTCGCCAGGGCCTGCATCTGCATATCCATGAACACTTTGAAGTTCGTCGTGGGATGGAGGTTCTGACTCTGTGACGGCGCGGACATGTAGCTAAGCACGGCAACCACGCGCGGCAGAATGCCGGGAATTGCTTCATCCCAAAGCGCAACTCGTTGGACCAGCGAATTGTGGATGTCCACCTTCGCCGCCTCTTCGGTGGCTTGTTCCTGCAGGTAGTACTCGGGGAAATGATTGCCGCCGCCTGCGATGGCCACGCGTCCGAATTGGCGGCTGCGGTCCGGTCCGAACAGGCAAGTTCCACCGGCGCTGAAAGGCGAGAAACTCTTCCCTTTATAGTTGGCATTGAGTTTCTCCACGGCCGCGCGCCAGACATCGTAGACCGCGTCGTCGCCGCTGGTGAACTCATCCGCCAGGGCGCCGTCCATGAGATGGTGCCGATAGCCTATGCTCTCTGTCCAGGACTTGTACACCTCCTCGACGGCGTTTGGGTCGTCCGGACGCACGTACGGGGCTTCCGCATGTCCAAGCCACTTCCGGCCCGTTTCTTTCCACAGTCTGATATGCTCCTCCCGCGGATCATCGAACCCGACCATCACATTCACGTTGGCCAGGACGTATTTCTTGAGAAACTCCCAGTCGTACGGTCCGTGCGGAGCGATATAGGGGTTCCCGTTGTACATATAGTAGTGCAGCGCTGGAATCGAACGCACGATCAACTGCTGCAGCGGTTCCTCCGCGTTTGTCACGATGCGCAGCGTGTGGCGGCCCGCCTTCAAGTACTGCATGGCCTCTTCCGGTCTCACCCATTCCCGGGCCGGAAGAATCGGCTCTCTAGTCCCATCGAGCCGGACGCACGCTTTGCCCTCCATTGAGAAGAAGCACCATCCGTCGCGCGGGTTCATAAACGAGATCTCCCTGACGCCAAGAAGTCCGCGCTCCCGGGCATTCATCAGTTCGCTCACGAAATTGTTCAGCACCTTGATCTGCTGCTTCCCTCCCGGAAGAATGATGGCGCGACTGATCACGGAGAGGGACGGCTGGTTCCCCACGGCTCTGAACTCCGCGCGCAGCTCATAGGCCCCCCATGGAAGGCTGCCTGCGCGTGACTTCAAGTCAGTGGCTATCGCCGGGCCTCGGATTTCCTGGTTCAGCGCCAATTTGCCCGTCTCCTGCGAGAACAATCGAACGCTCAGGACCCCCGCTTTCCTTTGCTCCTCCGAGACGTTCAGCACAACATGCGCCAGGATTTCATTGCCGGTTTCGCCGCTCATTCCGAACATCCACGGGTTCTGCACTTTGACTTCCATCGTATACTCAACCGGGTTCGCCGCCGCGAGGGACTGCTCACGAGTCCTTCCGCCTTCCGGGTTCACGATGAATGATGCACTGCATCCCCCCATCGCTGCCGCCAAGAGCACCACACTCCAGAGTTCTCTCATGCCAAATCCTTGCCAACCATTCGCAACGCCCTTCTGTTCGCCGCCGACGAAGTGAATCGCCCTCCACTTACCGCATGCTCAACTCCTGCGGGAGGCGGGTCAGAGTCTCACAACCGGTCTCCGTTACAAGCACTGTATCGCCCATTGTCACGCCAAATTCTCCAATCTTGCGAAGAGAGGTGTTGATGTGAAAAACCATCCCGGCGCGCAATTCGTAGTCCGTCTCCTCGGTGATGTCTCCCAGGACCATGCAATCGTTTCCCATAGGAGGAAAGGCCAGCCCGACGGAGTACCCGTAGTAACCATGCCAGACCAGGTCCGGTGCGATGGCCCGCAACGCTTTGCCCGCGCGACGAGCCGCCTCGCGCGTGCTTGCACCGGACCGCAGATTCGCCATGGTCGTGGTCACACTCGCCTTACATGCTTCAAAGGCGCGGCAAACTTCTTCCGACGGCTGCCCAATCGAGACTGCCCGAAGCGCCGGAGCGGAGTATCGCTCGAAAGCGGCGCTGACTTCCATGAAGAGCACATCGCCGCGTTTCAGTCGCTCGCGCCGGAACGTCGAATGCGGTATTCCGGAGCGCCGCCCGGAGGTGATAACCGGCTGCAGGCTGAAATACTCTCCTCCATCAGAAACGATTTTCGCGTACGCCGCCGCCGCAATGTCGTTATCGGAGGCCCCTTCTCTTGCCGCCTGCATGCCCTCCAGCATCCCGGACGTCGTCAATTCCGCCGCCCGCTTCACGACGGCAATCTCCTCGACACTCTTCACCAACTTGATACTCTCGACCACCACAGCGGCATCCACCCATTGTGCCCCAGTCAGCCGTGTTCGAAGCACATGGAACTGCTGGCCGGTGAGGCCGAAATGCTCCGTCTCGCAACCGATCCGTCCTACGTCCCAACTGCGTTCCTTCATTAGCTGCGCCAAGCGCTCGATGGGCGAACTCGTAACTTGGTCCTGCACCCGATAGCGCACAATTTCACTCAGCGGGGAAAAGATATCCGCATTGTGGCTCTCGAAATCCGACGCGAACAGGACCGGTTCCCCTCTGAGCGGAACGATCAACGCATATACACCATATCCATACGAACCGATCGTCTGAAAACCGGACAGGTAGCAGATGTTTGAGAGGTTGCTCAGGACCAGCGCAGAAATCCCTTGTGCCGCCATCACTTCCTGCACTGTCTCCCATCTTCTCCGGTACTCTGCCGGACTGAATGACAGCCGTGTGAGCGAGCCCATAAGTTCTTCCCTTGCCCACCAACATAACAAATTTGAATGACATGCCCGGCAGATGTGACCGCAAGCATTTCCCTGGCACGGACGTACTGCGTCACCCATGCAGGCTCAATTACTGGCAGCCGTGCAGCTTCACGGGTTGTCGCAAGGCACTTCTGTCTGGTCAATTACCACTGCACAGCCCACCTCAACGACATAAGACCAGAACTTTAGGTTATAACGATTATATCAGTATGTGGATTCACATGTCAACTTCATGAATTCCTTCCTCATTGGCGATTCGGTCGTTCCACAGGGCGCCCCCCTTGCGGGCTTGGGACATACCCGCATCTCCGAGTATGCGTTCGATTTCGCGGAGTCCGCCCCTTCCCGTGGCCGGCGGCTTGCTCGTTCGAAACGCCACCCGCACACGCTCGCTAGCGTGCGAAGCCAGATTACGATTCTCCCCCATCCAACTCTCGTGCAGATGACAATAGAACATCTTCCTGCCAGCAGCACCACGCTCAGCAAACCTTCTACCGAGCACAACCCGCGCAACCAATCATGAGGCGTTGACGAAGAACCTGAGCCCGACGATGGCTTGGTCCACGCTTCCATATGCATTATCGCCGCCGACATGGCCAATGCAGAGAACTTCGCCATTTGCCATCTGGACGGAGCGCGGGTAATATGCCGCGCCTGGCTGAGTCCAACCCGCTTTGTTCGACGGCGGAGGAAGTTGGAAATTCGTCCAACGCTCTCCGCCGTCAGTTGTCCAGGCGATGCCGCTCGTGTCAATGTGCAGCACTGTTCCATCGCGCAGCAGCAGCAGTTCCGGGTGCCCGCTGGGCGGCAGTGGTGTTCCAGCAACAGATGTGGACTCCCACGAGGATCCTTTCTTCACCAACCGCGTCTGCCGGCGGCTTTGGCCAGGGTCTTTGGTGTCGAACCCCGGCACCGTTTCGGCCCGGATCATGATGAGAAGGTCGCCGTTCGGCAGTTCCGCCCAGTCAAACTCCTCCCCGTGAAACTCGCGGCGCTGCCGCTCCGGGCAGACGTACACTGGCCCCTGCCACGACTTGCCGCCATCCTCGGACAGGAAGAGCGCCTGGGTCATATCCTTACTCCACGCGTCACGAGTACTCTTGGAGTACTCGGTGAAGTACAGCCCGCAGCCCATGAGGAGGCGTCCGTCGCGAAGGGGCCGAATGCGCCGCGGCCACACCATCTGACCGGGATGGTCATAGAACAATTGCGATCTGCCCCAGGTTGCGCCCCCGTCTGTCGACCGCTGCAAATACCCGGTGCGCGGAATGTCATTGTACGGCAGATAAGGTCCAAACACGCCGCGAAGTATGGAACCGTCCGGTAGTGCTACCTCCGGCTCACAGGTGAAACCATTCAGGCACGTCTGGAAATGCTCTGAACCGGCCATTCTCCATGTGACGCCATAGTCAAAGCTTCGCAGATGGATCACCTGAAAGTCCAGCCCGGTCATGTCATACGCTTCGCCTTCGGGATGCCAGAGCGGCGGCCAGCTGAGACGTGTCCGCACCTCGGGCGGCGCCTTAGGACGTCCTTCGACCGGCCCGGTGGCCTGATGGAAAGAGCACATCACGCTGTTGTCCGGCATAGTCCAAAGGCCGCACCAACAGGTGTAGCCCGGGTATTGTGGCGAATGATAGATGAACGTACGTTTGACGTCGTGCAGTTGCATCCTTCTTTTCTCCTATAACAATGCCCTGGGTCCCACATGGTTCTGAACCGTATGGAACGGTCTGTGCCGTACGTACTCATGGTTTCCTGCGTCGGAGTTGAGTCCTGCAAACGCGTATTATACCCATCGGGAATTGCTCTTGCCCCTAGTATTGATAGGGACATTCTCCGTCCTATTCCCGGATCATTCTGCGCAACCAAACTGACGCCGTGGTGAACGACCCTCGTGCAGCCCTCGGCAGAGAATGATTGCTCACCAAAACATAATCGAGAAGGAACCACGTTGGGACGAATCTCATCCGCATGGCCTTGAAGCCAAGAGACTGCGCCTATCGGAAGTCTACTCCGCGCCGCGTCACAGCACTCGACATCAGGTCAGAAAAGCGAGTGAACGTACTTGCCAGGCACTTACCCGGAGCCCGTCCGGCCTTGCCCGCACATTTGACTAAGCCATAGTATAACGTTTATAACATATACCTAGAGAACGTACAATCGCAGTCGCGCCTAGCCGGGCCACCCTGTCAATCATCGCGACGGTCGTGCGACTGCTCTGTCGGGAAGTGACGCTCCAGAACAAGGTACGCTAATGCGAGTGGTCATTATGACGCAACCGCACCGCTACGCCACGTGGAGAGTACGGTGAGCATTCTGAAAATCAGACCGTATCAGCTCATGTGCATAGTCTGCAAGCTCGGCGAGGGTGCGACCGCTGACATGGGCAACCTCCGGCTCAACGAGATATTCCACGCTATCCGCGGGAATCCCCTCCTGCCGGTCCGCTTGCGGTGCAACGTCAACTCCCTCTTCCGTTTTCAGAATCCCGGACCCGCCGAAGACACGCCCGGCGGCGAACTCTTCAACGTCAAGCGAGACTTGGAAATCCTCATGCGTCTCGGCATGATGCCGGGCGATACGTGGCCGGCCACCGACTTGGTTCGCCGTCTGTACGAACACGTCAATACTACCCACGGCATCTGCGATTGCGACGGGCCATCCTCCCCGGAGTGGGCCGGTTGCCCACGCGCTGAAAGCGGGTTCTACGAAAAAGGCCTTGCACTCGGCTTTGACACTTTCATTCGGCGGCGGACCTTCGATGAGATGGAGCGCACGAAACGGGACTCCGCGCGAACTGTCTATGAGGCATCCACCCTGCGCATCCGCCCGCATCACCTCATGTGCATGACCTGCTTCTATGGGCGTATGGGGACCCTGGCGCCGATAGCGCCGGACAATCTCTATGAGCCGATAGACGTGATTCATCAGAACCCACAAATTCCGATCACGCTCGTCAACGGCTGCTGCATGGTCTGTCCGCCCTGTCCGGAGTACGACCCGGCCACGAATCTCTGCGCGGGATTCTGCTCCATGGGCCTTCGGGACGAAAGGAAGGACCTCGTGGTCCTTCAACGTATGGGTATGAAATATGGAG
>Ga0114951_10004053_pt1 | contig 14603 bp, 13 predicted proteins | sample AM7aDNAmetaG_FD_88677 | JGI IMG/M metagenome (GOLD analysis project Ga0114951, IMG submission 88677) | Freshwater microbial communities from Finland to study Microbial Dark Matter (Phase II) - AM7a DNA metaG | ecosystem: Environmental > Aquatic > Freshwater > Lake | place: Finland: Lake Alinen...
CGAGACAGCACCCGCTAAAAAACCGATTGGCCAGAATCCTTGCGTACCGTCTGATTCTGGTGCCATAGGTGTCACCGATGATGGCCAGGGAGTTATGGCAGAAAGTTGATGGATGACTTTCAGCCCTTTGCAGAGTTTTTCCAATGCAGTGTAAAACGTTAATGGTTATAAGTTTATATGAGTCCTGTTTTCTCGTCAAGCCCGAGTATAATATTCATGTTCTGGACTGCCTGTCCGGCAGCACCCTTCAGAAGATTATCGAGGGCCGACACAATAAGCAGTGAACCGCTTTCGGTTACTCTGGCGATATGAATATCGCAGAAATTGGTATAAACCACATGTTTAATCTCTGTCATTGTGTCGCGCACCCTTATAAAAGGAGCGTGCTTATAAAAGTTGTGGTAAAGTTTCATGATCTGTTCTTCCTCAGCAGGACTGTCGAGTTGGATATTAAGAATGCTGTAAATGCCTCTGACCAGTGAGCCAATCATTGGTGTAAAGGTGAAATCAAAAGAGGGTGTCTTGGTAGAAGTTCCGAGAGCCTGCATGATTTCAGGGGTATGCTGATGGACACCAACTTTGTATGCTCTTATATTTTCACTCATTTCTGAAAATGAAAGCTCGGTTTTGTTGCTTCGTCCTGCACCGGATATACCGGATGTGGAGGTACAATTGATGGCCCGAACTTTGATTGAACTCTCTGTGCCGAGAAAAAGTGGAGCAACCCCAAGAATGATACTGCTCGCATAACAACCGGGATTACTGATCGCTTTTTCTCTCATGATTTCCTCGCGGAACAACTCAGGCATGCCGTAGGTCATAAAGGCTTCAGGAGATTTTGCTTGTTTATAAAACTCTTTATGCTCTTCTGGATTTTTCAGTCTGAAATCACCGGAAAGGTCAATTACGATTTTTCCTGCCTGTACAAGGGAGGGGACAAGTTGAAGGGCCTCGCCATGGGGCAGGGCGAGAAAATAGATATCGCTCTCTGTTTCTCCGCTGTATAGCTGGTAGGCCTTGTCGCAGCCAAGAGCAGGATACAGGTCGGATACACAGTTTCCGACCTGCGAAAAAGCGTAAAGCTTTTTGAGTTCAACATTAGAATGACGAAGCAACAGACGCGTTAGCTCAGCTCCGGAATAACCTGAAGCGCCGATAATCGATACTGAATATTTTTTCAAACAATCTGATACAAATGACGTCATCTTGGGAATATGTTACATGCAGAAATTTTAAGAAAAAAGGATATAATTGAATCGGATTAAATGAGATGCAAAAAATTGCAATATCTTTCCTCGTTATTTATTTATCCTGATCGATGGATAAATATTCAGAATGCGGAAATATTAAGCTTTTTTGATTGATTTTCAAGGATTGAAAAGGTTTTTTTTCGAGTTTGTAACATTACAATGCGTTTTATGCCAACATATTTTTTCTCCGTATGTTAGCCCTTAACCTGCCAGATAGCTTCTTTATCCTAAATCATAAAATTTATGTCCTTCAGATATAGATTCTGTCACAGAACAAGATTCAAGGTTATCAACCCCTTGTTACTTTTTTTTTCGATCTTTTTTTTGCTGAACTGCACCAAGCAGCCAGATGAGGAAACCGCCCGTAGCGGCCAGATGACGCTTTCAGTCGATAGGCAGCTTGTGGATATTGCCAGAATTCAGACCGATATGTTCAGCTGTTATTATCCTGAAGCACATATAAAATGTATGCCAGTCAGTTCTACAAATTCTCTCAAGCTTCTTCTTGAACATAGTGTAAGGGCCGCATTGATAGAGGGGCAACCTGATTCCGCTGAGGATTCGCTTTTTGCAAAACAGAAACTTTCACTACGCCGCGAGCCCATTGCTCGCGATGCCATTGTGTGCATTGTTAACTCCCGAAACTCTGCCAAAACGATCTCACTCGAAGAGCTTGATTCACTGTTTTTTGCAAGAAAGAAAAAGGGGATGACCCCAATTATTGAGGATGATTACCGACTTCACTCACTTTTTGCTGCTTCAATTGGAAAAAAAAGAACAAATTTGAGCGCTTGGAGATGCAGCAGCAACACGGAATTGATTATGCGGGTTTCTGTCGACAGCAATGCTGTCGGTCTGCTTTTCAGCTCATCGCTCGACAGGGGGCTTAATGATATCGAACTTAATTCAGCAAAAAAGCCGCATAACACACGGGTTCTTCCACTTTCAAGAAAATCCGGCAGAGCTCCGGCATATTTGCCGACTCAGCAACATATATTTGAAGGCAACTATCCTCTTGTTACGACTCTTTACTATGTATATTATCCCGGAGATGCGCTTGCCGCAGGTTTTGGCGCATGGCTTGGCCGCGAGGGACAGAAGGCATTCGAAAGAAGTTTTTTCGCTCCATGCAAGCTTGTTGAAAGGACTATAATTCTAAAATAAATATATGGGTAGTACTCGTTATACTATAAAGAAAATCTCTCCATTACAGGCCATTGTCTTTACCGGAACAATCAGTCTTCTCATTATTATCGCCGGGACTGTAGGTTTTTTTTTGACGCAGCACACTGTGCTTGAAAAGGTAAAAAAAAAACAGGCATGTTACCTTGACCTTGTTGATTTCAGGGGTAAACTCATTGAGTTCGGTCTTTCAAGGAACCTTGAACAATCCCCGCATGTTGCCCATAACTCCGAAGTCCTGTTTTTGGTATACGAAAAACTTCTTCTTCAGATGCAAAACGCAGGGCTTCAGCCTTTTGCTTCAATCCAAACAGCAAGAGAGAGTTGGCCAGCACAGCTTACAGGAGAAAACCTCGAGCGCTTCAAACTTAAACTGGATCAAAGTATTGAAAAAGCTAAAATTGAATCAAATGAAGCCGCAGTGAAACTGGTTGTTATCAACGAGTTTTTTCTTTTTTTCATTTTGGCAGTATTGCTTACTCTTAGTATTACTGCTGGATGGCTTCTCCACAACAATTACCGGCAGACACTTATTCCTCTTGCCCAGCTTGTCGGACAACTGAAACTTCTCAACAGAAACATACCTGAGAGTATTCACGATACCGCTGAGGAGATGAAAAAGGAGCTGACTGAAACAGAACACTCCAGTGATATTACCCAAATTACCAAGTCAATCATGAGTTTTTGCGGAGATATTGAGGCAAAAAACAAAAAGCTTGATGAAATATATATTCGGGATGAAAAGACAAACCTTTACAACTACCGCCATTTCAAGGAACATCTTATTATTGATGTCGAACGGGCAAAGCGCCTTAGTGACACTGTCTCTCTCGCCATGATTGATATTGATCACTTCAAGCGTTACAATGATACAAATGGACATGTTGCCGGAGATAAAGCACTTAAAATTCTGGCGAATATCATCAGCAGTCAATGCAGGGCTTATGATGTACCAGCAAGGTTTGGCGGAGATGAGTTTGCCCTTCTTTTTCCAAAAACAGGAACTGGAACTGCTCGGGACATCGCTGAGCGTCTGCGCAAGATTATCAGCGACGAACCTTTCCTGCATGAGGCGGGGAAATCTGTCGGAGAGTTTACTGTCAGTATCGGTATAGCAACATTCCCTGGCGATGCTCTTGACTGGACCACCCTTATCAGCAATGCCGACAGGGCCCTCTACAAGGCAAAAGCTGAAGGCAGAAATAACGTTGTGGTTTTTCAGTCAATGGAAATCCCGAGTACGCCTGGATGAAGCCCGAGTTTTACATTGCAAGGCGCTTTGCATTCAAACAGCGTTCTACATCAAAACCTACCTTTATTGTTATGGTTGCGATAGCTGGTATTGCCGTAGGAACTGCTGCCCTGATTCTGACACTCTCTATTGTTAACGGATTTGCTCACAGTGTTGAAAACAAGCTTATCAGTTTCAGCGCTCACCTGCAGATTCGTCATCCTGACGAACAACTTTTTCAGGAACGCCGCACTGATCGTGCAATAATAGCAGGTCAGATAAATATTGCAGAGGTCTCACCCTTTCTTGAAAAAAGTTTTATACTCCGGAGCCGCAACACAGATGGAATTGGAACCTGGCTTAGTAAACCGGTTCGTCTCAAGGGAATCAAAAATGAGCAGCGAGAATTTTTCCTGAAAAAATTCTTGAGACAGGGGAGCCCTGTCTTACCTGATCATGGTGAAGGAATCTCACTCTATGCTGGACAGACGCTGGCCGAAAATCTCAATCTCAAGGTCGGCAAAAAGGTTATGCTTGTAGGGCTTGGAGGTGACTCTTCTGGTAAAAAACTTATTGCCGGTAATAAAAACATTGTTGACTTGTTCTCCACTCTTGACCTTGAGATCGGTGTTATCCGGGGGATCTACGATACGGGGCTTCAGGAGGGGTTTGATGATTTTATTGTGGTCGCAGATTTAAAAGAGCTTCAACAACGATTTAATCCCATGATGATCAGTGGTTATGATGTAAACGTGTATAACCTTGATCAACTGCCAAAAACTTTGAAGGTGGTCAACGATGCTCTTGGATTTCCATTTTATGGATTTACCATCTTTGACCGGTATGCAAATCTTTTTGAATGGCTTAAGCTCCAGAAAAATATTACACCGTTGCTGATTGTAACCATTACCATCGTAGCAGTCTTCAACATCATCTCAACTCTGCTGGTGCTGATTATCGAAAAGACCCGAGAAATAGGGATGCTTAGTGCTCTCGGACTTGAACCAGGCAAAATCAGCAAAGTTTTTATGGCACAGGCTTTTCTTATCTCTCTCTCAGGAATTGCTGCTGGCAATATCATGGCTATCTCCCTCTCGCTTTTTGAAATGCGTCATCATTTCATCACCCTGCCTGAAAAAAGCTATTTCATCAAATATGTTCCACTATTGATCGATCCGGTTGATTATGTCCTGGTTTCTTTGGCCGTGATGGCTCTAACTTTGCTGTTTGCCTTTATTCCGGCTCGCATTGCCGTTTCTCTGAAACCAGGAACTGCATTGGGGACTTAAAATCAATGTTATTACTACTTGTATGAAACCCGGTTTTTGGATTGCTCAACGATTCAGTTTTGCCCGCAAACGTTTCAGAATTATCAATATTATTTCGGCCATAAGTCTTGCAGGAATTATTATTGGGGTAAGCACCCTCCTTGTCGTCATGAGTGTTTTGAACGGCTTTCAAAAACTCGCACGTGATCTTTTTATTACTATCGACAGTCCGGTACAGCTTGTTCCTCTTGACGGTCGGACAATCAAAGTATCCGATAATCTTCTGCTGGAAATAAGAGCATTGGAAGGAGTTGAATCTGCTGAACCGTTTGCTGAAGGAGAGGCTGTTATGGCAAGCCAGGATAAAAGTGAACTGGTTATTGTTAAAGGCCTCAGTGAACCAGCACATTTCAGGTTAATGCGCCAGATCCATGTAACCCGTCCATTTTTTACTACAGAAACCATTTCCGTTGGAGAACTTTTAGCTTACCGAACAAACCTTTACACCTTCAAGGGAGTAAAGATTTTCAGTCCGGAACTGATCTCTTTAGGGCTGGAGTCGTTATCACAACCTTATTTTATTCCTGCACTTAGTATTCCTGAAACAACAATTTCATCACTCTTTTCCTTGCAGAAGGTATTTGATGACCGATATGTGCTGACCTCAGACCAGTTTGCCCAGCACATTCTGCTGTTTGGCAAGAAAGAGTATTCGGGTATTGATATCAGGGGAAAGGACGGCGAATCCCGCTACATCGTCACAAACCACCTCAAAGAGTGGCTTGCACGAAGTCCCTTTAAAACAGCCTTAAAGGTAAGGACTCTCGAAGAAAAATACAGCAATATTTTTGCCGTGATGCAGCTTGAAAAATGGATGAGTTTCAGTATTCTGATGCTTATAATTCTTGTTGCTGCCCTAAGCCTGACCGGTGCTCTTGCCATGACAGCTATCGACAAACAGCGAGAACTTTTCTACCTTCGCTGTCTGGGTTTGGAAAAACCACAGTTCATGTCAATCTTCATTATTCAGGGAGGAATTACGGGATTTGCAGGCACTACCGCAGGCATAGTTATTGCATGGAGTGTATGCAAGTTTCAGGAACTTTATAGCTTTGCACACCTCCCATCAAAAAGCGCCTTTATCATTGATTCCTACCCCATCAACATGCAGGTCGGTGATTTCATCACTGTAGGAATCACATCAATCCTGCTTTGTTTTGCTGTCAGTCTCTATCCTGCACGAAAGGCGGCATTGATTGCTACAAGCCGCTCTCTTGATCTGAAGACGAACTGAAGAAAAGCTTTCTGAACACAACCATCTCGGATTTAGTAAAACCTTTGGACAAGTAGAATTGCTGTGCCGAGTCATTATCCTTATCGGTCAGGAGTGTTATGCGCCCGAATCCTTCTCGGCGAGCAAAATTAACAGCATAATCAATCAATAGGGAACCAAGACCTTTACGTTGCAAAGCAGGTGCCACAACCATGTCCTCCAAGAGAGCGGCTTTTCTTCCAAGAAAAGTACTAACTGTAAATAACAGCAGAACCATTCCCTGAATGATCCCATCAACTTCACCGACAAATATCTGACCAAGCTCAGGATTATTGATTATCATCAAGAGTCCCCTCGACTGTACTTCAGCATCAGGGGTAAACTCATGCTCTTGGCTGAACAGGATTCCAAGAAGCTCGACGCACCTCGGCACATCTCTGTCAACCGCTATTCTTATAGCAACCATTTTTTTAATCAATTATCGAAATATAATCTCTCTATTTTCGGCTACACAGGGAAGTAAGTTCATGATAATTAACCGTACTTTCAAATCCGGTCGGCATAAAATCATCTTATGGAAAGCAACCGCTTAATTTCAAATTTCTGGTAAGCACAATTTTTCTGCTTGTACATCCCCCTGTATTGCTCTATACTTGTGCTCTGTTTTTTTCGGAATAACCTACACTATCAATGTTTACCATAACCAATCCATCCCAAACATGGACGCATTCTGGCTTTCACTTGTCATGATTTTTCTGGCTGAACTTGGCGACAAAACCCAGCTTGTAGCGCTTACTCTTGCAACCTGTTACAACACCGGTGTTGTCTTATGGGGAATTTTTTGGGCCACCCTTGCCGTGCATGTGTTTTCAGCCGGGATTGGCTGGTTTATTGGCGATAAGCTGCCGACCGAATGGATCAAATTTGTCGCGGGCATTGCCTTTATTGTTTTCGGTTTCTGGACTCTGCGCGGTGACACGCTTGATGATGACGAGGAGAGCTGCAAAACCGGTATTCACCCCTTCTGGCTAGTTTTTTCAACATTCTTCATGGCCGAGCTTGGAGACAAAACCATGCTCTCAACCATAACTCTTGCATCAACTCATCCCTTTCTTCCTGTCTGGCTTGGTTCAACCATCGGGATGGTTATTTCTGATGGTCTTGCCATTGTTGCCGGAAAAATGCTGGGAGCTAGGCTGCCCGAAAACATCATAAAAATCGGGGCCGCCGCGATCTTTTTCCTTTTTGGAATCTTCAGCATGTATGAAGGTGGCTTTCATTTTGCCCTTTACCAATGGGGAATTGCAATTGCATTTATTTTCCTTATGGGTTATATTTTCCTTCGGAAACCAAAATCATGTCCGAGTTGAGGATCTGGTGGCAAAAAAGATGCAGATTCCTGCGATCATCATGAGAAAACAAAGCACCTGACCCATCGAAAAGTTCAACAGCACAAAACCGAGCTGGGCATCAGGTTCACGAAAATATTCGATAAAAAAGCGAACAAATCCGTAACCGAAAAGGTAGATCGCTGAAAGAAATCCAGTAAACACGGATTTTTTGCGAAGAAGCCATAGGACAACAAAAAGTACAATTCCTTCGAAAAATGCTTCATAGAGCTGCGAAGGGTGTCGGAGTTCGTTTGTTGGGGCGAGCGGAAAGTACATGCCGATGGAAGCATCTGTTACCCTTCCATACAGTTCACCATTGATGAAATTACCAAGACGACCAAAAGTATAGCCAAGAGGAATCGATGGAATAAACAGGTCAAATGTTTCAAAAAAGCCTCTTTTCTGAGAACGGGTAAAAACCAGCAGAGCAATAACAACACCGATCACCCCGCCATGATAGGACATGCCGGAAATACCGGAAAAATGGCATCCCCCTGGAGATGATGACCAGGGAGTGATACTGCCGAGAGGATCAGTCAGAAATGAGTTCATTCCGTAAAACATTATATAGCCAAGACGTCCACCAACTACAACGCCAACCATAGACCATGTCAGAGCATCACCGACAAAAGAGTGTTCAAAAGAAAGCTTTTCGGTGTTGACGCGATAACTGGTCAACATATAGACGATACTAAAAGCGATAATGTACATCATGCCGTACCAGCGAAGGGCAAATGAACCGACCGAAAAGATTACAGGATTCATTTGTGACGGCAAATAGTGCCACCAAAGCAAAAAATCATTCATGAACGTATTTTTTTTGATGGTTAGATTGGATTATATATAAATATAGTTAACTTAAAATCTTGCACTTTTCTGTGTAGTTATTATACCCATTAACATACAAACACCGATAGTATGGCTAAGATACTTGAAGGGCCAGCCATGAAACTATTCAACAAATGGGGCATTCCCGTGCCAAATTATGTTGTTATCATGGACCCAGACCGCCTTGCGCAGCTTGGGGAAGCTAATAAATGGTTGAGAGAATCAAAACTCGTTGTGAAAGCTCATGAAGCGATCGGGGGGCGGTTTAAGCTCGGACTGGTCAAACTTGGACTTAATCTCGATGGGGCGCTTGAGGCAGCAAAAGAGATGATCGGGCGTGAGATTGGCACATCGGTCGTCCGTCAGGTTATTGTTGCTGAAATGCTTGACCATGATGAGGAATATTATTTATCCATTGCCGGAAACCGTGATGGTAGCGAGCTTCTCCTTTCCAATAAAGGTGGGGTAGACATTGAAGAAAACTGGGATACCGTAAAACGGCTTTTTATTCCTCTTGATGAAACGCCTAGTATTGAGCGTATTACAGAATCGGCTATTGAGGCTGGATTTATCGGTGAAATTGCTGAACGCGTAGCTAAAATTGCTTCACGCCTCATTCTTTGTTTTGACAACGAAGATGCTCAGTCTATTGAGATTAATCCGCTTGTCATACGCAAGAGTGATATGCGATTTGCTGCCCTTGATGCAGTCATGAACGTCGATTGGGATGCGCGTTTTCGACATGCCGACTGGGATTTCAAACCGGTATCAGAAATCGGACGTCCTTTCACTGAAGCAGAACAGCAGATTATGGATATCGATGCCCGCATCAAGGGATCGGTAAAGTTGGTTGAGGTTACTGGCGGAGACATTGCCCTGCTTACTGCAGGCGGCGGTGCCTCAGTCTTTTATTCAGATGCTGTAGTAGCAAGAGGCGGTTCTATTGCTAATTATGCTGAGTATTCGGGGGATCCCCCTGACTGGGCAGTCGAGGCCCTGACAGAGACCATCTGCAAACTGCCACACATCAGACATATTATTGTTGGCGGTGCCATTGCCAATTTTACGGACGTCAAGGCAACTTTCAGTGGGATTATCAATGGATTCCGGGCGAGTAAATCCAAGGGATACCTTGAAAATGTAAAAATCTGGGTAAGACGCGGCGGACCAAATGAAAATCAGGGACTTGCCGCAATGAAAAAGCTGCAGGAAGAGGGATTCGATATCCATGTTTACGATCGCAGCATGCCTATGACCGATATTGTCGACCTTGCCTTGAATTCATAAGGTTGAGCGTTATCGCAGTTGAACCCCAAAGAGAAACTTTTAACATATTAAACCGTAAAGAATCGTGAGTATATTAGCAAATAAGGATACACGAGCGGTCATCATTGGCGGTATTGCTGGGTTGAATGCTGCAAAGCGGATGGCCCAGTTTGACTTTCTTGTCAACCGGCCGCTGACAGTACAGGCATTTGTTTACCCTCCTGAAGAAGGCCAGCATAAGGAGATTTACCGTGGTGGTGAGCTAAACAACGTTACCGTCTACGGTTCTCTCGAAAATGCCCTTGCAGAAAACCCTCAAATCAATACCGCACTTATCTATATCGGTGCCTCCAGGGCATACCATTCAGCCAAGGAGGCCCTTGATGTAAAAGGAATCAAGCTGGTGACCATGATTACCGAAGGGGTTCCGGAAAAAGATGCTAAAGCACTCCGCAAATATGCACTTGAACAGGGTAAAATATTTAACGGACCCTCTTCAATCGGTATCATGACAGCAGGCGAGTGTCGACTCGGCGTTATTGGCGGAGAATTCAAAAACCTTAAACTTTGTAATCTTTATCGTCCAGGTTCTTTTGGTGTCATTACCAAATCAGGAGGCCTCTCCAACGAAGCAATGTGGCTTTGCGCCCAGAACGGAGATGGCATTACTTCTGCAGTTGCTATCGGTGGAGATGCTTATCCCGGTACAGACTTTGTTACCTACCTCCAGATGTTCGAAAACGACCCCGAAACCAAGGCAGTTGTTATTATCGGTGAAGTCGGTGGAACACTTGAAGAAGAAGCTGCGGAATGGTATGGCCGCGAAAAACGCCGGATCAAACTGATTGCTTCAATTGGCGGTACCTGTCAGGATGTGCTGCCCCAAGGAATGAAATTTGGCCATGCCGGGGCAAAAGAAGGCAAGAAAGGCCTTGGATCTGCACGCTCGAAAATAAATGCGCTTCGTGAAGCAGGAGCCCTCGTTCCTGACACATTCGGTGGTTTGAGCAAGGCAATCAAACAGGTCTACCTGGAACTGCAGGCAACTGGTATCATAAAACAGGAACCGGAACTTGACGAAAAATTGCTGCCAGTACTTCCACCTAGTGTTCAGGAAGTTATGAAACAGGGAGAAGTTATCGTTGAGCCACTGATTCGTACCACCATTTCTGATGACCGCGGCGAAGAACCTCGTTACGTTGGCTATGCTGCCTCTGAACTTTGTGAGAAGGGATACGGTATTGAGGACGTCATCGGGCTTTTGTGGAACAAGAAACTTCCATCAAAAGAAGAGTCTGAGATTATCAAGCGCATTATCATGATTTCAGCAGATCACGGTCCTGCAGTTTCTGGAGCATTTGGTTCCATTATAGCTGCATGTGCAGGAATCGATTTGCCACAGGCCGTCTCAGCAGGTATGACCATGATTGGCCCGAGATTTGGTGGCGCCGTGACTAATGCAGGAAAGTATTTTAAATACGGTGTCAAAGAATATCCCAACGACATTCCTGGATTTCTGAACTGGATGAAGCAGAATGTTGGTCCGGTACCTGGTATTGGGCACAGAGTGAAGAGCGTTAAAAATCCTGATAAACGGGTAAAATATCTGGTTGAGTATGTTACAAACCAGACCACGCTGCATACCCCTTGTCTCAACTATGCTCTTGAGGTTGAAAAGGTCACAACCGCCAAAAAAGACAACCTTATTCTGAACGTTGATGGCACAATCGGCTGTATTCTTGTGGATCTTGATTTCCCGGAATACTCACTGAACGGTTTCTTCGTTTTGGCAAGAACAATTGGTATGATTGGTCACTGGATCGATCAGAACAACCAGAATGCTCGTCTCATCAGGCTTTACGACTACCTGATCAACTATGCGGTGAAGGAAGAACGAGAAGTGCCGGAAAAAAAGTAATCTACATCCAAAACAAAAGGCGGAAACTTAAATTTCCGCCTTTTGTCATTTGTGTAGTTATAAAGCTGGATCTTGAAAAAATAGTGAGGAATCTATAACACCATTTTTTTTAAATAGTTACAGTAATTTTTTGCGTAAAAGCCACTATAGCGTAAAGGATTCATTTTCAGAATTACCGGCTTTATGCATTTTTTGTTTGACAAGTATAATTAATTACGTTAAACTTGGAACAGAAGTTGGTCAATGGTTGACTGATCGCTATTCAAGTAATTTGTGCCTTGGTTACTTGCCGGTATCTCTACCTATCAATGCACATGTACACTGAGACTAAACAATGAATATTTACATCGGTAATCTGGCTTATACTGTTTCTGAAGATGATCTTCGTGATGCGTTCTCCGAGTTCGGAGAGGTTGCAAGCGCAAGTATCATTAATGACAAATTTTCAGGCCGTTCCAAAGGTTTTGGATTTGTTGAAATGCCCAAAGACAGTGAAGCTCGTGAAGCTATTGAATCAATGAATGGCAAAGATTTGAATGGCAGAACTGTAACAGTCAACGAAGCAAAGCCTCGCGAAGAAAGAGCACCAAGAAGAGATCGCTATTAAGCTTTCTGGTTATTATTACCAAACCCCGGACAGAACGAAAGTTTTGTCCGGGGTTTTTAGTTTTAGTGTCAATTACTTTACATAATATATATTATAAAACAAATAAGGGGGACTAAAAACAACCAGCTCCACCTAACCGGAGAGCCTTTCAGCAGGTGGCACACCGTAAACCTTTTTTGATCTGACGAAAAGCTATTCGCCATCAGCTTTAAGGCTTTCACTCACCGCCTGCTTGAACTCGCGCGAAATTTTGAAGGCTGGAACGTTTTTGGGGTCAACGGTGACCTTTTCTCCAGTTCTCGGGTTTCTTGCCTGACGCAGATTTTTGTGTCGAATATTAAATGAGCCAAACCCTCTGATCTCAATTCGTTTACCAGCTTTCAGAGAATCTATAATGCTTTCAAACAAACAGTTAACAACCGATTCTGTTTCATTTTTTGTTAAGCCGGTTTTGTGAGCAATTGCATTGACCAGATCAACTTTTGTGGTTGTAGTTCCCATGGCGATGTAAATCGTTAAAAGTTATGGTGAGTGGTGAGAACTATTCAAGTTACAATTCTTTAGCAGGATTCTTACGCATAAAAAGAATGATAGTTCACTATTTCAACAATGCTTTCCCTTTTGCTGTCAGACGGTATTTTTGTGAACGGCTGTTAGGCTTTTCCGGAATGGTGTAGGCAAGTAACCCGGAATCCCTCAAGCGCGGGAGTGCTTTGCGTAGATTACCACTTAATTGCTTGTGCCCGAGCGCAGCAGCAATTCCTGCTGATGAGAGGGGTTTATTTGCGCACAAAGAAAGAATATCCAGATCAACCTGCACTCTTACTTGTGCCTCAATTCTCGCTTTACTACATTCTCTAACTTGTGCTTTATTTTGCGACTCTACTTGTGCTTCACCGCATAATGCTTGTGCCTTATCTTGTGCTTTAGCCGCAAAGACGGGAACTGGAGCTGCCAGATATACTGTCAACCGTATACGCATACCGACCTCCATAATCTGCGGTTCGGGCAATCCAAGCGTTAACGCTTCTCGGAAGATGGAGTGTATACCACTACCCCACCGCTCAACAAAATTCAGCTCACGGAAGACTCGGGCAATGACATGGTTACGGATTCTCGATGTACCTTCTCTTATGGTCTCAATGGTCATGCATGGAAGGAGTATGCCAGGATTTTCTATTTCAACCCGGTCATCAAAAAAAGCAATACGGATCGGAGCACCTCGTCTGGAGTAGTCGGCATGAAGCAGTGCATTGATAACGCCCTCCCTCAATAGAGAGAGCGTTATTGATGCCTCTTGCAAAGCGTATTTTTTAAGAAATATCATACTGCTCTCAACAGCCAGAGGCAGGTGGTCATGAATATCGATCGAATCAAATAAGACCGCCCTGTCGGTCCCTGTATATCGACTGCATTGTATCCATGCATCGGAAAAGTGGAGTGAACGCTCTTTTCCAAAGAGTAAAATCGCGCCTCTGGTTGGAACCAGTCTTCTCTGGTATGAGGTGAGGAGCTTTATAGTAACCAGTGCTTGTTCGTCCAGTTTCCAGTCTCCAGCAAAACATTTCTGGACTGCGATCAGGTCAAGATCATCTTTGCTAAGGTCGGGCATGGGCATTTCATCATAGGATATACCCTCTGCCGACCGACCCAGTTCAGCGATCAATGAGGTGTCGGCAGGGATATTTGATGTGCCAATGCGGATATAGACACCCTGTTCGTGCCCTTCAGCTTTCAGCCAGTGGGGACGCAAAGCGCTCACAAAAACCTCTAACACCAGCAGAGTTGTATCGTGGATGGTAACAAGTTCTATATTGCAAACCAAGTGAGGGGTAATGAAGTCTGCAATGAGGCTCCGAAGCCTCTCCTCTTCATCGAGAGGAGCTTTCACACCAACAATCTGTCTGTCATCGCCAATGCCGATAACCAAGCGCCCACCCGCAGTATTGGCAAACGCCACCAGGGTTTTCATCAACAGTGTCGGTGAAACACTATCCCTTTTGAATTCAAGTGTTTTACCTTCAGGCTTGGTGAGGAGACGTTCCAACATAAGAAACAGTTAACCGCATAATAAGACCTTGCACTCTTGCATCCTTATGTTGCAAGAGAAAGGCAGACAATCATAACAACACAAAGTAAACAATGAAGATAAGCACACAATAAGATCTTCCCTACATTCCCAGAAAAGCCTTCTTGACCTCCTGGTTATTGAGAAGCTCTTCTCCGGTTCCTGTCAGAACAATCCTGCCAATTTCGATAACATAACCCCTCTGACTGATACTCAATGACTGATAGACATTCTGCTCGACAAGAAGCACCGTTACTCCACTGCTATTAATCGTGCGAATGGCGCCGAAAACGATCTCGGTGAAGAGGGGTGACAGTCCCA
>Ga0114951_10004054_pt1 | contig 14602 bp, 10 predicted proteins | sample AM7aDNAmetaG_FD_88677 | JGI IMG/M metagenome (GOLD analysis project Ga0114951, IMG submission 88677) | Freshwater microbial communities from Finland to study Microbial Dark Matter (Phase II) - AM7a DNA metaG | ecosystem: Environmental > Aquatic > Freshwater > Lake | place: Finland: Lake Alinen...
ACTGAGTCCTTGTCCAAGACCGGCGTGGCGCCAATGCAGGAATTGGACGACGACCGCGCCACGGTGCATGGAGCCGAAGCCGCCGTCACGGCCGCGCAAGCCCAAGTGGCTGCCGCGCAGGCTGCGATCAAGGCTGCGCAGGCGCAGGTGGCCGGCGCGAATTCCGGCGTCACCGCCAGCCAGGCGACCGTTGCCCGCGTGGAGGCGGACATCGTTGACAGTCAGCTCAAGTCACCGCGCGATGGCCGTGTGCAATACCGCGTCGCGCAGCCCGGCGAAGTTCTGGCCGCTGGCGGCAAAGTTCTAAACTTGGTTGATCTCAACGATGTCTATCTGACTTTTTTTCTACCGGAAACTGCGGTTGGCAAAGTGGCGCTGGGCAGCGAGGTGCGGGTGATCCTCGATGCCGCGCCACAGTATGTGATTCCGGCGCAAGTTTCCTTTGTTGCCACGGTCGCGCAGTTCACACCCAAGACGGTGGAAACGGCTACCGAACGACAGAAGCTGATGTTCCGGGTCAAGGCGCAGTTCAGTCGCGAGCTGCTGCAAAAAAATTTGAAACTGGTGAAGACAGGTTTGCCCGGGGTGGCGTGGCTCAAACTCGACGCGAAAGCACAATGGCCGGCGAATCTGGCGCTCAAGGTGCCGGAATGAACCTGGCACAGCCCAACCCCGCGCCCGTCGCCCGACTGACGGATGTCAGTTTGCGCTACGGTAAAACCGTGGCATTGGCGGGTGTGACTCTCGACATTCCGCTAGGATGCATGGTTGGGTTGATTGGTCCAGATGGCGTTGGCAAATCCAGTTTACTATCACTGCTCGCGGGAGCGCGGGCGGTGCAGCAGGGAAAAGTCGAAGCGCTCGGCGGCGACATGGCCAGCACGCGCCATCGTGGGACAGTTTGCCCACACATCGCTTATATGCCGCAGGGTCTCGGTAAAAATCTGTATCCGACGTTGTCCGTCGAGGAGAACCTGCAATTCTTCGGCCGCCTCTTCGGTCACGATGCCGCCGAACGACGACGACGCATCGACGAATTGTGCCGTAGCACGGGCTTGACCCCGTTTCTGACGCGTCCAGTCGGCAAACTATCCGGCGGCATGAAGCAAAAACTGGGTTTGTGCTGCGCGTTGATTCACGATCCGGATTTGCTGATTCTGGATGAGCCAACCACGGGTGTGGATCCATTGGCGCGCGCGCAATTTTGGGAACTCATCCAGCACATCCGTGATGAGCGCACCGGCATGAGCGTGATCGTGGCCACCGCTTATATGGACGAGGCGGAGCGCTTCGACTGGCTCGTGGCGATGACTGCCGGCAAGGTTCTTGCCACCGGCACACCCGCTGAATTGCTCACCCAGACTCACACGAAATCGCTCGACGCGGCATTTATTGCTTTGCTGCCCGAGGCCGAACGGCGCGGTCATCGCGAGGTGACGATCCCGCCGCTCGCTGACGAAAGCAAAGCCCAGGTTGCCATCGAGGCCACGGATCTCACCATGCGCTTCGGCGATTTTGTCGCGGTGGATCATGTCAGCTTCCGCATTCAGCGCGGCGAGATCTTCGGATTCATCGGCTCCAACGGCTGTGGCAAATCCACGACGATGAAGATGTTGACCGGGTTACTGCCGGCCACAGAGGGTCGCGCATCGTTGCTAGGTCATGAGGTCGATCCGAAGGACATCGCCACGCGCCGTCGCGTGGGTTACATGTCCCAATCGTTTTCGCTCTATTCGGAATTATCCGTGCATCAGAACCTTGTGCTACACGCGCGTTTGTTCTCGGTTCCGAAGGCTGAAATCCCGGCGCGCGTGGCCGAAATGGTTCAGCGCTTCGGGCTGGCCGATGTGCTCAACGCGATGCCCGACAACCTGCCGCTCGGCATCCGCCAGCGCCTGTCACTCGCGGTCGCGATGGTCCACAAACCGGAGCTGCTGATTCTCGACGAGCCGACCTCGGGCGTGGATCCGATCGCCCGGGATCGCATCTGGCAATTGATGATTGATCTCTCGCGCAACGACCACGTCACAATTTTCGTCTCCACGCATTTCATGAACGAAGCCGGGCGCTGTGATCGCATTTCGCTAATGAACGCCGGCAAAGTCTTGGTCACTGATGTTCCCGCCGCATTGGTGAGTCAGCGCAAGGTTGCCACGTTGGAAGAAGCTTTCATCAGTTATCTCAAAGACACCGATGCGAATGACGCGAACAAATCAGTTAGTGAGCCGAAGTCATCACCGCCCGCCCCAACGGTCGTGCCGGCGCGCCGACAAATATTCAGCTTCGCTCGTGCCTGGAGTTACAGCCTGCGCGAGACGCTCGAACTGCGGCGCGATCCGGTGCGCGCCACGATGGCGTTACTGGGAACAGCCATCCTGATGTTCGTCTTCGGTTACGGCATCAGCCTCGACGTGGAGAATTTGAAATACGCCGTGCTGGATCGCGACCAGACGGTGCTGAGTCAGAACTACGCGCTGAACTTGTCCGGTTCGCGCTATTTCGTGGAACGCCCGCCGCTCGCTGACTATGTCGAACTCGACCGGCGGATGCGCAACGGTGAACTTGCGCTCGCCATCGAAATTCCACCACACTTCGCGAGAGACGTAGCGCGCGGCGACGCCGTGCAAATCGGTGCCTGGGTGGATGGCGCCATGCCGCGACGCGCCGAGACCGTGCAAGGTTATGTGCAAGGGATGCACCAAGGCTGGCTGTTGGACGTGGCGAAGCGGCGGCTCGGGCTCAATGCCACGAGCCTGGCCACCATTGAGACGCGCTTTCGCTACAATCCCGACGTGAAGAGCCTGCCCGCGATGGTGCCGGCGGTGATTCCCATGCTTTTGTTGATGATACCCGCAATGCTCACGGCACTGTCGGTTGTGCGCGAAAAGGAATTGGGGTCGATCATCAACCTCTATGTCACGCCAGTCACACGTAGCGAATTTCTGCTCGGCAAACAATTGCCTTACATCGCACTCGCGATGCTCAATTTTGGACTACTGACGCTGCTATCGATCACCGTTTTCGACGTGCCGGTGAAGGGCAGCTTCCTCACCCTGGCGACGGCGGCGCTGCTCTTCGTGGTTTTTTCCACGGGCTTTGGACTGCTGGCATCCACGTTCACACGCAGTCAGATTGCGGCGCTGTTTGTGACCATCATCGGCACCATGATTCCGGCGATTCAATTCGCCGGCATGTTGAACCCGGTTTCTTCGCTGGAAGGCTTTGGCGCTTTTATCGGCCGCATTTATCCGGCGTCGCATTTTCTCACCATCAGCCGCGGCGTGTTCAGCAAGGCGCTTGGTTTCTCCGGGTTGCAAGCCGAGTTCTGGCCGCTGCTGCTGGCCGTGCCGGTGATTCTCGGTGTGTCCATCGTGCTGCTAAAAAAGCAAGAGACTTAAAATGCCGATCCTCGCCAACATCTACCGTCTGGGCATCAAAGAGCTGTGGAGCCTGGCGCGCGACCCGATCATGCTGGGCTTGATCGTCTATACCTTCACGGTGTCCATTTACGTCGCCGCCACGGCGATGCCGGAAACGTTGAACAAGGCGCCCATCGCCATTGTGGATGAGGATGGCTCGCCGCTGTCCGGGCGCATTACCTCGGCGTTCTATCCACCCCGTTTCAAAACACCGGCGATGATCTCCCTCGCAAACATGGATGCCGGCATGGACGCGGGTGATTATACCTTCGTGCTGGATATTCCGCCGGACTTCCAGCGCGACGTGCTGGCCGGAAAATCACCGGCGATCCAGCTCAACGTGGATGCCACGCGCATGAGCCAAGCCTTCACCGGCAGCAGCTACGTCCAGCAAATGACCCTGGGCGAGGTGACCGAGTTCATTCAGCGCTATCGCGGCACCGCCGCGCTCCCGGTGGAACTGGCGATGCGCACTCGCTTCAATCCCAACCTCGAGGAATCCTGGTTCGGCTCGTTGATGGAGCTCATCAACAACGTGACCATGCTCTCCATCATCCTGACTGGAGCGGCGCTGATTCGTGAGCGCGAGCACGGCACCATCGAGCATCTCCTGGTGATGCCGGTCACGCCGGCCGAAATCATGCTGGCCAAGGTCTGGGCCATGGGGTTGGTGGTGCTGCTGGCCGCCGGGATGGCGCTGGTGCTCGTCGTCCAAGGCCTGCTGCACGTGCCCATCGGCGGATCCATCGCCTTGTTTCTCGCCGGTGCCGCGTTGCACTTATTTGCGACGACCTCCATGGGGATTTTCATGGCCACCCTGGCGCGCTCGATGCCGCAATTCGGGATGCTCGCTGTGCTGATCCTGCTGCCACTGCAACTGCTCTCGGGCAATTCCACGCCGCGCGAAAGCATGCCGGTGTTGGTGCAGGATTTAATGCTGGCCGCACCCACCACGCATTTCGTTGCGCTGGGTCAGGCGATTCTCTTTCGTGGTGCCGGCTTGAGCGTCGTCTGGCCGCAGTTCCTGGCGCTGGCCGCGATCGGCGCGGTCTTTTTCACCATCGCGCTGAACCGTTTTCGGAAAACCATCAGCCAAATGGCTTGAACTATTGATCAGCCAGCAGAGTCTAAAAACAAAAACGATTTTAAAATTATGAAAACCAGCACCCTCGATCCGGAACTGCTCAACAATATGGACGCCTACTGGCGCGCGGCGAACTACCTCTCGGTCGGCCAGATTTATCTCTATGACAATCCGCTATTGAAGCGGTCGTTGGCGTTCGCAGATGTGAAACACATGCTCCTCGGTCACTGGGGCACCACGCCCGGACAGAATTTTATCTACGTGCACCTGAACCGGGTCATCAAGAAATACGATCTCAACATGATTTACGTTTCCGGCCCCGGCCATGGTGGCCCGGCGGTCGTGGCCAACACCTACCTCGAGGGCACTTACAGCGAGATTTATCCGAACATAAGTCAGGACGAGTCCGGGTTGCAAAAGCTTTTCCTCCAGTTTTCTTTTCCCGGCGGCATCCCCAGCCATGCCTCGCCGGAATGTCCGGGCTCGATCCACGAGGGTGGCGAGTTGGGTTACTCGCTCAGCCATTCGTTCGGGGCAGTGTTCGACAATCCCGATCTGATCGTCGCCTGTGTGGTCGGCGATGGCGAAGCGGAAACCGGCCCGCTGGCGACGGCGTGGCATTCCAACAAGTTTCTCGATCCGGCCACCGATGGGGCGGTGCTGCCGATTCTCCATCTCAATGGTTACAAGATTTCCAATCCGACGCTACTCGCCCGGATCACGCGCGAGGAATTGGAACAACTGCTGCGCGGCTATGGTTGGACGCCCTACTTCGTCGAAGGCCACGACCCGACGCTGATGCACGAGGCCATGGCGGCGACGTTGGACATTGCCGTGGAGCAGATCAAAACGATCCAGACCAATGCCCGCGTGAATGGCGACCTCACCCGTCCGCGCTGGCCGATGATCGTGCTTAACTCACCCAAGGGCTGGACCGGACCCAAGGTCGTGGATGGTTTGCAGATTGAGGGCACCTTTCGCTCGCATCAGGTGCCGCTCTCCGATCCCGCCACGCATCCCGAGCACCTCAAACTTTTGGAGGATTGGTTGAAAAGTTATCGGCCGCAGGAACTTTTTGATGAACAAGGCCGCTTAAAACGGGAACTGGCTGAACTCGCACCCAAGGGCGAAAGGCGCATGGGCGCGAACCCACACGCCAATGGTGGCCGGTTGCTGCGCGATTTGCACATGCCGAATTTCCGTGATTATGCGGCCGCCGTGCCCCATCCGGGCGCGCGCGGGATCGGCGATGTCCACGTGCTGGGAAAATTTCTCCGTGACGTGGCCAAGCTCAATCGAACGCAACGGAATTTCCGTGTCTTCGGCCCGGACGAGACGCTCTCCAATGGTTTGGAAGCCGTCTTTGAAACGACCGACCGACAGTGGAACGCCGCGACTTTGCCAAACGATGAATTTCTGGCGCGCGACGGAAGGGTGCTGGATTCGATGCTCAGCGAACACCAATGCGAAGGCTGGCTCGAAGGCTACCTGCTGACCGGCCGTCACGGACTGTTCAACTGTTATGAAGCGTTCATCCACATCGTGGATTCGATGTTCAACCAGCACGCGAAATGGTTGAAAATCACAGCGCACCTGCCGTGGCGGCGGAAGATCGCCTCGCTGAATTACCTGCTCGCGTCGCATGTCTGGCGACAGGATCACAACGGTTTCACGCATCAGGATCCCGGTTTCATCGGCCACGTCGTCAACAAGAAGGCCGAGATCGTGCGGGTGTATCTGCCGCCGGATGCCAACTGCCTGCTCTCGGTCATGGATCATTGTCTGCGGAGCCGTCACTACGTCAACGTGGTGATCGCCGGAAAACATCCCGCGCCGCAGTGGCTCACGATGGACGCCGCCGCGAAGCATTGCGCTGCGGGCATCGGCATCTGGACGTGGGCGAGCAATGACGAAGGCGTTGTGCCGGATGTGGTCATGGCCTGCTGCGGCGATGTGCCAACGCTGGAGACGCTCGCAGCCGTGTCCATCCTGCGCAGGCATCTGCCCGAGCTGAAAATCCGCGTGGTCAACGTTGTGGACCTAATGCGCCTGCAACCGGCGAGTGAACACCCGCATGGTTTAAGCGATATAAATTTCGACGCACTCTTCACTCACGACCGGCCGGTCATCTTCGCCTTCCATGCCTATCCGTGGCTGATCCATCAACTCACCTATCGACGAACGAACCACGACAACATCCACGTCCGCGGCTACAAGGAAGAGGGCACCATCACCACACCGTTCGACATGACGGTGCTGAATGAACTGGATCGTTTCCACCTGGTCATGGACACCATTGACCGTCTGCCCCAGACCGGCGCCAAGGGCATCGCGCTCAAGTTGGAGCTCCAGGCAAAGTTGATCGAGCACAAGCAATACATCGACAAAAACGGCCAGGACTTGCCGGAGATCCGCAATTGGACATGGCCCGGAATTGCATCATGAAAGCAACCGAAACTTCCTCGCCAGTTGATCTTGCGGGCGCCATCAAAGGTGGCGGCTCGGGCAAGCATCTGAAGCGAAACATGATTTTCGTTTTCATCGTTCTCGCACTCGGTGGCGGGGCTTGGTTTTGGTGGAGCCGCATCGAGAAGGCGAAGAATCAAGTGGCACCTTATGTCACCGAAACTCTCAAGCGCGGCGATATCAGCCTCACTATCACGGCGACCGGGAATCTCGCGCCAACCACGCAGGTCATTGTCGGCGGCGAACTCTCCGGCACGACGCTCGAAGTCTATGTTGATTTTAATGACCGGGTGAAACTGGGAACCCCGATGGCAAAGCTCGATACCAGCAAACTGGCCCAGCAAACCGAAATCAGTCGCGCCACGCTCAACGCCGCGCAAGCCGGCGTCGCGCAGGCCGAAGCCACCGTGAAAGAAACCGCCGCGGCGCTCAATCGTCAGCGCGAACTGAGTCAGGCCAAATTAGTTTCCACGGCTGACTATGAAGTCACGATTGCCACGGCGGGCCGCGCGGATGCGGATTTGTTGAGCGCCCAAGCCGTTGTTGGCGAAGCCGAGGCGCAGGTGCGGATCAACGAATACGATTTGTCCAAGGCCATCATCAAGTCGCCGATTGATGGCATCGTGCTCACGCGCAGCATCGAGCCCGGTCAAACGGTGGCCGCGAGTTTTACCGCGCCGCAGTTGTTTGTCATCGCAGAAAAACTGGAGCGCATGAAGTTGAATGTCGCCATCGCCGAGGCAGACATCGGCCGCGTCGCGGCGGGCCAGAAATCCACCTTCACCGTGGATGCGTGGCCGGACCGCTCCTACACCGCCAAGGTTTCGAAAGTTTCTTACGGTTCGGCGGTAACGGACAACGTCGTCACTTATCTGGCCGAACTCGAAGTCAGCAACGACGATCTCAGCCTACGCCCGGGCATGACGGCCACGGCAGATATTCGTGTCGCGGAGAGCACCAACGTGTTTCTCGTGCCCACGGCTGCATTGCGCTTTGTTCCGGCCAGCACCAATGCCGCGCCCACCGCGACCAAGAAATCGTTTGTGCAAAGTTTGATTCCCATGCCGACACGGAACAGCAAACGTCCTACCGACACGGACACCGCAGTGAAATCCGCCGGTGCCCATATCTGGATTTTGCGCGACGGACATGCGGAATCCATCGCCGTGCAACTCGGGCTGAACGATGGACGCAACACGGAAGTTTCCGGCACAGGCCTGACCGAAGGCATGCTCATCATACTGCGCGCCAACGCGCCGACGACATGAACGCGCCCGATTCATCGCCGCTCATTGAACTGCGCGGACTGACCAAGACTTACGGCGTCGGCGACGCGGCGTTTCAGGCCTTGAAGGGAATTGATCTCACCATTCAGCGCGGCGAATTCGTCGCCATCATGGGTCCGAGCGGCTCGGGAAAATCCACGCTCATGAATGTCCTCGGCTGTCTCGATACGCCGACTGCCGGAAGCTATCACTATCAAGGCATCGCCGTCGAAACGCTCACCACCGACGAGCGTTCACTGTTGCGGCGTTACGCGCTCGGCTTTGTGTTTCAGGGGTTCAATCTGCTCGCGCGCACCAGTTCACTGGATAACGTGGAGTTGCCGTTGCTTTATCGCGGCGTCTCGCGCAAGGATCGCTATGCGCAAGCCGTCGCGGCACTGAGTTCGGTTGGCCTGCCAACAAAATTGCGCAGCACGCCCGCTGAACTTTCCGGCGGCCAGCAGCAACGTGTCGCGATTGCCCGCGCGATTGTCACGGAACCCAGCACGCTGTTTGCCGACGAACCTACAGGCAACTTGGATTCCGTCACCACCGGCGATGTGATGGAGTTGCTGACGCGCCTTAACAAAGATCGCGGCATCACGGTTCTCGTCGTGACGCACGATGATCATGTCGCGACGTTTGCCCGCCGCACTGTGTTGATCAAGGACGGCCTCATTGAATCGGATGTCGCGCGGGCTTAACCAACTGATGCCATGATCTGGAATGCACTTTCCATCGCCGTCCGAGAAATCGGCCGCAATTTGACACGCGCATTTCTCACGGTGCTCGGCATCTTCATCGGCGTCGCCGCCATCATCACGATGGTTACGCTTGGCCAGGGTGCCACGCTGGCGGTAAAGGCGCAGATTTCCAGTCTTGGCAACAATCTGCTCACCTTGCGACCCGGCGCTGGATTTGGTTCACGCGCCCCGTCGGCGGGCGTGCCGCACTTTACGGAGAAAGATGCGGCCATCATCGGCGAGCAGATCGCCGGTATTGCCGCGGTGGCGCCGGTGCGAACCGCCTCGCTCAGCACCATCTACCTGCAAAACGCGCGCGTTTCCTCCGTCACCGGAACCACGCCGGTCTATTTCCAGATTAACAAATGGAATATCGCGGAGGGGCGTTTCTTTACCGATGCCGACTTGCGTTCGGGCGCGGCGGTGTGCGTGATTGGGAACACGGTCCGCACGGAATTATTCGGCAGCGACAATCCCATCGGCGCAAAAATCCGCATTGGCAAAGCTTCGTGTGAAGTCATCGGCCTACTAGTCGCCAAAGGTCAAGCGGGCATGGGCGATCAGGACGATACCATCATCATGCCGCTCTCCGCGCTGCAACGGCGATTGATCGGCAAGACATCCTCGCACGACATCAGCCAGATCTCGATTTCCGCGCAAGACGGAGTAAACAGCACCGCGCTCATCAGCGAGATCACGTCGCTCATGCGCCAGCGTCGCAACCTCCAGAAAAATCAGGACAATAATTTCAACATCTTCGACACGCGCCAGATCGCCGAAACGCTCGGCTCGACCACGCAATTGATGACGATGCTCCTCGCGGCGGTGGCCGGAGTGTCACTGCTGGTCGGGGGCATTGGCATCATGAACATCATGCTCGTCTCCGTTACGGAACGGACGCGCGAGATCGGCATCCGCCTCGCCATCGGCGCGACTGCCAGCGAAGTGCTCCTGCAATTTCTGGTCGAGGCGGTCACGCTTTCTTGTGTCGGCGGCATTGTCGGCATTCTGCTCGTATTCGGGTTGTGCGCCGGACTCGCGAAAATCATCCAGGTGCCGTTCAACTTCAATCTTCAGATCAACGTGATCGCCTTTTTGTTTTCCGCCGCGGTCGGCGTTTTGTTTGGCTACACCCCTGCCCGGCGGGCGGCCCGTTTGAATCCAATTGATGCCTTGCGGCATGAATAGCCGTTTCCCGGTTGGCAGTTCCATTTGAAATACAGCCATTTTCTCTTCCCGGCCCACATTCCTGCATTCGGGTAACACCCCATGTCGTGCAAAGCGGACGCAGCGTAATTTCGGGCATGATTATGACAACGAGACTTACCACACCACCACCAAGTTCCAAAAAAATCAGTAACAAATCCGCCGCGTCAACAACGTCCAAAGCTTACCAAAGCGTGAATCCAAATGACGGCAAAACTTTCAAGACGTTTGAGGTGTTAACCGACGCGCAACTGGAAACGGCGATCAAAAAGGCGGCGGCCTGTTTCGAGACCTGGCGACACACGAGCTTCGCGGAACGCGCGGCCATTGTCACAAAGGCGGCCACGATCATGCGCGAGCACGCGGATGAATTCGCCAAGCCGGTGACGCTCGAGATGGGTAAACTCATCGCCGAGTCGCTGGGCGAGGTGGCGCTGAGTGCGGACATCATTGATTATTATGCTTGGAACGCCGAGAATTTCCTCGCCCCGCAAATCCTCAAGCCGAAGCTGGGTGAAGCCTTCATCGAAAGCACTCCGATCGGGGTGCTCTTCGGCGTGCAGCCGTGGAATTTTCCTTACTATCAGCTCGCCCGGTTTGCTGCGCCCAACCTGATGGCCGGCAATGTCGTCATGGTGAAGCACGCGGGTTGCGTTCCCCAATGCGCCATTGCGTTTGAAAAACTGTGGCGCGATGCCGGCGCACCGGCAGGTCTCTACACGAACCTTCTGATTTCACACGAGCAAGTCAGCCGCGTGATTGATGATCCCCAGATCAAGGGCGTGGCCTTGACCGGCAGTGTCGCGGCCGGAAAAAGCGTGGCGGCGCGCGCCGGACAAAATCTCAAGAAGTCCACAATGGAGCTCGGCGGCAGCGACGCCTTCATCGTGCTCGAAGACGCGGACCTCGAGGCGACGGTGAAATGGGCGGTCTGGGCCAAGATGAACAACATGGGCCAGTGCTGCGTCGCGGGAAAGCGGTTCATCGTGGTCGAGGAACTGGCGGACGCGTTTCTGGAAAAGTTTCAAGCCGCGCTGGCAACCTTCAAAGCCGGCGATCCGATGGACGAAGCGACAACGCTTGGTCCGTTGTCCACCGAGGCGGCCTTGCTTCAACTGCTGGGCCAAATCAAAAATGCCGTTGCCAAGGGCGCCAAGGTGGTGCTGGGTGGCAATCGAATTGACCGCCCCGGCTCATTCATGGAGACCACCATTCTCACGAACATCAAGCCGGGCAATCCCGCGTTCCGCGAAGAATTCTTCGGTCCGGTCGCCCTCTTCTTCCGCGTCAAAAACGAGGATGAAGCCATCGCCCTTGCCAACGATTCGGATTTTGGCCTAGGCGGCTCAGTCTTCACCAAGGACATCGCGCGCGGCAAACGCGTGGCGAGCCGCATTGACACGGGCATGGTGTTCATCAATCACCCGACATGGACGGCATGTGATCTGCCGTTCGGCGGCATCAAGAATTCCGGCTACGGGCGGGAGCTTTCCAGTCTGGGCATCCAAGAGTTCGTGAACAAGAAGCTGGTCCGCTCAGTGTCAATCCACGCGGCCGCCTGAAATCGATTGCTAAAATTTCCCAAAAATAGCCCATGAACCTAAGAAATTCCGCAAACGGCGAAAAACCCGTTTGGTTTATCACCGGCTGTTCGACTGGCTTCGGCCACGAACTGGCCAGGCAGTCGCTCGCGCACGGCTTTCGCACGGTAGCGACGGCGCGAAATACGGAGTCACTCGCAGAATTTGCCGGCCAGAGTAAGGCATTGGTGCTTAAGCTCGACGTCACGGATCAAAGCCAGATAGACGCGGCCATCAAAGTCACCGGGGAAAAGTTTGGCGGCATTGATGTGCTGGTGAACAACGCGGGCATCGGTTACTTCGCCGCCATCGAAGAAGGCGAAGAGGATGAGGTGCGCCGGATGTTTGAGATCAATGTGTTTGGCATGACCAGAATGATACAAGCGGTTTTGCCAGGAATGCGCCAACGGCGTAAAGGATGCATCGTCAATGTCTCTTCACTGGCCGGATTGCGTTCCGCTCCCGCGCTCGGCTTTTACAACGCGACCAAGTTTGCCGTTGAAGGCTTGTCCGGCGCGCTCGGAGAGGAAGTTGAACCGCTCGGCCTCAAAGTAATCGTCGTTGAGCCAAGCGGCTTCCGCACCGACTGGGCCGGACGTTCGGCGAATGAAAGCAAAAAACAAATTGCCGCCTACGCAAAAACGGCGGGCGAGTGGCGTCGAGAAATTCGCGCCGACTCGGGCAAGCAACCGGGCGATCCGGTGCGCGCCGTGCAGGCGCTCATCACCGCGGTCGGGTCAGCGCAACCGCCGCGTCACCTTTTGCTGGGCAACGATGCTTTCGAAGGAGCCATGGCCAAGCTCGAAGAGTTGCGCAAGGACTTCTCGTCCGTGGAGGCGATCGCGCGTGGCGCTGATTTTCCCAAGGGCGAATGATATATCGCAATTAACCAACTAAAATTCGAAATCCAAAAAATGAAAAACACCATGAAACGAGCCTTGATCGTGCTAGTCACCGCCGCGCTTGCGGCTGGCCCACTGTCATCCGCCAAGGCGGCCACCGAAACCTACGCCATTGATCCGGTGCATACTTGGGTCGGATTCTCAATCGCGCATTTCTTCACCAAAGTGCCCGGCTATTTCAGCAAGGTGAAAGGCACCATCGTTGTAGATCGCATTCACCTCGAAAACAGCACCGTTGAGGCCGCCATAGAAGTAGCCAGCATCACCACGAACACGAAGATGCGTGACGACGACTTGCGCTCCACCAATTTCTTCGCAGCCGCCACCTTCCCGGCAATGACCTTTAAGAGCAAGTCCTGGAAAAGCACCGGCGACGACAACTATGAAGTTACTGGCATTCTGACAATGAAGAACGTGGCCAAGGAAGTCGTGCTTAAAGTCACGTCCTTGGGCTTTGGCCCAGGTATGAACGGAACCGCCATTTCCGGTTGGCAAGCTTCACTTGCGCTCGACCGGCGCGATTTTGATATCACAGCGGATCAGGGTGCCATCGGCAATGTCGTGGACGTTCTCATCAATGTTGAAGCCGACTTGCAAAAACCTGTTCCGGCGAAACCCTGAATCGCCTTGAACATCTCAGAAGGAAATTCGATGAAAAATAAAATGCAAGCCGCCGTGGTCGTGGAGTTCGGCAAACCGTTGGTGCTTCAGGAATGGGATATACCCCGGCCGGGACCGGGCCAGATTCTGGTGAAGACCGAGGCGTGTGGCGTCTGCCACACGGATGTCCATGCCTGGCATGGCGACTGGCCGGTGAAGCCCACACTGCCATTCATCCCCGGCCATGAGGGAATTGGTCTGGTCGTCGCCCTGGGCACCGGTGTGACGGCGGTGAAAGAAGGTGACCGGGTCGGCGTGCCCTGGCTCTATTCCGCGTGCGGTCACTGCGAGCATTGCCTCTCGGCTTGGGAGACGGTTTGTGCCGAGGCGCAATTCGGCGGCTACACCAAGAACGGCGGGTTCGCGGAATACATTCTGGCCGATCCGAATTATGTCGCCCACATTCCCGCCGGGCTGAAGGCCACGGAAGCCGCGCCGATCATCTGTGCCGGCATCACCACCTACAAAGGCATCAAGGAGACGGGAGCGAAGCCGGGCGAATGGCTGGCCATTTCCGGCATCGGCGGCTTGGGCCATCTGGCGATTCAATATGCCAAGGTCATGGGACTTCATATCTGCGCGATCGACGTGGATGACGGCAAGCTTGCGCATGCGAAACTGCTGGGAGCTGATCTCCTCGTCAACGCCAAGGCGGGAGACCCGGTGGCGGCCGTGAAAAAGGGCACCAACGGCGGCGCCCAGGGCGTTTTGATCACCGCGCCGTCACTGGGAGCTTTCAAACAGGGCGTCGGCATGACTCGCAAGCGCGGGACGTGCGTGCTGAACGGTCTGCCGCCCGGCGAATTCCCGACCCCGCTTTACGATGTCGTGGCAAACTGCATCACCATCCGCGGGTCGTTCGTCGGCACCCGCCGCGACATGGCCGAGGCGCTTGCCTTCGCGGCCGATGGAAAAGTGAAGGCCGATATCGAGCGGCAGCCGCTTTCGGCGATCAACCAGGTCCTCGACCGTCTCGAGCATGGCAAAGTGGCGTCCCGTGTGGTCATCGACTTCGCGAGCGGTTAAAACGAAAAATTCTTCCCACCAGAACGGGAAAGGCGCGCTGGCACAAATTAGAAGGTGAAGCTGAAATCAGCCATTCTTGCGGAGCAGGTCGAAAGGCACCGGAGCGGGCGCGCCGGGTGGTTGCGTGCTGCCGTGCTTGGATCGGATGATGCCATCGTCTCGACGGCAAGCCTCATGATTGGGGTCGCGGCGGCCTCGGCCTCGAAGACGGCCATCCTGGTCGCCGGCGTGGCCGGTCTGGTTGCGGGCGC
>Ga0114951_10004055_pt1 | contig 14598 bp, 14 predicted proteins | sample AM7aDNAmetaG_FD_88677 | JGI IMG/M metagenome (GOLD analysis project Ga0114951, IMG submission 88677) | Freshwater microbial communities from Finland to study Microbial Dark Matter (Phase II) - AM7a DNA metaG | ecosystem: Environmental > Aquatic > Freshwater > Lake | place: Finland: Lake Alinen...
CAATTTCCAGATGGTTCACGTATGTTGCCTTGGTTACATGTTAATAACAGATTAATCAAAGCTCCAACAAGTGCAATCGAAATGACTCCTCGTCCCGGTGTTGGAATTCAATTGTCTGAATTAAATCAGATTATTGCTGAACAACGTGGTATTGCAGTTGACGATTTATCGCTCAAAGCAGGCATTGGAGAAACTACAACAGAAAGTTTAACAACTAAAGCCGAAGCTAAAATTGAAGCTACTCCAACAGCAACTTCCACAGTAATATTAACTCCAGAAGCTCAAGCCAAAGAGTATCGTAGCCAAGCCGATAAACTAGCTAAACAAGCTGCAGAAATGAGACGTAAAGCTGAGGAATTGGTTCCGACCAAAAAAACTGTGAAGTGACAAAATCTGGGAAGATTCTTCCCAAAGATGTTATTGAGCATTGGCCAGAAGTATTCAACGATGTTGAATTAAATGTACTACCTATTAGGTATCTTAGTACAGTATTGGTTAATTTTAAAGATGGCAAAACTTGGGAAATAAAAATAACAGCAAAGGCTAAACGAGAAGGTTGGTCGGTGTTTGAACATAGCCTCAGTGAGTTATGTAAAAATTATGAAGATACTATCGACAATGTCGATTTTAAATTAGACTCAGCCAAAGTACGTAAAGACATTGAACGTAGTACTCAGAAATTTTTAAAGAAAAAGAAGTTATAAATAATGCATGTTAAACTGCTTAGTTACAGCCAACCAACTGAAGAATTTGCATCAATGGGAATCGATGATGCACAAGAACTCATTGCCTACTGCGCCCGTGTTAGCAATCCCTCCAACCAACTCAACACAGACACTAGCGAAAAGCTCATACGATACCTTGTTAAACACCAACATTGGAGTCCTCTCGAAATGGTGTCCGCCTGCATCGAGATTACTACTACAAGAGATATCGCAAGACAAATCCTTAGACACAGAAGTTTCAGCTTTCAAGAATTCTCCCAACGTTATGCTGACCCAACAATGGATCTCAACTTTGTACTTAGAGATGCTCGCAAGCAAGATACCAAAAATAGACAGAACAGCATAGAGTTAGATATACAAAACGATGATGCTGATCGGTTTCTTGCTTATCAATGGGAGCAGATGCAAAATAAAGTTATTGAAACAGCACAAAATGCCTACACATGGGCTATCGAAAAGGGCATCGCTAAAGAACAAGCCCGTGCCGTATTGCCAGAAGGTCTAATCCAGAGTAAACTATATGTTTCCGGAACAATTCGTAGTTGGATACATTATTGCGAATTACGTTCTGGTCCAGAAACACAAAAAGAGCACAGAGAAATAGCCATAGCATGTGCTGAAGTGATTGCAAAAATATTTCCAATGATCTCTACTACTCTGTAATGTTGGGTACCTTGCTAAATAATAGTAGCAAAAGGACCAATTATGTTTTATCTATATGTAAAAACTCATTCAACCACAGGATTAAAATATCTAGGGCATACTTCAGCAAAAGATCCAGACAGATATCCAGGGAGTGGTTTATACTGGACTTCTCATTTAAAAGAACATGGGCGTAAATGGACTACTGAGATTTTAAAAGAGTGCAAGTCAAAAGAAGAGATCAAGTTCTGGGGACAACATTATAGTGATTTGTGGAATGTCGTTGCTAGTAACAACTGGGCGAATCTAATAGACGAAAATGGTACCGGTGGCGACCTTTCTGACTATTGGACCACTGAATCAAAATTAAATAACAAAAAAGCAAGAGATCAATGGGTATCGAAAATCACAGGCAAAACCTATGAAGAAATTCATGGTGTTGAAAAAAGCGCAAGAATTAAGCAAAAACAATCAACTGCACTTCGGGGCAAACAATTAAATTTAACCAATGATGAACGTATAAATCGATCTAAACGTATTACACTGTTAAATCAATCAACTGTATGGTCTAAGGAGCGCATCAAAAAAAGATCTGATTCATTTAAACAAAAACAATGCAATGTTGGTACAAAAAATGGTATGCAAACCAAACCAGAATCTAGATTAATTATTGCAGAAAAAAACAGTAAAACACATATTCTATATAATCCAATAACAAATGAAAATGTGTCTATAAAGAATATTACACAATGGGCTAGAGATCAAGGATTAAATCCATCAACTGTATTAACAAAATTCTGCAAAAATAAATCAGTAAATGGTTGGATTAGACTTCGCGTTGATTGATACCCGATCTAGTTGCAAAAACTTGATCCTCCTGCTATACTAGTGTATGGCCATTGCTACTATTTTTCCGTTAACTAATTCACTTATTTAAAAGTCTCGGGCGGGTAGGCTTCTATATGATAATGGAACTGGCCTTCTAGCCAATCATAATCATTTATCTTATATAAAGCTTCAGGATCGTTTTTGTATGTTGATCCATACCATGCACCTGCGCTTGCACCACCTCTAGAATATTCTGCAAAAGGCTTGGAGCTTTGATTGTACTGCCATGTATGTAACCTTTCAGATGTTTCTGTATCTATTTGACCATCTATTATTTGACTAGATAATTTAACACATTCTCTAAAACTACTGCGCCATGTACTTAATGGATCTGTATTAAATTTTGTTATATTACTTACTTCTTTCATCGATTTAAATCGACTACTAATACTTGTAGTCATGTCTGTTTTTGAAGTATCCATATCTAGCGTCAGTTGTCTAGGTAATAATTTAACTCCACCATAACCATATTCTAATTGATTTATTGGATTTCGACTAGTCCATACATGTACAATATCTTCTTCGCTAGGATCTAATCTAATATCAAATTTGAATTCAGGAAGTATATCTGCATCAGCATCTACTACATAAAACATATTAGTAGTAGCTTGTTTGGCCGCGGCCAAGTGAGCTTGATGTATTCCTTTTACTCCGTCTATTCTGATTACTCTATTATGAGGAAAAGATAATACTAATTTAAGATAATTAGTAATAGCATCGAGTTCATTATAGCTAATAAATGCAATGTCGTACATTATCGTTTCCGAATAATTCTAGGACTGTTATTAAAAACAGTTTTGAAAAACTTACTGCCGCTAGCATCAACATCTGTAATTTCTAAACCACATTCTTGTTTAAGTGTTTCACCCAACCCCATGATCTCATAAGGTAGCATTTCTTCAGTAATTTTGCTGTATTTTTCTTCCCATTGTTCAGTTAGATATTCAAAATCTCGAACATTTGTATAATCCCAATCAGTGCAGTTAGTAAGGTATGCGCCTTCTCTTGCGCCATATATACTCCATGCACCATTTTTTACATCTTCGCCAATGTTACACCAAATTAAAAGTCGATGGTAATTTTGCCACCATATTGTTTTAAGATCTTTTACTTTAGCTCCTTGATCTAGGCTCATCTTTACACCTTCTCTGAACCCTGCTCTAAAGGCTTGGAACGGACTTGCATTAGTAAAACTCTCACTGTAATTTTCGTTGAATTGATAATACTTGTCATCAAAACAAAACTCTACTAATCCTTTTGTATCATTAGGGTCTGAGTTTTCGTGTGTGCGCATACTATTAACAAATTTGCGTGTCCACATTTTTAAGCCGCCGTTGCCATACATAAGTCCGTTAACATGCACTTGACCACACCAACTAAAAACATGGTCTGGCGTAAGTCCCAATTTATCTATATCAACTTCAACTTCAAGAAACGACTGATCAACAATATTGTCTCCGTCTACTGTAACAAAATATTCTGTTTCACTTTGTGCTGCACATGCTTTATGTGCAGCATCGCTGCCTTTAACTCCATGTACACGCTTTGCCCAAGGTACTTTAGTTAGCAAGTCGGCGTAGTTTTTTTCAGCGTTAGGCTCATCATAACTAAGGAATACAATATCCTGTTCTATAATTTTTATTTTATTCATGTGATTTCCAAATTTTTAACGAGTAAGATAAGTTCGATAAACTAGCAGTAATAGCAATTTTATCTATATTAGATTCCCATGTGGTATCGAACCCAACAATAATTTTATCTAAAACTAGTTTTTTTAAATCTAATTCAATTGACCGAATTAAAAAATCAGGGTCTCCGCCAATTGTGACAAAAATTAAAATAGATCCTATCGGAAGTGTGTTGTCATAATACAGTTGTCTTAATGAATCTGCAGCAACAAACACCCATTGTTTATTAAACTCGTCCCAGTTCACTGTAAGATTTGCTGTATCTGTATCTTCATCTATCCATTTTAAAATATTATTTTTAAAAATATGATCTTGAATAACTTTACGAGATATCAGACCCGTAACTGTTTCACCAGACAAATTAACAACTGCTCCAACATGATAATCTGTAAATTTTTCTTTAAAAGTAGCTAATCTTTCATATTGTTCAAATGCTAATTCAACAGCATGCGAGTGTGAATTGTCTCTAAAATTGTTAACTGAAAATATTACGCCAGTATCAGCATTATAATGTGCGTAATATTTTTGTTCGATTGGCAAGGTTTTATTTTTTTTCATATGCCTTCTTTTTTAATTTTTTAATAAGACCATCAGATATAAAATCTTTTTCAACATAATGAAACAACTTATGTTGTAATATATTTCCCACCGTTAGTGTACCATTAAAATTATATAAAACAGATTTTTGCCAATTTGATTCTGAATTGTTCCATCCTTGGATTGCAGATTTCATGTGAATAAATTCCATAGGGTTTCTTGAATCTAACACTTGTTCGTGTACTCCAAGAATTTCTATAGTTATAGCAACAGCAAGATCCATGCTCAACCAATCTTGATAATTTTGCGGAGCAAATTTTCCCCAACACCATTCCCAATTATTACAAACAAATTCTAAAGTTTTATAAAATTCTAAAGAAAACGTATTTTTTTTAAAATAATGTAACGCATAATAAGGACTTGATAAATTGTTTGATATAAATGATTTACGATGTACAGTATCTACAATTGTTTCTAATTTATAATTTTTAATTCTATTGCAGAATCTTATATCATAATTTTCACAGTATTTCCACCAACTTGATATATCCTCCAACAATAACATGTCAGTATCTAACACAATGGTTTCATCATAAGGTGTTACATGATATAATTTCCAACGATTTTCAGCTCTATATATAGATGGTGTACTACTATCTCCAAAAGGAATTGGAATAATATTATCAAATACAGATGCATATTCTTCCGGCACCACATCATTTGTAACTAAACTAATGTTGTTAGTAATTTGAGACATTTTAATACTCAGTGCCAATGCATACGCTTGTTGAATATAGTCAACTGCATCAGTGTTTTGTGCTAAGACTAGGAATCCTTTAGACACCAGAACCTCCATCTATAAATCTAGATAAACTAAACTTATTCATGACATGTACATCTAACCCATCAGTTTTTGCTAGTGTATATTCACCAGGATAATGTTTTTTTTCAATTAAAAATTTCATTTTATTAGAATCCATTGCTACTAATATATCTCTATCTTTGGTAAAAATCATTTTACCCGGCAACTCGGTTGCAAATCCTCCATCTGTTTTGCCATTCATAATATGGATTGCAATACTAAAAGCGTAGTCATTTCTAAAAATTGTAGTATCAATATTGTATAATTTTTTATAATACTCCCAATTATATTTTATATAGGCAACTAGATCAAAGAATGATTTCATCGATGGAGTTTTTTTAAAAATAAAAGCAGTGGCCCAATAAAAAGGAACACTATAAGGGTTAATTCTTGTAAATTCTTGTAAAGATCTCCACTCAGCTAAATCCATACTGTTAGAATAAATTTGAAAATCGTGATCTAAATCAAAAGCTGATTTTAACAAAGAACTGTTTATAATATAATCACTATCTATAACTAATGTTTGATTGTATGGACTTAAATCGTATGCTTGATTTCTAGCAAAATTTCTCCACTCTAGTTGCTTTGAACTTAGTGTGCCATCAAAGAACGGTCGTCTAGATGCTGCAGGTGTAAATTCAACTTCTAATATTTGATCAAAAGGGTGATCAGGTTGGCTTTTTTCTAACCAATATTTACTGTCTGTAATAATACTTACAGGAAATTTTAAATATTTGTTTGCTTGTTTGGCCGCAAATGTAGCAAGTTTTATATAATCTACTTCTGTATTATTTTGTGCAAAAATTATAATGCCATTTGTCATAGATCAACTATATCTAAAATTTTACGTTTAGTTCTAATATCGTTATATTTTTTAGCATACTCATTAGTAGCTTCAAAATAAGCAAAAATAATTTCATCTAAGAATTTTTTTAAATCAGGAATAATAACTGGAAAATTGTTATCATCGATTAGAACCGCATCTTGAGAAAACTCTTGATCAATTAGTGTTTTGGCAAAATTAATAAGAGTCGGGGTAATTTTAAATGTTGCACCGTTAAAATAGTAAATCAGTTTTTGATTGTATTCTTCTAATATTATACGTTTTTGATTTGATAACGTAGCCATGTAGTTTGCTACTACAAACGCTTTTTCAATTTTTTCATCCATAGATAACTCCGTAATGTATTATAATACACTACTATAATTATCTTGTCAAGGATTAAGAACTATAGGTCCTGATTAAGCTATAGTAGGGCTAGCGTTATTGATAGCCGGAGGAGTTACTGCCACATACGATCCCGAAGCATAGTATCCTTGTACTAAACTAGTTAATGTACCTTCAACGTTTTCATCAATTCCATATGTAGGACTATGCCCAGAAACTGTTGATAAATCTTGGAATTGAATATTAAAAGTTAATACTGCACCGGTTGCATCAGTGTAAGCATAAATGTCATACTGGTTCGGTGTGTATGTCGAACTACTTGTGATCTTACGATATATGTTTTGGCTGCTTGTAGTTAATTGGTAATATCCTACATTAGATAAAATTGTTTGTCCTGTACCATTTCCGCTATTAGTAGTACTGTTATAGTTAAATGTTGTAGTTCCCATATTATTTAACAACATATTCCAATCGCTATTTTTTGAATACGAACCATCTGCAGAACCATATCCTGGATATCCAGGATAGTTAATCAAACTAGCACTAAAGGTTATGTAACCACCAGCATTAAAATAGTATCTTGCAGCATTTGCGCTAGAAAATGTCATTACTACGGTATGCATAATTGTTCCGTTCCAAGATGCTGTGCGTGTACCGGTTGAAAATGTAACAGCAGAAGCTTGACCCGACGGAGGAGTAGCTAAAGAATTAGCTCCACACGCATTGCTAATTGCCAAATATGCTGCGTAGTCGGCGGCTGTAACTTTGTTGGCAGTCGTTGGAACTGCCGGCATAACTAGCGCACCTGGAGAATCCAAATGAACATAAGCATTAAGAAGGTCTGTTCTTAAATTACGCCATTGTGTAACGGTAATACTTGGATTACCAATAATTTGCGAACTATTAACTGTTTGGCCATATCCAGAAGTGGATGATCCAACCCCTAATACTGAAGAAATTGCCGATTGAATTATATTATATTCAGTTGCATAAATTTTTGTTCCAACGCTTGCCATCTTTTAACCTTTTTATTGATTTCTATTTAGTATTATAATATTATACATTCTACCAAAGTGATATCAGTAATTGTACAATCTTCTAAAGCTATTGCAAAACAAATTGGTTGAGCATCATCATCCGAAAACATCACACTCATCGATGCAGCAAGCCCGTCGCCATACGGAGCCATACTGTCACCTTTGCTACAGCCGCCAATAACTTTAACTGGAACACGGCCTTTAAGCGCAACAAATACGCCGCCTGATAAACTTTCATTCATTTTAAATGCGGGATTTGTACTAATTGCGCCAATTGCTTTATCACCATAAGTTGCTGCACATATTTCTGCGGGGCCACCTACTTTTACAACTGTACCTGCTTCCAAAGTAACACCTGGAGGCGGCAAATATTTTTCTGCCAAGTCAGCATAATTAGCACTTGTTGCAGTTCCGTAGAAGGTATTAGCATAAACGTTTTGGTTGCTATCTCGGGCAACAATACTTGTTGCTGCACTTGCAGTAGTTGCACTTACAAACTGGCCGCCCAAATTTAAATAATTTGCATTAGTAGCTGTTCCAACAAAATTTGTAGCATACACGTTATTCCAAACCAACGTAGAACTTCCAATGTTGCTGGTTAGTGTAACACCTGGCAATACATCATTACCTTTTAGTGTCAACGGATACTTAGTTACTGACGAAACTGTAGTTTGAAAAATAATTGTATCATTGTAAAGATTCTGTATAGTTGGAAAATTAGTACTTGAATTATTATATACAGCTAGTTTTGGTGGGCCACCCACTGTATATCCAACATCAGCAAAATTAACTACTGTATTAAATGATGCATTTCCAGCTTGTAAAAAATTAGCAGCAGGAATACCACCTAAACGATCTGAATTTGTTGCTGTACCCCAGAATCTGTGATTAACATTTGATTCTGTAACACCATTATCGGCATTTTTTGTATAGCATAATGTTACACCTTGTTGAATTTTATCAAATCCGGTAATAGAATTAACACTAGGATCTAAAGTAAATGCTCCATCAGAACTAACAATAAAAATTACATTACCGTTATCAACAGCTTGAATAATTGCATGAGAAGCACCGTTTTCAAGATCTTTGACACTAACGGATTGCATCTGTGTAAGGCCTTGTCCTACAACGCCTTGTGGTCCAATTAGTTGAAAAGTTGTTCCTGTATATGCAAACAGTTGATTTGTTGCAGTATCAAACCAAAAATCGCCCTGGGTAAGACCGCTCGGCTGGGTAGCTCCAACTTCTGCACCGCCTGTTGTGCGAAATTTAGTACCGTCCCAAAATTTTAATTTACTATTTCCACTATCAAACCAAATTTGCCCTGTCAATGGGTTAGGAGGTTGAGAAGTATTTGCAAAATTTTCTAATAGCCATACAAAATTGTCGTTTTGTGCTTGCCCATAACCGGCATAATTTTTACCGATCAAGGTAAGATCGGTAGACGTATCAACAGTACCGTCTGCAACTGAAGTTAATAGTGTACCATTGTAGTGATTAATCGTATATGACATCTCTCTCGTTCCTTATTCCTAGTATTTATGCTGGATTGTACTATATAGTCTGTTGGAATGTCCACACTCCGCCTAACAATTGATACTGTTTTATAGTAGCATCGCTACACTGTATCCTAAGTATTGTACCGTTTTGGTGTTCTGCTATCGGAAAAATCTTGTTAATTAAATCAGTGGCAATTGTCAACGTTGTCAAGCCAGTAGTATTTAAACTTAACCCTAAATTTATACTTGAAACTGCATTATCTACATAAGTTTTATTAGAGGCATCTGTTCCACCAGTAGGTGTTGCTAAATTAGTAATTCTACTACTTCCAACATCAATTGTACCACTTCCTTTTGCAACTAATAGAATCGATCCATTAGCTGAACTAGAGTTCACATAAGAAATTGTGCTGTTTGCAATATTTAAATAGGCAGCTTGTAAACCGTTTAATGCTCCAATACTAGTTAATCCTGGGGCTGAAGTTATTCCTGTGCCTAATGATGTACTACTTAGTACCCTTGTTCCATTAATATAATATCCGGTAGATGCATTTGAAGTACAAATGTTAACAAAATCTGATAAATTCCAGTATCCAGAGTTAGCCGTAGTACTCGAGCTAGCTGTAGCAGACCAATCTATAAATTTGCTAGTTGTGCCCGATAATGTAATTCCACCACCACTTGCTGTAATATCTGTCGGAACCGCGGTAGCACCCAATGTAAGATTTATATCAGAAATTGTAACTATTGTACTACTAATAGTTTCAGTGCTACCCTGTACTGTAAGATTGCCTCTAATAATTGTATTGCCATTTACATCTAAAGTTGCGCCTGGACTAGATGTATAAATTCCTACATACTGATTTTGTGCATTTATATATAGACTATTTTGTAATGTTCCACTTGTTTGTAAATTAATACCAAAGTTTAAATTTGTAGTATTAGAATTCATCTGGAATGTATTACTATTTGTATCAATATTAAATTTAATATTAGATCCGGTACCTAATATCAATGGAGTATTATTTTGAATACTAAGTTGACCAGATGTTGTAGAATTTGCAGTCGAAGATAAAAAACTTGCAGCAGTTTTTAAACTGCCATCGGCAGCTAACAGTGATTGTGCTTGTGTTGCTACTGTATTAAACACTACACCTGGATATGTTCCTGTATTGAATCCAATGTTGATAGTATTACTTGTAGCTGTCATTGTGGTAGATGCTACAGTCGATGCGTTACTTAATGTATAAGTGCCAGTACTACCGGTACTACCGGTAAGTTGACTTGTGATTTTAGTTCCCGGTACTACACCAATACCCGAAATAATTTGTCCTACACTTAAACTACCGCTAGCAATAGCAGTAACAGTCAAAATATTGCTAGATTGACTAGCTGTAATTTGAGCTGAACTTGTAAACCCAGGGATAGAAGTTGCTGGAGTAAATGTATCTTTACTGAAAATACCAATAATAGTACGTGCCACATATAGTACTACCACAGTATGACTAACTCCTGAAATATCAATAACATCTTCTACGTTAAATCCACTAACTCCTTGGCTTGTTGTGTACGATGGGCCAGCTAAAATTGTGTTTAGTCCATCATTAAAATACATCTGCCCGGCTGAATTATTAATCCAAATATCACCGCTACTTATACTGCTAGGCACAACTGATGACACAATTGTTCCGCTAGTTGTAGTGAACTGTGATCCATTATATACTTTTAAACGATTTTGACTTGTATCATACCACAGTTGTCCCAATATTGGATAATTTGGTTGGCTAGTATTTGCAAAGTTTTCTAACAACCATACAAAGTTGTCATTAATAAATGTTCCATACCCCGTGGAGTTTTTACCAACTAGTGTAAGGTCTGTTGATATCTGATTAACTGTTCCATCATTGACAGTAGTTAACGTATTTCCGTTTGTAAGTTTAATAGTGTAGCTCATTATATATTACCAGTAAAAATTATGTAATTAATAGTTTGGTATGGATTCATTACGTTAACTGATACTCCGGTTGCGCCAGTTACTCCTCCACTGTTTGGAAGTCCTTCACCTGTACTTCCTCCTGTAATACCGTATCCAGCAACTGATTGTCCGTCGGCTGCACTTCCTGGAGGGCTACCCGCATAGTATTGTATACCTGCATTACTTTGTAATGTATGTGTATGTTGTGGTAAATTTGTAGATGTTAATGTTACATATCCATTTGCACTAGTGTTTCCTGCGCCAATTGCATTTGCCGACACATCATTGACACGATGAGCTGCTGTACTAGGGTTACCATTTAAATCAGTAGATGTAGTAATCAATGTTCCGCCAGTCTTACTAGGAACAGTATTATTTGGATTTAACATATTATCTGCACCTAACGGGAATCGTCCACGCAAGTCAGGTAACGCAAATGTTCCAGCACCTTGCAGGTAGGATTCATTTTTATATGTATATCCAATAACACTATATAGTTGAGTATAAGAAGAAATCGACACTTCCGATCCATCACACAACAAATATCCTGTTGGAACTTGTGGGCCAGCAAACGGTAATATTACGCCGATTGGAACTACAGATAAATGTCGATGTAGTACATCTTTAGTCATGTTTACTAAACCAGCTCCTGGTCGATAAACTAACATTGTATCAGTCGAATACGAATCTGTTACAGTTGTTTTATTTGTAATAAAATTTGGATCTAATGTAGTTGTAAATACAGCAGTTCCTGTTGTAGATTGTCCGTTAAAACTAACCGAGTTGCTTGAAACATCACCGGTTAAACTAAAAACTGTTGGACTAGTTAAAAACGCTGCTGATCCGCTGGCACTTCCTTCTAAAATTCCAGTAAATGTACCAGCAAAATTTCCTGCAAAATTTGCAGCATATATGTTTCTAAAAGGTCGGGTACTTGAACCAATATCATATAAGCCGGCCGAAACTAATGGAATATTAAGAGTAGAAGATTCTGTGCTGTCGGTTGAATAATTTGGAAGAATTATTGCTGCGGCATTTGGTCTATTATTTGGGTCTAAATAATTTAAAAAATATTGACCATAACTAGTGACATCATCGCCTAAGATAGTTTTTTTACCTACACTTAACCCGCCCTGAGTGACAATGCTGCCGCTTGCTGTTGTAAATAATGTGCCTGCTGTATAGCTAGCTTCTGCTGTGCCGTTAACATTGATCCCTGAAGATACTGTTACAGTTCCTGCTACATCTAATTCCGACACAGGAGCTACATTATTAATTCCAATACCTACCAATCCTGATGGATCTACGTGTACTATTGTGTTTAATAAACCATTTAAATTAGTTAATTTAATATTGAAATTACTGCCGCTATTACTTGAATAAATTGCAGAAGCTCCGCTTTGAACTCCTAATGTTAATCCTAAATTAGATCCGATATTAATTCCTGCATCTGATCGTATATTAACCGCATAGTTAGTTGTACTAATTGTATCAGATCTTAAAAAATTTGCAGACGTAACTGGAGTGTTGTTGACTAATAATGCATCCGCAGCACTTGCTGTGCCCCAGAAACGAGTAAGACTTGTTGCCGTTGTAGAATCAATTGTACTTAAATTTATACCTTGGTAAACTGTACTAAATCCTGCTATAGAAGATTTAGGAATAAATTGTTCTTTACTAATAATAACTATTCTATAATTATTAGCATACATCGAAATAACATTGTGTGTAATATTACTAGTATCAATTATTGTTTCAACAATAGGTCCAGTTTGCGTTCCAGCACTATACTGAGGACCAACCAATACCCAATTACTACCAGTAAACAAGAATAATTGGTTGGAGTTAGTGTTTGACCATAAATCCCCGGCTATGCTGTTTGCTACTGCTGGTGCAGTACCACTCTTTTTTAAACTTCCGGCTGTTGTCCAGTTGACTCCGTCATACACTTTTAAAATATTGGTACTAGTATCATACCATAATTGTCCCTGTACTGGGTTTATAGGACTTGTAGGTGCTGCAAAATTTTCTAAAAGATGCAAAAAATCTTCTGCTACAGGTTCTGCATAACCTGGATACGATTGTCCAACAAATTTTAAACTAGTAGTAGTATTAATAGTGCCGTCGGCAACTGTAATTGGAACTTTACTTGGATTAGTAGTATCAGTATACGGAATGGAATATGGCATTATTACTCCTTATACTGACACAAGGCCAGTTAAACTTTGAATTCTAACAGTATAGTCAACTTGAATTAATCTGTTTAAACTTTTTAATACAGGATGGAAAATAACATGTGTCAGCAATAAACTTTCCCCAGTAGTACTATAACTTTTTAAACCCAATTCATCAAATGTAAATGTACTATCAGTAGTGTTTGTAGTATCAAATGCTGTTTGGCCTCCAGGTTCGCCGTAATCTAACAAACAGGTAACAAAAACATCACTATAATTTGTACCAGTAGTATGTCGTGTTTCAGTAAAATTTCTAGTTGGATCAGTATTTGTCCTACTAGCGCCGTCGACTACTTTAGCGTATGTTTGATTATACAAACTTGCATTGCTGCCTGTGCTGTTTGGAGTCAAATATGTAATAATTCCTGTAGGATCTATAGCAGTTCCTCCATTACCAAATGCCATTTGATACACAAATCCACCAGTTGTATTATTAGATAGCGAATTTGCCAACGCAATACTCATATTTTCATAATGAATAGCGTTGCGTTTATTAATATAAACTTCTTTGGAAATAGGGTCGTATATTTTAATATGCCCTTCTATGTGAATTCCCGTTTGGTCTTTGGTCTGCATAGTTAACTCTCTTTATCTAATATTTATCAATGTTTACAATGTGCTAGTTTTATCTTACACCGGTTGTTTTTCTAGGATACGCTGGGCCTGTTGTTGGTCTAAATCCATAATTTTGTTTAGGAAAAGTACTTCCTGTATGGAAATATTTGTATATTTGATCAGCTTTTGGACTTCCCCAACCAGTAACCGCATCCCATCCCGAAGTACAAGCATATCCTGTTGTATATCCGTTACGATTATTACCAATAGCAACGTCATTAAACAATGTTGCAGCATTAGTATAAAATGTGGCCATATTAAAAGGTATTCTATATCCTAACAATTGGGTTAATCTCACCCACATACCAGCCAATAACGGTGCTGATGCACTAGTGCCGCCAACACCGTTATAAAAACTACCTTGAGCACTACTAGTTCCACCAGAATAAAACGCATACCCGGTAGCAGGATCTGCTGGAGCACTCCAGTCAGGAACACCCCGATGTGTTATTGTTGTCGGAGATCCTAGCCCGGTAGCATTGCCGCCAGTAGTGGTTGTATAAGTCAATCCTGTCTGCCAAGTCGGAACTGCAATGCTTGCACTCATACCGCCGCCGGTTGCGCTGCCACTTGCACCTGTTGAGCTACCCCATCCTACTTCAGCTGTAAGATTGTTAGACCCATCAAGTGTTACGTTTGTGCCGCCAGCCGATACCATGTATTGACTGCATATCGTTTGTGCCATACTTAAATTAACTGCGCCTGCGTCGCCACTACTAACAAATACA
>Ga0114951_10004058_pt1 | contig 14590 bp, 7 predicted proteins | sample AM7aDNAmetaG_FD_88677 | JGI IMG/M metagenome (GOLD analysis project Ga0114951, IMG submission 88677) | Freshwater microbial communities from Finland to study Microbial Dark Matter (Phase II) - AM7a DNA metaG | ecosystem: Environmental > Aquatic > Freshwater > Lake | place: Finland: Lake Alinen...
GAGTCAAGTTGTAGGTATTACTGAAGCCGTTACCTATACCTCTCCCGCCAACATAAAGAAGATGATTGATTCAAATGAGATTAAACTAAGTACCCTATTAGATGCATTAAAGAGTGACCTATCCACAGCCGAAACATTCAAAGAGAATGAAGAAATGGCTAAAGATACTATAATAGGTTCTGCTATGGAGATGATGGCGGATGATAGCTGTATGGTTAATCCTGCTTACAATAAAATAGTGCATATTTCTTCTAGTGATAAGAAGGTGTCCGATTTCTTGAATACTTTCTTAGACAAGACTATAAATATTGAAAATAGAATTTGGGAATGGTGCTTTGAGATAGTAAAGAATGGAGACTTTAAATTAAGAAGGATGGAGTACAGTACGGGGTCTAAAGTAAAGTCCGTATACTATGAGAATGTTACCGATGGGTATAGGGTTTCTAGAGTAGAGTATCTTGGTACTGTATTAGGATATTTAGACGAGGAGGAGGGAAGTAATGTTCTAGAAGGTAAAGATACCTTTGTACATTTCCTAAGTCTAAAACTACCTAATAGAAAGAAAATAACTATGAAAGTTAAAAATAGTGATGGAACCTTAAACGAGATAAGATGCTATAAGGTATCAGGAACATCTTTAGTAGATAATGCTAGATATATTTATAGAATAGTTAATCTACTTGACAATATGCTGATTATGTCCAGAGTTGCAAGGTCTACCCAGTATAATATAGTAAAGGTGGAAGTTGGAAATGCCTCGCCTAACAAAACACAAGAGATAATGATGGATGTTAGGAGAAGGATTGAGGGTAGTACTAAGATGAGTAAGGGTAAGGGTATGAGAACTGACCCTAGTCCTATACCTGTAAACTCTAATGTTTACATACCTACTCGAGAGGGTAAGGGAGATATTACTATAGAATCTGTAAATGATAGTGTAGACGTTAAAAGTATAGTGGATATTGATTACTTCCGAAATAAGGAATTTGCAACAATCAAGACACCTAAGGCGTATTTAGGATTTGAAGAATCCGCCAGATATAGTACCAGAGTGGTTTTGCTGGATGGGTTGACATATTATATTGGCGATATGGCAAAGGAAGAATCCAGTTTTATAGGTAGGGGTATTTTAACTTGTGCTGTGGATGGAACTATTGTACCTGCGAAAATAGTTGGTGTTAGGAAGACAAAAGAGAATGTAAGATTTATGAGAGTTACCTTGGATAATGGGGAGTATGTGGATTTTACTCCTGAGCATCTATTTATGATGAGAGATGGAACATTTAAAGAGGTTAAGGATTTAAAACCTGGAGATTCTTTGATGCCATGCTATACGAAGATGAATGATAGAGGTTATGAGGAAATAAAAAACAACAAAACACTAAAGTGGGAACCCATCTATCGTATAGTTGGGGAGTCTATTTATGGTGGAAAGATGCCTAAAGGGTACCAAGTACATCATAAGAATGAAGATAAAAAAGATAATGACTTTAACAACTTGGAACCGATGGAAGGAATAAAACACTGCTTACTACACAATAAAGTGTTTGTTGAGAAGGGTCATAGAAGTCATGTGGGAAAGCCTTTGACAGAAGAGCATAAAAAGAAATTATCCTTAAAATTAAAAGGAAGGGAAATGACTGTTGAGCATAGGGGAAATATTTCTAAAGCTTTGAGTGGTAAGCCATCTAACAACCCTTATAAGAGTGGGAAAGATAACCCTATGAAAGATAACAATGTAGTTAATAAACAGAAAGAAAGCCTAAGAACCTATTATGATAATGGTGGGACTACATGGCAGAAAAATTCAGATACTGAAAAGGTATCTGAATGGAGTAAGATGGTTAACGAAGTTAGGTGGGACGGAGAAGATAAAAGACAAAACCAGTCAAATTATGCAACTGAGGAGAGAGTTAAAGTTTGTGATTTGTGTGGTAAGACTTGTGTAAGTCACTCTTCTTATGCAGGACATAGGGCGTGGTGTGGTAAGGAGACACCTGTAGCACATAACCATAAAGTAGTTAGTGTTGAGATGTTAGACATACTAGAAGATTCCTATGATTTATTAGTTGATAATGAAACACATACTTTCCCTTTAGCAGCTGGTATATTTGTTCATAATTCACTTCCAGGATTTTCTGGTAACTCTAGTTTAGTTAAGATGGATATAAGATATGCAAGGACTGTTCAAAGAGCTCAAAATACACTTAAAAATGGAATAATAGAACTATGTAACAATTATTTAAGATATAGGGGAAGACCTGATGATGTAGATAATTTTGATGTTGAGCTTAGAAGTGTAACATCCTCCGAGGATTCTACTAAGGTTGAAGACTTTATGGCACACATGTCTGTATTTGATACCCTAACCACATTATTAGGTGAGTTTGGGGACTATGTGAGTAAACCAAAGCTTATGAACTTGCTTATAACTATGGTTGGTATAAATACCGCTGACATATCTAGTGATGCAATGATTAAGTTATTAGCATCCATGGAGAAGGGAGAACCTTTGCCAGCAAGTACAACTGGGTCTCAGGATCAAGATAATATGATGGGTGCAGGAACTCCTCCTGATGATACTGAAGATGGAGCCCCACCTGAGGATGAAGAAGCTCCACCAACACCTAAAAGTAAGTGATGATTTAGAGGGGAGAACCTATGATTGAGGAGGAAACTATGGAAATTAATAAGTTTGATGAGTTGATGAACCAACTAGAAGTTGCTTATAAAGAGAATAATGTGACTGAGATGAATAGATTGAATACTTTGATCATGGAAGGTTTGGAGGTATCTGTTTCTGAATCATCTCTTGATTTTGAGTTTATTGAGAGTATTAGAGGAAAGAATGTTTATAAGGGTTTATGTAAGGTTATAGATGAGAAGCAAAAGGTTGATGCTGTAGATACTTTGAAGTTAATATCCTCATTGGTAACTCATCTTGTTATTGAGAGTGAAGTAAAGAAGAAGGATATAAAGAATTACCCTATTAAACTATTCACTGATATGATATCAGGTATAGTTACGGAAGGGAAGATTGAAGATGCTCAGAGGTTCTTACGAGATAAATACGGACGATTTATTTAAGACTTGGAGTAAAACTAAAAAGCCTTTATTTGACCATCTGGGAATGGCTCCTGGATTAGAGAGGATAGTTAAAGAGGAAAATGAGATTAAAGAGATAAGAGCCAAAACTATAGATGAGTTTGGTAAAATTGATGAGGCTTTCATGAAGGAGCTAGTTAAATGGGCTGACTCTGGTAGGAAGTCTAGGTCTAAGTTTATTAGAGTGGCTTATCAAGGTGTAGCAAAAACTAAGGGGTGGATTACATTTAGATCTACCTCCCAATACACAAAGGGTAAGTTTTATTACCAATATATAAAGTTATTAGACATAAAGGATGTTCAGCATCTAAAAGATTTAGCTAAAAAGGATATAATGAGACTATTATTAGCTGGGAATATATCCTGTTACTGCTCTTGCTTAAAGAGTGATACTAAAATTAAACTCTTGGATGGTAGAACCATATCTGTTAAGGATATGGAAAGAGAGTTTAAAGAGGGAAGGGATTTGTGGGTATATTCAACAGATTCTAATGGGGATTTTAAACCTGGAAAAGTAGAGAAAGTTTGGATTACAGGAACCACTAAAAAGTATATAAAGGTAACCTTGGACAATGGAAAAGAGATTTTTACAACAGAAGATCATCTTTATATGCTTAGAAATGGAGAGTATTGTAGAGCTGATGAGTTGTTAGTTAATACCTCCCTCATGCCACTATATTTTAATTATATTGATGGGTATGAGAATGTAAAAACAAACTCTAAAAATAGTTATGTATCTACCTATAAAATGGTGGCAAATGAGGTTTTTCCTAAAGAGGATTTTGATGAGGCTAGGGGGAGAAGTGGAGAGAATAAAATTTCCATACATCACATGGATTATAATAAGTCCAATAATGACCCCAATAACTTTAAATTAATGGGATATAGGGAACATATAAAATGGCATGCTGATTATATCAATGAAAGAAGAAAAAATGATCCTATATTTGCTGAAAAATGTAGAGAAGCTTCAAGAAGGGGAGCTTTTAAAAGAAATGTTAACCCTACAGAAAATATGATAAAGCAGCGAGAGAAGTATTTAGAAAAGGGTCATGAATATTGGAGAACTGAGGAAGGTAGGAAGATTAAAAGTGAGGGTTTCCGTAATTCCCTTAAAAAGTTTTGGAGTAGTATGTCTCCAGAAAGTAGAGATACATATATTAGTAAACACCCTAATAAGACTTTAGAAGCTAGAGAAGTTTTATCTCAGAGAATGAAAAATTATTGGGGTGGTATCGATGATAATATTCGTGCTATAAGAGGGAAAAGACATGGAGAGATATTAAGAGAGGGTTTAAAAAACAAGTTAGATTCTATGTCAATAGAGGAACTAGAAGCATATAATTTGGAATTTTGTAGAAGAGTTAAGGAGGGTATGGTTAATAAATGTAAAAAAACTCTTAATTCTATGATAGAGAGGGGAATAGAATTAATAGAAGAAAACTATATGAAATTTAAGAGTAGAACCACCCCAAAAGTAAAAACAAACTTCAATTCCTTTGAGGAGATGTTGAGCTATTTTAACATATCAATATCTAATAACCATAAGGTAGTTAAGATAGAGGTTATTAATCTTGAGGAGGAAGAGTCAGTATATGATATAAAGGTGGATAAATGGCATAATTTTTATATAGATGCTGGAGTTATCCTGCATAATTGTCCAGATTTTTTATATAAGGGCTTCAAGTACATGGGATATACAAAGGGGTATGGTATGTATAAAGAAAATAGATACCCTAAAATAAGGAATCCTAAATTAGAGGGAACAGTGTGTAAGCACATGCTAGCAGTGTTCAGTGTGTTTATGCAAAATTGGTTATCTATATCTAAGGATATGCAAAACTCCTATTATTGGAAAGCAAGGTATGGAGAGGATGAACAGAAATAAGTTTATATACAATATTGAGTGTGAGGAGGTAAAACTATGGTATACGGTGATGTAATCCTAGAACTAAAGGCCAGTAACTTTCCTGAGACTGGAATACCTTTTAAATTAAATAAAGTCCTTAAATATACTAAGGACAACAAACAGTATAAAAAGGATTGGGAAGAGTTTGTAGAGCATTGTAGATCTATTAAGAATGTAAGTGATATTGATGATTTTTATAGTAATTCACTAGATACTACCACCATTGAGATGCAGGTATTCAATGGTAAGCCTAAAACCTTCAAATTCTTGGGTATGGATGTTACTGAGGATCTAGATGTAGTTATACAGGGGAGCTATGGAACTATTTTCGTTGGAGAGTTATATAACCCTGATATAGTTAGTAGGATTCTTAAAAATGTACAGAGAATTGATGAGGCGAAGATAGATAGAATAATTACTGGAATTAATAAAGATACCCTATTAGTAGCCATAGAGAATCTAAAATTAGGTTCTATGGTAAATGCACCTGATAAGATGAGTGGATTTGATAGTAGTGCATTTTCTGATGATGTTAAACACTTTGATTTTCTTAAACCTGTTATAGATGATGTTCTTAATTTAGGGGGTATGACATACTCCTCTATAGTGATGAATTTGGTTAATACTAAAATTAGTACTGGGGATGTTCCCACTGAAAAAGAAGTGCTTAATGCAATATATACAGGAATATGTACCAACTGGAATACCTTGATACATAGATATTATTTAGTTTCCCGAGTTATATCTGCTTATTCTATGTTCCTTGATTTGTATGGTAAGTTGTTTGGTAAAGATACAACTAGAAAGATTGTGAACCAATCCTCAAAACCTGCAGGTCTGATAGGATGTTTAGAAGGGTATGCTAAGGATAGTAGCATAGAGGGAAGAACCTTATCTTGTACTGTGGCTAAGGATTTGATAGGTAGTGTTATGATATTGAATGTTGCAGGAAATTCTACAATGAAATACCCCATTGAAACTTATATGACTACCATGTTTGATTTTTCAAATAAAGTGGATATAACTACTATGGATAAGAAGACAGCTTTAGCCTATAGTGTTTTAGATGGTCTAAAGTACACGGATGAAGACCTTAATTTAGTATCACAAAACTATGATATGAATGATCCAGAAGAGAGAGAAGTGTTCCTGAAAAATGTAATAACAGGATATAAAAAGAAGTTTGAAAATTTCAACAATGATAGAGGAATTTCAATAGATGATAATATAATAAATGCTGTTATACCTGTAGATAACACCTCTATTGATATACTTAATGTAGCTAAATCAACTGACCCTAATGAGGTTATAGATGTTGAGGTTTCTAGAGTTTCCTTTAACAAGACTAACCTACTAAATGCTTGTAAACTGATAGCAAGATTAACCAATATATTAAATGCTGAGTTTAAAGTATCTAAAATATAATAACTGAGGAAGGAGGAAAAGGAATGGCAAATATAGTTGCAAAAGAGAATTTGATAAAAGGAGTTTTCCTCAATGATTCTTCGAGTAAGAATACTAACGTCCTAAAAGGTATTAAGAATTTTTATACCGACAATGGACTAACACCTTTTTTAGAAGTAACAGATATGAACGTTAAGGATGATACATGTAAATTACATTATAGTGAGTATTCTGATGATGGACATTTCATTAATTTTGCTGGGGTAATGGTTAACTCCGAATCCCTATATGTAGCTCTTGGGTATAATGCGAATAATAGCCTATATATACCTGTGGTGAGTATGCTTGAAATACTTAATATAAGTATATTTGGTGATGAAAAAGGCCCAATAGGAAAGGATGAGGCTTTATATATCCTAGAGAATTCTAAACTTAACTATAAGGATTTTGATTTGAAGAGTTATTGTAGGGAGATTTTTGTGGGTAATGTTGTGTCAACTGGGTATAAATTCTCTTCCCTTATATTAAACTTTGTGGAGACTGGGATTAAGGCTGGTGCTAATGTTGCTGGTAATACAGGAAATTCTATACTGGACTCTATGAGCAATGAAGACCTTTATAGAATATTGTTTGAATTTATGAAGAGATTTACCGATAAGATGGATAACTTAGGTAAAGAGTTTTTTGGAAACTTTATTGCTGAAGAAGATAGAGGGGTTGTTATGCAAAGCTCTGCCTTTGGATTCGATAAGCTATTTAAAAACTTTGGTGTAAAATCCTATGAGTCCTTATACCTTAAAAACATAAACTCCCGAGGATTAGACCCTAGTTTAGCTAGAGAGTTATCCTCTATTGGGTTTGGGATTAAGGGAAGAAGAGATATATATAATAACACTACCGATGATTTCACTAAGATGTTGGCTGTATTAAGCAGTAATGCTTATATAGACCATGAAAACATAAATTATAATGCTATTGATGATGAGAAGATAAATACCTACAATATAGTAGATTTGTTAAGAGGTGTAGGTAAAGAACAAGACTTGGTATTTTCAGTTGATGTTATGCAAGAGTTGGGAAAAGATCAACTTTATAATCTATTATTAAATAAGCTGAGTATAACATCCGATATAGCTAAGATTGGAAACAATAGATTCTTTGAAAATCTGAATAAGTATACAGGTAAAGCTAAGACAGTAGCAGCTCAGGTGGATAAGGCTGGGACACAGGGAGTTATGAATAGAGTTGATGTGGGATCTGTATATACAAGAAAAGTAGAAGGTGAGCAGACTAACTTTGTAACCTTCTCTTCTCGAGCATTAATAAATGCTGGTAAATTGTTTGATAGGATTGCACTTAGAATATTGAAGGTGTTTAAGTAAAGCTTAAAATACAGGGAGAGGTGATATAAGAATGAAGGATTTTTTATTTTTTGAGAGTAAGGCCACAATATTATTTAAGAAGTTTTCAACCTCAGGGACTGACTTTGGTATTTTGAAGACTAACATAAACTCATTCTTAAAGTACATGAATAGTGAGTTTCCTAAGAATTTAGACCTGTATAAAACTTCTGTTGATGTGGATAATATTTCTTTGGAAAATGTAATTGACCCTAAATATAAGTTTCTATTTAGGGGTACAGAATTTAGACACATTGTACAGTTCTTAATGGAGTTAGAGGGTAGAATAAAAGACTTTGATAAAAAAGAGGTTAACCTTAGAACTGTTATTAGTTTCTACTTTTTGTATTATGTGTTGGTTGTAAAGTTAGTAGAAACTTATCTAGGAGCTATAGCTACCTATAATGTGAATGACCCTAGTAATCCTAGTAAATACACATTAAGGGATATTGGTATAGATTCTAGTGTATTAAGGTACTTTGCTAGCCTTGAAGACCTAAGAACTAAGACTATTGATGATTGGTTAGCATTAGACATTGATGCTATAAATGATAGGTATTATGTACAGGCTCTAAAAAGAATATTTGCCATACTAGGATCATATTAAGGAGGTAGAAAAGTATGTATTTTGATAATTTCCTGCCATTTATTCAAAATTATGGATATTTGGAATCGAACAGAATAGAGCTTGTAAATGCTGATAGTGTATACTGTCCTATAACTTCTAAAAAGTCTTTAGAGGAGTTGGAAAAAGATTCTGTTGTAGATTTCTTTATTTCCAAAAGAACTCCTAAAGTATACCATATTAATCCTGTAGGAATAAAGGTATTTGCTGAAAGTGATACTCTAGCCTACTATATGAAATACAAACTTGCTGGTCAGACTGTTCCTATGGATGTTACATATATCAATTACGATGATATAGCTAAGAACATTAATGTTGTAAATGGAGTAGCCACCCTAAACAAGAATGGTGGTATGTTAGTGAATGAGGTAATTACTGAACTGTTTATAAATAGTGCCTCTAATGGTGTTGGTATTAACATTGACAATTTAAAAGAAACTGGAAATGATATTGAGATTCCTCTTGGGGATCGGATATCTATATTTAGTTTGTTTGAAAACTTGGGTGAAAATGGAGTGCAAGAAGCTGTGGATTTTGATACAATGTTTAATAAATTTCAACAAGATAAGAGAGTAGATGTAAAAACTGATAAAATAGATTATGTTTATACTTGGTTAGATGGGTATTTTCAAATGCCTGAGGGTATGGAAATGAAAGATGGTCAAGGTAGAGAGGTTGTTCCTTTAATGATCGGACCAACTGGTGTATTTAAGTCGGCGACAGTTAAGAGCTTATGTGAGAAGTATGGTTTCCGTCTAGTTGACTTCCGTGTAGCTTTTACCTCACGACTTGATTATTCTGGTTTGTATCAAAAGGGATCTAGTGTATTAGAACAGGATTTCTCTTATGCCTGTCCTATGGAGGAGTTAGTAACTTGCTCTGATGGGTTTAGAATGTATAGTAGACAAGCCGTAGAGAAGTTAAAAGATACCTTAGCTAAGGGAGTGTTGGTTACTAAAAGATCCACATCTGGAGATAATGTTGTGGAGGAAACAACTCCCCTAACTAATGAGCATTTGGATAAGATAAACAAAATGATAGAGAACTATAATGAGTATATCAAAACTCCTGTATTATTCTTTGATGAAATAACAAGGAATAAGAATAAGGGTGTTGAGGGTGTTCTCGTTCAGTTGCTTAACCAGAAAAGATATAACACTATGACCCTTAAAGGGTGCAAGTTTGTTGCCGCAACTAACTTGAACTTTAAGTATGATGTTATTAATGACATATATCAGGTTAACCCTGATATAGATGTAGCTTTCTCAAACCGTTTCTTGCCACTACAAGTTAGACCAGAACTAGTAACTGATAGGTGGATAGAGTGGGCAGAGAAACCTAATAAAGATGATAAGAACAGAAATAATATAGATCCGTTAATAATGGAGTATTTAAAAACAAAACCTGGAAATATATATGAAGAGCAAGGGGTTCTTGAGGCATATAATAAGTCTGAGGATGATGCCATAGCAGACGCAGCCGCCACACCATACCCTAACTATAGAACTTGGGAAATGACATCTAACTATGTTATTTCTAGAAAAGATAAAAAGTTATCTAGGAAGTCTATAGAAGGATTATTGGGAGTTAAGGTTGCTGATGAGATAATAAAATTTTTATCTAAAAAGGGTTATGTTGAGGATGTACCCACAAAAGATACTGATGATATGGGTAAATTCTTGAGTGATAGTCTTGATGCGGGATTACCTGCTATGATAATTGGGCCGTCTAGTATGGGTAAAACGGGGAGAATAAATGAGTATGTTAAAAAGGTAGAAAAAGAAACTGGAAGTAGACCTATAATAATTAACATAAATCTTGCAGGTATGGATAATGTTGACATTATGGGTATGCCTACTAAGAAAAGTCTATCTTCTTTTGTATTAGGAGAAGATGGCTTTGAGATGAGTAATAAAAAAGATGATTCTTTAAATATGTTAGCAGCAGATTTGAAGAGTATTTGTAAGGATATTGAAACTAATGGTGGAACTGGACTTGTAGATTATGTAACAGTTAGGTCTCCTGATAGAGGTATAAAAGAGACATTTAGGAAAGCATTAGAAAACAATATCATGGTAATATTGTTCTTCGATGAGTGTAACCGTGTTACCAATGACTCCCTAATGTCATGTATGTTTGAAGCAATATCCGACTGTTTTGTAGGAAGTACAAAAATAAAAATGTTGGATGGAACAACAAAAACCATGAGGGATTTATATGATTTGTATAGTAGTACGGGTGAGGGATTCTGGGTATATAGTTGTACTAAGGAAGGTAAAATAGTTCCTGGGTATGCTCACAGTCCTAGAGTAATATCAGGTGAAGAGAAAAGACTTGTAAAGGTAACATTGGATAATGGTAGTAGTGAGGTTTGTACAGACTACCATTTGTGGATGCTGCGTAATGGTGATTATAAAAGAACTGATGAGTTAGAAGAGGGAACAAGTTTAATGCCTTTATATACCAGAAATTCCAGAATAGATACCGATGGAATAGATGGTTATGATATGGTATGGGATAATGAGAGTTGTTCTTGGATAATGGTTCATAGAACTGTAGCCAAAGCTTTGGACTTGATTGAGAGTGGTAAGGTAATACACCATAAGGACTTTGATAAAAGAAATAATGACCCTAAGAACCTTGATTGTTCTATGAATTATAAAGAGCATATAGAGTTCCATGGACAACATTTACAAGAAATTAAAGAGAAAACAAACTTTGAAGAGAAGAGAAGACTGGGATATAGTGAGTGGTTAAATAATGGGGGAAGAGACTTCTTAAAGAAGCATGCTTTGGTAATGAGTTTGGATGGAGGCAAAAAATCAGCTGAAACTCGTAAGAAGTTATGTAAAGAGAGTAAAGAATATACTGATAGGTTAGCAGCAGGACTTGTTAGATTCAATATTGAGACTGGAGTAGATGGAAGAAAGTCTGAATGGATGAGGGAGCACCATAAAAAACATCCTGAAATTGGAAAGAGATTTCAAAAGTCTGGTGCAGAGGGGTGTATAAAGAAATGGAAAGATCCAGAGTATAAAGACAAAATGGTAGAAATACACAAAGAGAGATGTAAAGACAATGCTGAATTCAAAGATACTATGAGAGGTAATGCTATAAAAAATAACAAAAACCCTGAAATAAAAAAGAAGCAGATTTTGGGAAAGGTTGTTAAGGTGGTATTTAAGTGTGTAGCACTTGAGGGATATGTATCTGAAACCCTGTATGAGTCTGTAAGACTAAACCATTTCAGGTATGGGTATCCTCGTTATAAGAGAGCTATGGAGATTATAAGGGATTTTGGTATTGAAGAAATATCAGAAGTAGCTTTGAACTATAATCATAAGGTTGTGTCCATAGAATACCAGGAGTATAAAGAGGATGTTTATGATATTACAGTAGAGGAGTATCATAACTTTGCTCTGGATAGTGGGGTATTTGTACACAATAGTAAAATTTTCGGAATAGACTTTACCGCACAAAAGCATTTAGTAAGAATTGTTGGAGCTTGTAATATGGGGGAAGGTTATACTGGAGCAAAAGGATTGGATGCAGCTTTAACTGCCAGATTTGCAATGTTCTGGAAAAAGAAGTATGACGATAAGGATGTAGTATCTTTTAAGAACTTTCTAAAGGACAATGTAGCCTCTGGTAATATAGACCCTATACTATCCGACTATTTTGATTCTTTGAGTCCTGATGAAGCTTTAAAGTTTATGAGTAGTGTTGAAAAAAGAACCATAGAGAAAGCAGAACCTTCTTCTCGTATGTTATTACAACTTGCAAAAGACATTAAGAATATGAGAAGTAACAAAACAGCCTCTGGAAGTACATCATCCTGCTTTAATGGAACTGTATTGTTTAGTCTTAGTTCTAGGAATGATATGACAAAGTTTTCAGCTGTACTTAAAGATACTAGTGCTGATATTAATGATAAGATTTCTAAAGGTAGAGATTTGGTTTCTTATGTAAGGAGTAATTATAAGAGATGGGATGCCTATATTAAAGATACTGAAGTTACTATACAGGGACAGAAGATGAAGACTTCGGAAGCCTTAGATTTATTATTTAAGGCTGATGATAAGATAGTTGCTAGTATGACTTTAGCAGATAAGACTATGATAAATAATCTTCTAACCTATACCTTGGGATTGTTAACAGCATTAGCCGATATTGATGGTAGAGTTGAAGACCTTAGAAAGGATTTATTCACAGCTTATGCTGGAGAGGAATTTACTAAGGGATTCTTACCTTACTTTAATGAGAGGTTTGGAAAAGAGAATGATGTTGAGATAACAATAGCCATGTTAGATGATATGGATCTTATACCTGAATTCTTTACTAGAAAAACAGCTGATACGAGTAAATTAAACCCCGATATGAAAGTAACTTATATTATTGGACTCCTTGATGAGTTCTGGGACTGTTGGGGAAGTGGTAGTCTACCTTCTGAGAATTTTGCTAAGTTTTATGAAGTGGCAATGAAGAGTTTTGTTACTACTGATGATGTAGTTGTTTTGTTAAGAAGACTTGGTCCTAAACAAGATCCATTTATGACTAGGGCTGAGGGTGTGGGTGACCAATTTATAAAGAACTCCCTATCCGTGTATAAGAAGATTTCTGATGTGGATATAAATGCAATAAAGGCTTCTATGAGTACATCTGGTGTTGGGGTAGCTAAAAAAGCAAAAATTCTTGTATAGACTAACTGGAGAGAGTGTTTAACAGCACTCTCTTAATATATTTTTGAAAGGAGAATTAATATGTTAAGTTCTAAACTTATAAATGATTTTATGGTAAATCTTGGACTTGAGGAGTATAATCTGAGTGTAGAGAGATCCGATGATAGTGGGGATTTTATTCAGATGTATTGTCCAGAGTTGGATTTTGTATTAACTAAGAATAGTATATTAAATACCAAGTTGTTAAGTGAGAATATAACCGATATTGGACCAGATGCAGTTTTTATGGTATTGAAAAGTAAAACTGATGATGGGTTTACTTTCTTTTATGATGCTAAGGTAGTGTCTGGTAGTGTTTCTGGAGTGAGAATATCAATAGCAACTAAAAGAATTGAGTACTATGATAACGATGGAAAGTATAAACCATTTATATCCTTTGAAATGATGAAGGCTTATCTAAACGTGTTTGGAGCTATTAATGTATAAAAAGCTGTGGCACTACTTGACATTATGATAAATATGTGATATAATAAAGATAGGTGGTGGTAATAATGTTAGATAGACAAGAACGTGAGATATTTAATAAGATTTTTCAAGAAGAGTATAAAGATTTGATATCTAGGATGAGTGTAAATGCTCCTTTGAGTTTAGTTAGGGAGAGTTTTGATCCTCAATTCATAGATCTGAAAGAGCTAGAGGATTTTCTTGAGGGGAAAGAATTACCCTATATAGCTAATACTCGAAAAAAGACCGTTAGAGATAATTCTCCCAATGAAGGACAATTAAGAATGATTGTGGGAATATTACCAAAAGGTGCCAAGGATAAAAAAGGAGCCATAACTTTGGTATATAATTTAGGATATAATGAAAATTCTGAAGAGGTTTCTGTACGTGTGGAGAATTGTGATAATGAGGTAAGAGAAGGGGACTTCATGGGTAAATTCCAGATGAACCCAAAATCTCAATATAAGAGTATTTATGACATTATAAATCTATGTGACTATGATAGATTTTATGTAACATATAAAAACCAGGCTTTGGATTTGGTAGGAAAAAGATTTGATAAAGTGAGACAGGTATTTAAGCTAATACAGAGTGAGAGAGATGGAAACCCTAAAACTACTTTATGGGTAGGGTATGATAAGATAATGAGGAATTATGTTATGGGATATAATCCTTCCTTTATATTAATGACTGTATTAGAGGAGTGGTCTGTAAAGAGAGGTAAGTATAGAAGTCTTGTAGATTGCTATTGTTATATACTTGGTTTCTTGATAGCTCATGAAATGAGTCATTTGATAAGACATAATTCTGATAGTGAGTCTGGGAGAGTAGATACAAATTCCGTTAATCATTTGATTGATAATGTAATTCAAGATAGTTACATAAATACTAACTTAGCAGATATATTTTCTGGTTTAGTAGGGAGTTACGATGATAGTGTATCTCTTGATGGAGGTGTAGGTAA
>Ga0114951_10004059_pt1 | contig 14589 bp, 17 predicted proteins | sample AM7aDNAmetaG_FD_88677 | JGI IMG/M metagenome (GOLD analysis project Ga0114951, IMG submission 88677) | Freshwater microbial communities from Finland to study Microbial Dark Matter (Phase II) - AM7a DNA metaG | ecosystem: Environmental > Aquatic > Freshwater > Lake | place: Finland: Lake Alinen...
ACAATCTTGTCTCGTTGCGCTGGACTGTGGTGGCGGCGGACGTGGGTTGGTAGCTGCTGCATGCGTCCCACTCTGGCATTTCCAGCCCGGTGTGCCTAGACGCGGTTAGTAACACGGATACGAATGAGGTGAGCTTCGCGGGACATCTCCGTCCGAGGTCGACTTGGCTGAGAAGTCGCATTTGTTCCCTCAGCACGAAGTGACGAAGGAGCCAGCAACACCGAACTGCCGATGATGAGTGTGATGACGGTGGATTTCATGATGTTTTCGGTTGATCGGTTGATTTCTTGTCGCTATCACAACACGAGCCTGACTTACAAGTGCAACTGCCTTGGGGACGGATCAGCAGGGCGATCAGCAACAACGTATTCGCTACCAACACCAGGTGAGCCGCGCCGATTTGGATTCCGCACAGGCCAATGGTGGGGCGACAGGATGCATACTTCACGAGAATTCCCAATACGACCACCGCCACTCCCAGCACGCCAATAATTCGGGATGCGCTGGCACAGACACACGCGGCTTTACAATCACTCATAGGATCATTTCTTTCGGTTTACGGGTTTAACGGCTACTTACTTCGCTTCTAACGCGGCGATCTGGGCTTTGACCTTCTTGGCTTCGGCGGTCTTGCCATAGCGATTGAGGGCGCCCAGCTTGATCATCAACTTACCCAAGGGACTCATTTTCTTCTTCTTAGCGGGCTTAGCGGGCTTGGCAGCAACTTCGGGGGCAGCTGAGGCGGACGATTTCTTGGCGGCATTGATCTTGGCCCACCGTGCTTGCTGCGCTTTCTTCATCTTCGCTTTGGTTGCGGCCGAAATAACACGCTTGCCTGAAGCAACAGGGGTTGAGGCTTCCACAACCATGATCTGCTGGACGGCTTCGACAACTTCACCGCTTTCCAAACCTGCCAGGGCTGTGATGACTGATTCGATCTGTTTGACCTCATTCTCCAGGCCGCTGATCTTCGCGAGGAGTTGGGCTTTGGCTGACTGAAGACTTTCAACGGCTGTGGATACCATGGGATGAACTACCTTTCTATAGGGGTTGAATTTAGCTTACGGCCTGAAACACCTGCTGGCCACTCAACTCGCACTCAGTTACCGTAGGGGATATATAGCACGTGGCAATGGGATGTAAAGTGCTATTTACCTGTCAAGATCAGGCGTAAGTAGATTGCAATCGCGATTAAGGTTTCTTCCTTGCATGACTGAATGCCGCTGTGAACTGATCTGTCAGATCCAACGAGCTGAAGAATTGCCCAATGATCAAATTGGATTGCAGAACTTCAACCCCCTATCCCGCGTACTCCTTCCCAGAGGCTTTAACAAGCCTTTCGCGTTCACCTCTTCGGGGCGACTTCTGATTGGCGGGTACATCTTGGTTGGGTGTGTCGGTGATGCTGGCAACTTCCGAAGTAATCGTCAGCGTTAACCTGAATGCTGATGGGATTCACGGGGCAGATTTGGGCCAGCACCACCTTAACCATGCTTGCCAGTAGCAATATGATGATAGCAACCCCACCCGTCCGTGAACCTAAGTATTTCATAATTATCCGCTTAGTCTGTACTCCAGCGGAGGATCAAAAGCCCTAATCCATACATCGATCCTGCCCCAACAGCAGCACTTACGAGCAGCCAAAGGATGGTGCGGAATCCCGATAGCTTCTCATTCAAGTAATCCCGCGATCCCTTGAATAGCGCTCCGCAGCCGAGATTGGACAACAACAGTAAGAAACCCATTGCAGCATAGATCATAGCTTTCCAAGTGAAACCCCACCCCGCCGAAAGGTTGCGCGAATTATCGCTGAGGTAACGTCAAGTTAACGGCAGTCTGGTTCAGCCAACCGTGTTGGGCCGACAGAATCGATTGACCAAGAACCAGTAGACCAGTGCCGTGACCAGCCCCCCGACAGGAAATACCCAGTCCACAGGGTCCCACCAATTCCGCCAAAGATATTCATAGAATGTGCTCTGTGGTGGACCTGAATCCATCCCGCTCGTTTGGTAGCATACCCAGTCAACAGGTAATAAAATGGCCACACCGATCACAATGCCCAAGAGACACCCCCAGGAATACCTCAGTGTCGTGAATTTCGAGAGGAGATACAGGCAGGGCAGAAAGACGAAGATGGTTGTGCCATACGAGATCATACTGCTGAGAACGAAAAGAAACGCGAATGACGCCAGTAGACTTTTACCATGGTTCGCGATCACCATCAGAGTGCTAATGATAAACGGAACCACTGCTGGCGCTACGACCAGGGCCTTCCAAGAGAATTTCATCTTCGATATCATCATCATTGTCCGACGGTTCTGTTCGTGGCTTGCTTCCGTGGACTGGCCGTGTTCACAGTGAAATTATATTGCGGTTGGCACTCCACGGTCAAACGCAATCCTAAATGACATCAGCAGCAGTTTATAGCGCAGAACATGGTTGCACTTGACCTTCTTGATCGAGGCTTTGTTCTGCCAACCAGTACAGCATATATCAATGCTCGCCTGACAATCCGGGCAATTTGTTTTGCCGCCAGCATCGCCATCTTGCGCCCGTAAATGAGCACCACATCCGCTACAACTGAATAGTAGTATCAAGTTTCTCCTTGCCTCCTTATCCACTATGAACAATTCATATCGCAATCTTCAATAATGAGACGTGCAGATGCTTGAATTGGGGGAGTCGAAAGGTATCGACCGTGGTTGAATACCTCATCAATTCTTGCACATAATCTGATAATAATTGATTCCGCTGAAAAACCCTACGGACACGCTAAAGCGTAGACACCGAACTCCCGGTTTCTTCGAGATTCTGCGTGTTTGGTGTCCAGCCTTCAGGCTGAGTCGATGGGTGGAAGGGGTTTTTCAGCGGAATTAATAATAATCACCTATTGTAATTATAGCAGTCTCCAGCTTGATAATTATCATCTATTGTAATAATGTATTCCAAGATAATGACCGGCACTCCAGTCCATAATGTGATCCAGTTAACGCGGCCGCAGGAGACCCGACGAGCGTTAGGCCAATGGATTCGGTTAACCCGGCAACGGCTCGGCCTGACTCAGGCGCTGTTGGCTTCCAAATCCGGCGGGGCGGTGATGACGGTGTCGCGGCTCGAACGCGAGGGACAAGGTGGGGTGGACAATCTGTTGCGCGTGCTCCAGGCGTTGGGGGAATTGGACGGGTTCCAGGCCCACGTTCAAAAGCTGTTGCGAAAGGCGTTATTGCCGCGCGACCTCTCCGAAATAAAAAATCCCGCGCGGCCCCGGCAACGGGTGCGGCTGCGGAAAGTTGCAGTCTAACACCGCTGGTTTTCGTACCAGTCAATTGTCCGCCGTAATCCCTCTGTAAATGGCGTGCTGGCCCGGAAACCGAACTCGCGTTCGGCTCGGGTTATGTCAAGACAGCGGCGTGGTTGCCCATCCGGTTGGGCAGTGTTCCAGCGGATTTCGCCTTGGAAATTTGTCAGCTTTGCAATCAGCTCAACCAGCGATTTGATTGAGATCTCCTGACCAGCACCGAGGTTGACCGGCAGGGGCTTGTTATAGCGTTCGGCGGCCATTACGAGGCCGGTCGCCGCGTCTTCAACATAGAGAAATTCCCGTGTCGCCTGGCCCGTCCCCCAACATTCGATTGCATTCGCCCCGCTATTCCGGGCGTCGACACATTTCTTGATCAAAGCGGGAATCACATGCGACGAAACCGGATCGAAATTGTCCCGAGGTCCATAGAGGTTGACCGGCAACAGAAAGATTGCATTCAGTCCATATTCTTGCCGGTAGGCCTGGCATTGGACAAGGAGCGCTTTCTTTGCGATCCCGTAGGGCGCATTGGTTTCCTCTGGGTATCCAATCCACAAATCATCCTCTTTGAATGGGACCGGCGTAAATTTTGGGTAGGCACAGATCGTCCCGGTAACGACAACCTTGGGTATGTTAAACTGCCGGGCTTGTTCAATCAATTCGATCCCCATGATGGCATTCTCATAGAAGAACTTGCCCGGGTGCGCCCGGTTGGCGCCAATCCCGCCCACCGTTGCCGCCAGATGCAGCACCAGGGTCGGCCGGCTGGTTTCAAATAATCGGCGAATGGCGTGGCGGTCGCGCAGGTCGCAGTCTTGACTGCGGGGGACGAAGATTTCCCGGCAACCACAAGTCTGCAACTTTTCCACAACATGCGAGCCCAGAAAACCCGCCCCGCCAGTCACCACCACGCGCTGGTCATTCCAAAAGCTCATGTCGTCACTTTGGCGACTTTGCCACCCAGTTTGTCGGCAAGGAGTTGAATATCCGCATCCACCATCAACTGGACCAGCTCCTTAAATTTAACTTTCGCTTCCCAACCCAACACCCGCCTGGCTTTGGCGGGGTTGCCAATCAGGATGTCCACCTCAGCGGGGCGCAGATAACGTTTGTCAAACACCACATGTTTTTGCCAGTCCAACCCGGCGTGGTGAAAGGCGACTTCACAGAACTCGCGGATGGTGTGGGTTTCGCCAGTTGCAATCACAAAATCATCCGGCTGTTCCTGCTGCAGCATCAACCACATGGCTTCCACATATTCCCTGGCGTACCCCCAATCCCGTTGGGAGTCGAGATTCCCCAGGAAGAGCTTGTCCTGTAACCCACTCTTGATGTACGCCACGGCCCGGGTGATTTTTCGCGTCACAAAGGTTTCGCCGCGCCGGGGTGACTCATGATTGAAAAGAATGCCATTCGTCGCAAAAAGATCATAGCTTTCCCGGTAATTGACCGTGGCCCAATAGGCAAACACCTTCGCCACCCCGTAGGGACTGCGCGGATGAAATGGCGTTGTTTCACATTGTGGAACTTCCGCGACCTTGCCAAACATCTCACTGGATGATGCTTGATAAAACCGGGTCGCCAGTCCGGTCTCGCGAATGGCCTCTAAAATGCGGATTGTGCCAACCCCGGTAATGTCCGCCGTGTATTCCGGGATGTCGAAACTAACGCGGACATGGCTTTGGGCAGCCAGGTGATAAATCTCGTCGGGTTTCAATTCATAGAGCAACTTTACCAAACTGACCGAGTCGCTTAAATCGCCATAGTGCAGAAACAGCCGGACGCCGTGAACGTGGGGGTCTTGATACAAGTGATCCAGTCGCTCGGTATTAAAGGTTGAGGCCCGGCGGATAATGCCATGCACTTCGTAGCCTTTGCTCAACAACAATTCGGCCAGATACGACCCGTCCTGTCCGGTGATGCCTGTAATCAAAGCTTTTTTCATATAACTGGCATTTCCCCGCTGACCTCCATTCGCGACCAGCAGGAGGTGTTGGATTTCATTGGGGTAATGTTATCCTCTTTGATGTCGTCCACAAGTTATTTTAATTATCCCAGGACCGGATTGTTATCGCTGGAACCAGCTGTCTCAAAGAAAAACCCTCTGTTTGTCGGCCGTGTCACTGACACGGCGCATTTTTAGCCAAGCTACCAAGGTCGAACCATCCGGTCTAAGAGCCTGTTTCAAAAGTCCTCCCCGGCGGACGGCGCGAAGTCCAGAGGGCGTTCGCGCCCTACAATTGCCAAGAAATCCGGTTGTAGGGCTGGCATGCCCAACGGGCTGCCAGCCGAATGTTCCCACATTCAAAACACGCTCTAAGATCAAACGGCCCCTCACCCGGCCCTCCCGCAGTCGCGAGAACACGGGGCCGGCCTCTCCCCCGGTGGGGCGAGGCGCGCCGGAGCGAACAGTGAGATCCTGCCTCGCCCCCTCCGGAGGGAGAGGTCGGGGCCAAGGTCGCTGACTGTCCGCCGTCGCCTGTCGTTTGGCGAAGGCGGATCGTATCTGGCGTTGGCACCGGGTGAGGGGTCGTCGTCAACTGCCGACCTCTGGCTAAGAAATGTTCCGTAAGTCTGGGGACTCTGTTTCGAATACTCTCGCGTAATAGTCTAGTCACACAGAGTGATGTCTGCAGAGAGTGAATACTAACGCGAATCACCGCGCTGGCTCTTTCTGTGCGACCAGACAATTATCAGACTAGAAGACATCTCATTAATCGCCGGCAACGGCCGGCAGCCCGCTGGGCGCGCCGGCCCTACAAGAAGATTGTCGGGGCGCGTGGGTTCAGTGATGGCTGCTAGTCACTGAAACTTCTTTACTCTCTGACTGAGAGTACTCACCAGACTGATTGTCTTATGACAACAGTCGTCTCTTCTCTTCTTTCGGGCGACGTGACTCAGACTAGAAGTCATCTCATAAATCCCCGGAGCGGCGGGCTGGGACAGCCCGCCCTACCGAACCCGCGGTAGGGTGCGGTGTCTCTACCGCGCCGTTGGCGTGTCTGCCATTGATGAGATGATTTCTAGTCTGAGACTCAGTGACTGGTAATGATTACTGTTCAGACTCTGGTAATGCGGCAGAGACTGGGAGACCAGTCTGGTCAGTTATTCGCTGGTACTCATCACGGTTGGATACAGTATACGAAATCGGCACTGACACTGGATCCCAATGGGCGCATTCGGACACTGTCACCATGAATGTGCGGCACGCTATTGCGCCCTACAGGCAATCCGGACGATGGTGTCAGATACGCTCGGCTCGCAATCAGCGTTGACCGGATGCCGGAAACCACGTACACTTTCGACCGAATGAATGGGGTATTTGCACTCGAAGACGGCACAATATTTCGCGGCACTGGCTTCGGCGCCAAAGCCACCGCCTGCGGCGAAGCCGTTTTCAACACCTCCATGACCGGTTACCAGGAAATCATCACCGATCCCTCCTATAAAGGACAAATCGTGGCGATGACTTACCCTGAAATTGGCAATTATGGCATTAATTCAGTCGATGTTGAGAGCTGGAAACCTCACGTAGCCGGTTTCCTCGTCCGCGAACTGTCGGCTGTGACATCTAATTGGCGGAGCGACCAATCGTTATCTGACTATTTTAAAAAACACGAACTCGCTGGTGTGCAAGGTATTGATACTAGGAAACTTACAAAAATATTACGCGTCAAAGGCGCGATGAAATCCTGTATTTCAACTGCCGATATTAGCGATAAAGAGGCTGTTCAACGTGCCAAGGAATGGCGTGGCATCGTTGGCGTTGATCTTGTCAAGGAAGTTGCACACCCCAAACCATTCGTTTGGGACCCCGACGACAAACTTAGCCGGAATTGGAAAATCCTCCGCGATTCCGCTGGGACGATGCAGTACACCGATGACCTTCGTCCGGCTGATATTCCGATCGTCGCTTTCGATTTTGGTGTGAAATATAATATTTTACGACGGCTCAGGCAGCGCGGGTTTCGTATTCAAGTCGTTCCACCACAAACATCTGCAGCAGAAGTAATGGCCTATAAACCACGTGGCGTTTTTCTTTCCAATGGCCCCGGGGACCCCGATCCGCTCGATTACGCACATGCAACAGTTCGTGAGCTGATCGGTCATGTGCCAATTTTTGGGATTTGTTTGGGTCTTGAAATTTTGGGTTTTTCCTTTGGTGGAAAATGTTTCAAGCTAAAGTTTGGTCACCGCGGGGCCAACCAGCCAGTCAAGGACTTAGCCAGCGGGAAAGTCGCCATTACCTCTCAGAATCATGGGTTTGCCGTGGATGTCGAGAGCATGCACAACCCAAACGTTGAAATCACACAAATTAATCTGAATGATCGGACAATCGAAGGCTTGCAGCATAAGAAACATCCTGTTTTCGGAGTCCAATATCACCCTGAAGCGTCACCAGGGCCGCACGAAGCAGGCTGCCTGTTTGATCAATTCCGACAGCTAGTCGAATCTCACAAACCCTGATTCGTTTCGGCTTTCTTCAGCCAGACCAACAGAATAGCAATATCGGCTGGTGTGACACCCGATATTCGCGACGCCTGGCCAATCGAATCAGGTCGATATTTGATCAGTTTCTGGCGTGATTCAAACCGTAACGAAGGGACTTTTTCGTAATCAATCCAGTTCGGCAACCGCTTCTCTTCAAGTTTTGTAAATCGTTGTATCTGTTCGACATCCCTTGCAATATAGCCGGCGTATTTAATCTGAATCTCGACTTGTTGTTGGACGTCTTCCGGTAAACTTAGATTTGCATTTGGCAGCGATCGGTAGCTAACTTCGGGCCTTCGCAACAATTCTGCGTGAGTATTTGACCCCTCGCGCGATTGGAGCAATCGAGCCGTTTCCTGTTCAATCGATTGTCGACGACTGCAGAACAATTCCCAGTGAGCGTCATTGACGAGACCGGCAGAGCGTCCAATCGGAGTCAACCGCAAATCAGCATTGTCCTGCCGGAGTTGAAGTCGATACTCAGCCCGTGATGTAAACATCCGGTAAGGTTCTTCAGTGCTTTTCGTAATCAAATCATCGATCAAAACACCGATATAACTATCAGCTCGTGTAAATACCACTGGAGGCCGCTTCTGAACCTTCAATGCCGCATTGATTCCGGCAACAATGCCCTGGGCACCAGCTTCCTCATAGCCGGATGTCCCGTTGATCTGTCCAGCGAAGTATAGTCCCTCAATTCTCTTTGTTTCAAGCGTTGCGTGGAGTTGGTGTGGTAGGCTGTAGTCGTACTCGATGGCATAGGCCGGCCGCATTATTTCTGCGTTTTCAAGTCCAGTGATACTTCTAACTACGTCTATCTGAACATCTTCAGGAAGACTCGACGAAGCGCCGTTGAGGTAAAATTCCTCAGTATTTCGACCTTCAGGCTCTAAAAATAGCTGATGTCGCTCTTTTTCAGCAAATTTGACGATTTTATCCTCGATCGATGGGCAATATCGCGGACCTATTCCTTGGATTTTGCCTGAATAAAGAGGAGAACGATGTAAATTTGCCAGGATAAGTGATTTTGTTTTCTCAGACGTATAGGTGATGTAACACGGGATCTGTTCCACGTGGAACATTGGCGACGTACGATAAGAGAAAAACGCTGGTTTCTCGTCACCAGCTTGGATGTCCATCTTGGAAAAATTAATCGACCGACGGCTTAACCGCGGTGGTGTGCCAGTCTTAAGTCTCCCTAGTTCAAAACCTAATTTTGCCAGGCTTGCTGAGAGTCCGACGGATGCTGGTTCTGCGGCGCGTCCTGCCTCAACCTGTGAGTCTCCAATATGAATCAATCCGCGGAGAAAGGTTCCGGTCGTAATAATAACAGTATCGGCGTTATAGCGCATGCCGATTTTTGTGGTGACACCGCTGATTAGATCGTGATCAACGATTAAATCTTCGACCATCGCCTGTTTGACAGCCAACTTTGCCTGGCGCTCGACGACCCACTTCATTCGGAACTGATAGGCTTTTTTGTCACATTGTGCCCGTGGGGCTCGGACTGACGGCCCCTTCTTGGTGTTGAGCATTCTGAATTGGATTCCGGTCTGGTCGGTGTTAATGCCCATTTCACCGCCTAAAGCGTCAATCTCCCTGGCGATGTGTCCTTTTGCCAGTCCGCCGATCGCTGGATTGCAGGACATTTGCGCGATCGTATCGAGATTGGTTGTTAATAGCAGTGTTTCGCAGCCCAGCCGCGCGGCCGCCAAAGCGGCCTCAGTTCCAGCGTGACCAGATCCAATCACAATGACTTGATAGCGTTTTGGGTAGACGAACACGTCCATTACTTTCCAATACAAAATTTTCTGAAGATACTATCGAGTAAATCTTCAGTTGTAGTTTTTCCGACGATTTCACCGATGATTGTAAATCCAATGCGAATTTGTTGCGCTAACAATTCAATACTGGAATTCGATTGTAACTCAGCTAGTGCTAATTTTAGTTCTTTGATCGACCGTGTCAACGCATGGGCATGCCGCTCGTTGACTGCGATTTCTAAAATGGATGCGGTCGCAGGTGTTTGTATGGCCACTAACTCAATTTGGTCTTTTAACTTCTCAATACCTTCCCCTGTGATCGCAGATATTTCTATCAAATTAGAATTTTGCAAATCTGAATTTAAAATTAACTTGCGTGGAAGATCTATTTTATTAAGCACACGAATTACGGTTTTCCCGAAATAACGCTTCGAAAGATCAATATCTGCACGTGACAACGGTCTGGATAAATCTATGATATGTATTCCTATATCACTTACATTCAACGCATTATGACTACGTAATATTCCTAGTTCTTCGGCTTTTCCGCGTGGTTTTCTAATTCCTGCCGTATCGGTAAATCGAACTGGAATGCCGCGGATATTCGCTGATTCTTCGACAGTATCGCGTGTTGTTCCAGCGATTGCAGTAACAATCGACCGTTCCTCGCCCAACAGCGCATTCATCACGCTGGATTTTCCGACATTGGGACGGCCAAAAATGGCAATCGAGATTCCGTCCCGGAGGATCTTCCCTTCGTTGGCTGTTGCCAATAATTTATCAAGCTCAGTGATGATGTGGGTGAGAGCGGTCGCTAATTCACTGCGGGAGGCGGGTGTGATGTCATCGTCGGGGAAATCAATTTGTGCTTCCACCTGGGCGAGGCTGTCGAGCAATTCCAGGCGGATCTTTTCAACCTGCCGGGCGAGATGCCCTGCCAGAGCATTTTCGGCGACGGTATGAGCCCGGGCAGTCTTGGCGGAAATGACGTCCATGACTGCCTCGGCCTGTGTGAGGTCAATTCGGCCATTGAGAAATGCGCGTTTGGTAAATTCGCCAGGTTCCGCGAGCCGGGCGCCATGGCGGAGACAGTGCGCCAAAATACTGCGGGCGATCTGGGGGCCCCCATGACAATTAATTTCAACCAGATCTTCTGTTGTATAGGAGCGGGGACTCCGCATCACGGTCAATAACACTTCGTCGAGCGTCGACTGATCCGGGCCGGTAATTCGGCCCCAATGGATGGTGTGACTGGGATAAGTGGAAGGTAAGCCCGCGGGCGAAACGAAAACGGCGTCCGCGATGGCCAGAGTCTGGGGGCCCGAAATCCGAATGATGGCGATTCCGCCGGCGCCGCTGGGTGTGGAGATGGCTGCAATACTGTCTTCCATGAGGTACTCCCGCAACTGCGCGGCGAGTATACCAGAAGACCGTCGGAGAGCAACTACGTGGCGGACATAATTCGCCGCGATTCGTCGAGGAAGATGCCGCGCAAATTCATTTTGAGCGCGTCCGGATTGGTTGCCTTTGCCAAAGCTTCGGCTTCCGTGATCATCTTCGCCTTGACGAGTTTGAACAGGGATTGGTTAAACGACTGCATGCCATCATCAGTCCCGGTTTCGATGGCGGCGGCCAGTTTATCGAGGCGATTTTCCTCCATCAATTTCCGGACCATCGGAGTATTGATCATGATTTCCACCGCGGGGACAACGCCGCCGCTGCTGCCCGCGACCAGCCGCTGACAAACCACGGCGCGCAAGTTGGCGGCGATTTGGCGGCGCATCTGGTCCCGTTCATCGGCCGGATAAAAATCGAGCATCCGGCCAATGGCGGAGCCGGCGGTCGTGGTATGCAGAGTGGTGAGGACCAGATGGCCGGTATCCGCGGCGGCGAGCGCCGCCATAAAAGATTCCCGGTCGCGCATCTCCCCGATCATGATGACGTCGGGGTCTTGCCGCAGGACATGGACCAACGCACTGGGAAAACTGGTGGTATCGAGACCGATTTCACGCTGTTCGATGACGGACTGGTTGTCGGTGAAGACATACTCAATCGGATCTTCCAGGGTGATGATGTGGCACCGTTCGTTCAGGTTGATGTGCCCGAGCATGGCGGCCAACGTGCTGGATTTCCCGCTGCCAGTGGCACCCGTGACGAAGACGATTCCGTTTTCGGCCGTCGCGATTTTGGCGAGCTGCTCCGGTAAATGGAGATCAGCAAACGTCGGGATCTTGAGCTTCACGGCCCGGATGGCGAGACATAAATTACCACGCTGGTGAAAAACGTTGACCCGGAATCGCCAGCGCTGTTCGTGCAGATAAGAGAAATCCACTTCATGGTCGGAATCGAGCCGGGCGATCAGGTGGGCCGGCAAAATAGTGCGAACAATTGCCGCGACCTGATCGGCGGTCGGCCGCTCCAGCGGCGGAGTGACAAGGAGTCCGGAAACTCGGAAGGTGACCGGCGCGTCCGGCTTTAAATGAATATCAGAGACGCCCTGATCAATTGCCGACTGGAGCAGACCTTGCAGGTAGTCCATGGAATCAGCGGCCAATGGAGAGGTGGGCCAGATTTACCGTTGCGGTCGGAATTGCCGACCGGAGTTGGATATTTTTCGGCAGGTCGAGAAAAACCACGGAGACTTCGAAGCCTTTGCCGTGGAGCCGATGCAGGCATTGCACCACGACCCCCCGGCAACTCAGGGTCCGATCTTTGTGGCCAGCCGCAGCGGGGAATCGCAGCGCGACGTCAATCTCGGTCCACTCGCGGAGCCGGTTTTCAGTAAAAAAAGTGATCCCCGTTTGCGAAAGATGAAAAGCCGAATCAAAAACTGCAGTTTTGCGTCCATGCGCCCGTTTCAGTTCCGCATCGAAAACCCCAGAAACATCGCGTTTAGCTGCCATAATCTTATTCCAAGCTAGCACCGGATCCGCGGGCTGTCAACGGGGCTCACCATTGGATCACACAGGCGGCCCACGTCAGCCCGCTGCCGAAGACAACCAATAAAATTAAATCACCCCGGTGGAACCGGCCCTCACGGGCGGCTTCATCCAAGGCAACTGCCACGGATGCCGCGGACATATTGCCGTAGCGTTGCAGATTCATGTAAACTTTTTCCATCGGTGCACCCAGGCGGTCCGCCAGGGCTTCGATGATCCGGGAATTGGCCTGATGGGGAATGACGCATTGAATGTCGGCCATGGTCAGGTTGCATTTTCGCAGCGCCTCTTCCGCGGCCGTCTGCATGGCGATCACCGCGTGCTTATAGACTTCTTTGCCGGACATTTTCAAGTGATGCATCCCGGCGCTGACGGATTCCTTGGAGGCGGGGAACTTTGAGCCACCGGCCGGCATGAGGAGTATATCAGCCTGGGAACCATCGGCTCCCATGCAGGTGGTCAGGATGCCGTGTTCTTCGCCGCGGCTGCGTAAAATGGCGGCGCCGGCCCCATCGCCAAACAGCACGCAGGTGTTCCGGTCCTGCCAATCCACGATGGTCGAAAGTTTTTCGGCGCCCACGACGAGCACCGTGTTGTAGGTGCCGGAGGTGATGAACTGCTGGCCAATTTCCATGCCGAAAAGAAAGCCGGAGCACGCCGCTTCCACATCGAACCCGGCCGCGCGTTTTGCGCCGAGCTTATGTTGAATGATGCACGCCGTGGCCGGAAACGGCATATCCGGCGTGATGGTTGCACAAATAATCAAATCGATTTCGTCCGCTTTGATTCCGGCCTGGTCCATGGCCCGGCGCGCGGCTTCCGTCGCCAGGTCCGAGGTGCACATCGAGTCGGGAGCCAGCCGCCGCTCTTTGATGCCGGTCCGGGTGGTAATCCACTCGTCGGTGGTATCCACGATCTTCTCCAGATCGGCATTGGTCACCACGCGGTCCGGCACATACGAGCCGGTGCCGACAATGTGGACGGACCTAGGCGGTCGCTGGGAGCGGGGGCTGTGCAACTGGGGCTTGGGCTTGGGGGAGTTGGGCATTCGACCTCTTAATTTCCTCAACGATCCGGTCGTTGAAATGACTTTCGACAAATTCGGTCGCGACGCGGATGGCACTCTGCACGGCTTTCGCCGAGCTGGCTCCGTGAGCTTTGATGCAAATCCCATTAATGCCGAGGAGGACGGCACCCCCGTACTCGTCGGGATCGGCCTTGCGGCGCAAGGCTTGAAACGCGCCTTTGGCGAGCAGCGCCCCGAACATCCGCAGCGGGTTCTTGCGCAACTCATCTTTCAACCACCGGCTCATCACCCGCAGGGCACTCTCGCAGGTCTTCAGCACGGCGTTGCCGACAAAGGCATCCGTCACGATGACTTCGGCGACGTTGCTGAACAAATCGTGACCATCCACATTGCCAATGAAATTCAGATTGGTTTGCTTCAGGCGGCGATACGTCTCAAGCGTCAGCTCATTGCCTTTCATTTCTTCCGTGCCAATGGAGAAAACTCCGACGCGGGGAGTGCGATAGCCGAGGATTTGCTGGGAGTAGAGACTGCCCATGACGGCGTATTGCACCAGAATCGCCGGGGACGGTTCCAGATTCGCTCCAACATCCATCAGCACAAAAACATTTTCCGGGGCGGGAATCAAGCAGGCCAAACCGGGGCGTTCGACCCCTTCGAGGGTGCGCAACTTGAGATGGGCTGCGGTCAACAGGGCGCCGGTATTGCCGGCGGAAACGATGGCGTCCGCCTCGCCCCGTTTCACCAGCTCGATGGCGCGGCACATCGAGCTGTCTTTTTTCCGCCGAACGGCCTGGACGGGGGGATCGTCCATCGCGATGACTTCGCTGGCGTGAACAATCTGGAGGCGCGGGTCGCGGTAGTTGAGTTTTTTTAACTCCGCGTCCACGCGCGCGGCATCACCGACGAGAAACAGCCTGGTAATTTTGCCATTGCTGCGGAGGGCGCCGATGGCTCCCGCGACCACATTCTGCGGGGCAAAATCGCCGCCCATGGCATCAACGGCAATCCTCATCGCCGAATCAATTAGGCGGCGTTAACGGAGACAGCCTGTTTACCTTTGTAAAA
>Ga0114951_10004060_pt1 | contig 14588 bp, 14 predicted proteins | sample AM7aDNAmetaG_FD_88677 | JGI IMG/M metagenome (GOLD analysis project Ga0114951, IMG submission 88677) | Freshwater microbial communities from Finland to study Microbial Dark Matter (Phase II) - AM7a DNA metaG | ecosystem: Environmental > Aquatic > Freshwater > Lake | place: Finland: Lake Alinen...
AATTCCTTGTAATCAAATCCTTTTGTCTTGTCCATTTTAACTTGTTTTTAAAGGGTAAATATAATGATTTTCCCTTTTCTGACACAGTTTATTGAATAGACCCTTCCAATGCATATCGCCTCGTTTTTACATTTTTTTACATTGACATTCGAATATGTTTCCCGTGCTCAAGGATATACATGTGCTCCCGCGCGATTGTATTCGCGTGGGAAACAAATAAATAATTAATACCACACGAAACATTCGTGCGGCAGCGAGTGATTTTTACTGAAGAAAAAGAATGGTACGCGGATTTACGCTGACAGAACGGATTTTAAAACGGATTTTAATCCCGATAAATCGGGATGATTTTCATGTATTTACAGTCTTATAGTCATGCTTGCATGACTATAATTACTGTTAAATAAGTGGTTTTTTATCGGTGTATATCAGCTATATCAGCGAATGCCGTCAAGTCGGCGTTCCATCCGCGTTCTATTTATTCTTTTAAATACGACCACTCTGCTTTGCCGCTTTGCTTGCAAAGAATATATTCCGTCCATTACTTATATTGGAATAAATCTACTTCTTATTTATCAGATTGATAAATTCTTCGCGGGTTTTTGCTTGTTCAAAAACTCCTGTAAAATCGGAGGTGGTGGTGATGGAATGTTGTTTCTGTACACCACGCATTTGCATACAAAGGTGCTGAGCCTCAATAATTACCATTACGCCCATAGGGTTCAATGTTTTTTGGATACATTCCTTAATCTGGGTTGTCATGCGTTCCTGAACCTGCATGCGGCGGGCAAAAACTTCTACAATTCGGGCAATTTTGCTTAGTCCGGTAATTTTTTTATTGGGGATGTAAGCCACATGTGCTTTCCCGAAAAATGGGAGCATGTGATGTTCGCACATGGAATAAAAATCTATATCCTTTACAATTACCATTTGGCGGTAATCTTCGGTAAACATGGCCGATTGAATAATATCTTCGGGAATTTGCTCGTAACCCTGCATCAGAAACTGCATGGCTTTCGAAACCCGTTCAGGTGTTTTCAATAATCCTTCACTGCCAGCATCTTCGCCCAAAAGTTTAATTATTTCGAGGTAATGTTCGGCAATTTTGGCGGTTTTCTCGTCTTCGAAAGGAACCGGCTGGTTTATATTAAAGTCCATCATTTGTTTTTTGGGGAGGAGTTACGTTTATTTGTTCGGGAACAACATAAATTTCTGATTTGAGATTCGGAAAAGCTTCTGTCAGCTTGTTCCTTGCCATTTGAGCATCGGCTTTCGATTTGAAATCACCAACTCTGACTTTCCAGAACGGCGATGTGTAGTTCACATAAACAGGCAGCTCTGGAAACAATTCCTGAATTTGTTTTTCAATACCAAATGCATTGTTTTTGGCAGTTTTCTGTATGTTACTTGAGAAAACCTGAATGCGAAAACCACTTGCCGTCAATTCCTGAGCCGCAACTTTTTTATTTACAAGCAACGATTCAATTCGTTTATCCTGAACAATCTTTACAGTGGCTTTGGTGCTGGAATCGGTTGACCTGAGTGCTGCAAAGATATTATTTTTCTTTGTTTCAGTATTTTCCTGAGCTGATAAGGTGCTGACTACTAAAAACAAAACGACACAAAATAGAAGAAATCTGTTACTCATTCTTTTTGAAATTTTAGGCTGCAAAGTTATAAAATTGTTATGGGTTTTCTCTCAGATTTATGATATTAATTCAAACATTGCATTACAATTAGCTGTCTGTGAGTAAAAATGAGATTTTTTAATTATGAATTATTAATTATTAATTGCTTATTGCTTATCTTTGTTCTTGCTAAATTTAAAAACTATGACGAAAACCAACATAGCCCTAATTGTTGCCGGAGGGAAAGGAGAGCGTATGAATGCCGATATTCCCAAGCAGTTTATTGAAATTCAGGGCAAGCCAATATTGATGCATACCCTCGAAGTTTTTTATCGGTTTGATGCTAGCATGAAGTTGATACTTGTGTTGCCTGAGGTTCAGATTGATTTTTGGAAAGAGCTTTGCGTGAAATATAATTTTAATATTATACATCAGATTGTTGCCGGCGGACAAACCCGTTTTCATTCAGTAAAAAATGGGTTGGAAGCAGTTACTGTACCTTCACTGGTAGCGGTTCACGATGGTGTTCGTCCGCTGGTAAGTATAGAAACCATTGGTCGATCATTTGATGCTGCTGAGAAACACAAAACAGCCATACCGGTAATTGATTTGGTGGACAGCATCCGGCAACTGACTGAAACCGGCAGTCAATCCCTCGACCGTAATGTTTATAAACTGGTTCAAACACCTCAGATTTTTGATACTGAATTACTGAAGAAAGCCTACGAACAGGATTTTTCTCCGCTATTCACTGATGATGCATCGGTGGTGGAAGCTTTGGGTGTTAAAATTCAATTGGTTGAAGGAAATCGGGAGAATATCAAAGTCACAACCGAATTCGATTTGAAAATTGCGGAATCATTTATGTAATAATGTCCGATAAACCGAACATCCAATACCTCCATTCACTCCGAACATTAGCCATGCTCGGGGTGATTCTGATTCATGTAACCTCGCCGCTGGTGAATATGACATGGAGCAAAAATATGCCGTATTGGTGGATTGGAAATGTGTTGGATAGTGCTGTGCGCTTTGCAGTTCCTCTGTTTTTGATGCTCAGTGGAGCTACCTTGCTTGGAAAGGAATATAACCTTTCTGAGTTTTACAAACGCCGTTTTTCACGGGTGCTGATTCCTTTTTTGTTTTGGTTGGTCGTTTACTGGATGTATCGCTGGGCAACACTTTCTGTAAAAACTCAACCACAAGATTTTCATTCGATACTTTCCTGGGGCGTAAATCTGTTTCTGAAAGAAGGTGTTTCAAAGCATTTCTGGTACATTTACATGATTGTATTTATCTACCTTTTTATTCCGTTTTTGAACAAAGGACTGAAAAAACTGAACATGTCAATGCTTTCTAATGTGTTGTTATTTTGGGTAATCCTTTCTTATGCGCTTAAATCTGTTCCGCTCAATATGTATAGCTGGGGCGGTGATTACGGCACGAAGTTTTTGGGATATTTTCTTTATTCCGGCTATTTAGTGCTGGGTTACTATTTGTATTATTTACGAACAAACCCGGTAAAGATAAGATTTTTTGCTGGGACTGTTTTTGCAATAAGTGTCGTTGTTTCAGCTGTTGTAACCTGGTTTTTTAGTGAGAAAGCTCATAAATTGGATCTTAGCATGTACAGTTACTTGTCAGTTAATACAATGATTCAGTCCATTTCATTGTTTCTGTGGATAAAAGGCAGCACAATAAAGAACAGGTTTATTTGGTTGATTAACAGCCGTATCAGCAATTACAGTTATGGCATTTATCTGGTTCATATTCTGGTTATCAGTGATTTATTCGATAACGGAATTTACTGGAAATTCACGCATCCTATGTTCTCATTGCCTTTGCTAACTATTGCAGTGACTGCGGGTTCGTTCGGTATCATTTTTGTATTAAGGAAAATCCCGTTTGGGAAATATATTGCAGGATAATGGATCTCTCTTATCAGGACATAAAGTTTCTGCCCGGTGTTGGACCGAAAAAGGCTGATTTGCTGGCGAAAGAACTCGACATTCATTCGGCTGAGGATTTGTTGCGACATTATCCCTACAAATACATCGACCGCAGCCGCTTTTATTACCTTCACGAAATTTCCGAAGAAATGCCTTTTATTCAGGTAAAAGGGCAAATAATTCGGTTCGAAAAAGTTGGTGAGGGTCTGAAACAGCGACTTGTAGCTATTTTCACCGACGGACGCGACACAATAGAGTTAGTTTGGTTTAAGGGTATCAGCTTTATTTTAGATAAATATAAAACGGGCATTGAATATGTGGTTTTCTGTAAACCAACGTATTTCAACGGCAAATTTAATCTGCAACACCCTGAAATAGACCTTCCGTCGCAGCTGCCGCCACCTGAGCAAATGGGATTGCAACCCTTTTATAACACCTCGGAAAAGATGAAGAACAGCTTTCTGAATTCGAAAATGATTCAGAAAATTCTTTTTCCGCTGGTTCAATCCATTCGGAGCGGCATTCCCGAAACCCTTCCTGGTTATTTGCTGCAGAAATTTGCACTACTGAATCTAACTGATTCGCTGGTGAATATTCATTTTCCTAAAAATGCCGACCTGCTCAAAAAAGCCCGCCAACGATTGAAATTCGAGGAATTGTTTTACATTCAGCTTAACATTCTGCAGCAAACCAAGTGGCGCGACCAGCATTTTCGGGGGTTCGTATTCGGGCAAATAGGTCATTATTTTAATGCATTCTACAAAGATTATCTGCCTTTTGAACTGACTAATGCTCAAAAACGGGTAATTCGTGAAATTCGTGTGGATGTGGCTTCAGGCAGACAAATGAACCGTCTGCTTCAGGGCGATGTGGGTAGTGGAAAAACACTGGTGGCATTGATGGCTATGCTGATTGCCATTGACAATGGTTTTCAGGCCTGCATCATGGCTCCTACTGAAATTCTAGCAACACAACATTTTGCAAGTCTGAAAGAATTTTTGGGCGATATTGGTCTTAATATTGCTTTACTTACCGGCTCGGTCACTGCAAAAAAACGTGAACCCATACACGAACAACTTCGAAACGGTGAATTAAATATCCTGATTGGCACACATGCATTGATTGAAGATGCAGTACAGTTTAAAAATCTTGGGTTGGTAGTTATTGATGAGCAACACCGTTTTGGAGTGGAACAACGTTCGAAGCTTTGGAAAAAGAATGTCAATCCGCCACATATTTTGGTGATGACCGCTACACCCATTCCTCGCACATTAGCTATGACACTGTACGGCGATTTGAGTGTATCGGTAATTGATGAACTTCCGCCCGGACGAAAACCAATTCAAACCTATCATTATTACGAAAATAAACGGCAGGGACTCAATCAGTTTATTGCCAAACAAGTGCAAGTCGGAAGGCAGGTTTACATAGTTTATCCACTGATACAGGAATCCGAAAAAAGCGACCTGCAAAACCTGGAAAGCGGCTATGAATACATGCGTGAAGTATTTCCAAACTACAAAATCAGCATGGTTCACGGCAAATTGAAACCCGCTGAAAAAGAATATCAAATGCAGAAATTCGTGTCGGGCGAAACACAGATAATGGTGGCCACCACGGTGATTGAAGTGGGCGTGAACGTGCCCAATGCATCGGTGATGGTGATTGAAAGCGCGCAACGATTCGGACTGTCGCAGTTGCATCAGTTGCGTGGCAGAGTCGGTCGTGGTGCAGAACAATCATTTTGCATATTATTGACAGATTATAAGCTAGGAGTTGATACCCGTAAACGTATGGAAATCATGGTGCGTACCAATGATGGTTTCGAGATTTCTGAAGCCGATTTACGGTTACGCGGTCCCGGCGACTTGGAAGGAACACAGCAAAGTGGTGTGCCCTTTGAATTGAAAATAGCCAATTTAGCTCAGGATGGACGTATGCTGGAGATTGCCCGTAAAGCCGCCATGGAAATTCTGGAAGACGATATGAAACTCGAAAAGAACGAGAATCGGGTTATGGCATCACAATTACGAAAATTGAAGACAAATACCTTAAATTGGGGTTCTATAAGTTAAGAAACTTGAATTTGTTTTGACCGCTAAGCGCATTTCTTTAATTTTGGAGAGCAATAAACAATTTTCAATTGATCAATTTCTTATAAAATTATACAACATCATGGAGAAAACACTTGTAATTATTAAACCCGGAGCCATTCAACGAGGATTTATCGGTGAAGTTATTCACCGTTTCGAGCGTAAAGGATTGCAATTGTGCGGAATAAAAATGATGCAGCTGACCGATGAAATTCTGGTTGAGCATTATGCCCATTTAGTCCAACGCCCGTTTTTTAAACGGATTAAAGACTCAATGATGATTACTCCTGTGATTGTTTGTTGCTGGAAAGGTATTGATGCTGTGCATATTGTACACGAAATGGCCGGAAAAACAAACGGTCGTGAAGCATCAATTGGAACAATTCGTGGAGATTTCAGCGTAAGTGTACAGGAAAATATTATCCATACTTCCGACACGGTTGAAAATGCCAAAGCTGAATTAGATCGGTTTTTCAACGAAAAAGAAATCTTTGATTTCGACCAACACAATATAAACTTTTTATACGCTAACGACGAAATATAAACTAGTCAATAGTTTATAGTAAGTAGTTGGTAGTCTGTGAAATTTAGATTGACAAAACAATTACGAACTATAAACTGCCAACTATAAACTACCAACTAATTACAAATGCTCTTTTCCCTCAAAAAATACATACCTGTTCTCGCTTTCTTTCTCTCAACTTTTGGGGGTTATTCTCAGTTGAATAATTTCTCGTTAATCCCTAAAAAAGATACAACCAACAACATTTACAAAGAAATGTTGAACGATAACTCGGATGACTTGATGGAGAATCACCCGGCTGAGGATATCTACAATGATATCTGGACCAGCGACCACGTGAATCCATATAAAATTCCGATTGACAGTCTGCCTGATTCAGTACGAATAGATGTTTCCAATTTCTTTGTACCAGTGCGAGGTGCGGTTACTTCCGTGTTTGGTCCCCGCCGCTATCGTTTTCATTACGGTACCGACCTTCGCCTTAAAGTAGGTGATTCAGTAGTTTGTGCATTTTCCGGTAAAATAAGGATTATTAACTACGAAGGTCGCGGATACGGTAATTATATTGTGGTAAGACATGATAATGGATTGGAGACAGTTTATGCTCACCTGTCAGCTGTTTTGGTGGCACTTAATCAAAACGTAAAGGGTGGAGAACTGATTGCTTTTGGAGGTAATACAGGACATTCAACAGGTCCTCACCTTCATTTCGAAACCCGTTATATTGGAAATGCCATTAATCCCGAACATATAATTAATTTCAATACAGGTTTGGTACTGGCAAAAACATACCTGCTTACCAAAAAGAACTCGTTTTATTATCAACATGAGGTTCATAAATATGCTTCTGCTGTTAGGTATTACAAAGTAAAAAAGGGAGATACTTTAAAAAAAGTGGCTGCACGTAATGGTATGAGTTTAAAATCTCTTTGCAAATTGAACGGACTAAAAACCAAAGCTAAACTTAAAAAAGGTCAACGGATTCGGATTCGTTAGATTTCTCAGAACCTTACGAAATAGCTTTTCCTTTAGGCAAAATTTACAAATTCACATGATTCTATCTGAAAATATTAGCTCCATCATATTCGATTTCGGGGGTGTATTGATAAACCTTGAATTAGATTGTTGTATTCAGCGATTCAAGGAACTTGGCGTTGAGAACTTCGAAGATAAATTAAGTAATTTTGGTCAAAAAGGTTTTTTTCTTCAATTTGAAAAGGGCGAAATTGGTATTCCTGAATTTTGTAACGAAGTTCGCAAACTGGCTGCCATTCCGCTCACCGACCAGCAAATTATTGATGCATGGTGTCTTTTTTTAGTTGATATTCCTGCATATAAAATCGATTTACTGCTTGAATTGAAAAAGAAATACCGCTTACTATTGCTGAGCAACACTAATCCTATTCATATCGAAATCAGTGCTGTCAACGAATTTGCCCGTTATGGACTGAAAGTGGAGGATATCTTTGAAAAATGTTATTACTCCTACGATATGAAAATGGCAAAACCCGATGCCGAAATTTTTGAAGCATTGTTGGCCGATGCCGGAGTGAAACCGGAAGAATGTCTGTTTCTGGACGATGGACAAAAAAACATTGACCAGGCCATGAAGCTCGGAATTCGGAGTTATTTGGTGGATGTAAAGGAAGACTTAAGCTGGTTAGTTAGTAGTTTATAGCTGGTAGTCAGTAGTTGTTTGAGTTTATAGTTGGTTGTAAAAATGCCAAAGTTATTAATTCTTAATTTTTAATTATTAATTGAATTACGTTGCTACAGTTGGATTTTTCGATGGTGTACATGCTGGTCACAGGTTTCTGATTGAGGAACTGAAAGCGCTGGCTAAGGCACGAAATTTGCAAAGTCTGGTTATTACCTTCAATACTCATCCTCGCAAAGTACTTAATTCCGATTATCAACCGCAACTGCTCACTACTTTGTCCGAAAAGCTGGAACAGCTTGAATCTACCGGCATCGATCGCTGCGTGGTGCTTGATTTTACACCGGAATTGGCACAACTCTCTGCATATGATTTTCTGAAAACATTTCTGAAAGAACAATACCATGTCAAAACCTTACTTGTTGGTCATGACCACCGCTTTGGACATAACCGCGCGGATGGTTTTGCTGAATACAAGCATTACTGCGAAATATTGGAAATGGAAGTGGTTCAGGCTGGGCGTTATAAAACTGCCGAAGACCGCCATGTAAGTTCGTCGAACATACGACTGGCTATTGAGCAGGGCGATATTGATCATGCCAACAAACTGCTGAACTACCCCTACTCTTTCGAAGGAAAAGTGATTGATGGCTTCAAAGTGGGTCGTAAAATTGGTTTTCCTACTGCTAATTTGCAACCTCTTGATGCCGATAAACTCATTCCTCCTTTTGGTGTTTATGCAGTCAAGGTTTATCACAACGAATCTTTGTACAAAGGTATGATGAATATAGGTACACGTCCTACACTTAACAACAGCTACCATACCAGCCTAGAAGTGCATATTCTGGATTTCAATCAGGATATTTACAATCAAATTATCAAAGTGGAATTCCTCTCCAAAATACGCGACGAACAAAAATTCAACAGCGTTGATGAATTAATAGCACAATTAAAAATTGATAGAAAAGTTGTAGAAAGTATTTAGTTACAAAGATCTACTCTAAATGTATTCTACAACTTTTCGATCAATTTATATAGCTTCCAACTGATTAATCAGCGAATTTGCATACATTTCGAGTAGTCTGGTCATTAGAAAATCTTCATCTTTGTCAGCCAACTCAATTTTACCAATCTGGAGTGACAAATAACGCTCAAAATCAAGTTTTTCCATGGTGCTGTACTCACCTTCAAAGCGGTTGGAGCGGTTGAGTAAGTCGTAAGCTACTTTATTAATAGCAAAAATGCTATACCCCGAATGAATTCTGCGGTCAATTAGTTCAGCTGTTAGTCTGATTTGTTCGTTTTTGTTTCCGCTTTGAGCTGCAATTTCTTTTAATTCATTCTGAATATCACCTGTAAGTTGATACACTACACGCCCCTTATAACCCATTACGCCGGTTTGCATGTTTAACAGGTCATCCATTGGATGCTTCTTGAACTCTGGATTCAGGTAACGTTGATATAATTCTTTGGCTTTCAGAAAATCACAGGGGTCATATTCATACGAAATACTCAATGGACAGATATTTAGTTCGGAAAGATTTTCCGTGAAACTACCTTTACCATACATGTTGAACATTTTAAGCAGACTCTCCTGAGTGCGATCGTTGGAATCTTTTGCTCGACCTTCACGCTGAGCAATCCAAACAGATTGTTGTTTGTCATTTATGGTGTGGTGAATGTAAGCCGATAGTCGTTGTGAACTTTCCAGAATCTGGCGGGCACTCAACCCACGTTTCACGATAAAACTTTTATTTACGCGTACCAAATCTTCAATCCATGGGAAAATCAGCAGGTTGTCACCAATGGCAATTTCTACTGTGTTCATTTTTTGTTCAATGAGTTTAGAACACAATAATGCTGAATCCAGAATAATGTCGCGATGGTTGGATATGTACAAATAAGGTTTTGATTTATCTGTTTTTTCAAGTCCTTTTAGAGTAATACCTTTTGTCATATTCGCTTCAAGGTATTGAAGGAAAGGATATACCATATCTGTTTGGAAACTGTATTTATCGTGGAAAGACAATAAGCGCTGTTTTATTACCTCTTTTGGTAACAACGGATACACCGTACTTAAGACCTTCATGAACTGCTTTTCCTCAATTAGTCTACTCAACACTTCATGCACTTCTTCATCGTGGTAGCAGCGTATTTCTTCAAAATCATATTTCATCTTTGGCATATTTGTGTTTTTTAGTTGAACTCTGTATTGTGTCTTCTTTTTTTTTACTTACTAAATAACAAACTTAGAAATATATATACAGCCGGTGCTGCAAGTAACATACTGTCAAATCGATCGAGTAATCCTCCATGACCGGGGATCACATTCCCTGAATCTTTTACATTGAGAGTACGTTTCAATAACGATTCGGTTAAATCGCCAAACGTACCAAAAACAACAATTATCTCTGAGAAAATAAGCCATTGAAAAAGACTTAAATCTTTAATATACAAAGAAAAAATGTATCCGGAAATCAACGCAAAAAATGCCCCACCAAAGAAGCCTTCCCATGATTTTTTAGGCGATATACGTTCAAAAAGTCGATGTTTTCCTATTGTTACCCCAACTAAATAAGCACCTGTATCGTTCACCCAAATGCTTACAAAAACTGCCAGCAAAATCATCGGTTGTAAACCCTGAATAAAGATAATATTATTCAGCAAAGAGAATGGAAGTGCGATAAAAGCCTGACCAAGAACAAAATAAGCCCAATTGTGTATAGGGTTAGTTTTCTTGAGATAAAGTTCAGAAACAGAAATCAATATAAAATACAATCCATATATTGAATATACGGGAAAATTAAACAATCCTGAAGCATTTACATACGAGCATGCAAATAAAAGTACAGAAGCTGAAACTGCTAATCCATAATTAATCTTTACATCGGCTTGAATGTTGGTCAGTTTGTGGAATTCATAGACAGCCCATCCGCTCACTATTGCAAAAAACAGTGCAAAAGTTACAGGACTGAGTAAAATAGATCCAACAATCAACGAAACAAATATAGCTCCGCTCAGAGTTCGTTTTACAAAGTTATTCATTGTGTTTCGAAAATTGGTTATCAGAAATGGAGTGTATAAATCCAACCGGATTTATGCTACAAAGATAACAAAACTTTAGATTTTGGAAAGAAAAACGACAAATTCTTTTGGTCCGTGAGCACCAAGAACGAGTGTTTTCTCAATGTCGGCAGTACGACTTGGACCGGTGATGGTGGAAATTGTAGATGGTAAGTCTTTTCCGTATTTATTCTGCAGGGCTACCAATGCTTCAGTGAGGTAATTAACCAACTGAGAAGTATGTGCAACTACCAAATGGATTGGAGGAAAAACATTCATTTGCCGTCCTGATTCTGAAGCAGAAGTTACTAAAACACTTCCAGTTCGGGCGACTAAATATTCGCAGGCAGTTATTCCAACCTGCATGGTTTCAAAATCTGCAGGATTATTTGTGTGTGAAATTTTTGCTTCTGAAAGTGTTTTTGCAATACCCGAGTCACGACAAAAAACAGTAGAAAGTCCTTTTGAATCAAGAAATTCTTTTATTTTTAGTATGATTTCTGATTCGTTTTCACACACAATGCATTGACCGTTAATAGCTTCCAGTTCTGATTTGAAACAACTTATGGCATCTGGCATCACCGGTTTGTAAATCTCTTCTGAATCAACTCGCTGAACTTCAACAGCAGCAACCCGTTTTGGACGAACTGCTGCTATTCTGTTTAATATTTCCTGACGGGAATTATCCGACATTTTATTCTGTTTTTTATGATTTACTTTCTTTTGTTGATTCAGGTAAAGCAGCTTCTTCTGGTTCAATCAGTATTTCTTCCAATTCATCTTGATTACCGTTTTGAGCCATCAATTCATCGTTGCGTGAGGTCCATGGACGTTTCCCGAAAATCTTTTCCAAATCTTCAGCAAAAATTACTTCTTTTTCAATCAGTAATTCAGCTAATTCATTGTGACCTTTGGCATTGTCTTTTAAAATCTTCTTTGCACGTTCATACTCAACTGCAACAATTTCTTTTGCCTCTGAATCAATTAATTCGGCAGTTTTTTCGCTGTATGGTTTAGTAAATCCATAATCTGAATTTCCTGTAGAGTCGAAATAACTCATATTAGCCAGTTTATCACTCATTCCGAAGTAAGCTACCATTGCATAAGCACGTTTGGTTACACGTTCCAAATCATTGATTGCACCTGTCGACATTTGTTTCAGGAAAATTTCTTCAGCAGCACGTCCACCAAGCGTTGAACACATTTCATCAAGCATGTGCTCACGGTTTGTTAGCTGACGTTCTTCAGGTAAGTACCAGGCTGCACCCAAGGCTTCCCCACGAGGAACGATAGTCACTTTTACCAGCGGATTAGCATGTTCAGTCATCCAGCTGATAGTGGCATGACCTGCTTCGTGGTAAGCGATTGATTTCTTTTCGGCTATTGTAGTAATTTTAGTTTTCTTTTCCAAGCCACCTACAATACGATCAACAGCATCCAGAAAATCCTGTTTTTCGACAAAGGTTTTATCTTTACGGGCAGCAATTAAAGCTGCTTCATTACATACATTAGCTATATCCGCTCCTGAGAAACCCGGAGTTTGACGTGCAAGGAAGTTTACATCAACCGTATCATTTATTTTAATAGGACGGAGATGTACATTGAAAATTTGTTTGCGCTCGTTCACATCCGGTAAATCTACATGAATCTGACGGTCGAAACGTCCGGCACGTAATAATGCTTTGTCCAGAATATCAGCACGGTTGGTAGCAGCAAGTATTATTACACCACTGTTCGATCCAAAACCATCCATCTCAGTTAAAAGCTGATTGAGGGTATTTTCACGTTCATCGTTACTGCCCATATTCGGATTTTTACCACGGGCACGACCTACAGCATCTATTTCGTCAATAAAAATAATACAAGGTGCTTTTTCCTTAGCCTGACGGAACAAATCACGAACCCGCGAAGCACCCACACCTACAAACATTTCCACAAAATCAGAGCCGGACATGGAGAAGAACGGAACATCTGCTTCACCGGCTACTGCCTTGGCTAACAATGTTTTTCCAGTTCCCGGAGGGCCTACAAGTAAAGCGCCTTTAGGAATTTTACCCCCAAGTTCGGTGTATTTTGAAGGGTTTTTCAAAAAAGATACAATTTCTTCAATTTCCTGCTTTGCCTCAGCCAAACCGGCTACATCTTTAAAAGTAATTTTATTGGTGGTGTCGCCTTTATCAAATAGTTGTGCTTTGGATTTTCCGACATTAAATATTCCGCCTCCTCCGGCACCTCCACCCATACCCGACATACGACGTGTAAGGAAAACAAATAGAAAAACCATTAAAAGCACAGGTAAAATTACGGTAATAAAAATATCCGTATAGTTGCGACTGTCTTTGTATTCAACGCCCACTTTTATTCCCAGCTTTTCTTCGGCTGATTGAGCAAAGCGTGAAAATTCTTCAGCAGGAACACTTACAGTAACTATCCTGTCTTTGGCATACAACTCATATTTATCACCAAATATCTTTTTCATCGTCTGATTATCCTTTTTGATTAAGGAGTCAACCAATGATTTTTGATTATGCTCAAATGACTTGTAATTTTCTCCAAAAGCTCTGCGTAGAGCTGTAGTGTCATTTGCAATTTGAGTATAATTAATAAGCTGTGCTTCAATTTCATTTTTGGAACTGTACACATCTACTTTCGCAACCATGCCTTGTTTCACATAATCTTTGAAAGTAGTAAAAGGAACTTGTACAGTGGGTACATTTTCTTTGAAAAAATAAGATGCAACTAAAAAAAGAATAATAATTCCATAAATCCAGGTAATATTGAATTTTGGAGCTTTTCCGGCAGGTTTAATCGGTTTTGGAATAGGATTTTTATTTTCCATTAATCTATCATGTTGAGAGTGAAAAAAAATATAATAATTTGTGAGAATAAGTGTACGATAATCAGAGAATATCTTCCAGTAACTTTAAATCAGCATCCGACCATAAATGTTCAATGTCGTAATATGCACGGGTTGCACGTTGGAAAACATGAACAATAATTTGTCCGTAATCCATTGCTATCCATTCGCAGTTTTCAAATCCATCTGTGGCATACGGTTTTACCTGTATTTTTTCCTGAACCCAGTCTTTTATGGAATGTGCAATAGAATTTACCTGTACGTTGGAGTCACCTTCGCATATTACAAAATAACTACAGGGAGCTTCTTTAAGTTTATTTAGGTTGACAATAACGATTTTTTTACCCTTTCGTTCTTGTATACCTTCAACAATTTTATTTACAATTTGTTCGTTTTCCGCGATTATCATTAGCAATTATTTATTTTATTCTAAAATGGATACAAAGATACAGTTAAATGCCCGAAAATGAAAATGTTATTTTGAAGAATATCTGCAAATGTTCTTTAAAAGGGATGTAATGTTCATTAAGACGAATGAGATTGCATTTTACTTTAAATAAATGTATTTCATCTTTTGCTCACCACGCTGCCGCACGAATTGCATCGTGTGGCAACAAATTTAAATCATCAACACAATATCCAATAAACCTTTTTCACCTATATTTTATTTATTTTGTTTATTGTTTTTACTTACCAACTTACCTGCCACACGATGCAATCCCTTAGTTTGCAGTTAGAGAATATTAATAGGTTATTTCTTTACTTTTGTTGTATAGAAGAAGGAATTAACCGATCCTTAAAAGTAAACTATGATGCAA
>Ga0114951_10004062_pt1 | contig 14585 bp, 10 predicted proteins | sample AM7aDNAmetaG_FD_88677 | JGI IMG/M metagenome (GOLD analysis project Ga0114951, IMG submission 88677) | Freshwater microbial communities from Finland to study Microbial Dark Matter (Phase II) - AM7a DNA metaG | ecosystem: Environmental > Aquatic > Freshwater > Lake | place: Finland: Lake Alinen...
AGGTCTTAACACGTTTTTCACCTTCACGTTTGGTGTCGGCATAATTATAAGCTGTATTGCCGTAATTATAATTGTTCCACTTCTCATCAGCAACACCCTCAGGATTATAACCTAAAGCATCAACCGTGCTCGTATGAACAAGCCGTTTAACATGATGCCTGAGACAGGCATCAGCAACAACTGAAGGACCGTCGGCATTTATTCGTCTTTGCCTTTCAAAGTTTTTCTTCCAGAATGAAGTATCACCTGCAACATGAAAAACGACTTCACATCCTTCAACTGCCTTATCAAGATCTTTTATATCCGTAACATCCCCATAGATGATTGGGACTGGTAGTTTCTCAATATATCTGGTGACTGAACCCGGTAGTCCGAATGCTTTGACCTCCCAGCCTGCTCTTATCAGTTCATGAACCAGATTTGTGCCCAGAAAGCCTGTGGCGCCTGTTACAAGACATTTCATATAATTAACCCTTAATAGTGATTTACTCAGTTGACATCCGGCAGAAAGGAAAAATCTTTGGAGTAATTGAGTGCCTGATCAAGGAAATTATCGGGGTATTTTATCTTTATATCAGTAATTTCACCATCTTTCATGATCAATTTAAACACAGGATTAATAAAGCCGCTGTATGGAGCTATTTTAAGCCTGGCATAACGTTCTTTCACTTCTTTATGAAGTATGGGATCAACTTTTACAGCATAAGTTTCAACAAGCTTTTTTCCTGCTTCGTAATCGCCTTCCGATTTTATTCGCTGGATTTCTTTCAATAATTCGCCGAAAATCGTTCTCAGTTTCTGGAAATCGTTGATAACGAAATAGGTTTTGCCGGTTTTTACTTTCTTTTCGATCACATTATCCTTCTGACCTTTTTCGTAACACCATTTGGCAATAAGCTGGCGGTTACGCATATGTGCCTGTTGTATATCCTTCCCTAGTTCGATGCGGGCAAGCTGTGTCATCATCCCGTTACGGATATAATTGCTGTATTCTGCTTTAGCAGCATCAAGGGATGGAAGTACACCGATATCTACCATTTTCTGATCCATCATGAAATAGAGTGCAAAAAGGTCAGCACGTGTTTCTTCGAGAACAGAATGATAATTTTTAAGGTCTTCTGATTTAATACCGGGCAGCATTTGTCCTGAGCCATGACCAAGACATTCGTGAAGATCGGTATGAATGTTACCTGCCAGCGCACCATACTTTTTATTCAATTCGATTTCTTCTTTCGAATAGGCAAATTCTTCCATAAACCCACTGGTAACAGCAACCTGATCATAAGAATAAGTGATATTTTCAATGGTCACTGATTTGGAACCGTGTTCTTTCCTTATCCAGTCAGCATTGGGCAGGTTTATACCAATAGGGGTAGAGGGATAAGAACTTCCGGCAAGCTGAGCTGCAGTGATTACTTTGGCCGTAACTCCTTTAACGGTTTTCTTTTTAAAACGCGGGTCTATTGGAGAATTGTCTTCAAACCACTGTGCATTTTTACCAATGATCTCAGTGCGTTTTGTAGCTTCAATGTTTTTGAAATTAACTATCGATTCCCATGATCCTTTAATAGCTAAAGGATCATCATATACTTCTATGAACCCGTTGACAAAATCTACAAGCGAGGTCAGATCCTCAACCCACAGGATATTATATTCGTCGAATTTTTTCAGATCACCGGTTCTGTAATAATCTACCAGTTTTAAAATCACCTTTTTCTGTTGCTCATTTTCGGCAACTCCGGCGGCTTTTTCGAGCCAGTAAACAATTTTTTCAATGGCAGCAGAGTACATCCCGCCAATTTTCCATACTTTCTCGAAAATTTTACCATTTTCCTTTACCAGTTTCGAATTTAAACCATAGGAGATGGGTTCAGGGTTGCTTTTATCAATAATTTTAGCGTAGTATTCTTCAGCTTCTTTCTGAGTAAGACCCTCATAAAAGTTTACTGCAGAATTCTGTATCATATCTGTTCCTGAATTCTGGCTAAGCTTTTTTGGTAAAATATTCGGATCGAATATAATAGGGGTGATCCTTGCAATAAATTTGTCGATGTTCTCTCCCTGTAAAAGTGGAAACCTGCCACCTTTTGAGTTTTTTACCAGTTCAGCAAAATATTCCTTTGTAAACTCAGGCAAAAATTTATCGCTCGAATAATGATGATGTATTCCGTTTGAAAATTCAACACGTTTCAGGTATAGTACAAATTTATTGAAATTTTCACTTTTCTTATCGCCGGTATAAAAATGATATATATTTTCAAGAGTACGCCTGATCGACAGGTTGTATTTACAGTTCTGGTCCCAGGTAATGTCCCGGCCGGACAGAGCAGCCTGCGACAAATAATAAACCAGTTCCTTTTGCTGTAAAGTCAGCGAATCAAAACCGGGAACTTGGTAACGCAAAACCTTGATATCATAAAACTGTTCTGCAAGAAATTTAAAATCGCCCTGATCCCCTTTATCCGGTGATTTACATGACCAAGTAATGCTTATCATAGCAATTAAAATTAATAATGTTGCTTTCTTCATGTTAATTGTTTTTATAGTTTCATCAGTAAAATTACAAAATTATAGGATTGTAAGAAACCTGTAATGGCTTATTAATTCATCAGGAAATATTTAAAAGCTCGCCGTTTTTTAAAACGATAATATTTGTTGTAATATCCTTCAGAAAGCAAAAATCAATTTCTTCTTCCCTGTAATATTGCGTTAACCGTTCCCGGTGGGTTGCCTGTTTTAGAAACGAAGTATAATCGGGTTGGGAAGCTTTCCACAATTCAAGTGAAACGATAGAAGAATCTCCTATTGTTTCAAAATTCTGGCTCTGTAACATATTCTCAATGAGTGCTCCGGCAAAGACTGAATCTTCGAGGCTGAATGCATTCTGCCAGCCGGAACAGAGAATTACAGTGTTCCTTTTCTGTTTTAATATCCAGTTCAATGAAGATGTGAAATTAACGAATGCTGCAATCATGACATCACCACTGCCTTTTGCAAGTTCAATGGCCTGTGTACCATTAGTTGTGGTGTAGGCAATTGTCCTGCCGCTCACTGTTTCCGGGCTGAAATCAAAAGGAGAATTTCCAAAATCGAAACCTTCCACTTTTCTGCAATCGCGTTCTCCGGCAATCAAAAAGCCTTTGTCTTTATATCTTCTTGCTTGATCAACATCTGCAACTGGAATTATTTTTCGTGCTCCGTTATGAAATGCTATACTCATTGAGGTGGTTGCGCGCAGAATATCAACAATAACATATAAAGCAGGACCTTTTGTTGAAAGGTACGGAAAAAGAGGAGGGGCGAAACAGACTTCAATTGTGTTTTTAATCATATCAGATTTGATAATGCAAATTTATAAAATTTGCATTATCAAATCTGTATCATCAGTCTTTTCCTAAGCAGAAGTATAGGAGCCTTATTATAACTCATTATTAATTATATTGTCATGCAAATTTTATTTTAATTTTGTTGCTGATTTTTGTTCCCGTGTCATAAAATCAGAGTTGTTATAATGAAAAAAACACAGTGGCTATTTGCAATATTCTGTTTAATAATTCAGATATTTATTTCCTGTGGACTTAAGGCACAGTTTAGTTTTATACATATTACCGATATACATGTAGCTGATGGTAATCCGATAGGCAATATACCGGAATACGACATGAACGGAGTTGAATTCAATTGCTGTATCAAAGCCTTCAGGATCATGTATCCACAGCCTTCACTGATTGTTGCTTCCGGCGATATATCTAACGTTGGTGGCGCTCCTCCTGATGGTATGTACACGGCACTTACAAAGCATCTTTTCCCGCATCCTTATACCTTCCCATTTCCGGGAGATTATTTCATTGACTTTGCCCAAACTATTCCCATATATTTTACTCCGGGGAATCACGAATATTATGAAGTTTTGGTACCGCCCGTAATAGTTACTTCACCAGTATACTATGTGGAATATGTTTCTCCAGACAAGGATTACAGTATTAATAAAAACAATGCTGTGATTTTGATGTTGCGTACTGGTGGTGACACTCCTTTCTGGGAGGGGGAAAACCCGTTTAATTCACATTCGACAGGACTTTCTGATGAGCAATGCAGCTGGCTGAGAGAAACACTGAAAACTGCCGGAGACAAAAGGAAAATTATTGTAATGCATCATCCCGTGAGAAATTCATCGGGTATCTTATACAGCGACAGTGCACGATTTCCTGTCCCATCCTCAGACGGCTCATTCCTGAACAACAGGAGCACTTTTTTAAATATCTGCGATTCGAATCTTGTGGATATTGTGCTGATTGGTCATACCCATAATAATGTTGTACTGAATCGTGGTGGTTATATCGTTGATGAAAACTGGAAAGGCGGAACGCGTTATGTCCAGACCGCAGCCGAGTTAAATGGCAATTACCGAATCATCACGGTGAATGCTTCATTCGTGAACGTTAGTAAACCTCAGCAGGTTGATTGTTCAAATCCGGATCCGGAAAACAACACAGACGGGTCGGTGGCTGTTTACCCCAACCCTGTCAGCAGTTTAGCTTCACTCGAATTGCATACCGGAGAATATATTGTTGACTATCAGATGAGAATATTCACTGTTGAGGGAATTGAAGTAAAAAGGATAAAGAATATCAATGCTACGATTACCAACTTTGAAAGAGGAAACCTTCTGCCTGGTATTTATTTCTATACAGTTTACAATGGACAGGATATGGTGAAGGGAAGCGGGAAGATAAGTATAACTGCTCAATAAGAATTTGGCCCGATTTAAGTTTCTTATTATCTACTTTTTTTCTTCTTCCTTGATGTCGAGTTTATGACCCATCTTGTCCTGTTTGGTTTTGAGATAACGGAGGTTATAGGGATTAGGTTTAACGATGACCGGGACGGTTTCTATGATTTCAATCCCGTAACCTGTCAGACCGACTTTTTTGGTAGGGTTGTTCGTCAACAGGCGGATCTTGTTGGCACGCAGATCACGCAATATCTGTGCTCCCACGCCGTAATCCCTTTCATCGGCTTTAAATCCCAGTTCCAGATTAGCTTCTACGGTATCTTTCCCGTTTTCCTGAAGATGGTAAGCCCTTAGTTTGTTTAGCAGACCGATGCCCCTGCCTTCCTGCATCATATAAAGAATGATTCCTTTGCCGGCATCATTCACCATCTGCATGGTTTTCTGAAGCTGTGACCCGCAGTCACAACGCCTTGAACCGAAAATATCACCTGTCACGCATGATGAGTGTACGCGGACGAGAATAGGTTCATCGTCTGCCCAGTCGCCTCTGACAAGTGCAAGGTGTATCAGGTCGTTCGTATTTTGTTTATAGGCATAAAGTTTAAAATGACCGTAATCAGTTGGCAGGTCGATTACTTCTTCACGTGTGATCAGGCTCTCATTCTTTATACGGTAAGCAATGATATCTTTAATAGAGATAATTTTAAGGTTGTATTTCTCGGCAATGACATACAAATCAGGTAGCCGTGCCATAGAACCATCGTCGTTCATGATCTCGACCAATGCGGCAGCCGGGTATAAACCCGATAGCCTGGCCAGATCGATGGCCGCTTCTGTATGACCGGCTCTCCTCAACACACCGCTTGATTTAGCCCTCAGAGGGAAAATATGGCCCGGGCGTCCGAGATCGGAAGGTTTTGTCGACGGATCAGCCAATGCTTTAATTGTCTTAGCTCTGTCACTGGCAGATATGCCCGTCGTACAGCCATTTCCAAGCAAGTCAACTGATACCGTGAATTGTGTTTCATGCGAAGAAGTGTTGTTGGCAACCATCATATCAAGCCCAAGTTCAGCGCAGCGTTCTTCTGCTATTGGCGTACATATCAGACCTCTGCCATTCTTGGCCATGAAGTTAACAATCTCAGGTGTAATGGTTTCTGCAGCAGTGATGAAGTCTCCCTCGTTTTCCCTGTCTTCATCATCGACAACAATAAGCATTTTACCAGCTTTAAAAGCGGCAATTCCTTCTTCAACGGTATTAAGAGTTGTCCTCATGAGCAATATTTTTTTGCAAAGTTAAGCATTATACTTATTGAGTTTCATTCTGCCGGCAATAAAATAGACCACTGTAAGCAGCACTCCAGCACCTGAAATGAAGAACATCCATTTGAGTCCCCATCCAAACCATATCAACCCTGCAAGGCTGCTGGCAATCATAGTGAAAATGCTCGAAAAGCTTGTATAAAAACCTATTGCCGTCGCTGTTTCAGATCTTGCAGCAAGATTTGATATCAGAGCCTTGGCTATGCCCTCATTGGTCGCTGCATAAATGCCATAAACGAAAAATATTATTCCAAATATAACAATCGGATTGGTCAGAAAAAGAATTGAACCTGAAAACCCCATGGCCAGATAGACCAGCGCAAATAGCACAAAACCGATGACTAACATGCTTTTTAAACCGATTTTATCGGCAATATGTCCGACAGGGTAGGAGAAGAAAGCGAAAATAACATTGTAAAATATGTAATAAGCAATCATACTGACATCGCTCATTCCGTTATTTTTCAGTGCGAGAAGCAGAAAAGCGTCAGAGCTGTTAAAAAGTGTAAAAGCGAGCAGGCCGATAACTACTTTCTTGTACTCAGGTGTTGCTCTTTTCCAGTATTTAAAATAAGAGAAAAAGCTGACCTTCACTTTCTCCGGGTGAAAACTTTTCTTCTTTTCTTTAATAAAAAATGTAATTAAAATAGATACCACACCGGGAAAGAAAGCAATGATGAACATCCACTTATATTCACCGGGATGAAAGTAAAGATATATCAATGCAATTACAGGGCCTATGGCAGCCCCTAAAGTGTCCATACCCCTGTGGAATCCGAAGACCTTACCTTTGTTCTCCGGAGTGGTTTCATCGCTTAATATGGCATCTCTTGCACTGGTGCGGATACCTTTTCCGAAACGATCAGTTGTTCTTGCAAAGAAAATCCAAAGCGGATAGGTAAATAAAGCAAACATAGGTTTTGCCAGGGTACTCATAGTGTACCCAAAACGTACAAAAGGCATACGCACCCCCATCTTATCTGAAAGGTTCCCGAAATAACCTTTGCTTAGCCCTGCAGTTGCTTCAGCGAGACCTTCCAGTATTCCGATGAGAATGATCGAAAATCCGATGGATTTAAGATACACCGGCATAATGGGGTACAACATTTCTGTGGCAATGTCATTAAACAGGCTGACAAAGGAAATTAAAAGTACAGTTCTGGTCAGTATTTTTTGTTTCGTCATTGCATTATAAGATTTGCCCGAGTGTTTTTTTTAATTCCGAAAATGAATATATCATGAAATCGGCGGCAGGAAAATCCCCTGCTAATTTCTTTTCATTATAAAACAAAGTTGTCATGCCGGCTTCTTTAGCTCCAATGATATCTTTTTCATACAGGTTACCTGTCATCAAACATTGAACTGCAGAAATTCCTATTTCATAAGCAATAGAGGTAAAGAAGCGAATATCTGGTTTTGTATATCCAAGTTCTTTTGAAGAGAAAAAATAATGAAAGTAACGATCCGCACCCACACGGGCAAGCGCTCTGATCATATCTTCTTTCCCCGAATGACCTGCACTGGTAGCAATACAGCATAAGTAATGCTGGTAAACAGATTGTAATACTTCTTCAGCAAATGGGACCCATTCCACTTTATCCCATGTAAACATCGCGCCTTCTTTACCGGGAATATCGCGCATGATGGTGTCGCCCCAGTCAAAGATCAAGGCTTTTATTAATTTTTCTGACATAATCTGTTTAAAAAGGTTTATAAAAAAAGGTCACACTTCATATTTTGCCAGTGTGACCTTAAATTTAATAAAAATCTCTTAATTATTTAATAATCAGTTTTTGTGTAACTGTATAATGCTCACCTGTAACTTTTATAAAATAAATTCCTTTGGTCAGCCCATACATATCAATTTGCTTGTTATATGAGAGTTGGCCGGTAATCATTTCAGCATAAACAGCCTGACCCTCAACATTCAGAATCTGAAGTTCAGCTAAACCACTGATATTGTTGAGATCAAGGGTGAAGATTCCATCTGAAGGATTAGGGTAAAGCTGCATCACAACATTTTCATTTTCACTGATACTCAGGTTACGACAAAGGTTTACAGTCATTGTTTTGGTTTTCGCATCGCTGCAGGGGCCATTCTGAACGGTGTAAGTTATGGAATAATTACCGGGCCCTCCGGCTATGGCAGGGTAGAAGTAACCGCTGTAAACACCTCTTCCGCTATACATTCCGCCTTCAGGTATGCCTCCTGATAACATCATCTTTTCGATGGTATCACACAATGGACTGAAATCGGCTAAAGATACCTGGGGTATGGAATAAACTGTAATTTCTGTATTGAAATTCACAAGTTTTGAACAGTTGTGTGAGTCTGCTACAGTTAAAAAATCAAAAGAGTGCAAACCCGCTTCTGTATATTGCAATGTTATCGTACTATCATGGCCAAAGACAAGAGTGTGAGTAATGCTGCTCTCATCACTGTATTGAACCGTATAAGGTGCAACACCGTTTGTAAAATGAAATACAAGTGAAGCCTGCTCACCGGTGCATAAAGAATAAGAATGCGAACCGCTGATCGATAAATCAGGCAGCGGCCCCACGCTGATTGATAAAAATGAATTTCCACCTGTGTTGCCAATGTTTTCGCAGCCTGTAGCAAGGTCTTTGATGGAAATTATCTTATAAATATTGTTTCCTGCATCAGGAATAGCCTGGAATGAAAATGAAGCAACCGGTGTAGTATCGGAATAATAATTTAAACTTCCTCCGGTTACGCTGTCGGTTCCGTTAACGATCCATGGACCTGTACCGGTAAGATTAATGTTGATATCAATCGGCTGACCCAGACAAACGGAACCCTGTGTAATTGAACCTGTAGCGTGTGGGAGGCTATGGCAGAATACATTGATAGAATCACCGCCGCCAACATTGCCCGTATTAGTTTCGCCTGTTCCCATATCTGTTATGTCGGTGATATTATATACGTTGTTACCCGGATCAGGTCTTGCCTGGAACGTGAACGGAGAAGTAATGGTATCGTAGAAAATATTAGGTGTACCACCATTCACTGTTTCAGTTCCCGTTACGATCCAGGGCCCTGTCCCTGTCAAAGTAATGGTGATGTCAATGATTTCACCGGCACAAACTGTATCCCTGCTTGATGTTGCTGATGCTGTGGGAACACTTTTGATGCCATCAGGTGAAGAGAATGACTTTGCATAGCTGTTTCCAATGAATAATGATGATATACAGGTAAACATCAATAAGCAAATAAAATTTCTCATATATGATTAATTATTTAGTTTAATTTGAATTACTATTTTAATGTGAGACTAAAACCTTGAACATAAATTATTACATGACAATAAATTTGCTGCTGCATGTGTTTTTGCCTGCTTTCAATTGAATGATATATACACCTTTGTTAAGGGCTGAGCAGTTGATTGCTGTTTGTTGCCTGCCTGCCTGCAGGTCTGGCAGACTAGAGGTATTAATCAGTTTTCCGCTGATATCATAAACGCTGATGAGTACATTTTCTCTGGTATTCAGGGTAAATGAAACATTAGCAGTTTCCTTTACAGGATTTGGATAAATACTGAGATTGGTATTGTCAACCACAGACGGATTTTCGTCAATACCCACAGGGATATAATACCTGTAGGATTCAAAAAAGCCTCTTCCATGTGTACCAATATAAATAATACCTGTATTATAAACATCCTGATGCTTCATGGTTTGCTGTCTCATCATAAATACCGGAACTTTTTCACTGCCGGTATTTTCTTCATTCCACTGAGGGCTTGAATCATATATGCGGGCAGTAGCATAAACACCATATTCTGTACCGATTATTACTGTGTAAGGGTTACTCATTTCGATGACTGCACTGTATACCGGCATTTTTGGTAAATTTCCCTGGCGTGATTCGAATAAAGGTGTCGGGTCAAGTGCATTGGTCGAAAGATATATATAATCTGTCGAGCCAAAGTTGCCAAGAGTCACAATAACACGGTTGGCGGCATTTGGATCAACAGCAATACTGGTAATACTACGATATTGAAATGAGGCTATCTGATCTACATGCAGGAGATAATTATCAGACCAGCAATTAAATGTGGCTGAGTCATAGGCTGCTTTAATATTTGAAATTCTATACACTTTTGAAGTAGTATAACCTTCCTGAACACCTACAAAGAGGTAATTTCCGTCCCTGGAATATGCCATTGTTTCAACGGTACTACCGCTCAGATTTGCAATTTTATACCATTCGGGAACTTTTCCAAAATTCAGGGCTTCTTTTGTCATCCATACACCTCCAACAATACCGAGGTAAAATTTAGACTGAATAATATCCTGAATTTTAACTGTATCATCTTTATGCATATTGGACTGAAGGTAATATTCAAAGGGATAATCAGAATTTTTACTGTGAGCAATAATCTTATGACCGGCTGTATAGTTTGTATCTGCAACAAATATGACTGAATCATTACTTGAATTGTCATTGAAGCTTTCCCAGAGCAAAAGTGGAGTCACAAAAGATGCTCCGGCAGATTCTACATCAGCCAGGAGTATAGAACTAAAGAATGCCGGGTTGTTATTGGCATCTCTGGTTCCCTGAAGGTTGTTGGTATAACGGTCACTTGTTCTTCCCAGATTTGCATTCTGACTGGTAAAGAACATAGCTCCCGGGTTGATGAGTGAAAAAGCAGACCAGCCACCGTCACCGGACCAGAGTACTTTTCCACTCTGGGGATCGGCACCAATTTTTGACACATAGGGAGTGCTGTTATCCTGGGTACCACCCATCAGTGAGCCATAACCATCTGTGGCTACAGCGTAAAACTGTGTGACAGCATAGAACCTGTTAACAGTAGAAAAGGTAAGACCACCATTGGTGCTGATGGATAAACCCCCATCAGTTCCTACCATCAGAATACGGGGGTCTGTAGGATGGAAAACGTAAGCATGATGATCAACATGAATATATTTGTACTGATAGGTGTTATCACCGATAGAAATTTGTTTGGGCTCGGAACCAAGCTGCCATTCCCACATATTGATACCACCGAATACGATATGGTCTTTATTATCGGGGAATACAGCTATTACATTATCATACCATCCCTGCTGGACTCCGGTTGGATTACCATATCCGAACACATCGAAATTGGCGCTTCCGCCTGGAGCAAGCAGCGACCACGTATGTCCTTTATCAACAGAACGGTATAAACCTTTTACAGCAGTAGTGCCGGATTTTGCAGGAAGTGCATAAATATAATCCGGATCAGTTGGTGCAATAGCCAGTTCAACGCGGTTAACATCTGTAGGGAACTGCCCTGTACCTGTTCCTGAGCATTTGTAATAGGTTTGATCATTTCCACTTGGGGAAACATACACCGAACTGCCATTATCTCCGCAGCTTAGTGCCACTGTGCCATCAGTTCCGACTTTTACATCCTTGGCATAACCGGGAATTGCAGAATATGTTGATCCTCCGACCAGATATTTGGGCTGGTACCAGGTTGCACCACCGTCATCAGACTGAAGAAATTTATGCGCTGCAACATAGATACGTAAAGGATTAACCGGATCGCAACCAATTCTGTTGATCATTGACCAGTCGCCAGGTGAGTTTAGTGCCGGTTTGGTAGAAGTGATAACGCTGAAATTGACACCGTCTGTAGATTTAAAAATGCCGCTACCTAACGTTCCGGAATTACTGTTGGTGCCTCCAGGCTGTGATAAACCTTCACCCGTGCCGACGTAAATTGTTCCGTCAGAACCCTGTGCTATGCAGGAGACTGCCAGATTTTCAAAAAGGCCGGTTACCCTGTGCCATGATGCTGCCCTGTCTGTCGACTTCCATAAGCCACCGGAAACTCCTCCGGCATATATGGTTTTATAAGCAGGATCTGTTTTATCCCACAATATGGCGCGTGTTCTTCCTCCGACATCATCAGGACCTGCTTCGTACCAGTGAAGGTTCAGGGCTTTAGGCGCTTTCTGGGCAGACAATTGTTCTGCAGCCATTCTTGCTTCAAGAACATCTCGCAAGTCTAATGTACCTGTCACCAGATTGTTTCTCAACATGTTTAACCATTTGACAGCATCACCGATACCTGCTTTCATCGTAAGGTTTCTCGGTGAATACCTTTGTTCGGAATGTTTAAATGATATTACAAAAAATAATGTAATAATAAATACAGTTAAACATAAGATGCCTAAGGATAATTTCTTAATTTTCATAGGAATTTATTTATGATTATAATCAATGACATAATAAGCTGGCAAATTTAATTGAATAATTAAAATCTAACTACAAATTTACTAAAAAAAATCAACATTTTTTACAATTTTTACTAATCATATAGATAAATTTTATATATGATTTTACTTAACAAATTTTAACAAGCTATAAATGAAAGTTATATTAGTTTTGCAAACAAAATAATTAATAATATGGCAGAAAATATGGATATTAAAGAATTAAATGAAAGGATCCAAAAGGAGAGTGCTTTCGTTGACCTGCTTACCATGGAATTAAAGCGGGTGATTGTCGGACAGAAGCATATGATTGAAAGTTTACTTATTGGTTTGCTGTCGAATGGACATATCTTGCTTGAAGGTGTTCCCGGGCTTGCTAAAACCCTTGCTGTTAAATCTTTGGCAGGCTCTATACGGGCTAAGTTCAGCAGGATACAGTTCACTCCTGATCTTCTTCCGGCCGATTTAATAGGGACTTTGATTTACAGCCAGAAAAAAGAAGAATTTTTGGTTCGCAAAGGTCCTATCTTTTCAAATTTCATTCTGGCTGACGAAATCAACAGATCACCGGCAAAAGTACAGAGCGCTTTGCTTGAAGCTATGCAGGAAAGACAGGTAACTATTGGTGAAAACACATTTAAACTGGACGATCCTTTCCTGGTCCTTGCAACACAAAATCCTATAGAACAGGAAGGTACCTATCCCTTGCCTGAAGCCCAGGTGGACAGGTTCATGCTGAAGGTGATCATCAATTATCCAGAAAAAGAAGAAGAAAAACTGATCATGAGGCAGAATATGGCAAGTGTAGCCGTAACTGTAAACCCGGTTATCACCCCTGAAGATATTATTAAAGCCAGGGATCTTGTACGAATGGTTTACCTGGATGAGAAAATCGAAAACTATATCACCGATATCGTTTTTGCAACAAGGTACCCCGAAAGGTATCATCTTGATAAGTTCAAAGATATGATCCATTATGGTGCTTCACCACGAGCAAGCATTTATCTTGCCCTGGCTGCAAAATCATACGCTTTTATCAAAAGCAGGGGATATGTGATTCCTGAGGATATCAGGGCTGTTTGTCATGACGTGCTCCGGCACCGTATCGGGTTGACCTATGAAGCCGAAGCTCAGAATATCACATCCGACGAGATCATAAATGAGATACTGAACACTGTTGAAGTTCCTTAAAAACGAAAAAATAGCATGGAAGCAGCTGACATCATTAAAAAAGTCAGAAGGATAGAAATAAAATCCCGCGGACTGAGTAATCAGATATTTTCCGGGCACTATCACAGTGCCTTCAAAGGGAAAGGGATGGCTTTCAGCGAAGTGAGGGAATATATTTATGGTGATGACATACGCTCCATCGACTGGAATGTTACTGCAAGGTTCAATCATCCGTTTATTAAGATTTATGAAGAGGAACGTGAGCTGACCGTTATGCTGCTCATCGATGTCAGCGGATCAAACATGTTTGGAACCACAGAGCAGCTCAAGCAGGAACTTATCGTCGAGATTGCGGCCGTTCTGGCATTTTCAGCTATAAAAAATAACGATAAGGTAGGGGTGATCTTTTTTAGTAATAAAATTGAAAAATTCATTCCTCCAAAAAAAGGCGTGTCACATATATTGAGAATTATCCGGGAATTCATTGACTTCAAACCGGAAAATAATCTGACGAATGTCAGCATTGCACTGGAGTATCTGACGAATGTAATTAAAAAAAGATGCACAGCATTTATCATTTCCGATTTCATGGATGGTGACTTTGAGAAAGCTTTGATGATAGCCAATAAAAAACATGATGTTATTGCTCTCAGAATATTTGACAGGCGAGAGACCATCATGCCGGATTCAGGTCTTATAAAAGTGAAGGATGCAGAAACCTCAGAAGTTATGTGGCTGGATACTTCTTCAACTATCGTCAGAAATTATTATGAAAAAAAGTGGAGAGAACACTTGTCAAAAATTAACCGTTCTTTTATAAAAAGCGGGGTGGATGAAGTTGCTGTAAATACAGGACAGGATTATGTAAAACCATTGGTAAGCCTTTTCAAAAAACGTGAAGCAAGATTTTAATATGATAAAAAAACTTCTTTTATATTGTTTACTGATCATCATATCGCATTTAGCTCTTAATGCACAGGAAATAAATACCTCATTACACCTTGATAGAAATAAAATTACAGTAGGTGATCAGGTCAGGCTGACAATCTCAGTCACAACACCGGATGGGTACCTGGTTAATTTTCCAATTCATAAAGATTCTCTGAACAGTGGTATTGAAATTGTCAAT
>Ga0114951_10004063_pt1 | contig 14584 bp, 11 predicted proteins | sample AM7aDNAmetaG_FD_88677 | JGI IMG/M metagenome (GOLD analysis project Ga0114951, IMG submission 88677) | Freshwater microbial communities from Finland to study Microbial Dark Matter (Phase II) - AM7a DNA metaG | ecosystem: Environmental > Aquatic > Freshwater > Lake | place: Finland: Lake Alinen...
ATATCCAGCGGTTGTTAAAGGAAATTGAAAAAATTGAGAGTCAGCCGCCGTTGTCGATGCGGTCAGATTTGTTGAACGGCGACTGGGTACGAAATCGGTGTGAGGAGATTCAAACGACAATTATCGAATTGCAAAAAAGATGTGCCGGTCTGACCAGCCACATCGAAAACCTATTAAAGGAGTATCCCGGTGAAAAACGCTCTGGCCAAAATTGACCCCACAATGCTCGCCTTGATGCACGGCGCATTCGGCAAGGATGGCAAACTTCAACCGTTTGCTCGTGAAGTTCTGCTCACGGAATGCCATGTGTCCGGTACCGTTCACAAGGAATTGAAAACCATCGAACCGGGCCTGACCTCGGGGGCGCTGCTGACGCTGCGCCGGGAACCTGACAACGCGCACGACAGCTTGGCAATCCGTGTTTACGATTCTGTGGGCAATGCGCTCGGGTACATCCCGCGCATTACCAACGCACCGCTCGCGCGATTGATGGATGCCGGCAAGCAGTTGTTCGCCCGGCTGGAAGCCAAGGAGTGGCACGGCGATTGGCTAAAAATCGATATTGGCGTGTATTTGAGAGATTTTTGATGAACAAGCCGCAGCGGTGGTGCTTGTGGTAAATCGTTTGGCTTGGTATCATCCGAAACGCGACGCGGGCTTAGCACGGATTGAGGCGAACTGAAGGAGACATGCTGACGAAATTGTATGTATCAACGGGAGGGTGCCAAATTGGAATCCAGTATCTTTTGGAATAAGCCGCCTGAGCACGATAGGATACGATCCACTGATCCGCTTGGATTCGACGCTTTGCGTGAGGCGATGTCGGATGCGCTGGTGCCATTGCTAACAGGTGCTACCAACGATGCTGATGATTACCTGTGGACGCTCGTCGGGCTGCGATGGGCTAACGAATCGACCAAGTCCTTGATCGACGCGACGATTTTCAACCACGGTTTCAATATCTTCGAGCGGGCTCTGAAACAGTACTGGCTGCGGTTTGAAAAAAAGAAAAGCCCCGGTATTCAAGTTGTAGAGAACCTTTGCAGAGGGAGTCGTCCTGATGTGAGCCGCCCAATCCTGGTAGATCAACGGGCCACCGGGTTGCTGGGAAGTTACATCGTTTCTCTGCGCGGGTTGGGGTTAGTCCAGAATGGATCTCTTCGTGTAAATGAGGAAAAGACGAACCGATTGCTTGTTGATATTGATTTCTCCCCTCCTCGATCTTGGATCTCGTCTTGGGGCGCACTTAACAACGCTTTTTCGAGCATTAATTTCAAGACTACGCGGCACCGTTTGGGCATGATGTTATTCGACGGATCTCAACCGGAGATGAGGCTTGCAGCGGCTGCTTTCCGGCAAAGACCAGCGGCCAAGGCATGGAATCAGCTACCGCGAATGCACCTCACCAAGGAGCAATCACGGCTTGCCAATGCCACTACATCGGTTGTCAGATTCGAGGTCGTCGCCCTTGAAGCCTTTCGCGAGATCCTCCACGGAAGAACCTTACCTGTCTCGACAAATCGACGCCTATGTTATTTAGCAACGGCGGCACGAGAGGCGGATCCATTCCCATCCAGTTGGGCCATCGGCAACCCACTTCGCTCGGCACTGTCTGATGCGCTGTCGAGGTTGGCAGGGAGCGGAGATTCCGCTGATGCCCTATTGCGCCTGCACAAGAGTGTTATTCGCGACGTGCGACACAAAGAACCTTGGATTCGTTGCCTTGGCGACAAACATGCGGGTTATCAGAAGTGGCGTCCGGGGAGGGGAATCCCTGATTTCCGTTTCACGAATCTGTGTAAATTGGTGCACAAAACACGATGGAAGCCCTATGGATTTTGATTTTGAACATCCAGCCTCCCTTGAGGAACGATGGTTTGCGGTATTCCGCGAGCTAGGTGAGCCAGAAGCGTTATTAGGCTGTACCTACACGTTTAACGCAGAATTCTTTTCCGATTTGCTTGCTGTTTTTGCGAATGCGGTTTGTGAGGGTGGTGTTGGAGAAGGACGGTCATTCGCGCATGTTCCAGTTGACGTAGTGTGCGACAAAACTCGCTATCGAGGTCATCATGTAGGCTACAATGTATCGCGCTGGTCGAACAGCGCAAGGCTCTTCCATCCAAAATTATTTATCGCTCTCTTCAGCAATGAAGTCATATGGTCCGATGGTTCCTTAAACCTCACACCAGCTGGGTGGCAGAGCAACCGCGAAGTTGCAATGCTGCACCGCCCAAAATCGAAGACTCTGCCACGTCAACTTCGGGAGTTGCTCGAAGTATTGCCTGAAGTTACCGCGGCCAAGCGCATCCTTGATGAAACCAGCAACGTGCACGCGGACGATCTTCCAGGGGAGTTCGTGACAAGCCTGCACGGTTCAATTGGGTCTCGATACTTCGACACTGCCCCAAAACACGCCGATGAACTACATCTTGTTGCTCCGTTCTTCGAGCAGGGATCGACAAACGCAGCGCCGCTTGATGTTGTCTGGCTGCGAAAGTTGGTGAGACGGTACCCCGATGCGCGTTTCCATATTTATCTGCCTCAATTGGAAACTGAGCCGCTTCGCGTACAGGGCTCACGTGAGATGTTTGTTACAGCTGAACACGAACTCAGAACACCAATTATATTCCATCCCGTTGAAAAAGATCCAGGTCCATTGCATGGCAAGATCGCATGCATCGTCCATACTCCGAAACGGACGCAACGCGCATTTATGCTCATTGGCTCCCCCAATATGACGCACTCAGCGCTGCTCGCGCCTGTCAGTAGTAGCAATATCGAAGTGGCATGGTTTTTTGAAAAACGATGGAGAAAAGTGGAGCGGTTCCTGTCCTCACTTGGCACCAGAAAATGCTCGATTGACGACATTCATCAATTCGTCCCACCGTTAATTGACCGGAAGAGCGTCTGGATGCCGTTACGACGCGCTACCTTTGATCCATTGAAGCGGAAACTCCAGGTCGAGTGGGAAGATGCTGCCGATGCGAACCGGACTGTGTTGCGTTACGCTGGGAAAACGCTCGCGCTTGTTGATAAAGTTCATGTCCAACCATTTCAGCTCATTGATGGCATCGGCTGGTTGGAAACACGCAAACGCGGTGGCGGCACAAGGGCTGGATGCTGCCCCATCGAAATACCTGTCGAATTGTTGCCAGCGTGCAAGAACAACGCGGTTGAACGAACCCCCGATGAATGGCTGAAGATGCTAGGTGCGATTTCAGAGGATGGAGTTGGGAGTGACAACCGAAGCGACTTAGCCAAGCACGAAAATGAAAAGACTTTCGGTGCCCGCTTTGAATGGTCTGATCGTGTTCGCGATCTGGCAGCCCGAATGCGCTACCTAGAGGGAGCATTAATCGAAAAGACGATTGCCAGCGTCGAACAGCAATGGCTCCATAAATTGTTTCAGCACATCTACGACGCCCATGATTTAGGAGCCACTTCCGATGTCAAAGATCAGATCTGGCGATCTTGGGTGCGGATCGAGTTGTGGCATGCCGCCCGAAGAATTTCGCACCGTGTGCCATCAGGGCAAGAACAGGCAATCTGGCGCAAGCGAGCAAAACGACTACGACGAAGATTAAGCATCGCAAAACTGCCCACGGAAATTCAGTCCCAATTTTTGGTCACCATTAAAGCTTTAGGAGATGCAACATGATTCAGTTTGGTCCCGGCAAAGATATTGATCTAGCCGTCACCGGCAAGCATCTCGGGCCACGATACAGAGTGGACTTTCTAAAGCAGAATAAGCGTGCGCACGGAATTTGGCGGCGATTGTACGACGAGGATGCACCAGGTGTTTTGCTGGCAGATGAAGTCGGAAAAGGGAAGACATATGTTGCGCTTGCTGTTGCCTTTGCCAAACTTGCGACACAGCCATCTGGACATGTACTCGTGCTGACCCATAGCGGACACATGGCAAAAGTCTGGGAAACTCGATGGAAGGAACTCGTCCAATGCGTTGGAAAGCGCTGGAAAGGGAAATGGGCCGATGGCGGCTGGAATACGCAACGCTACTGGTCGGTTGATGATTTGCATGATGATGCAGCCAACAAATGTCTCCCAAAGATCGCTTTTGCGTCCTATGAAGCACTGAAAAAGTATGATGGATCCGATGAAGGCGATGCGGCGGTTTTGTACGCTGCGCTGTCACAGGCCAATCGGCTGCGGAAAATGCATTTTTCAGAAGACGAGCGACGGAAGTTGATCAAGGAGATTGTTGACTGCGATTTTCGCAGCAAAATTCCTCACAGAAGAATCGACAGGCAATTCGCAGAAAAGATACTGAATTGTTTAGATCGCAATACCCGTCGGTGGAACGACGAGGCGGAAAGCGTCATCTGGGACACACTTAACCATGTTCAAGCCCGGTCTTGGTTTACTCGGGGCGCTCGTTTCGATCTGCTTATCGTCGATGAAGCTCACAAATTGGAGGGGATCGCTCGACATCATGTCGTTGCCCGCCTGCTACGCAAGCGCTTCAAAAAATGCATTCTCGTTACAGCGACACCCTTTGCGCTTACGGTGCACCAATTTCGCAGAAGGCTTTTAGATTTTGACCATGCTCGTAATGTAGAGGCATCGTTTGCAGACTCAATTCACGAACTGCCTCTCGAAGACTTTACCAAGGCGGTTGCTGAGCGGGTTCCATACCCCAATAAAGAGAGCCTAGAAAAAAGGCTTCGCCGGTATATGGTCCGCGAATCCTGGAATCATGACCAAGAACGAGTGACCAGACGTTGGCGTGAGGACGCGTCGTCCGTAGCGATTCTGCCAACCCTCTTGCTGGAAAGGCTGATCGACGGCGTGTTGCAGAGAGGGCATAAAACGCATATTGCCAGTCGCCGCGAGTCGCTGTGTTCGTCTTGGCCTGCGGCACGAAAATCACTCAAAGACTCGCCGCTTGAGGGTGCGGAGCAAGCCTGGAGTCGTGCATTTGATGCCGCAGTCGCTGGGCAGAATGCCATCCACGACCCAAAGCTACGGGTGACCATCGAACATCTCGTGGAACTCATACGGCATGACACCAAGGTGGTAGTTTTTACCCAGCGGCTTGAGACATCGAAAGCATTGGCCAAGCTACTTGTGGAGCATCCTGTGGTAGAAGAAAAAGCACGGGTCTTGACGCGGCATGCTAACAGGCTCCGTCGTCATGTCGATAAAATCGCAGGCTGGTTGTGCCTTGACGGTCCCTACGCGGCTGGCGTGGTTAAGGTAATGGCTCACGCTGCAGATCGCCCACGAATTGATCGGAAATCAGTACGCGTCTGGTGGGAGCGACATAAGGGGCGGCTCGGTAATGGCGAGTCGCAAAAGTGGCCAGACCTGCAACCTATTTTGGGACGTTCACGCAGGTTGCCACTTGTTGTTCGTCATGACGCGGACACCGGTTCAGGCGAACATAACGTCGAGAAATTTAACCTGCCGTCATCTCCGCTGGTGTTGATAGCGTCACCAAAGGCCCAAGAGGGAATCGACCTGCACCACTATTGCCGGCACGTCGTACTGTTTGATCTCACTTGGAATCCAGCGGTAATGGAACAGCGTATCGGCCGCGTGCATCGCCTCGGTGGCATTCGGAAAGCGGGGGAGAAAGTTATCGTTGTGTATTGCTTTCAGAATGGCACATACGAACAAGTGATGGCGACACGCGTTCAACAGCGCTGTGAGATGATGCGGGTGTTGTTGGGTGCTGGTCAGTGGCTCGATGCAGATCGCGAGATTGAAGAACTTGACCAGTATCGGATGACCTTCCCGCCCTAGACGGGATTTGTCTACCGCCATGTCGCTTCGTATCCGTGATGATAAAGTAGTTGCAGGCGACGGAGTACTGCCTGCTTGCTGCCGCCACAAGAGCAGCAATTTGCCACGACCGCAAAAAGCGGTGTTGAAACACGCACCGGACAATCATCCGGTCGCGTTCCGTCAATTGAATCGGGGTAATTTCAGGCGCGCGTTGGAAACGCGGCTTCCGCAGGTGGGACATTGCTCAATTGTACCATGACGGTTGGGAATCGGTTCGACATTGAGGCCACAAGTTGTGCAGCCAGAGGGGCAGGCCGCCGCCGCCCGGTGGCCTCGCGAGCATTTTCCCCAACGAGCGAAACTGAAAGTGAAAGGCTTGCCGATGGCCGACTCGGACTGCTATAACCATGCGCGGAAGACGAACGGTAACGTCTCCGGTGTTCAGAACTGAAACTGATGTTCAACTGAAGGATGATCTGCTGTGAGATTGCGGTCTGAAGTTGCATTGAACGAAAGCCCTAACGGGTTGTCTTTTGTGAGGCACGACATGCCGACCACCAACAGCATTGCCTGCAATGTGCTGTCGTTAGTGAAAACGCGGGAGCGATTTCTTTCTGTAAAGCGAAACAACTGATATGGACCAAGCTACTCACAACAAGATCGTTTCCTTCATTTGGGGCATCGCGGACGATGTGCTGCGTGACTTGTTCAAACGCGGCAAATACCCCGACGTCATCCTGCCCATGTGCGTGCTGCGCCGCATGGATGCCGTGCTGGAGCCGACGAAGAAGGCCGTGCTCGAATCCAAGCAGATGCTCGACAAGGCCGGCATCACCGAACAACGCGCCGCCCTAGCGTCCGCCGCGGGGCAGTCTTTCTACAACACTTCCAAGTTCACTCTGCGCGACCTCAAATCCCGGGGCAACCAGCAGCAGTTGCTGGCCGACTTTGAAGATTACCTGAACGGCTTCTCGCAGAATGTTCAGGACATCCTGGAAAACTTCAAATTCCGCAACCAGCTCTCCACGCTCTCCAAGTCCGACTCACTCAGCACGCTCATCGGCAAATTCCTCGATCCCGAAATCAATCTCAGCCCCGTTCCCGTCCTCAATGCCGACCGGACCGTGAAACATCCCGGTATGGACAATCACTCCATGGGCACGGTCTTTGAGGAACTCGTCCGCAAGTTCAACGAGGATAACAACGAGGAAGCCGGGGAACACTGGACACCCCGCGATGCCGTGCGGCTCATGGCCAACCTCATCTTCCTGCCGGTCGCCGACCAGATCAAATCCGGCGCCTACCTGCTCTATGACGGCGCGGCCGGCACGGGCGGCATGCTCACCGTTGCCGAGGAAACGCTCCGCCAACTCGCCACCGGTCGCAGCCAGCAAATCACCACCCACCTTTACGCTCAGGAAATCAATCCCGAGACCTACGCCATCTGCAAAGCAGACATGCTCCTCAAAGGCGAGGGCGACAACGCTGACCACATCGTCGGCGGCGCGGAATGGTCCACTCTCGCGCATGATGCCTTCCCGGCGCAGGAGTTCGACTTCATGATGTCGAACCCGCCTTACGGCAAGAGCTGGAAAAAAGACCTCGAAAACATGGGCGGGAAGGACGGCATGCGCGACCCGCGCTTCAAGGTCATGCATAACGACGAGGAACTCTCCCTCGTCACCCGCTCCAGCGACGGCCAGATGCTCTTCCTCGCCAACATGGCGGCGAAGATGAACCACGACACGCCCCTCGGCAGCCGCATCGCCGAGGTCCACAACGGTTCGTCCCTCTTCACCGGCGACGCCGGCCAGGGCGAGAGCAACATCCGCCGCTGGATCATCGAGAACGACTGGCTCGAAGCCATCGTCGCCCTGCCGCTGAACCTTTTCTACAACACCGGCATCGCCACCTACATCTGGGTGCTCACCAACCGCAAACCCGAGTCGCGCCGGGGCAAGGTGCAGCTCATCGACGCCACGCAATGGTTCAAGCCGCTCCGCAAAAACCTCGGCAAGAAAAACTGCGAACTCGCCCCCGACGACATCCAGCGCATCTCCGACGCCTACCTCGCCTTCAAGGAAACGCCGCAGTCGAAGCTTTTCCCCAACGCCGCCTTCGGTTATTGGAAAGTCACCGTCGAACGCCCGCTCCGCCTGCACAGCCAGCTTGCGGTGAAAGCCATCGAGTCCCTCCGGTTCGCCTCCGGCGACGAGGACCTGCGTTCCGTTCTTTACGACGAGTTCGGCGACAAGCTCGTGGAAAACTTCGCCAGCATCGCCGACACGCTGGAGAAACGCCTCGCCGACTGGGGCAACGACGACGAGGAGGAAGAATCCGAGGAAGGCGAGGCCAAGAAGAAAGGCTTACCGGAAAAGAAAAAGAAGAAGCTCCTCGATCCCAAGACTTGGGAGCGCGACGCCCGCCTCGTCGAAACCGCCACCGCGCTCCGCAAAGAACTCGGCGGCGACCTGTTTGAAGACCACAACATCTTCCGCGACCGCGTGGACGACGCCGTGAAGAAGCTCGACCTCAAACTCTCCGCCTCCGACCTCAAGCTCATCCTCCGCACCGTCAGTTGGCGCGTCGAGACCGCCCCGCCGGTCATCGCCAAAGTCCACCGCCCCGGCAAGGCCACCGTTGACCCGCTGCATGGCCGGTATGCCTCGCCTGCCGGCGACCGGAAACTCGTGCTGGAATACGAACCCGATTCCGATCTGCGCGACACCGAGCAAGTCCCGCTGCTCGAACCCGGCGGCATCGAAGCCTTCATCCGCCGCGAAGTGCTGCCCTACACGCCCGACGCATGGATCAAGGAAGACGCCACCAAGATCGGCTACGAAATCAGTTTCACCCGCCACTTTTACCAGCCGCAACCGCTCCGCACACTCGACGCCATCCGCGCCGACATTGCTACCGTGGAGGAGGAAGCCAAAGGCTTGCTCGATGAACTGCTGAAAGGGGGCGCGAAATGACTTCCTCCAAGAAACCGGTTATTTCGTCGCCAGAACGGCTGGCCTATTGGTACTTCCGGCTCAACGGGTTTCTCACGACAGAGGACTTCATCGTCCACGATGACGCCGGACCTAACCAGAAAACCGATGTTGACCTACTGGCTGTCCGTTTCGCACACCGCGCTGAAAATCTGCATCGTCCGATGAAGGATGATTCAAAGGTCGCCGCTTGTTCCACGTTTGCCAACGTGATTATAGCAGAGATTACCACCACCATCTGTAAGCTGAATGGCCCGTGGAAAAATCCAGACTCGCAGAACATGCACCGCGTTGTGAAGTCTCTGGGGTGCGTTCCAGATGCCATGACTGACGAGGCGTGTGCAGCACTGTACCAGCGCGGGGTATGGTCTGACACATCAGCGACGATTCGGTTGTTCGCCATAGGCGAGACGCGGAATGCGGAGTTGCCAATTCCGGCAACACAACTGTTTTGGACTGAGATCATCCCGTTCATCATCAAACGCTTCAAGGACTATAGTCTTGAGAAATCCTCAGTTGGAAATTGGACGCCTGATGGGGTGCGGTTGAAGGAGTGCGCGCTGGGTAGTGCGCCAGAAGCTAAGATTAGATTCGCATTTCGCCTTCGGAGTCAAACCGATGTCACGAATGGAGACAACCAATGAAAGAACAACCCAAAGTCTATCTCGCTCGCGCCGGTGGTAATGGTGAAGAAGAGGAGTACGCACTCGACAACGGTGTCGCCATTATCGGTTACCGGGATTTCCCTTCGCTGGAAGAAGCGAAAAGCTACGAAGAAGTATTGAAGATCGTCACCAGCACGAAACCCGAGTTGAAACCGCGGGCTGCCGGCAATCTTGCTGGACAGCTATGGGCATTCGCTGTTGCGATGAAGGAAGGCGACATCGTCGTTTTGCCGCGCAAGCTGACTTCGCAAGTGGCACTCGGCAAGGTGACTGGACCTTACAAGCAGCTCAAGGTGGGCGGACGGTTTCGTCACACCCGGCCGGTAAGGTGGATCCGGCCAGATGTTGCACGGACGGTGTTTGCTCAAGACCTGCTCTACTCGTTTGGGGCGTTCATGACGGTGTGCAACATCTCCCGAAATGATGCGGAGCGGCGAGTCGCCGCCGTCCTTGAAGGCAAACCCGATCCCGGACCGACAACCGCTGGGGAGCAACCGACCAAAGCGGCCACAGCGGACGCAGCGGCGACCGACTTGGTGCAAGCGGCCCACGACCAAATCGTCGCCCACATCCAAAGTCGCTTCAACGGTCATGAACTGGCGAAACTTGTTGATGCAATCCTCAAAGCTGAGGGTTGGGTCACCAAACTCTCGCCCCCCGGTCCTGATGGCGGGGTGGACATCCTTGCCGGACGCGGTTCACTCGGTCTCGATCAACCCCGACTGTGCGCGCAGGTGAAATCCCAGACCAGCCCGGCCGATGTCACCGTGTATCGCACCTTGCAAGGCTCGATGCAGTCATTCAAGGCCGAGCAGGGACTTCTGGTGTGTTGGGGTGGATTTAACAAGGTTGTCCTCACCGAAGCCAAGCAGGGGTATTTCGCCGTGCGTCTGTGGGAGAGCCGCGATCTGGTCGAGGCCATCTACCGCAACTACGAGCGCCTACCGGCTGAGATTCAGGCTGAATTACCTCTCAAGAAAGTCTGGATGCTTGTTGCCGAGGAACCGGAGGAATGATCGCCAACCTCCAGCCTTACCCGGAATACAGGCCGGCGGGCCTGCCCTGGGTGGATTCCGTGCCGAGACATTGGGACATGATTCCCAATCGTGCATTGATGCAGGAGCGGCGAGGAGTCGTCGGCGAAAATGCGAAAGAGCACATGCTCCTTTCATTGACCCTGCGCGGTGTCATTGCCCGCGACATGGTGAACCCGAAGGGAAAGTTCCCCGCCCAGTTCAACACCTACAAGGTCGTCGAGCCGGGAGATTTCGTGTTCTGCCTTTTCGACATCGACGAGACACCTCGCGGAGTTGGTCTGTCGCCTTTGAAGGGAATGATCACCGGCGCTTACGACGTTTTCAGGCCGCGCCCAATCACCAATCCGCGCTTTCTCTATTACTATTACCTGTTCGTGGACGATGGGAAGTTGATGAAGCCGTTCTACACGGGTCTGCGAAAAACGATTCAGCGCGGAGTCTTTGCGAGCCTCAAAGCACCTTGTCCCCCGGCCGAGGAGCAGGCGGCGATGGTGCGGTTTCTGGACTGGGCGAACGGGCGGCTGGAGCGGGCGATCCGGGCGAAGCGGCAGGTGATCGCGCTGCTGGTCGAGCAGAAGCAGGCCATCATCCACCGCGCCGTCACCCGCGGCCTCGACCCCACCGTCCCCCGCAAACCCTCCGTCATCCCCTGGCTCGGCGACATCCCCCAGCATTGGGAAACGCCGATGAATAGCCGCATTTTCCGCGAGAACATTCGGCCGCACACTGGTCAGGCAGAGCCCCCGCTGTCGCTCTCTCAACGCGATGGCTTAATCAAAACCGAACACATGCAGGAGAGGTCGTTAAAGACTTCGAGTTACGACAACTGGAAGGTGACAATCCCCGGCGATCTTGTTGTCAATCGGTTCAAGGCCCATCTTGGTGTGTTCTTCGCGTCCGGGCTTCGGGGTATTGTATCGTTCCACTATGCTGTCTATGAGCCGCAGCGTCGTTTGAACACAAAGTATTTCGAGCTGCTTTACCATACCGCGCCATATCGGACGATTTACGCTGGAAGATCGAATGGCATGACGGTTGGTCTTCAGAACCTCTCCAACCAAAACTTCTATGCCGTTCGAGCAGTCGTGCCGCCGCTGGAAGAGCAAGATGCGATCGTTTCGGAGTGTGAAACGGCCACAGCGGGGCAGAACGCTGCCATCGGTCGGCTTAAGCGTGAGATCGGGTTGTTGCGGGAATATCGGACGCGGCTGGTGGCGGACGTGGTGACGGGCAAGCTGGACGTGCGCGCCGCCGCCCGCCAGTTGCCCGCCGAACCCGCCGCCCCCGCCGAACCCGAGGAGTTGACCGGTGAGGCGGAAGTTGAATCTGTCATTAATGAGGAATGACAATGACCAAGCCAATAAGTCCCTCGTCACACGACCACGCCAGCGGCAATCAACCCCGCCTGCGAATGTATGCGGGTGGCACGACGGGCGAGATGGCAAAGCGCTTTGCCGAAATCGAGCGAAACGTCGAAGAGGCGGAGGCAAAACGAGCCCAGAGGCGGAAGGAATTACACGAAAAGAACATCGCAGCCGATGTGAGAGTCGTGGCGTGGATTGATATTCTTGGGTTCAGTAATCAACTTCAACATGCGCGAACAGAGCCGGAGTATCGCGCTGTGTATCACAGGATGTTGCGTGTCCAAGATGCGTTTGATGTTCCGAGTGCAAGCGACGAACCCGACAAGCGGGAAGATATCAATGCCGCATACGGTCGAACGGTGCTGGCGCTATCAGATGGCTTGGTTGTAGCTGCGAGTCCTAAGGCCAAGATGCGTGAGAGCATGACGCCTTACGATCTGCTGATGAGCTTGGTCGGTCAGATCGTCATGGCTCAGGCACACTGTGCAATGAGAGGCATTTTCCTTCGTGGGGGTATCAGCATTGGCCCATTCTACTACGAGAACAATATTCTGCTCAGCCCTGCGTTGATCCGAGCTTACAAACTGGAGACTGAGAGAGCTGGTTACCCGGTGATTATCGTGACGCAGGAAGACATTGCCACGCTTCGCGCGCTTCCCGGTATCGAGTGCTATGCCAAAGGCTCTGAACCCTCACTGGGATATTTTCTTCCTTTCAAAGCGCCCGGTCAGAAGAAGGGAGAACGGTTTTTCCATCTCGATTATCTCAACTTTCTGGCAAATCCAAACAACTACTTTTTCTACTGCGAAAAGGATCGTAAGGATTCCTCTAATCGCAAGAAGTCACCTGCTGAGCGTCAACGCATCTTCGACATGTCTCACGACAAGAGCGCGGCAAGAGCCATGTGGTGGCACAAGCATGAACTTCTTAAAGCCTATCGCGCAGCCAAATCGGAACGCGCCAAGGCAAAGTACCGGTGGCTGATGGCTTACCAAAACCGTGCGCTTCGAGGACTCCCGACCGTTTACAACAAGGCGCGAATCAGTTTGAAGGAGATGGGCAAAGCATGAGCACCACCGACATCTCCGAAAAAGGTCTCGAAACGCTGATCATGTGGCACATGACCGGCAAGCTTGGACGTGCGCGCCGCCGAGACAGAAGTGGAGGAGACTGCGGTCGAATGAAGCTAGATTTTCATTGGCATTAACGGTAATGTTCTACGGCTGACATGGAACTAACGCTACAACCAAAGGTTTTGCAGTGGGCGCGCAAACGCGCGAGCCTGGAAGTGGTCGCATTGGCGCAGAAGTTGAAGGTGTCTGCCGCTGACGTGACGGCTTGGGAGGAAACCGGGGTATTGCGTTTCACGCAGGCGAAGAAGTTGGCGCATGTCACGTATACGCCCGAGGGCTTCCTATTTTTGGCCGAGCCACCTGACGACCGGTTGCCCATCCCTGATTTTCGCGCAATCAGTGGCGCGCCACTCCGTCATCCAAGCCCGGATTTGTTGGAGACCGTCCAAACGATGCAGCAACGGCAGGCTTGGATGCGGGACTTTCTCATTGAGGAAGGCGAATCGGAACTGCCGTTTGTGGGCAGCCGGACCACGCGGGATCGGATTGAGGATGTTGCGGCTGACATGCGCAAGACGCTCGGTTTCGCCGATGGTTGGGCTGATCAGGAACCGACGTGGGCGGCGGCGCTGCAACATCTCCGGGAAAAGATCGAGGAGGCGGGGATTCTCATCGTCGTCAATGGAGTGGTGGGAAACAACACCCACCGCAAACTTGATCCCGACGAGTTTCGCGGTTTTGCCCTTTGTGATTCCTTTGCGCCGCTGGTTTTTATCAATGGCTGTGATTTCAAAGGGGCGCAGATGTTCACCTTTGGGCACGAGTTGGCGCATCTCTGGATTGGCCAAGAGGGAGTCTCCAATGTGGAGGTTACGAAACGACCGACCAGCGAGATTGAAAGTTTTTGCGACCGAGTGGCGGCGGAGTTTCTGGTGCCGGGTCAGGCGTTGAAAGATTGCTGGCGTGAGGCGCAACAGCAAGCCGAGCCATATCAGTTCTTGGCCTGTCGGTTCAAGGTCAGCTCGATTGTTGCTGCGCGACGGGCTTTGGATATGAAGCTGGCGACCTATGAGGATTTTCTGGAGTTCTACCGGCTCTACAAGGACGATGAACGGCGCAAGCGAGTGAGCCGGAGCGATGGTGGCAATTTTTGGAATACCCAGAATGTTCGCGTCGGTTCCTATTTTGGCGAGGCAGTGGTGCGGGCGGCTAAAGAGGGACGCCTCTTGTATCGCCAGGCTTATCAACTCACCGGTCTGAGTGGGACGACGTTTGACAGTTTTGCGAAACAACTTGGATTTCGGATGGGATGAGCATGCCGCTACCCCTCTATGTGCTCGACGCCAACGTGTTTATCGACGCGCACCGCCGGTATTACGCCTTCGACATCTGCCCGGGGTTTTGGGATGCGGTGTTGCATTATCACAAGGCGGGTAGAATCATCAGCATCGATAAAGTGCGCCAAGAGATTCTTGCAGGTGATGCCTTGGAGGCGTGGGCTAAAAATAACGCGCCGGCATTACTTTTCAAATCGACGGCTGAGACCGCGGTGACCAATCACTTTGCGGCGATGATGAATTGGGTGCAGGCGCAGGCGCAATTCAAGCCCGCGGCAAAAGTTGAGTTCGCAAGGGTCGCTGACGGATGGGTGGCTGCCTATGCCAAGTCGTATCCGGATTATGTTGCTGTGACCCACGAGGAGTACGC
>Ga0114951_10004064_pt1 | contig 14575 bp, 12 predicted proteins | sample AM7aDNAmetaG_FD_88677 | JGI IMG/M metagenome (GOLD analysis project Ga0114951, IMG submission 88677) | Freshwater microbial communities from Finland to study Microbial Dark Matter (Phase II) - AM7a DNA metaG | ecosystem: Environmental > Aquatic > Freshwater > Lake | place: Finland: Lake Alinen...
ACTTGAAGAATCACAACCAAAATCCCAAAGTGTTCGTCTGGACCGCGCCGGTGAACCGCATCATGACAAAAATTGCCAAATGTAAAGAAGCGTTGGAAACACTACACTAGGTATCCATCCGTAGCCGCTGCCAGTTTGGCCGGAACAAAACCGGAACATTGGCCTATGCGGATTCGTGTCACAGACCTTCCTTGTTCAATTCGCTGTAGCCCTGCGGCAGCGAGCGGGCGTCGTAGCCTTGTTTCTTCAGGAGGTCTGCGGCGACCACCGCGCGTCGGCCGGAACGGCAGTGGATGTAGATCGGCTTGTCCTTCGGCAGCCCGACGGCGGCTTTCGTGCTGGTTTGGAGTTCACTCAACGGCAGGAAGCGCGCGGCTTTCAGATGGCCGGCGTTCCATTCGTCGCGCTCGCGCACGTCCACCAACACAGCGCGCCCTTCGGTCACGGTCTTTTTGATTTCGGCGAGCGGCGGACTTGATTCCGCGCAGGACATCGCGCAACAGCCGGCAAACAACGATATCAACAGGTTCTTTTTCATATGCTTTTAGGAGAAGAGAGCCGCCAGGCTGCGAAAGGTTACAGAATGCTGGTCACTGGTAGTACGCCTTGAGGACATATTGGAGAATCATGCGCTGGGTATTGAAGAAGGAGCCGTTCAGCGCGATGGCGTGGCGCATGATGTCGATGTAACGATCGTTGTCGCGATAATACAACGGCAACACCACGTTCTCCAGTTTGTCGTAAAGCGATGCGGCGTCGTGCGGTGTGCGGTCGCCCTCGGCGGGCGCGGTGGAATCAATCGCCCAGCCGGTGATGCCTTCGATGCAGCCCTCGATCCACCAGCCATCGAGGATGCTGAGGCTCGGCACGCCATTGACGGCGGCTTTCATGCCGCTGGTGCCGCTGGCTTCCAGCGGCGGCTGCGGCGTGTTGAGCCAGACATCCACGCCGGCGGTGAGGACGCCGCCGAGTTCCCAATCGTAGTTTGGGAGGTAGGCGATCTTGATCTGCGGTCGGAGCGCGTCACGCGCGGCGAAGATGTGTTTGATGAGTTCTTTGCCATCGTTGTCCTGCGGGTGCGCCTTGCCGGCGAAGACGACTTGGAAGTGGCCGGTGTTGGCGGCGATAGCGCGGAGGCGGTCGAGGTCGTGAAAGATAAGGTCGGCGCGTTTGTAGGTGGCGGCGCGCCGGGCGAAGCCGATGGTGAAATCGTGCGTGTCGAAGCCGGCGTTGGTTTCGCGGTTGATGCATTCGACGAGCCGTCGCTTGGCGGCGTCGTGCGCGGCGCGGACTTCCGCGGCTGGGATGCTGAGGGCGTAGCGGAGGTTGAAGTTGTCCTCGCGCCAGCCGGGGATGTGTTTGTCGAAGAGTTGCTGGAACGGCTTGGAGGTCCATGTCCCGGCGTGGACGCCATTGGTGATGGCGTCGATCCGGTAGCGGGCGAACATGTGGCGGGACACCTCGGCGTGTTTCTTGGCGACGCCGTTGACGTAGTGGCTGAGGTTGAGCGCGAGGAAGGTCATGTTCAGCGTGCTGAAATCGCAGAACGTTTTCAGCACGTCGGACTGGCCGTTGGCGGCGGGCAGGTCGGTCGCATTCACGCAGAACAATTGCCGCATGCCGATAAACATCTCCGGCAGGCCGAGGACGCGCGTGACTTCGTCCATCGGGAACTGGTCGTGCCCTGCCGGAACGGGGGTGTGGGTGGTGAAAATGCATTGTCGTCGGACAGTCTCGACGTCGGTCAGGTCAATCTTTGTGCGGCCGGCCTTGTGGGCTTCTTCGATAAGCAACTCGACGGTCAACAGCGCGGCGTGGCCTTCGTTCATGTGGAAGCGCTGGAGCGCATTGTGGCCGAGAGCGCCCAACATGCGGACGCCGCCGAGGCCGAGGATGGCTTCCTGGCAAAGGCGGTAGTGCTTGTCGCCGCCATACAGGTGGTCGGTGATCGCGCGGTCCCAGTTGGAATTCTCCGGCAGGTCGGTGTCGAGCAGATACACGGGCACGCGGAAGTCATCGCAACCTTTCAGGTCGTAGCGCCAGGCGCGGACATGGACCTGGCGACCTTCGAGGTTGACGATGATGCGTTGCGGCAGTTCTTCGAGAAAATCCTCGACGACCCATTCCGCCGGTTCCTCCGTCTGCCAGCCGCTGCCGTCGAGGCGTTGGTAGAAATAGCCTTTGCGGTGCAGCAACGTCACCGCCACCATTGGTACACCGCGGTCTGCCGCGGCGCGGATGGTGTCACCGGCGAGAACGCCGAGGCCACCGCTGTAGGTGGGGATGGACGGTTCCAGTGCGATTTCCATCGAGAAGTAGGCAACCAGTGGCTCGCTCATGCCAGTAGGATGAAGCCGGCCGGGAAAGAAGTCAACGTCGGAGCCCCGCGTTGACAAGCGGCGTTGTCGTCCGTAGGCTGGCTGCGGCAATGGCACTCTCGAAACGAGAACAGCGGTTGAAATTCCTCGGCCTGACCGGGCGTGACGTGGAACTGTTGCAGGCGTTGCGGCCGCTGGTGGAAGCGCACCGTGAGACGCTCGCGGACGGCTGTTGCGACCAGTTGGAATCGCTGGCGGAAACCGCCGATGTGCTCCGGACGCGCAGCAGCCGGGACCGGCTGAAGGCGTTGTTTGCCGACTACCTCCTGCGGATCACGGAAGGGAATTTCGACGAGAACTATTTCGCCGAGCGCCAGCGGCTCGGCCACATGCACGAGCGGATCGGACTGCAACCGCGCTGGTACCTGCTGGGCTACGGACAATTGTTTAGCGCGATGATACCGCTCATCCGGGACCATTGCGCCGCCGCAGCCGACGAGACGCTGGCCGCGCTGCAAAAGATTTTCATGCTCGACGCGTCGCTGGCCGTGGATGCGTACATCGCCAGCGACCGTTACCGACGGATGCAGGAACTGGAAAGCGGCATCAACGATTCCGCCGACGCCATCTTTACGGTGGACGCCGAGAAACGGTTTCGCTCCTGGAACCGGGCCGCCGAGGAGGTTTTTGGCTGGAAGGCCGAGGAGATCATCGGCAAGCCGGTACAGTTCATCGTGCCGCCCGACCTGCTCGATGCGCACGAGCTGGAGCAGATCGACGAACAGGTCGCCGCGCACGGACACCTCCACATCGAGACCGTCCGCCTCACCAAGGACGGCCGTCGCGTTCCTGTCGAGTTGAGCCTGTCGGTGTTGCGCGACCCGCAAGGCGATCCCATCGGTCGGTGCGCCATTCTCCGCGTCATTACCGAACGCAAACGTCTTGAAGAAGCCAAGCTCCAGGCCGAACGCCTCGCTGTCGTCGGTGCCATGTCCGCCAAGCTCGCCCACGAAATCCGTAACCCGCTCAGCTCCGTTATCCTCAACCTCGACCTTGTCGGCGATGAAGCCGCCGCGCTCACCGAGCAAGAACCAGCCGCTAGCGCCGAGATGCGCATCCTACTGAGTGCCATCGGTTCTGAAGTCCGCCGCATCCAGCGCGTCACTGAGGACTACCTTCAGTTCGCCAAGATGCCGCGCCCGCGCCGCGAACTCGTCGCGCTCAACGATCTTCTCACCAACGGCATGTCGTTCCTGCAAGGTTCCTTTGACGCAGCTCATGTGACCGTCCATCGCGAATTCGATGCGGCGTTGCCACCTGTGCTCGGCGACGAAGCCCAGCTCTGGCAGGCCATCCTCAACCTTATCCGCAACGCCATCGAAGCCATGCCCACCGGCGGCACCCTGACGCTGGCCACCTCGCACGAAACATCGCGCGCGTTTCTTCGCGTCACCGACACCGGCAAAGGAATGGACCCGGCGGCGCAACAGAACCTGTTCAAGCCCTTTTTCAGCACTAAACCCAGCGGCACCGGCCTCGGCCTGCCGTTGACCCAACAAGTCGTGGCGGAACACGGTGGACGAATCCGTTGCGAAAGTACCCCCGACCGTGGTACGAGTTTCCTGATCGAATTGCCGATCCCGGACAAACATGGCACGGAAAGCTGACATCCTATTGGTGGACGACGAAGAAGCGCTCTGCACCGCTGCGGAGAAGATCCTCGCCAAGGAAGGGTACGTCGTTACCTGCGTTCACACCGCCGCCGCGGGGATGGCCCGGTTTGAGCAGCACGGCGCGGACCTCGTCATCACCGACCTCGCATTGCCTGACCAGGACGGCCTCGCCGTATTGCGCCGCGTGAAGGAACTGCGGCCCGCCGTCGAAGTCATCGTCATCACCGGCCACGGCACCGTCGAGAAAGCCGTCGAAGGCATGCGCCTCGGCGCGTACGATTTCATCGAAAAACCGCTCGACCGCAGCGCCCTGCTGAAAGCCGTCGCTAAGGCCGTCGAGAAACAGCGCCTTACCGCCGAAAACCTCCGCCTGCGCGACGCCCTCGAACAGGCACGCGGCGAAGAAGCCCTCATCGGCAACAGCGACCCGATGATGGTTGTCAAGAAGCTCATCCGCCAGATCGCCCCCACCGACGTGAGCGTTCTTATCCAGGGCGAGAGCGGCACCGGCAAGGAAGTCGTTGCCGACGTTATCCACGCCCTCAGCCCGCGTCGCGACCAGCCGATCGTCAAGATCAGTTGCGCCGCTATTCCCGAAACACTCCTCGAAAGTGAACTGTTCGGCTACGAACGCGGCGCCTTCACCGGTGCCGCCAACACCAAGGCCGGTAAATTAGAACTGGCCGACGGCGGCAGCCTCTTTCTCGATGAAATCGCCGAGATGAGCCCTCAGCTGCAGGCGAAGCTCCTGCGTGTGCTTCAAGATGGACGGTTCCAGCGGCTCGGCAGCACACGCGACCTGCAGATCGATGTGCGGATCATCAGCGCGTCGCACGTGGACATCCCGCAATCGATTGCCGAGAAACGGTTTCGTGAAGACCTCTACTACCGGCTCAACGTCGTCCACATCGCCCTGCCGCCGTTGCGCAATCGGCCCGAGGACATTCCGCTATTGGCGAGTTTCTTCCTGAACAAGTATGCCGCCCGGATGCACAAGACAGTCCGCGCCATCGCTCCCGCCGCGCTCGATCAGCTTCTCGCCCATCCGTGGCCCGGCAATGTCCGCGAACTGGAGAATGCCATCCAACGTGCCATTGCGGTCGCCACCGACGACACGATTTCCGCCTTCATCCTCTGCGCCCCTGTGCCCGGCAGCGTCCCCGCCGCCGGCATTCAAGCATACGGCCCGAGCGTGACCATCTCCGTCGGCACGCCGCTGGAGAAAATGGAAGAGCGACTCATCGCCGAGACGCTGGCCATCTGTGCTGGAGACAAGGAAAAAGCCGCTAAGATGCTCGGTGTCTCTAGCCGCACCCTCTATCGTCGCTCCGCCCGGAGGTGACTACCTACGCTTCGTATTAAGTCCATAAAAACTTTTCTCAAATACACCTTGATGGGAGCTGTGACCGTCATTCTTCTTCTTTGGACGGCATATATTGGATTGGTTTGGTTGTTATTTTATCCCTCCGTTCATCAGACACACGGCCAGGTCACAAGGAAAGAGGCTGCAAAGTATCTCACTCCCATTCTTCCTCTTCCATCGAGAACGCACGATGTCCAGTATGCGTGCTGTTACATGAGTGTCTCTCCGGGCTTTGAAGAATTTTTACGGTTTGAGGCTCCGGTCGCGGATTGCCTCGCTCTCGCCTAACGCAACTTCCCCGCCATTTATATGGATCCCATCCGCAACGCTGAACCTCCTGAGCCGAGCACGGGAGAGCGGGTGGACTGGTTCGATACGCGACATATTTCAAAAGATATCAGTGGAGGAAAAGGGTCTAATGGCGAACCGCGTATTTGAATCGATGAAGAACGTGGGGTATTTTACTATTACCTCGAAGACTAATTTCTTGCACCCCATACGGGCGAGGCAAGAGCGCGAAGTGGAGCGACTTACATGCCCCGGTTACCAACTTGCACGCGCCGGTCGGCAGGTTGACGGGAATGGGAGGCCCGTTATCATCGTAGGGGCGCACTGCGTGCGCCCGCGGCGTGATCGCCTGCGGGATGTAATTACAACTACTACTTCTCTTTGTCCCAGCCCTGCGCCTTGATGATGCCATCCAAGTCAGCTTTCGGCGGGAAACCGGTGGGGATGATGTTGTTCTTGGCGAGGTACTGGAAGACACGCGCGATGGATTTCACATTATCCTTCGCTCCGGCGAATTTGTCGGCGGGGAGTTGTTTAATGGCGGCGACGTACTGGCCAGCCATCTGTTCCACTTTCTGGAACGTCAGCTCGTCCTTCTCGTACACGAGCGACTCGGCAAACCGCAGCATCTGAATGGTGGGATGTGCCGTGATCTTGGCGGCATCCGCGCGCACCATCGCGGCGATTTCCTTACGCTTGGCGGCGGTGGCCTCGGCGCTGAGCGGGCCGTGGATGCCGGTTTCGTGTCCGCGCGGCGGCAACGGTTGGCACCAGATGTTCCGAAACCGAACCGGATTGCCGTGATCCTGAAGTCTGATTGGGCCTCTTTCCGGCAACGGACCAAGTTTAGAGCGCACACGATGACCACCCGGGCCTTCAAGCTGGGTCTTGTCTTGCACGAGTACGCCGTTGCAGTACACCGTGACGTAGCCGGGATAGAGGTACTTGCCGTCCTTGTAAATTGGGCGACGGAACGTGATGTCAACCTGTTGAAACTTACCGGGCACCCGCAGTGCGTTGGCCAACGGCGGAGCCACACCGTATACCGCGCACGCAAAACCATCCGCGTAAGTTGGGTTGTTGTAATTATCGAGCACTTGGATTTCGACAACGCCATCTAGGAAGATACCGCTGTTTCCGCGGCCCTGGCTTTCATCTTCGACGTTTGTCGGTGCGGCCCATTCAGCGTGCAACTGGCAATCACCGAAATGTTCCTTAGTGCGGACGTAGCCTGACTTCGGCACGCACTCCATCGCGCCGTCGTGAACGACCCACTTCGTCGCAATGTGGCCTTCCTGGTCGGCCTCCCACTTGTCCAACGTCGCCTCGGTGCCGTCGAACAACACCACCGCGCCCTCTGGCGGCGGACACGGTTTCGCCGGGCCAGGTTCGACGCGCGGCGGCTGCGGCCGGTTCCAATCGTGGACGCACCACGGATGATGGTCATCCGGCGGATCGCCGTAGAACGGCGAGCCGGTGGAAGTGGCGTAACTGGTGGCGGCAAGCGACAACGCGGCGAGGAGCAAAATCGTTTTCATGCGAAAATTCCTACCGCGTTATTGGCCGCGTGGCAAGGACAGACATTGCCGGGATGCGTGGCGCGCGCTACACTGTCCGCCATGCAAATCCTCTTCATCGGCGGCACCGGCAACATCTCGACCGACTGCGCGGCGCGCCTCCACGCGCGCGGCGAAGAAGTTATTTTGCTGACGCGCGGCCAGTCGCATGTTCCGGAAATGTTCCGGTCGGTCAAGGCCGGCCGGAAAGACGCCGGCGCGATGCGGGCCGCATGTTCCTTTTTTGTTCCGGAGGTCGTCGTCAACTTCCTCGGCTTTGAAACGTCCGATCTCGCCGTGGATTTCGAGGTCTTCGCCGGGAAAATTCGGCAATATATTTTCATCAGCACCACCGCCGCGTACGTGAAACCGGCGACGAAGCTGCCGATCACCGAGGCGGAACCGCTCGGCAACGCGTTCTGGGATTACGCGCAGAAGAAACAAGCGTGCGAAGAATGGCTGCAGAAACGCCCGGAGTTTCCGGTGACGATTGTCCGCCCGTCGCACACCTACGGGCCGCGTTGGTTCCCGAACATCGTCGGTAGCGCCAGCTACACGCTCGCGGCGCGACTGCTCGCGGGCAAACCGCTCTTCCTGCCGGACTTCGACAATCCGTGGACGTTGACGGCGACGAGCGATTTCGCCGTCGGTCTTGCCGGGCTGGTCGGCAATGAGCGCGCCATTGGTGAGGCGTTCCACATCACGAGCGACGAGACGCTGACGTGGCCGCAGATTTACGCCGAGACCGCCGCGGCGCTCGGTGCGCCGCCGCCGAACCTGTTGCGGATTCCGATCGACTGGCTGTGCGGACGCTTCCCGCAGTTAAGCGGGCCGCTGAAAGGCGATAAGGCGAACCCGGCTGTCTTCGATAATGTGAAGATTAAACGGTTCGTGCCGGAGTTTGGCTGCCGGAAACCGTTCCGCACCGGTATCCGTGAGTCGGTGGCGTGGGCCGGAACAAATCCGGAACAGTGCGTCGTTCACGCGGAGTTCGACGCGCTTTACGACGCGGTGGCCGCAGCATGGAGACAACGATGAATATTAAAGGACTTTACCTCGAGGAACTGGCGAAACAACTAGCGTTGCTCGGCGAGCCGGCGTACCGGGCGGAGCAGTTGCTCCAGTGGGTGTACGTCAAGCAGGCGGAATCGTTCGAGCAGATGAGCAATCTATCGGCGGCACTGCGGGCGAAACTGGCGGAGGAGTTTACGTTGAACGCGGTGAGCGAGGTGACGACGCGTCACGCGACGGATACGACGGAGAAATTTCTGTTTCAGCTTAACGACGGCTCGTTGATCGAGACGGTGCTGATTCCCGCGACGCCGGGGCTGACGAGCACGGACGACCGTCAGACGGTGTGCGTCTCAACGCAGGTCGGGTGCGCGTTCGGGTGCAAGTTCTGCGCGAGCGGGCTGGACGGATTCAAGCGGAACCTGAGCGCAGCGGAGATCGTGGACCAGGTCTGGCAGACCCAGAAGCTGACGAAAGAGAAGGTCAACAACATCGTCGTGATGGGCATGGGCGAACCGTTTGCGAATTACGAGAACGTGCTGCGGGCGCTGCGGATTTTGAACGCGCCGTGGGCGTTCGGCATCGGCGCGCGGAAGATGACCGTCTCGACGGTGGGCATCGTGACCGGCATCCGGCGGCTGGCGGAGGAGCCGATGCAGATACGGCTGGCGGTGTCGTTGCACGGCGCGACGGACGATGTGCGCGGGAAGATCATGCCGATCAACCGGAAATTTCCGATGAACGAGTTGGTGGCGGCGTGCGAGTATTACGCGGCGACGAAGGGAAAAATGCTGACGTTCGAGTACATCCTCATCAAGGACGTGAACGACATGATCGAGCAGGCGCACAAACTGGCGGCGATGGCGCGCCGGGTCCACGCGAAGGTGAACTTGATTCCGCACAACCCGGTCGAGGGCTTGGGGTGGCAACGGCCGGACCGGGACCGTTGCAAGGTGTTTCAGCACGTGCTCCGCCAAGCCGCCATCTCGGCGACGTTGCGCATCGATAAGGGCGCCGACATCGCGGCGGCGTGCGGGCAGTTGCGATTGCAGTGCGAACGGGCGACATGAAAGTACGCAGAGAGAAGAGCCTCCAACAACTGGTGGCGATTCACCGTTCTGACACGCTGCCGGTGGAATTCTGCCAAGCAATTTCGCGCAAGCTACGCTGGACATGATTTAGGAAGATGGGGGATTAACGAGAAAACCTACGGTGATCAGCCGTAGCCTCCTCGCTCGTCTGAATAGTGTTTAATGCCAGACGATATCGTGAGTGTCACTCTAAGAATTATGCCAGAAAAAATGGCAATTTTAAGCCGAGCTGGAGGCACAAAACCGAGAGCCTCAACACTCTCCCTAACGGGTCCTCCGAATTCGACACTAGTATTGATGTGAGTTGGGAAGGTTGCTGGCTTTCAGCCGTTGTAACTTTCTGGTGATCTGAACTACGAGGCAGATGGGGCCTTGTGTTGATGGTCTCGGCTCATCGAGGCCCAAGCAGGCGAGGCAGGGGGACAAGGCACTGTCCGCTGAGTAGGACGGAAGCAATCAAGACGGTAAAGGAAGCTCTGAGGGGCTCGCCCTTTCTCTAGGTTTTTGAGAAAAGAGGGGGATGAACGATCAACTCAATTTTTCGGCGATTGGGTGGAAGAAGAAAGTGCTCAAGAGCGAGCGATTTCTGAAGGAGATGAATGCGGTGGTGCGTTGCTTGGAAATCATTGGCGAGGCTGCCGGGCGGATTCCTGCGTCACTGCAGGCGAAGTATCCGGGATTGCCGTGGCGGGAAATGACCGGGATGCGCCACGTACTGATTCACGATTACATGGGCGTTAACTACCGCGTGGTGTGGAAGACGGTGCGGGAGGATTTGCCGCCCTTGTTGCCGCAACTCGCCAAGATGATCGCGGAGAATTCGTAAGCCGCTACGCTCCAAGTCCCAGACGCCGTGTTACGGCTTGCTGCCCATTACCCCTCAGCGTCTCGTCGGATTGCACTCGCTCCTTCGTCGGCTCGGCCTTCGGCTCCCCTTCGGGGCTGCATTTGCCGCATACCACAGCGGCGTCTTCACTTCGTTCCGGCTCCGCTCCGCTCGGTTCGGCTCCGCTTCGCTCGGCTTGTTCTGGTAAAGTGGCATGCTAAATTTTTAGCATGGATTGTGTTCCGGAAATGTTCCGGATGTTACGGCGCGATTTTGTCGTCGCTGAAGGTCAACGTGAACTCGGCGGCGCTGAGCGCGAGATAGACTTTCGTGTTGTCGGGAAGTCGAAGCTGAAGGCCGACACTGAATCCGGGCACGTCCGCGAGGGAGCGGTCGCGTTGGTAGCGGAGGATGTCAGGTTGGTTGTCCACGCGCGCAATCTAGCGCGAGGCGCGTCTTCTGACCAGCGCAAGCTGCGGACAGGTAACTTGGATGCGGTAGATACGGGCGGCTCCTACGACGGCGGCTACCCCTTCGACCAGCTCCGAAACCTCATTGAGAGGTAGTAGTTAGTCGAATGTTCCGGTTTTGTTCCGTCCGTAGATGTTCGGCATGCTACTGTGGGCAATTGGGGGTTGGACTGGGTGCCTTTACTAGGCTCAAATCGGTAGCCAGAAGGTCAGAGTAGAAATTCGTTATCTGCCAGAATTCTAGATCCGTTACATCTTTGCCAGAGGGAAAAAGCTTAACGAAATCTCGAATTGAAAAGGCAAGCCACGCCGTTGCCCACCGTATTGGCAGAAACATGCTGTCTGGTGTAAAGCCATCAACGATACAATTTGCCAGTGGCAAGGTGTGTATAAACTGTGAGAAGTAATCATAAGCATTTCGGAATTGACCGGCATGGATACCAGCATTCACTGCGATCTCTTTCAAGCTGACTATCAGCGCTCGGTTGCGATTGAGCTTCTTTTCTATAAGCTCCTTCTGGTCATTAACGTTCTGCTGAAGAAAGAACCGGTGGGATTTAATGTTTCCCACTAACGTGTCTCGCTCTTCCCGCTCATCTATCAATCGGGGATCATTACTCCCGTACGCTTCTGCCAATCGCACTCGTTCGGCTATCTCATGCCATTCCCACCAGAGCAGGCGGAAATCCCTTTCCTCGGTGGAAACGTTATCAACGCACAAGTAGAACATAATCAAATAGGTTTCGAGAAGGCAGCGAGAGAGAACACATAATGACGGCTTGTCCCACAAGATAAAGGACGGTGGCATGCCGGGGTAGCCAGTTCGCTTTGGTGGATTGATGATGAATTTGACGGTCAGAGCCGTGATGATGTTCCGAGAGTGCAGTTGGTCAGCGATTTTGCCAACCTTGTCTGTTTGTATCCTCACGCACTTCTGAGCGACACGCAGACCATTCGCCAAGGCAATATTGAATTCGTTTTGAGCGAGAACAAAGTCCTGAGATAGGGAATTGTCCATGACAAAACCAAGTCAGATAACAAGGTTCTGATTTAGTTTCTTTGCCCTGCGAAAAGCAGTGAACGACCGAAATGTATGTCCCATCTGCCGGTAGACTACGCCGAGGTTATACCACGCATCAGCTAACCCCGGATTCAAATCAGTTGCTCGCCGGCAACATCTAACCGCATCATCGAAAAGGTGTATGGTTCCATATGCTACTCCGAGGTTCGTCCACGCTTCAGGAAAATTTGGATTCTGATCAATTGCCCCCAAAAAGGCTTCAATGGCATCTTGAGTTTGTCCCGCCTTAGCGCAGTTCACGCCAAGGTTATACCAAGTCAAAGCGTCGTCGCACTTAAGTTCGATAGCTTTGCGTATGGCAGCGATAGCTTTATCATAGCGTTCGAGGTCGCCGTACTCCTCACCGAGATTGCACCATGCTTGTGCAAGATCAGGCTTGAGCTTGATTGCTTGTTCATATGCCTTAATAGCGTCTGTGGTGGAATGCATTTGGGCAAAGGCAACGCCTAAAGCGAAATGTGCACCGGCATCTTGAGGGCGGCGTCGAACCAAGGCTTGAGCCTCTTTCAACATTTCCATGTCGAACGAAGGATTTGGTGAATCCATATATGAGTTGTCTCCAGCACTTCTTGTCATATCGTCTCCGTCTCCCCACAGACAGTGACGGGGCAGTTAGCGGTGAGCAATGCTCCCAATGCCTTCATGGCGGCAATGTAGCGGCCACCTGAATTGCGCTCAAGGAAAAAGCCCGTGCGCCAAAACACAGGCACAGCGGAAAATCCTAAGCACGAAGTTCTAAATCCTAAACAAATTCAAAATTCAATTGCGGCAATGTCCAAAACGGGAGTTTCGGATTTTGGTCATTCGGATTTGTTTCGAGTTTCGAGATTCGGATTTAGGATTTCCTCCTCCGTGAGGTAGCAGGCGGGGTCGGGCGCCCACGGGTCGCTGTGGACTTGGGCAGCGCGGACGCGGAAGCTGCCGCCGCAAATCTCCTTAAACTTGCAGGCGCCGCAGCGGCCTTTGAGAAGCGGGAGACGATTACGAAGTTGAGCGAGGAGCGTGATGGAATTGTCGGTCCAGATCTGGCTGAACGGGCGTTCGCGGACGTTGCCGAGCGTGGCGGTCTGCCAGAACTGGTCGGGATGGACGTTGCCCTGGGTGTCGATGTTGGAGATGCCGACGCCGGAGGAATTGGCGCCGCCGCCGTTCCATTTCATCCATTGATAGACTTTGTCGGCGTAAACCGGGTCGCGCTGGCGGAGTTTGAGGTAGATGTAGGCGTTGTCAGCGTGGTTGTCCACGGTGAGGATTTCCTTCGAGATGCCGCGTCGGTGGAAATCCCCGGTCCGTTCGAGAATGATGTCGAGCGCGCGGCGGATCTCGGCGGACGTAAGTTCGTCGGCGGCGTTGCCACGGCCGGAATAGACAAGGTGGTAGAAGCATGCGCGCTGGATGCCTTCCTTCTCAATGAAGTCGAAAATCTGGGGGAGGTCCTGGCAGTTGCGCTTCGTCAGCGTGAGTCGGAGACCGACTTTCTGGCCGACGGCCATGCAGTTGCGGAAGCCGCGGACGGCGCGGTCGAACGCGCCTTCGACGCCGCGAAACTGGTCATTGGTCGGGCCGATGCCGTCGAGCGAGATGCCGACGTAGGTGAGGTGGTTGGCTTTGAGTTTGGCGGCGACGGCTTCATCAATGAGCGTGCCGTTGGTGGAGAGCGTGACGCGCAGGCCTTTGCTGACGGCGCAGGAAATCAGGTCGAGGAGGTCAGGGCGGACGAGCGGTTCGCCGCCGGAGAAAAGGACGGCGGGGACTTTGAAGGCGGCAATGTCGTCGAGGACGACTTTCGCTTCGGCGTTGGTGAGTTCGCCGGGGTAGGACTTGGCGTAGCTGTCGGAGTAGCAGTGGACGCAACGGAGGTTGCAGGTGCGGGTGATGTTCCAGACGACGATGGGATGGCGTTCGGCGGCGGATTTCGGCGCGCCGGAGCCGTGGCCGTAGCGGAGGGCGTCGGCCGGTTGGTCGGCACCGCAGAAGAGTTTAGTGATGTTAACCATGGGGGTGTTGCATCCGTTTCGGTTCGTAACTGCAGTACGGTTCCTCGGCCATGTAGTTGCCGTCTTCCTCGTAGAAGGCGCGGGCGCGACAGCCCATACAGACTTTCTTGAACTCGCAGCAACCGCATTTGCCTTCGAGCTGACTGTCGTCGCGGAGGCGCTGGAAGACGGGAGAATTGTTCCAGATGTCGGCCATCGTCTGGCGGCGGATGTTGCCGGCGGGGACGGGCAGGTAGCCGCAGGGGAAAACGTCGCCGGTGTGCGAGACGAAACAGATGGCGCTGCCGGCGAGGCATCCCTTGGTCATCGCTTCCATGCCGGGACGGTTCACGGTTCGCGGTTCGCGGTTCGCGGTTTTCCGTTGGTGTTGGATGCGGAAGTAGTGCGGGGCGCAGGTGGCTTTGAGGTGAAGCTCGCTGAGCTTGGATTTGTCGTACATCCAGTTGAGGACGCGCTCGTATTCCTCGGCGGGCAACATGCTGGATTCGGCAATCTGGACGCCGCAGCCGACGGGGACGAGCATGAACAGGTGGAGCGCGTCGGCGCCGAGGTCGCGGGCCATGGCGTAGAGCGTGTCGATCTGGTGGACGTTGTGCTTGGTGACGGTGCAGTTGATCTGCATGGACATGCCGAGGCGCTTGAGGTGGCGGAAGCCGTTGAGTGCGGCGGCGAGCGAGCCGGGCTGGCGGCGGAACGCGTCGTGCGTCGTCTCGTCAGCGCCGTCAATGCTGATTGCCACGCGCCGGATCCCCGCGTCCACAATCTGGCCGGCAACCGTATCCGTGATCAACGTGCCGTTGGTGGCGAGCGCGACGGTCAAGCCGCATTGGCCGGCGTGCTTGGCAATCTGGAAAATATCGGGACGAAACAATGGCTCGCCGCCCGACAACACCAGAATCGG
>Ga0114951_10004068_pt1 | contig 14568 bp, 18 predicted proteins | sample AM7aDNAmetaG_FD_88677 | JGI IMG/M metagenome (GOLD analysis project Ga0114951, IMG submission 88677) | Freshwater microbial communities from Finland to study Microbial Dark Matter (Phase II) - AM7a DNA metaG | ecosystem: Environmental > Aquatic > Freshwater > Lake | place: Finland: Lake Alinen...
CGCCCGGCTTCTTTCTCACCCTCCGCGGGGCGGTCAACTCGTTTCTTCGCGCCGGATGAACCCCGACCAGTCTTCGCCGTCCCGGTAATTCCGCTTGGTCTTTCCGCCGCCGCTCTGGTTTAATTTCCGGGATGAACGCTCGGCAGTCCAAAATCAAACGGCACACGCTGGAAACCAAAATTACCGTCCGCCTCGACCTCGACGGCAGCGGCAAATCAAAAATCAAAACCGGCCTCCCGTTCTTTGATCACATGCTTACGCTGTTCGCGAAGCATGCGACGATGGATTTGGAGCTCAAGTGCGACGGCGACCTTGAGGTGGACGCCCATCACACCGTGGAAGATTGCGGCATCGCGCTTGGCCAGGCCTTCGCGCTCGCGCTTGGCGACAAGCGCGGCATCCGCCGCTACGGCGCGGGCTTTCATCCTAAGAATCCGTTCACCGGCGAAGCCTACGTGACCATGGACGAATGTCTTGCCCGCTGCGTCATTGATTTCAGCGGCCGCCCGTATCTCGTCTGGCGTGGACTGGACAAATTTTCGCTAAAGAAAGTTTCCGAAGCCGAAAAAATCCAGGATGTTTCCAGCGCCTTCCGTTTCGGCCTCGCGCGGGAATTTTTTCAGGGCTTCACCAACGAGGCCCGCTGCAATCTGCACCTCGAGCTGCTTTACGGCGACGAGCCGCACCACATCGTCGAGGCCTTGTTCAAGGCCTTCGCCCGCGCCGCCGACGCCGCCTGCGCGCGCGATCCGCGCATCGCCGGGCAGCTGCCCAGCACCAAGGGAAAACTTTAGCGGGCGTTGAATAAAATTTCACCGGCGTCGTCCAACCCATGTCTGGAATGAATTATTCCGCTTCCGCCGACGATGCATTGGTGAAAGCCGCCCGGCAAGGCGAGCTGGCGGCGTTTGAGGAACTGGTCTTCCGGCATCGCGACCAGATTTACGCCCGCGCCTTCAGCATGACGCGCCACGAGGAAGACGCGGTGGATCTTTCACAGGAAGCGTGGATCAAGGGCTGGCAGCGGCTGGGCCAGTTCCAGGGCGACTCCAGCTTCACGACGTGGATGACGCGCATCGTCATCAACCTTTGCCTCGACCATTTGCGGAAGCAGAGGCGGCATCGCACCGATTCCATCGAGGAACTGGACGAGGACAGCGGCGGCGTGGAACGGCAGATGCCCGTCGTAACCGTGAATCCGACCGCCGGCTTGGAACGGGCCGAGCTGCGGAAGAAAATTGACGGCGCCCTCGGCCAGTTGACGGCGGAACATCACACGGTTCTGGTATTGCACGAATTCGAAGATATGGATTACAAGACCATCGCCAAAACGGTCGGCTGCTCGATGGGCACGGTCATGTCGCGGTTGTTTTATGCGCGGCGGAAAATGGCCGCATTGCTGGCGGATGTGAGAAAGGAATCATGACTCAGGAACAACAATTGAAATTGCAGGCGTTTCTCGACGGCGAACTGCCGGCGCGTGAGGCGCGTGAAATCCTGACCTGGACGCAGCGTGACCGGGAGGCCTCGTCGTTGCTGGCCGAACTGAGAAACACCCGTCAGGCGCTGGCGAAATCCGAGCCGCATTTGAGCCTGCCGGAATCGCGTGAATTTTTCTGGTCGAAGATCGAACGTGAAATCCAGCGGCTCGAACCGCACCCCGTCGCCGCCCCGCCGCCGTCCGGTTTTGCCGCCCTGCGCCGCTGGTTTTTCCCGGCTGCTGCGGTCAGCGCGCTGGTGATTGCCGGAATGATTGCCTATTTCCAGGCTCCGACCGCCGCGGTGCAAACCGTGGCCGACGCCGATGCGCCGACCGTCGAAACGACGCTGGCCAATTCCGACGCGACCACTTATCGTGACGCCAGCGAGGGCACGACGCTGGTGTTATTCTCGTATGCGGTGGACAACAGCCCCGTGAAAAATAAAAAGCCGACGGCCATCAATTGACGCATGAGCACTTCCTTCTTTTCCGCAACCCGGCTGGCCTGCGCCGCGCTCGGTTTGATGCTGCTGGCGGGCGCAACTGCGCATGCCGCCGACAAAGACCTGAAACTGGAGGCGCAATTGGTGGTGGGTTCCAATGATCCCCAGACCAAAGGAACGCCGGTTTCGCCGCAGGTTGAAAAAAAACTGAAACGGCTGCCGCTTAAATGGGGAAGTTATTATGTCGTCAGCTCGCAACAATTCTCTGTGGCGAAGGATGACAGCAAGCAGCTCCTGCTGGGCGGCAGCGAAATGGTCGTGAAAAATCTGGGCGGCGAGCGGGTGGAGTTGACGCTGATCAACCGCGGCAAAATCACGCAATCCTTGCGCAAAGACCAGACGCTCGTGACCAACGTAAAAGACGAAAACTCCTTCGTGGTGCTGCGGCAGGCGGATTGAGGCCGTCCGCCGTCACCGCCGACGGGCCTAACGTGGGTTGGAATCGCAAGTTTTTAACTTCACCGTTGAGAACCGCACTGTTGCGGGATTTGTCCGGTCGGGGTATTTATGCCGTCGATGTGGCGTAGGATTGCGATCCGCAAGTCGGACCACCGGGGGATGAGGGCAAAAGATGGCTGGTTTTTTTTCTGGTCTGGGACGCGTCGCGGGTTTAGTTTCGGCACACAGTCTCACACCAAAACCGTCTAAGCTTATGGATATTGTTTTTGATTGCCCCCATTGTGAACAGGAACTCGCGGTGGACAGCACCGGTGCCGGCTCGGAGATCGAGTGCCCGGCGTGCCATGAAACCATCACCATTCCGGCGCAGTCCACCAGGGGGGTGATTGCTCCCGTGCCGACGGAAACGCACGCGCCCAGCCTGCACCCCAGCGCCATTAATTCGTCCGCCGCCGCCAAGGTGGAGATGCACCTCAAGGTGCCGGTGCGTGATACGCCGACCGAAACGCTGATCGTCAAGCCGAAGCCGCCGCTGGAAGCGGTGGTCCGCGGCGCGGGCAAGCAGATACGCACCCATACCATCAAGCACGGGGCGTGTGTCGAATCCGGCCACGACAAATTCGACGAGGTATCCGCAAAATTTTTAAACGAGGTGGGCGAGCCGAACATCATCGCGATCCATACCATTTCCTATTCGTTTGTGGACATCGGCACGCAAAAGCTGTTGAACGATTATGGACTGTTGGTGATTTACCGTGGGTGAAATCCATCCGTGCCTGTCTTGACTTGCCGATTTCAGGTCGCTACCGTCAACGCATGAATCGTTGGTTGACTTTCCTGCTGCTCGTGGCCGCTGGCGTGACGCTGTTTCCGTTCCGCTCGCCGGCGCCGCTCGTCTACTCACCGGGCGAGGGCTGGTATTACGAACCGGTCGGCACGACGGCCAAGTGGACGCGCACCCGCGCCAAAGACCAGTTGGAAGTGGCTGAGCAGGCATTCACCAATCACAACTATACAATCACCATGCACGCGGCGAACCGGGTCCTGAAGGTCTGGCCGCTGTCCGATTATGCGCCGCGCGCGGAATATCTGCTCGGCCGCTGCCTCGAGGCGAGGGGCCGGGATGAGGCGGCTTTCGATGCCTATCAGAACATCGTCAAAAAATATCCGCGCACGGATAAATACGAGGATGTTCTCTGGCGGCAGTATGAGATTGCCAACCGTTTTCTCGGCGGTGAATTCTTCCGGATCTTCTGGGGCTACCTGCCGCTGTATCCTTCGATGGACGAAACGGCCAAGATGTATGGCAAGATCGTGGACAGCGGACCTTACAGTTCGGTGGCCCCGCTCGCCCAGTTGAACATCGGCAAGGCCCGCGAGAAGCAGAAGGATTATGAAGCCGCGGTGAAGGCTTATGAGGCCGCCGCCGACCGTTATCATGACCAGCCGACCATCGCCGCCGATGCGATGTATCGCGCGGCGTTCAGTTATAACAAGCAGGCGACGACTTCGGAATACGACCAGGGCACGGCGGCCAAGGCCATCGCGGCCTACACTGATTTCATGACGTTTTACCCGGAGGACAAGCGCGTGGCGGACGCCCAAAAGGCCGTCGTCACCCTCAAGGCCGAGCAGGTGCGCGGGAATTTCAGTATCGCGCAATATTACGAGAAGAACAAGCAATGGACCGGCGCGGTTGTCTATTACAACGAAGTACTGCAGATGGATCCGAGCTCGCCCTACGCTGCCCAGGCCCGTCAACGCATCGAAGTGCTGAAGCCGCGGATGCAAACCCCGTCCGCCAGTTAAGATGCGCCTGCCTGGATTTTTTCTGGTCGGCGCGGCGGCTGCCTTGCTCGCCGGTTGTGCCGGTTATCATCTCGGCCCGGTTGATGGCGGCGTTGCCCGCGAAAAGTCCATTGAGGTCTTGCCGTTCAACAACCAGACCTTGCAGCCCCGTCTCGGCGATGCGGTCACGCAGGCGTTGCGCGAACGGTTGCAGGTGGATGTCACCTATCATCTGGCCACGCAGGGCCCCGGCGATGTGGTCGTCAGCGGCGTCATCACGCGCTATCATCGGCAGGGCTTGAGCTATCTGAACAAGGACGCCACGACCACGCAAAACTACCGGGTGGACATCGTGGCCCATGTGGTCGTCCGCGAACGTGCCTCCGGCAAGACGCTGCTCGATAAAAACGTGAACGCCTACGCGCTGGTGAATGTCGGCATGGATCTGGCCTCTTCGGAGCGGCAGGCCTCGCCGCTGCTGGCGGAAGACCTCGCTCGGAACATCGCCGAACTGCTTACCGACGGCGCCTGGTGAAAAGGGTTGAAATTTCCGAAACCGGTTTTATGTTTTTCCGTGAACGATGAAGTAAACCATCAACCATAAAATCCAATGAAAAGAACGATGCTGAAAATCACCGCCCTGGGTTTCTTTGCGGCGGCCATGGTTGTCGCGCCCGTCACGGCGCCCGCAGCCGAGTCCACCAACGCTCCGGCAGCCGCCGGGCAGGAATCGCCCGCCAAGCACAAGAAAAGTGAACACGCCACGGTTCCGTTCCATGGGAAACTGACCGCAATTGACACAAACGCCATGACCTTTACGGTCGGCGAACGCACGTTTGCGATCACGTCCGAAACCAAAATAACCAAGGACAACCTGCCCGCGACGCTGGCCGACGGCGTGGTGGGGGAAACGGTTGGCGGGGCTTACCGGAAAAACGCCGACGGGAAATTAAGTGCGACCAGCCTTCACTTCGGTTCAAAATCCGACGTGGCGAAACCGGAGGGGAAGAAGAAAAAGAAGGCCACCGAGGCTGCCGACAGCGGCACCAATAGCATGGCAAAATAGCAGCCGGAAATCCGGGAACAATGCAGGCGGGCGGCAACGTCCGCCTTTTTCATTTCACTGCCGCCGCCACCAGCTGGTGAGTCCCTTGGCCTTGGTCTGACTGTGACTTTGCGGAGCGCTGGAACGTTCCCGGAGAAGCAGACTGCGGGCGGCTTCCAGGGACATGATGAATTCGTCGTAGCTCAGGAACCGGTCGGACGGATTTTTCGCCATCGTTTTCACCAGCGCATCGCTGGTCGGCTGGGAAATTTCCGGAATCACCAGATTGGGCGGCGTCAGGGGCGTCTGCACCTGGGCGGTGATGACTTCCTCCACGGTCGGTGCGTCAAATGGAACGTGCCCGGTCAGCGCGTGATACAGCGTGGCGCCGAGGCTATACATGTCGGACAGGAACGTCTCCGGCTCACGCTTGATCTTTTCCGGCGCGACATAATACGGCGTGCCTTCGGTGACGGAGGAGGATTCCTGTTCCGCCTCGGCATTCCGCGCCAGGCCGAAATCCACCAGCTTGGGTTCGTTGTCGTAATCGAACAGAATATTGCCCGGCTTGATGTCGCGGTGGATCAGATTGTGTTTGAGCGCAAGGTCGAGCGCCGAGGCGATCTTGATCCCGATGTCCAGCACGGCGAGCTCGTCCACGCGGGTTTGTTTCTCGATGCGCGTATCCAGGCTGCCGCGGTCGGCAAGTTCCATGACGAGATAACGCAGGCCTTCCCAATCATCGAACGTGTAAATGTGGATGATGTTCGTGTGATTGAGCCGGGCGCAGGCGCGGGCTTCGCGGTAAAAGCCCTCCAGCGCGGCCGGGTCTTCGAGCAGTTCCTTCTTCATCAACTTCACCGCCACGAGCCGTTCCAGCACAGTGTCCCAGCCGCGATACACCGTGCCATTGCCGCCCGACGCCACGAAGCTGCGCAGCTCGAATTGCCGCAGCATCATTGGCATCATGATCGGATGCCCGCATTTGCTGCACGGCACGGTCCCCAGCGGCGGCAGGTCGCCGGGGATGAACACCTTCGTCTCGCAGGAGCCGCACGTCACCATCTTTAAGGCTTTGTCACTCATGGTCGGAGCAATCTAGCACTCCGCGGGAATCCGACAACGCAATTTTCGCCATCGGGAAACTTTTTGACAAATGCCCGAAAATGGTGTTTACTCCGGTTGTCGAATATGAAGACCACGTTTGCAACCATGCTGAATCCCGTGCAGGCCAAAGGACACATGTCCATTTGGACGCGCGTTGATCGCCATTCTCGCATCGTGGGGACGAACTTCTGATTTAACTGACCAATTTCATAAGACCCGCGATTGCCAGTCAATCGCGGGTTTTCTGTTTTTTAACCATAGACGAACAAAGAAAGAGAAAGTGCATATGAAAAATAACAAAACATTCGTGCCGACCGAGTTCGGCCCGGAAACGCGCTTCGCGCTGCGGCCGGCGCCGCCCGCGCCGTTTCGCGCCACGCAGGAAACTGAATTCGAGCGGCTCAAGGACCAGTTGCTCGCCCAACAATTGCAACGGGCGACCGATGCGGAACTGAACGCTCCCTTGCGGCGCGCGGCCAATGAAGCGGCGGCGCTGGCTTGGGTGAGCTTGTTTCCCTTGCTGGTGTTTCCGGTGCTGTTCGAGGAAAAAACGACGGCAGCGGTGCGCCAGGCCGAGCGGCAGGCGCGCATTTACGCCAACAGCCGCGAACTCATCGCGGCATGAAACTGCGTCGCCAACTTGAAGTGGGGATGCCGGCGGGCGGGCGGTCGTGGTCGCGTGCGAAATAATTTTTCGCCCGCGCCCACGGCTTCCCGCCGCGCTTTTTTGGACCATTGGCTGGGAACCCCCGGAGCTTGCCTTGTTCGGGTCGTTCGAAGATTTAACGCTCCGCAATCCAAACCAGCGTGCCGCTCGGCAACAGTTCGAAAAGCGAAATCAAATCCGCGTCGGCCAGATGGATGCAGCCGTGCGAATCGGGTCGGCCGATGGATGTCTGGTCGCCCGTGCCGTGGATGTAGATGTAGCGCTCATGCGTATCCACATGACCGCCCTGGTTGAAGCCCGGTTCCAATCCTTCCAGCCATAGGATCCGCGTGGTGATTTTACCCGCTGCCACGCCAAGCTCCGAGACCTGCCCGATGACTTCGCGCGCCTTGAATATGGTTCCCGGCGGCTCGCCGTCTCCGATTTTTTCCACGATGCGATGCAAACCCAGCGGCGTGCAATTCGAGTTTTCAATCTGCCCGATGCCGAAGCGCGAGGTGGAGCAGGGATATTTCTTCACGAACCTGCCGTCCTCGAATAGCGAGACCGACTGGGTGGAAATGTTGACCGCCAAAATGAAACGCGTGGGGGTGAGGTGCAGCTTTCTGCACGTTGCCGAACAGGCTGCGGGAACTTTTTTGTCGGAACACATAAAACGCTGGCTGGCGCAGCCCGGACTCAAAAGAACCGCCACGCTCATCACCGGAATGAGAACGCGCCAGCTCATCGGCTCATGGCTTGACGAGCTTCTTCACCAGCACTTTCGAGTTCCGTCCGCTCAGGTCGTATTTCTCGCGGCGCGCGGGCGGCAGATCGTCCGGCGTGCCTTCGGCGAAGCCGCCCTTGGATTGAAAATAAGTGAAGGCCTGCGTCGAAAGCGTGAGCAGTTCGCTCAAGCCCATTTCGCGCGCCTTGTTCTCGACGAACTGGATCAGCTTCTTACCGATGCCGTGATTTTCATTCGCCGGATTGACGTAGAGACAGGCAAGTTCGCCTTTTTTCTGCTCGGCAAAAACGTGCAGCGCCACGCAGGCCACCGGGTTTTTATCAATTTCAAAAATGAAATAGTCGCCTAGACTTTTTTCGATCGTTGCCCGCGTCCGCTTCACCAGTTCCTCGGACTCGACCGCCGCCTTCGTCAGCAGTTGGATCGCCCGGATGTCCTTTTTCAGCGCGCGGCGGATCTGCTGGTATTCGTTCGCGTATATAAGCGTGCCGACGCCATCGTTCGAAAACACTTCGGCGAGGAGACCTTCATCCACCTTGCCGTTGATGACGTGGACCCGCGGAATTCCCGACTTGCACGCGGCCACCGCGTGCAGCGCCTTGGAAAGTTGTTCGGGCACGATGTCGTGCTTTTGCATCGCGAGCACCGATTCCAGGTCGGCCAGGATCATCTGCCGGATCAGCCGGCCCTGCACGAGAATGCCGTCCAGCGGCGTGATGAACATCAGCTTCACGGCCTTCAACGCCTCGGCCACCGCCACCGCGACGCTGTCGGAATTCACGCGATATGTTTTGCCGTCCCCATCGAAACCGAGCGGCGGGATGACCGGAATGATTCCCTGCGCGAGCAGCGTCTGGAGCAGTTCCACATCCACGCGCTCCACCTTGCCGGTGAACAGATGATCCACGCCCTGAATGATGCCCAGCGGATGGGCGATGATGGCGTTCGTGCTGGCGGCGCGCAGGTCGTTCGCCGAAAGCCCTTCGAGTATCTCGTGCGTAAGTCGGTTTGCGGCGGTGAGCGCCAGCTTGAGCGTGGCGGCGTCCGTGATCCCCGTGCCTTCGAGGTCGGAGACTTTAATCTTTTGCTCCTCAGCGAGCAGCTTGATCTGCGCCGACGCGCCGTGAACCAGCACCACGCGGATGCTCAGCGACCGCAGCACCGCCACGTCCAGCAGCAGGGTGTTGAAGTTTTCGTCGGTGACGATCGCGCCGTCAATCGCGAGGATGAACGTCTTCTCGCGGAATTGCGGAATGTATTGCAGGATGCCCCGCAGGTCGGTGGGTTTCACTTTTGGATGGTCAGTTTGGTTTCAGCGCTGAATAAGTAATCAGTTTCCCGCGGGATTCAAACAATTATTTCTCACTCAAAGCAACTTTCAGCGCGCCGAGGCACCGTTCGTTTTCCTTGGGCGTGCCGACGGAGATGCGGATCCATTCGCCCAGTTGATAGCCGCCCATCGGGCGCACGATGACGCCCTGCCGCTGCATCGCCTCGAACACGCGCTGGCCCTCGCCGACGCGCACCAGGATAAAATTCGCCGCTGACTGGACGTATTCCAGCTTCAGTTCGCGAAATGCGCTTTGGAAAAATTCTAGTCCGGAAAAATTATTCTGCCGGGTCTTGCGGATGTGTTCCTCGTCGCCGAGTGCGGCGAGCGCGCCGGCCTGGGCGATGGAATTGATGTTGAATGGCTGCCGGATTTTTTCGAGCGTGACAATCAAGTCGGGATGCCCGATGCCGTAGCCGAGGCGCAATCCCGCCAGCCCGAAAATTTTTGAGAACGTCCGCATCAGCAGCAGATTTGGCCGCGCGCCCAGGCGCACGAGCGCAGCGAGGTCGAGCGGTTCGTCGAGGAACTCGATATAAGCCTCGTCCATGACCAGCAGCACATTGTCGGGAATCGAGTTGACGAACTGGATGACTTCCTCACGCGGCACCAGCGTGCCGGTCGGGTTGTTCGGGTTCGCCACGAACACGACGCGCGTCTGCGGGGTGATGGCTTTGAGCATCGCGGGCAGATCGTGGCCGTGGTTCTTCGCGGGAACGGTGATGAGATTTGCCCCGAACATTTTGGCGACGAGGGGATAAATGGCGAAGCAGTATTGTGAAACAACCACGTCCACGCCCGGCGCGAAATAGGTGTGACCAACGAACTCGATGATCTCGTTGGAGCCGTTGCCGAGGACGAGATTGGCGGGCGCGACGCCCAGTTTTTCCGCCAGCTTTTGTTTCAGGTAAAACGCGTTGCCGTCAGGATAAAGATTCAGGTTGGCCAGAACCTTCTGCATGGCGGCGAGCGCGAGCGGCGAGGGGCCGAGCGGGTTTTCATTCGACGCGAGCTTGATGATTTCGTTGGCGGGCAGATTCAGTTCGCGCGCGACTTCCTCAATCGGCCGGCCCGGTTGATACGTCGGCAGATCTTTGAGATAGGGATTTGTCGGGGTTAATTTCAAATTTTTAGTTTTTAGTTTTTAATTTTGAGTGGGCGGATGTTGCCTGAGAAGTTTTGACGATGGCAGTCTGAATGCGAATCAACTCCAGACTTTCACCATCAAGCTTGGACATTTTAGTGTCGGGAACAATTTTAGAGTCGCGCAGCAAACGCAGCCAATAATGGGTTTCTCTCGCCTCTTTGGAAGCGATGGACATTTTGGTGATGAAATCAGCGCGACTGAATCCGGCCAAAGCCTCCTCGACATTCGAGCCAATCGCCGTGCCAGCGCGTAATAACTGCCGGGCAATTTCAAATTCCTTCTGTTCCCGCAGCCACTTCGCCAGAGTGATGATGCGTAAAGCAAAGCTGTAACTTTTGTCTTGGACAACGCTGGATTTCATCGCGATTTCAAGTGCCGCAATTAAAAACTAAAAATTTAAAATCAACAATTTTATAGTGCTTGCAGGATTTTCTTGAGGTTGATGTTCTTGGCGACGATGTCGCGGATGAGGGAGATTTTTTCCGAATCCGACGGCCGCGTTTTGACGGTCAGGGTGTGGACTTTAGAGGCGACCTGATAACTGTCCGCCTGCGCGAGCAGCACGGGAATCGGCATGGTGCGGATGATTTTGAGAATGCTCTCGGGCGGACGCAGGCCGCCGGTAAGGACGATGCCCGCCATCTGCCCGGGGCTTTGCGCGTCAATCGCCGTGCAGGCGGCGAGCACGATATCCTCGCGGTCGCCCGGCGTGATCAGCAGCACGCCGGGCTGGAAAAACTTGATCGCGTTCTGCGCGCTCATCGCGCCCACGACGACGTCGCCGACGAGCGACTGCAGCATCGGGGCCGAATTGAGCGGTTCCGCGCGCAGTTCTTCGCGGATCAAATCCACGGACGGGTTGCAGAGTGTCTGTTCGTAGGGCAGCACGCCGAGCAGTTCCAGACCCTTGCGCTTGAGCCCGCGCCTTGCGAAATCGGCGACGTAATCCACTTTTTCTTTCAGCACCTTGTTCAGGATGACGCCGATGATTTCGACGCCCTCCTTTTCGAACAGGGCCTGGTTCAGCGCGACTTCGTCGATCGGTTTGCCGATGCCGCCCTGCGAGACAATGATGACTTTCGCGCCAAGAATCTTCGCCACCTGCGCGTTGGACAGATCGAACACCGAGCCGACGCCCGCGTGGCCGCTGCCTTCGCACAGCACAAAGTCCTTCTCCCAGCACACCCGGTCGAAGGCCTTCTGGATTTTTCGGACGAGCGCCTCGTTGTTGGCGGTTAGGAGATATTTCCGCGTGAAATCCGGCTCGACGGCGATGGGGCTCATGTCCACCAGCGGGCAGTCGAGGTGATACACGGAATCCATCAACACCGAGTCTTCGTCAATCTTCTGCTCCTCGATCTCGACGAAGCGCTGGCCGACGGGCTTGATGTAGCCGACGCGGGGGAAATGCTTTTGCAGCGCGGCGATGAGGCCGAGCGACGTGGTGGTCTTGCCGTCGTTCTGGCGCGTGGCGGCGATGAAGACGCGCGGAGTGGTGGTATTCATTTATTCCCCCGGCAGCTTCGCGTCCGCGCCGGGATACAGCTTCTGGTAATCGGTCGCCTGCACGGCGATGATCGCCGCCACGCCGAGGATGTCGTGCGCGCTCGAACCGCGCGAGACGTCCGCCGCCGGCCGGTTGAGGCCGAGGAGAATGTGCCCGTAGGCGTTCGCGAGGCTGACGGTGCGGACGAGCTTGCTGGCGATGTTGCCGGAATTGAGGTCGGGAAAAATCAGCACGTTCGCGCGGCCGGCCACCTTGCTGTCGTGCAATTTCCGTTCGGCGATCTCCGGCACGAGCGCGGCGTCCGCCTGCATCTCGCCGTCGAAGTCCGCCTCCACGAACAATTGCGCCGCCTTGTGCCGGGCCATCGCGGTCGCGGCCTGCACTTTGCCGACGGAGGGATGGGTCGCGCTGCCTTTGGTCGAAAAGGAGAGCAACGCCACGCGCGGTTTCACGCCGAGCATGTGCCGGGCAAGCCGCGCCGTGGCCACGGCGATGTCCGCCAGCTCGTCCACGGTCGGATCGGGAATAACTCCGCAATCGGCCATGAACAAGACGCCCTGTTCGCCGATGCGCGTGTCTTCGACTTCCATCACCATGCAGCTCGACGCGGTCTTGATGTCCGGCGCGACCTTGATGATCTGGAACAGCGGGCGCAGCACACTGCCGGAGATGTGCGACGCGCCGGAGATGCAGCCGTCCGCCTGGTGCATCGCGAGCATCATTGCGCCGTAATAATTCGGCTGCAGCATCGCCTCGCGCGCTTCCGTGGCGCGCAGGCCCTTCTCGCGGCGCAGCGAATGGAAACGCCGCGCGAAATTCTCCGTGTCCTCGCTGGTGGCGGGATTGATGATGCGGATGCCCTCCAGCGGAATGTTCATGCCTTCCGCGACCTCCCTGATCTTTGCCGGATCACCGAGCACGATGGGCGCGCCGAGGCGCAGGGCCGAAAACTGCCGCGCCGCCTGCAGAACGCGCGGTTCCTCGCCCTCGGGAAACACGACCCGCTTGGGGTGCCGCTGCAATTTTTCGATGACATTGGCGATGAAACGCATGGCGACAGGTTAGCGCCCAAACCCGAAACCGCAAAATCAAATTGCCGTCCAATGTGACAAGGGGCTCGTGACAAGTGCCGGTCGCGTCCCTCGTCACTGGCCACGCGCCCCCGGCACCATTCCATCCGGCGCATTGACTTGGGTTGTGGCGACGTTTAATCTGCGACCCGAATGCTGGATTCAATCGAAAAACTTCTCATTTTACAGGATCGCGACCGCAAGATTCATCGCGTGCAACAGGAACTCGCCCAGATCGCCCCGGAACGCGAGAATTTGCGCAACCTCACTTCCTCCACCCAGACCCAGCTCGACGCCGCCAAGACCCGCGTCAAACAGGTCGAGTCCGAACGCAAGCAGCTCGAACTGGACGTGGACGCGAAGAAGGCGCAGATCAGCCGCTACGCCAACCAGCAGCTCGAGACGCGCAAGAACGAGGAATACAAGGCCCTCGCCCACGAGATCGAGACCTGCAAAGGCGACATCAACAAGATTGAGGACCGCGCCATCGTGCTGATGGAATCAGCCGAGGCCGCGCAGAAGGAAGTCGTGCGCGCGACCGGCGAGGCGAACGAGGCGAAGAAGATTGCCGAGAGCAAGATTGCCGAGCTCGGCCAGCGCGAGGAGAATTTCAAGAAGGAACTCGCCGACCTGCAGTCGGGTCGCGCGGAACTGGCGTCCGCCGTGGACGAATCCACGCGCAACCGCTACGAGCGCCTGCTCAAGAGCAAGGGCGGCACGGCCGTGGTGGGCATCGAGCACGGCGTGTGCGGCGGCTGCCACATGAAATTGCAGCAGCAGCTCATCGTCACCGCCCAGTCGCAGAAGGAGATTGTCACCTGCTCGAGCTGCGGCCGGATTCTGTATTTCACCCGCGACATGGATCTGACCGGCGGGGATTAAACGTCACCGCTACGGCACGGAGCGGATGCGCCAGAAATTATTCGTGGCTGGGCTGGCGTGTTGGAGAAAATCTTACGGCGAGCGGAAGCGATAGAAACGACCGGGATAATTCGTCCACTGCGGATCGCTGAAATAGGCTGTGCCGTTCGTGCCGATAAAAGTGTTGAGCGTGTTGGTTGACACCGGCGACCATGCGGAATTAACCAGATTCGTGGAGGCCTCCACCACGATTGTCAGATTGCTGCTGCCAATGATGTTGAATCCAAATCCATTTGTTTTCACACCGAAGCTGTTATCGCGTGTCATTGCTTGCGGATTCCACATCATGGTTGGGAGGCCGTCGAAAGTCTGGCCCCAGCCTGTTGCGCTCTGCAAGTAATAGACAGTGGCTTTAGTGTCGGATGTAAACACGGTCGTATCATTGGTGGGCGTAGGTGAGTTGCCTTGAAAATAAACTCCTGTCAGGTTGGTGCAATAAAAAAACGCCGAGTCTGCGATGTTGGTGACACCGCTTCCGAAGGTTACATTATTCAGGCTGGTGCAGTAAAGGAATGCAATGTATCCAATGCTTGTGACTCTGTTCGGAATCGTAATGTTTGAGAGGAGGTAACAGTCTTCAAATGCACGGGGCCCAATACTGGTAACACTGTTGGGAATGATGACATTGGTCAGGTTATAGCATTGACTAAATTCATCATCTCCGATGTTGATGACGCCATTAGGAATTATCAGACTAGTTAAACTGGAGCAGGAATAGAACACCCCATCTCCGATGCTTGTGACACTATCTGGAATATTGATATTGGTTGATATGGCTTAATAATGTCAAGCGGGCAGTAGTCTGCTTTCCGAAAATTCGTTTTCATTTTCCGGCTGGTCACACCACGAACTATCCTGAGTCAGCAGCAGGGACGCC
>Ga0114951_10004070_pt1 | contig 14562 bp, 12 predicted proteins | sample AM7aDNAmetaG_FD_88677 | JGI IMG/M metagenome (GOLD analysis project Ga0114951, IMG submission 88677) | Freshwater microbial communities from Finland to study Microbial Dark Matter (Phase II) - AM7a DNA metaG | ecosystem: Environmental > Aquatic > Freshwater > Lake | place: Finland: Lake Alinen...
CCCGATAACGGCGCATCGTTGGGCGGCTGGTGCGCCTGCGTCACGCGCCAGTCGCCGTCTTCGCGCTCCGCGGAAACGCTCAACACGGTTGCGTGGCCGGCATCCAGCACCGGCATCAAATCAGGCGCCAGCGAGTCCTGCCCGTAACACTCCGCCCAATCCGGGTCAGGCGCGAGGATCAATTGAAAGTGGGCATGCAGCAGGTCGCAGTGAATTGCGCCCAGGCGGCGCGCGATATCGGGCGGCTGCGCTGCCGCGATTGCCTTTTTCGCCGACAAGCCGCGCCCACGGTGCTGCCAGTCGATGACGACCCATCCGGTGAGATTGGCCGTTGTGAGCTGAGCGATCTCCACTTCTTTGCTGGGCAGCTTCACCTGAATATGGTAACTGCACCCCGCAGGGTTGGGTTGGCTGGCCAGCCACTGCCCGAATGCCGCGTCCACTTGTTCCGCTTGCATAATCCTGCTCAGGAGCGTAGCGCCAGTATCTTGCGATCGGTGTCCGCGACTTTTGCCTGCTGGCGCAGCCACCACTCGGGATCCAACTGGGCGTTGAGTTCCTCAACAGTTTTGCCCTGCTGTTCCACCCAGGTGTAGTACTTCAGGTTATGCCACTGCCGGCGGTTTTCCAGCGTTCCGTCCTTGAACCAATCGGTTTTCTGGTTGTGCAGGATGCCCTCAATACGCACGACACTCTCGCACGCATCCAGCCGGCCATAGCGCTCGTCTGTTTCGCGCATGGTGCTGTAGTACCGCTCGATGTTGTCGGTGGCGGGGATGACGATGGCGTCGCGCCTGCCGAGGTTATAGTGCCGCGCGGTCTTGATTGCGCCGATCAGGTTGCACGCGCCGCTGATGCCAAAGATTCCCGCAATATCGCAGGCAATCGCGCCCGGCACGCCATAGCGCTTCATTAACACCTCGCCGCCGACGGGGTCGGTGAGTGCCTGGCACAACTTGACCGACTCCTGATCGTCGATGCATGCCAGGCCATCCATATTAGTGACATGGTGAATCCATGTGACGTGTTTGTCGCCAATGCCCTGGATGTCGTGCGCGCCGTATCCGTTGTTGTAGAGGGTGGGGCACTGCACTGGCTCCAGCCCGATCACTTTGCAGTCGGGGAAGGCCTGCTTCAGACGATCTCCGGCAGCGATTGTGCCGGCGCTACCCATCGATGAACAATAGGCCGAGATGCCGCGCGTCCCGAGCCGGTCGGCCAGTTCCTTTTCAAGTTCCACGATGGTGTTGCCGGTCACATGGTAGTGAAAGCGGTAGTTGCCCATCTCGGCGAATTGATTCAGGATGCGGATGGTGTCGGGGTGTTCGCGCGTCAGGCGATTGCACTCGTCGTAGATTTCCTTGACGTTTGACTCGCTGCCAGTGGTCTTGATATAACGCGCGCCGTAACCCTCAATCTTCTCGAAGCGTTCCTTGCTCATGCCCTGCGGCAGAATCACGACGGTGTCAAATCCTGCGCGTCGACCAACCCAGGCGCCGCCGATGCCGTAGTTGCCCGTGCTTGGGAACACCAGCGTATGCTTGTCCGGATCAAGTTCGCCGTCCACATATTTCTCGATCATGCACGAGTAGGCGGGTCCCACCTTGTGACTGCCCGTGGGAAAGTCTTTCGCCACCATCACGACGATCTCGGCATCGACGCCCGTAATTTCATGCGGCATTACGAAATAGTCGATGTTGCCGTCGGGTTTGCGCCACGTGATATTAAACAGGTTGATTGGGTCCAGCGGGTCCTCCGCGCGGGCTTTTTGCGCGCGGGCGCGGATGGCAGGGTCAGCCGTCTGTGGATGCAGCATTTCCTCAAAGGTGGGACCAAGGATATTCGTCTTTGCGTTGTTCGTGTGATTCGTCATGATTTTCTGACCGTAATTCTAAAATGAGAATAGCGTGCCTGCGACAGGGATGCTCACCTGGCCGCGGTAGTCGCGTTGTGCTTCTTCTAACAACACCTGTTGCCTGCCTTCATACAAGGCGTCGATGTGCGCCAGAGCCAGCCTGCGGACGCCGGCGGCCGTTGCATTGCGAGCGCTGATCTGAGCAGTGCTGTGTCCATAAATGCCGGCAGAAAACTCCGGGTTCAGCGTGGCGCAATAGGTGGAGTCATGCACGAGGAGGTCAGCGTCGCGCGCGAGGACAAGGATGTTGTCCGTAGGCGATGTGTCGCCTGTGAAGGCCAGAACCTTACCGCCGATCTCAAAACGCGCTCCCAGATCAGGCGCGAATTCGGCATGGTTTAACGGTTGGGTATGCAGGGTGATTTCGGGTGTCAAGTGGACAACAGAGGGCTGCCGATCGGGCAGGGTGACTCGCTCGATCCGCCCGAGTAGTCCTTCTGTGTCGCCTCCGAAGATAGCTGCAACAAGCTGCTCAAGCGACTTGAACGTGAGTTCTCCAGCGATTACCACCGGGTAGGTGGCCGCTGGCGGCGCGGAGATGGCCCACCACAGCATCAGCATCGGAAAACCGAGGCAATGATCGCCATGGCGATGCGTGAAGTAAACATGCGTGATCTCGCCCGGCGATACACCGACTGCGGACAACTGCTGCATGATCGCCGGCCCGCAATCAATCAGAATGCAGGCTTTGTCGGTGCGCAACAGGTAGGAACTGTTCGTCTGTCCTGACATTGGCAATGCCGCGCCAACGCCGAGGAATAACACTTCAATCATTGAATTTCACCACAGCGCGATTTTAGCAGGTTGCGCGTGTTTTTCCTCCGGTTACAATATCAGTATGACGCTTACAATCCCTTATGAGGCGCAATTGCACGCCGGCACTATCGCATTTTTGTCAAGCCAACCCAAGCAACTGTTGATTGGCGGACGCTGGACTGCATCCGTCAGCGGTAAAACATTCACCACTTATGAGCCATCCACAGGTCAACCCCTGGCTGAAGTGTGCGAGGCGCAGGCTGAGGATGTGGATGTGGCTGTGATTGCTGCGCGAGCGGCCTTTGATCAATGGCGCAAGGTAACACCCTATCAACGCGAGCGACTACTGCAAAAGCTTGCCGACTTGATCGAGCAGCATGCGCAGGAGTTCGCAGAAATTGAGACGCTCGATAATGGCAAGCCGCTGAGCGCCGGGCTGGCGATCGATGTGCCCTCTACAGTCGAGATGTTCCGTTATTATGCGGGGTGGCCCACCAAGATCGAGGGCGATGTCAAATCTGTGTCGATCCCGAACCGACTGAATTACACGTTGCGCGAACCCCTCGGCGTCGTGGGCGCCATCATCCCGTGGAACTTCCCTTTGAGCATGATTTCGTGGAAGCTGGCGCCAGCACTGGCTGCGGGCAATTGTGTGATCTTGAAACCAGCAGAGCAGACGCCGCTTAGCGCCGTGTTGTTCTGTGAGCTGACATGCCAGGCGGGATTTCCTGACGGCGTCATCACCCTGCTGAATGGCCGGGGCGAGATCACCGGCGCAGCACTGGCGGCGCATTCCGGCGTGGACAAGATTGCGTTTACTGGAAGCACCGAGGTGGGCCGGTTGATCATGAAAGCCGCTGCCGGCAACCTCAAGCGCGTGTCGCTCGAACTGGGCGGCAAGAGCCCGCATATCATCTTCGATGATGCCGATGTCGAAACGGCAGCCTCGTATGCGGCGGGGAGCATCTTCGGCAACGCGGGTCAGAGTTGCAACGCCGGTTCGCGCCTGTTTGTGCAACGTAAGGTTTATGACCGTGTTGTCGAGTCAGTGACCAACCATGCGAAAAAGATACGCGTGGGAGTTGGAATGGATGCGGCAACTGATATGGGCCCGCTGACCTCACTTGAGCATTACCAGCGCGTCACACACTACATTGAGTTGGGCCGTGATGGCGGCGCCACTGTGCGCACTGGCGCGCAGCGCCCTGACGGGGTGCCCGAGAGTGGTTATTTTGTGACGCCAACGATCTTTGAGAACACCAGCGATGACATGGCCGTGGTGCGCGAGGAAATTTTTGGACCCGTGCTGATTGCCACGCCATTTGACACGGTGGAGGAAGTGGCGCAAAGGGCCAACAACACACTTTATGGTCTGGCCGCCGGTGTGTGGACGCGCGACATCAGCCGCGCGCACAAACTTGCGGGATTACTGCAATCGGGCACGGTGTGGGTCAATTGCTACAGCCAGTTCGACCCGGCATCACCGTTCGGCGGTTACAAACAAAGCGGCTTTGGGCGCGATATGGGTCATGAGGCGCTTGATCTGTACATGAACATCAAGAGTGTGTGGGTCGGCCTATGAGCGATATTCCAATTTATGTTGTCGGCCATAAGAACCCGGACACCGACTCAATGGCGTCAGCTATCGGGTATGCCTGGTTACACCGCGAACGCGATGGCGAGGACGCTATTGCGGCGCGCGCCGGGTCGCCAAATCCGCAGACGATGTTTGCGTTGAAGCATTTCGGCGTCGATACGCCTGTATTGCTCGAAGATGCGGCGCCCCGTTTTAAGTCGATCGAGCATCAACTCGACCCACTCACCCCGGCCAGCCCGCTCTCAGATGCATGGCGATTGTCAGCGGAACTTGGGCGCGCGGTGCCGGTGGTGGATGCGGAAAAATATCCGGTAGGCATGGTCACTGGTTTGTCGGTCTTCAAATACCTGTCGGGGCACCTCGACATGGCGGACGCGCCGTTTCGGGCATTGATCGCAGTGCCATGCGGCGAAGCCTGTGACCTGGATGTGCCGAAGTTTAACGTGAATGACCGCGTCAGCAATTATCTTGGCAGCGTCATGACCATGGATCGCGAGGATTTCTGGATCGTGGATTCTGACGGCAAATACCAGGGCACTTGCTCACGCGCTGATATGCTGCACCCGCCGCGCACGCGCCTGATCCTTGTGGATCACAACGAGGCGTCGCAGGCGGTCAGCGGCCTGGCAGAGGCCGATGTGCTGGAGGTGCTCGATCATCACCGCCTGGCTACAATTAACACAACGATCCCGATCGCCTTCCATATCGACACGGTGGGCTCCTGTTCCACACTGGTGGCCGAACGGATGCGGATGGCGCGCCTCACTCCACCGCCCGGCGTTGCAGGAATGTTGCTGTCGGGGTTGCTTGCGGATACGTTGATCTTCACTTCACCGACGACCACGCAGCGCGATCGCATGTCAGGCACATGGCTGGCCTGGATGACATTTGGCGTCGATGAGGCTGAGGCCGGCATGCAGGAATACGGGATGCAGTTGCTGCGCGCCGGCGCAGACCTGTCCGGTCGCACGGAAGAGGAAATAGTCTCGGCTGATTGCAAGGCGTTCGATGCCGGCCCGGTCAACTTTACAGTCTCGCAGGTGGAGGTGACGAACTTCCAGTTGTTGATCGACAGATTGCCGGAGGTGCGCAAGGCGCTCAGCGTCCTGCAAGGGCAGCGCAACAGTGCGTTCTCAGTGCTGATGGTGACTGATATCATTCAGAACAATAGTATTCTGGTCGCCGTTGGAAACAATCGCTATCTGGAGCGCATGCCATTCGCAAAAAAGGGCGAGGGCTGGTGGGATCTGCCGGGTGTGGTGTCGCGCAAGAAGCAACTACTGCCTACATTGCTGAATATGTTGCAAGTATAATAGCATTATTATGAATCTACCTTCGCCACCACGCTTGGGAGCGCTTGTACTTGTCATAGCGTCATTACTGATGCCTGCCACGGTAGCGGCAGTCTCGGATCCGTACGATCCGGCAAACGTCATCAGCGATGCTGAGTTTGGCGATACGGCGTCCATGCCCTGTGGCGCTATCCAGGATTTTCTCAACCAACGCACTGGCATACTTAAGTCGTATGTGCTGGATGGAAAAACGGCTGCGCAGATGATCTGCGAACAGACACGACGGTTCAGCGTTAATCCGCGCATCATCCTGGTGCTTCTTCAGAAGGAACAAGGGATGCTGGGAGACACCAGCCCATACCAGAGCCAGTTTGACTGGGCGGTAGGTTGCGCGCCCGGCTTCACCGAGGCGCAAGGTTTGCCAAACCAGATTGAATGCGCTGCCCGCACGCTGCGTAATCGGTTTGATCAGGCGACTGTTGGAGAAAACGTCGCAGGCATAGTGCCAGTGAATCGCGCGACGATTGCGTTGCTGCGATACAACAGCACCCCCCAGGGTAACCGCGACTTCTGGCGCATCTGGACGCGTTACTGGCCCGCAACGGGGACTAACGCGACGCCAACTCAGATGTTTGTTGACCCTGCTGATCTTGAGGCGACACCTGCCATAAAGGATCCGTGCCACAGCGGCTGGCTTACAGGGTCTTATGGATACTCGGGCGTAAACCTTGTGACGCCCAATGCGACTGGCACTGTGGACAGCACGAACTCGGCGATCTGGCGACCATCAATTCCGCGCGAAGGGCCGTATCAAGTATCGGTCTTTATTCCTGCGCGCAAATCCATGCCCTGGCCGTGTGGCGACAACGCTATTGTCTGGGACACCAGCCACGCGCGTTATACGGTTAAACACCGGGATGGCGTCACCACCTATGAAGTCAATCAGGCGCCATTGCATGATGAGTGGGTGAACATCGGCACGTACTACTTTACCCAGAGCAGGGATGGATACGTTTTGCTCACCGACCAGACTGGCGAGGACCCGATGACCCGTTACGTGAGTTTTGATGAAGCGCGGTGGGTGTGGGCGGGTCAGTAAACCGCGCGCGTCGCAATCACTCGTTATTTTGATACGGTCACGTAAAGCCTTTCGCCAAAAGGCCGCCCGGTCGCATCGACCATTTGCCAGACACCTCGATAGTCGCCTGGCGCAGTCGGCGTGATGAGGCTGAGGCGCAGATCATAAGTTTGGTTGGGCTGTATCTCTGTTGTTAGTGTGATCGCTTGCGCACCCAGCCGTGCCGCAGGACTATTGCCGTAAGCGTACACCAGACGATAGGAAGTCGACCAGACACACGTGCCTGAGTTGCGGATGCGCCAGTTCCTGATGAGAGGTTTACCGGGCTGTACTGTGATGATGACATTCGGGTTGTTTTCGGCGAGGTCAGGGGTTGCGACAAATGCCATTCCGGAGAAACAGTCGGATATCGGCTGAGTGGCATTCACTTGACTTGTGCTGGCCGGCAGGGCTGGCAGAATTGCAGTCCTGTCAATGTGTAAATACTGTTGCGCGAGGGCAACGATCTTACCGTCACTCTGCATTCCGGACAGGATGGCGTTCATCTGGGATAGGAAGAGGGAGTTGCCAGGCCGCATGGCGATGACCAGATGGTGAGGGTACACACCTTGACCCACGATGCGCAATCCCTGGTTAACCAGTGTGCCTGCGACGCCCAGATCCACCACGCCAATGTCCACACCGCGTTGTTTGATGGCTTGCGATAGATCGTTTAACTGCGTGTATGACGTCAGCCGGTCTGCCGGCATTTGCCGCGCCAGCCAGTAATCGTAGATGGCGCCAGCCAGAACCCCCACGCGCAACTTCAGCATGTCAGAGATAGTCAATCTGGGCGCAATCTGCGTGCCTTCGGAAGCAACGAGGGCGCCCTCTCCCGTGTAGAAGACGCTGGAATAACTGAGCAAGCCGGTGGTATCGGACTCAGTGGGAAGGATGGCGATATCAACCTGACCGCTTTGTATCGATTGCCCCAGCCCTTCCGCAGGAAAGTCATGAAACTCGACTGTTTTACCCATGCTGCGCCCCACTTCGCGCAGGACGGCGATGTCAAACCCGTCTGGCTGGTTATTTTCGTTATAGTAGGCAAAGGGGCGACTGTTCATGTCGATGCCAATGAGCACCTTATCGGTATCGGTTGTAGCCGCTGGCGCGGCTTGTATCGCGTCGGGCTTGGATGGAACGAGGATGATGACATACAGCCGTTCGCCAAATGGCGCGCTTCGCCCGTCGATCATCTGCCACACGCCGCGGTAAATACCCGGTTTGTCAGGAGCGATCAGCCCGACCTGCACATCGTTGGTCTCTCCTGGTTTCAGCTCCCTATCGACGCTCAGGATGCCGCCGCTCATGCGGGCTTCGGGCGCGTTCCCGTATTCGTAAACCAGCCGGTAGGAGAGATACCAGGAACATGTGCCGCTGTTGCGGACACGCCAGGTTTTGGTGAAAGCCTGCCCGGGTTGCACGACCGGAATATCTGTCATGTTCTGGTCGTCCAGCGACAGATTCTGCACAAAGGCCATGCCCTTGCTGCAGTTATCAGCGGGATTGGCGAAGGGCGTGCTGACAACCGGCGCATCAGCCTGCGCGTCCGGGGCGGGCGTCGGGAGCAGTGCTTCTCTGTCGATACGCAGATATTGCATCGCCATCAAGGCGATCTGTCCGGTCTGTTGCATGGTGGCCAATGCCGCATTCACCTGCACGGCCAGCGCACGGCTGCCTTTGCCCATCGCAACCACCATGCGCAGCGGGTAGACATCCTGACCCACGATGCGCACGGCGCCCTTACTCGCAAGCACCTCGGCGGAGGTCAGGTCGAGGATGGCAATATCGATGCGACCCGCCTGCAACTCATTGATAGCGTCCTCGTTGCGGTCAAGCAAGACCAGTTTGTCTGCAGGCGTCTGCGCGCTGACCGCTGACTCATAACTGCCCCCGCGTAAAACCCCGACGCGTTTCGTCGCGATATCGGATGCTGTCTTTACCGTGATGGTGGTGGCGCTTGACAATGCAAGCACGCCGTCGCTGCCAAGATAGTAGGTGTTCGACAGGCGCAACATTGCTGCATTTACAGAGGCGGCGCTTACGATAGCCCCGTCAATCTGGCCGCTCTGGATCGCTTGTTCGAGCCCTTGCTGGGTGAAATCGCGGAAATCCACCTGAATGCCAATCTGTTGCCCGATTTCGCGCATTATGGCGATGTCAAAGCCGTCGAGCAGCAGGTTCTCGTTGTAGTGAGCAAACGGGCTATGGTTAGCATTTACTCCAATGAGCATCTTGCCCTGGGTATGAATGCGATCCCAGGCATCGGTGTAGACGATGTCTTTGGGGATTCCAGATGACGCGCCTGGAGCTGCGAACCCGTTGGATGTGCAAGCGGCCAGAATTGCGACGACGAGCGTCGCAGCCAGCACGCGCGCGAGTCGATATTTATTATCAGAATGCATAGCCCGCCAACACGGCCCAGCTTAACACCAGCACTATCGAAAGGACTTTAACACGGCACAGTGACATGACTCGTATTTTAGCGGGTGCGAATGTCATACAAGTCACTGCTTGGCCGATTATGCAAAAACGACCAATTTCAGTAAAATCTTTACTAAAGTTTATACATCAGTTCATAATCCTTAAGGAGTTTCTTAAATGTCAGTAAAACTGATTAATATGCCTTCGCTTCCCAACATACCGTGGGAGGAGCGCCCGGCGGGTTCGTCACATGTGTTGTGGCGCTATAGCAAGAACCCGGTAATCAAACGGGACGAAATGCCGCACAGCAACAGCATATTCAACAGCGCCGTCGTGCCCTATCAGGGTCACTTCGCCGGAGTCTTTCGCGCCGATAACACGTCCCGCGTGATGGATATTCACTCTGGCCTGAGCGAAGATGGCTTGAAGTGGACGTTTGATCCCGATCCCATTGTTTTCCAGGGCGACCCGGAGGTGACAGCATTCCAGTATCGTTACGACCCCCGCGTGTGCTGGATCGAAGATCGCTATTACGTTACGTGGTGCAATGGATACCACGGCCCAACCATTGGTGTGGGCTATACCTATGACTTCAAGACGTTCTATCAGATGGAGAATGCCTATCTGCCCTTTAACCGCAATGGGGTGCTGTTCCCGCGCCGGATCAATGGCAAGTACGTCATGTTCAGCCGACCCAGCGATAACGGGCATACCCCCTTCGGCGATATATACGTCAGCCAGAGCCCTGACATGGAGCATTGGGGATTTCACCGCTGGGTGATGGGCACATCGCTGCCGTGGTGCTCGACCAAGATCGGCGCAGGCCCGATCCCTATAGAGACCTCCGAAGGATGGCTGTTGATCTATCACGGTGTGCTGACGTCGTGCAACGGCTACGTATACAGCTATAGCGCCGCCCTGCTCGATATTGACAAACCCTGGAAGGTGATCGCGCGCGCCAAGCCGTATCTCATGTCGCCACAGATGATCTATGAACAGGTGGGCGACGTGCAGAACGTCACGTTCCCGTGTGCGGCATTAGTGGATGGCGACACAGGGCGCATGGCGATCTATTACGGCGCCGCCGACACAGTCACCGGGTTGGCATTTACCCATGTGGACGAACTTGTGGATTGGGTTAAGGAGAACGCATGAACGACATTCCTGTTCTGAACCGCGATACGCTGACCTACAGGCAATTGGCCAAAACGATCGATCATTCACTTCTGCGCCCCGAATTGACCGAGGCGGATGTTATTGCAGGGTGCGCACTGGCGAAGCGCTACGATGTCGCGTCGGTGTGCGTCAAGCCGTGTCATGTGGCGCTGGCTGCACAGCTCCTCAAAGGCACGGACGTCGCTGTTGGCACCGTGATCGGTTTTCCGCACGGCGCGCACACAACAGCGACTAAAGTGTTTGAGGCGCAGGATGCGCTGGCGAATGGGGCCGTTGAGCTGGACATGGTGATGAATATCGGCGAACTGCGGGCGGGTCATGACGATTTTGTCAGGCAGGACATTCACGCGGTGGTGGAAGTCGCGCGCGGCAAGGCCATCGTCAAAGTGATTCTCGAAAATGCCTATCTGACCGATGACCAGAAGGTGCTTGCCTGCAAACTCGTCGAGCAGGCCGGCGCCGACTTCGTCAAGACCTCGACCGGTTTCGCGCCGAGCGGCGCCACGATCGCTGATCTGAAACTGATGCGCGCGAGCGTCAGCCCGCATGTCCAGGTGAAGGCCGCAGGCGGTGTGCGCACGCTGGACGCTGCCCTGGACGTGATCGAAGCAGGGGTGACGCGCATGGGGGCGACTGCAACCGCAGCCATCCTCGACGAGTTTGAGAAGCGCCACCCCTGAACCCGGAAGATGTCAGACTTGTTTGACAAGTCTGACATCTTCTTGTTTATCAGCGGGATGGGCGTACATCCGGCGGTACACCAGGATGGCAATGCCGACGTAGGCGAGGGTTTTCGGAATCATCAGCATTCCCAGCAGAGGCGCCTGTGCGGCCCACAGAATCACTGGCGCGTAGAACGCATACGATATGGCAATCATGACGCCAATCCATGTAAAGGTATTGTCTTTTGCCTGGCTGGCGTCACGGAGGATCAGATACAACACACCCAAGCCCTGGACGACCAGTAGCGCATTGCGCAACAGGCTCCACTCATAGGGCGCAACGACCTGATCCCAGCCGTTCTGCGGCAACGCCATGACAATCAACCGCGCCAGACCTGCGCCGATCAATACCCAGCCAAACCACCCCAGGGGTTTGTTGAAGCGTTTGCTCCACATCAGGAGCATAAGCGCGTAAAAGAAGGTGAGTGTGACGGCGGTGGCGAGTGAACCAATGCCCACCAGGCTCACCGGGATGCCGAGCAGGACGGGCTTTGATTCGAGGCCGCCCAGGGCATATGCCAGCACACGGAACCCGACATGCCCTGTGTCGCCAAGCGCAAGAAGCGCGAATGCCCACAATGCCGGTCGCGCCACCGGCGCATCTGTGGCTGATACGTTCTTCTGGCGGCGCCGCATTCCGACGACCAGACTCCAGATTACTGCGAGGTAGCTGATGTTGAAAATGATCTCTACCCAAGTCCGCATGCTTTCTGACATGATTTTCTTCTCCTGTGTGTTGTGGTGTTATTACTGAGTATCTTGTTCTGATAATGCTGAGACTGCCGGCAGCGTCGCGCGCTGCTGTGCCAGCGCTTTCAGATGAGCATCGTCTTCAGGCATTCCCGCGCCATCCGCATTTGTCGTGGCCTGCGCCAGGATGTGGATTGCGCGGGCGATCTCGGTTTTCTGTGATGCAGTCAGGTGCTGGCCGATCTCCTCCAGCCAGCGCTGGCAGGCGATGACGCTGTCTTCGATCATCTGGTGTCCTCTGGGGGTCAGGCTGATCTGTCGCGCGCGCCGATCCCCCGGCGTCTCAGTGCGTTGCACCAGATCCTGCTGCACCATGCGCTCGATCATCTGGCTAACGGCGCCCTTGCTCGATATCATGGTGTTGCCAAGCGCATTCATCTCGCATGGCCCGCCGTAGTGAAGCTGCATCAGGACGTTCATCTGCAGCATGGTCATCCCGGCATCACGGGTGAAGCGGTGGAAGTCTTCCAGCGACCTGCGGGCAAAGGCACCGAACCACTTGAGCATTTCGTCGTAAAAGATGTCATCCGGATTGGTTAATAGTGCCATATAGTTAATATATCTATACTATACAGCAGGATGAACTAAGCGTCAAGGGGGAGCAGGGGAGAAGAGGAGAGGAGAGGAGAGGGGGCGGGGTTCATCAGGGTCGTCCGGCGGGTGATTGCTGGACGATCCTGATGTGTTGGCTGAGAGGGTCAGGTCAGGTCGTGGCCTGGCCTAGTTGCTCAATTAGTTTTGCGTCGCTGGCGTAGCCCAGGTTGAGGGCTTTCACGGCGCCTTTGGCATCCACCACAACAGTCGATGGAACGGTCAGGATGCCCAGAAAGTCGACGAGTTCGGGGTGCTCTAGCGCGGACAGCGACAGGACCGTGACACGATCATGCAGTTTGGTCTTGAGGCGCGCGAGCGCAGGCGCCTGCAGGGTGTGACAATCACGGCATGACGGGGATGAAAAAGCCACGATGGCAGGCTTCCCGGTTGGGACCATCTTGCTCAATGGCGTGCCATTTTGCAACTGGCGCACCTTGGCAACGCGCCAAAGCCTTAGCCCGCCCCAGATGGCGAGGACTGCCAGTATCACCGCGGATAGGATGAGTATTCGGTCAATCATTTACTTCGCGATGACTCCAAAACGCTGCAACTGGAAAAAGACGAAGCAGCCGGCGCAAAAGCCGAAGAACAGGTTTACTGCTGCAAGGACGATCACGACGATCGATAGCGCCCAACCGACCGCAAGGGCGCCAAGGAGGAAACCAATCAACGCGATGATCAGCACGCCGGCCCCCATGCCCTGGGCGAAGCGATGCGGCGCCGGGTCTTCATCGTGCACGTCCGGCTGGACGATCTTGCGAGGCCGTAGGACATCGCGATACAGCCGCTGGAAGAGCGCTGCCTGCGGCCAGGCTGTGCCGATGGCCATCACTGCGGCGACAAATACGACGAAGATCGGCGCATTGAACAGAAAACCAATCACCAGAAATGTGATGATAAACGTCTGGTTTACGCGGAGCGCGCTACGGTCAAGGGGTTTGATCTTACTCTGTGAGTCACGGACCACTGCTTGTCGGGTTGTCATCTTAATTTTCCTTAATACAATAAAACAATAACTGCTCAACGAGCCAATCACCAGTTGACGACCAATACATGAAAGCGATGCCAACGCCATATGGCATGTCAATCGTCTGTCTGGTGACTGCTTGCAGAGCTTTGTTTGCCACTTTCGAGGTGTCAAACGATTCAGTACACAATACGCGGTCGAAACAGAAGGGGGAAAAGCGGGCGGGGTTACCGGCTGCGCCGCGCGCAGCAAGCTCCCGCTACCTACAGAGGCATCCTCTGTACGCTTGGTATATGAGGTGGAATAGCAACCGGGCCAACATTGAAGCCTGATGATAACACACGACGCCGGGCTATCAAGGGCCGCCGATGCATTTTTGTGACGATCACGAAACACGCGTCGGATGAGTTGCTATAGTTAGCGTGGGCGCGGCGCCGTCGAACCAGCGCACTTCACCAAATGGCGTATAACGCATTTCGCTGACTACAGTGCCCGTGATGCTCGTTACCAGGCTGGCAGAACCCAGATGATCGCCATAAGCCGTAAATCGCACACACGATAGGTGCGTGATTAGCCCTGCGATACTGAGTAACTAACACTTTCCCAAACTGCTCATGAAAGTGGCACAATCTGGGGTGACCAAACCAAACCAGAGAGGGCCAAAATCATGAGCAGTAATGAAGGATTGTACACATGCTTGTTTGAGATGCTGAGAGAGTTTCATCCAGAAGTGCACGTAAAGCGGATAGCCAATTGGGTATGGATCATCGTAGGACTGATCCAGAGCCAGTCGATCCATTTGAGTGAAATTTCAGATGAGTTGCCGGGACCAGCCAAAGCAGCAGGACGAATCGCGCGAATACGACGTTGGCTGAGTAACGAGAAGGTGGATGTAGCCACGTTCTATGACCCGTTGATAAAGCGGGTATTACAAGGATGGAAAGGAAAAGCGGCTTTCATTATTTTGGACGGATGTTCAGTGCACCATGCAAAACTGCAATTCTTCCGGTTGTCTCTGTCGCATTGCTTTCGCGCCTTGCCGTTGGCGTGGCTGACAATTGCCAAGAAAGGGCTTATCAAAGTGGAAGCTTGCGCTGAGTTGCTGGAAGGAGCAGCGAAGCTGTTGAAGGACACTGCGTCGGTAACCTTTCTGGCTGACTGTGGCTTCCGCGACAAGGATTGGGCTGCAAAATGCGTGAAGTTAGGCTGGAACTATGAACTTCGTATTGCTAAAAGCACCCTCATTACTTTC